>Ga0073930_1002448_pt1 | contig 12456 bp, 7 predicted proteins | sample DewCreD2012metaG_5_FD_76968 | JGI IMG/M metagenome (GOLD analysis project Ga0073930, IMG submission 76968) | Hot spring sediment bacterial and archeal communities from British Columbia, Canada, to study Microbial Dark Matter (Phase II) - Dewar... ...
GATGGCGAAGACATCCCACACCAATGGGCTGCGCGGCTGCGGCCACGTCCCCATCGTGTTCGGATAGGGCAGGAGCCAATAGAAGAGCCACGGCCGCCCCATGTGCAGCAAAGGATAGAGTCCGGCGCACGCGACGGCGAAGAGCGTCATGGCTTCGGCGAAGCGATTGATCGAGGTCCGCCATCGCTGCCGCAGCAGCAGCAGGATCGCGGAGATCAGCGTCCCCGCATGCCCGATCCCAATCCACCAGACGAAGTTGATGATGTCGAATCCCCAACCGACCGGGACCGTGACGCCCCAAATGCCCACTCCCGTCGCCAGCAAATATGCCGCCGTGAAAAGCAGCAGCATGAGCAGGAGGAACGCGATCGTGAAGCCCAGAAACCACCCGCGCGGCGTGCGCCGCGTGAGCACGATGGCACTGATCTTGTCCGTGATCGAAGCATACGTGTACCCGGGCGCCAAGATCGCCGCATGCGGATCAAATGGCGTCCCGATCTCCACCCTTCGCTCCTTCTCTTCGCTCATGACGTCCTCTCTTCCAAAAGCGCCACCACTTCCGGATTCGGATTGCGCAATCGCGCCAGATAGGTCGTGCGCGGTCGCGTGTTCAGTTCGGTCAGGATCCCGTAGTTGAGCGGATGCGCTTTCCACCGCGCCACGCGGCTTTCGAGATCGTTCAGGTTCCCGAAGACGATCGCCTCGGTCGGACAGGCCTGTTGACACGCCGTCACGACTTCCCCGTCTCGAATGGCCCGATCCTGCTTCTTCGCCTCGATGCGCGCCGCATTGATCCGCTGCACGCAATAGGTGCACTTCTCCATGACGCCGCGACTGCGCACGGTCACATCGGGATTCCGTTGCATCTTCAACGTCTCGGTCGCCCAATCCGCGTAGAGCCGGAAATTGAACCGGCGCACCTTGTACGGGCAATTGTTCGAGCAATAGCGCGTCCCCACGCACCGATTGTAGGTCATCTGGTTCAAGCCCTCGCGGCTGTGAACCGTCGCCCCCGTCGGACACACGACCTCGCACGGCGCATGGTCGCAATGCATGCAGAGGACGGGTTGATGATAGATGTCCGGACGCTCCAGATCGCGCCCTTCGAAATAGCGGTCAATGCGAATCCAGTGCATCTCGCGCCCGATCTTCACCTCGCGCTTCCCGACGACGGGGATGTTGTTCTCCGCCTGACAAGCGATGACGCAGGCGTTGCACCCGATACAGGCGTTCAAATCAATGACCATACCCCAGGAGTAACCGTCATAGCGATGCTCGGGGTAAAGCGTGAGATCGGGCGGCGGGTCATGCCCCAACTCTTGAGCGAACCGAGGATTCTTTTGGTACTCGTCGAGCGTCGCCACGCGCACCAGATGTCGCCCCTCCATGCTGTGATGATCCTGCGTGCTGACGAGCTCATGACGGCGATCGGTTCGGCGAATCTCGATCCCCACTTCAAACCACGGCGCCCCCGACGTGCGCAGACGATAGGCGTTGAATCCCACATGCGATCCCACGCGTCCGGCGCGCCACCGCCCATAGCCCAGAGATACCGTCACCGTCTCCGCCGCCTGCCCCGGCAGGATCCACACCGGGGCGAGCACCCGACGATCTCCACGCCGCAGCTCGACGACATCCCCGTTCTTCACCCCTAAGCGTTCGGCCAACGTCGGCGCGATCAGCGCCGCGTTATCCCACGTCAGCTTCGTGAGGGGCTTCGGCAACTCCTGCAACCACCCGTTATTCGCAAAGCGTCCATCCCAGACGGTCGGATCCGGACGGAAGACGATCTCGATCCCTTCCGGCGCGTGCGCCGGTCGCTTCGCCAGCTCCGCCGCGATCGCCTCCCATTGCACGGAGACCGAAACGGGCGGAAGGCTCGTCCCGGGGACCATCCCCTCATGCAGCGCCATTCGCCAAAACGTCTCGAAATCGGAGGCTCCTCCGACTCGGCCCGCCTCGAACTGCCGTCGCCAATACTCGCGCACGATCTCGTAGCCGGGGCGTTCCGCCTGCCCAAGGAGCGCGGCCAGAACTTCGTGTGCCGACCGCGTCTCGTAAAGCGGCGCAATGAGCGGTTGCATGATGGTGACCGTTCCATCCGGCGCGCGCCCGTCGCTCCACGCCTCCAGGAAATGACTCTCCGGGAGATGCCAGTGGCAGAGCTGCGCCGTCTCATCCGCGTATTGCCCCAGATGGACGCGCAGACGAACGCGGTTCATCCGCTCGGCGAAATCGAGATCGGCCGGCGCCGTGTACACCGGATTCGCCCCCAAGATGAACAGAGCGTCCACGCGCCCGGCCTCCATATCTTCGGCCAGCTCCCGAAGCGACGCCATGTGCTCGATCGGCTCCGCTTCCACAGGCTCAGTGTAGACGACCGTTCGTCCGACATTTCCCAAGACTTGGTTCAACGCGTGTCCGAGCGCGTGCACAAGCGGCGGCTGCGGCTCTCCAACGAGCACGAGGCTCTCTCCGCGATGCCGATCGAGATCGCGCGCGAGCGCCTCCACAAGGCGCGGATCGATGCCGAGGGACGCCAGGTCTGGCTCCGGCACCTCCAGCCCCAATCGTCGCGCGAGCGCCCGCGCGATCGCCTCGATCGCACTCGCTCGCACGGGGAACCGATGATCGGCCATCGCGCCCGTCAGCGAAGGCGTGCTCTCGAACACGTAGAGGCGATTCCACTCGGTCGGTTCCGTCTCCGCGCGCCGTCGCGCGATGAACTCGCGCGCCTGCCGAAGATGGTTCGGCCCCCAGGCCAGAAAATCCGCTTCCAGCGAGAGCACCACGCGCGCCTCTCGCAGGCGATAGTGCGCCTGGACGAAGCGGCCGAAAGCCAGACGCGCTCCCGCCTTCTGATGATCCCGCGAGACGGGTTCGTACTGATGCCAACGAGCTTCGGGAAAGAGGGCGAGCACCTGACGCACTTGATCGGCGAGCGTCGGCGAGGTCACCGTCTCCGTCAGCAGGCGCACGCCAGCTCCGCGCGTCGCTCGCCATCGCTCCCGCTCCATGGCCAACGCCCCCCAGAAAGCCGCCCACGTATGAATCCCTCCGCGATACACGACGACTTGCGAGCGATCGGGATCGTAGAGCGTGAGAATCGAAGCTTGCGCGAAGATGTCCGTCGCGCCCAAGCTCGCCGGATGCTGCGGATTCCCTTCGATCTTGGTCGGCCGCCCCATGTGACTCTCGACAAGAAGGCCGGTGGCGAATCCCCCAAACGGCATCGCCGTCGCATAGAAGAGCGGCCGGCCAGGAACGATCTCCTCCGGCGCTCGCGTGTAGGGGAAGATCTGTTCGGTCGGCTGCCGCGTGCACGCCGAAGAGAACCCCGCGAGCGCGAGCGACGCCCCCATCAGCTTCAAGAACGTGCGCCGATCGACTTCCGTCGGAGCCGGCGTCGGAAACTCTCCCTCCAAGAATTGAACGAACGCCGGATCCCCGGCCAACTCCTCCAAGCTCCTCCAGAAGACCCGACCGCGCTGCTCGGCCAAACGCTCCCGCAGCGTGGCCATGTCCCAAGATGCTGCGCTTCCCCGCTCCACCACTGCCGTCCCCCTCACCGATGGCACACGGAGCAATCCGTCAATTTCTCGGGCCGATCAATCCCGTACTCTCGAACGAGCCGTCGTCCCAGCTCCCGTTGATCCTCGCTCGGCGCCCAATCCGTGCGGAAGACATACTCGCGCGGACGGATGTACAGCTCCGGCTGCCGATGACATTCCAAGCACCATTCCATATGCAAGGTGCTCGCCTTCCATACGAGCGGCATCTCATCGACCGGACCATGACAGGTGACGCACGCGACGCCCTTCTTCACATGGATCGAATGGTCGAAGTAGACGAAATCCGGCAGATCGTAGACGCGCGTCCACGGGATCGGCCGATTCGTGCGCCAGCTCTCGCGCACGGGTTCCAACATGGGGCTCGTCGCGTGAATTTGCGAATGGCAGGTCATACAGGTCTCCGTCGGTGGAATCCCGGCGAAACGGCTCTCCTCGACCGATGTGTGGCAGTAACGGCAATCAATGCCGAGCTGCTTCACATGATGTTTATGGCTGAACGGGACGGGTTGCTCCCGCGCTACACCCACCTGCGTCACATAAGGGGACCGATTGAGCGCCGCCAAGGCCCACGTCACCGCCGCGATGATGAACACGGCGCCGAGAATGCTCACCCTCGCGATGAGATTCGTGCTGCGATGGAAGATCTGCGCCATACGAAGGCTTTACCCATTGGCCACACTATGCTCTCCGTCGCTCTCCTCCGCGCTCACAGCCTTCCACGCCGATGATGTCCATGATATGCCCCGCTCACTCCCGCCGAATTAAGCGGGATTTTACACGAGAACACGCGATCTGGCAACGGGCAAAACCGCCGAACGACATGGATGCGGACCGGTGTCCGCAGCGTTTCTCCCGAGCCATGGGGTTGAACTAAGAAGGCTCACTCCGAGAACATTCCTTATCCTCCTTATCCGTGGGCCCTTCCTTCTTGACCCGCCGTCGCGCATCCTCTATCCTCCACGACGTGGTGCGCGAGCGCGTCGTCGTCATCATCCCGGCTCGGTATGCCTCGCAGCGGCTGCCCGGGAAACCGCTTCTGGAGATCGGCGGACGCCCGATGATCTGGCACGTGTACGAACGGGCCCGGCGCGTCCCGCGCGTCGAACGCGTTCTTGTGGCGACCGATGATGAGCGGATCGTTGATGTCGTGCGACGAGCCGGTGGAGAAGCGATGCTGACGTCTTCGCACCACCGCAGCGGAACCGAACGCGTGGCCGAAGCGGCCATGCATGTGGAGGCCGAGATCATCGCCAATGTTCAGGGTGATGAGCCGTTCATCGAACCCGCGGTGATCGCTGCTGCCCTCGAGCCTGTGCTCGCCGATCCCAATATCCTCATGGCGACGACGAGCGAACCCATGGAAAGCGCTCAAGAGGTCCTCAATCCGAACGTCGTCAAAGTCGTCACCGACCGCGAAGGGTTCGCCCTCTACTTCTCCCGACAGCCGATCCCATGGCCACGCGAGGCCGTTCGACAATGGGGTTCGCTTGAAGCGGCGCTTCGCGCCGAACCCTCACTGCTCCGTCTCTATCGTCGGCACACGGGCCTGTACGTTTATCGGCGCGAGCTGCTGCAGCAATGGGCGGCGTGGCCCCCGACGCCTCTTGAAGAGGCCGAACAATTGGAGCAGCTCCGCGCTCTGGAACATGGCGTTCGGATCAAGGTCGTGCCCGTCACCGAGCGCTCCATCGGCGTGGATACGCCGGAGGACCTGGAACGCGCGCGCGCCGTGATCGCGAGGAGATGAAGCCGCCACTCGACCCCCTCACCGACGAGTTGCGGCTTCGCCCACAGGGGCGACTGGACAGAATGGGGGAGTCATGGTATCCTTGCGCACGGGTGCTGAGGGTGCACCCGTAGCTCAGTTGGATAGAGCGTCGGACTACGAATCCGAAGGTCGCAGGTTCAAGTCCTGCCGGGTGCACCATCGAAATCCCTTCCCCGTGCGGAGAGTGCCCATCTCGATGGCTTGGTCTCGTGGCCAGCATGGGTCCTCGGCGAGATCCCATTCCGGCAGAGCGCGTCTTTTTGCTCCCTCATAAGCGGTGTGCTATACTTGTGCCCTTTTTGGAGGAGGTGGATTCGGGATATGGGCCAGGAAACGAACGGGATGAAAGTCGGCCGCGTCGTGCAGGTCATCGGCACGGTCGTAGACGTGCAATTTGAGGATCACCTTCCCCCGATCTACAACGCCCTTCGGATCACGAGCGAAGGCTTCGACGTGCCCGAACCGATTGACATCATCGTCGAGGTCGAGCAGCACTTGGGCGAAGGGCGCGTGCGATGCGTCTCGATGAAGCCGACCGAAGGGCTCGTGCGGGGGATGAAAGCGTATGATACGGGCAAACCGATCATGATGCCCGTCGGGCCGGCCACGCTCGGTCGCGTCCTCAACGTCGTGGGGGAGCCGGTGGACAAGCTCGGTCCCATCGTCACGGACAAGTACTATCCCATTCATCGTCCGGCGCCGAGTTTCGAAGAGCAGTCCACCGAGCTGCAGATGTTCGAGACGGGCATCAAGGTCATTGACCTCATTCAGCCGTTCCTGCGCGGGGGGAAGATCGGATTCTTCGGAGGCGCCGGCGTCGGGAAGACCGTGCTCATCATGGAGCTGATCCACAACGTGGCCATGCATCATGGGGGTGTCTCGGTCTTTTGCGGCGCGGGCGAACGCACGCGCGAGGGGAACGATCTCTGGTTGGAGATGAAGGAATCGGGCGTGCTCAGCAAGGCGGTGCTCGTCTATGGGCAGATGACCGAGCCCCCGGGCGCGCGCTTGCGCGTGGCGCTCTCAGCACTCTCGGTGGCCGAATATTTCCGCGACGAAGAGGGGCAGGACCTGCTCCTGTTCATTGACAACATCTTCCGCTTCACCCAGGCGGGATCGGAGGTCTCGGCGCTCTTGGGCCGAATGCCCTCGGCCGTCGGGTATCAACCGAATCTGGCGACGGAACTGGGCGAGCTGCAGGAGCGCATCACCTCGACCAAGAAGGGCTCGATCACTTCGGTCCAAGCCATCTACGTTCCGGCCGACGACATCACGGATCCGGCCCCGGCCACGACGTTCGCGCATTTGGACGCGGCGACCGTCCTCTCGCGTCAGATCTTCGAGCTGGGCATCTATCCGGCGGTGGATCCACTGGCCTCGACCTCCCGCATCCTCGACCCGCGTGTTGTCGGCGAAGAGCACTACCGCACGGCGCAGCAGGTCAAGGCGATCCTGCAACGATATAAGGAGCTGCAAGACATCATCGCCATCCTCGGCATTGACGAGCTGTCGGAGGAAGATAAGCTCATCGTCGCGCGCGCGCGGAAGATTCAACGTTTCCTCTCCCAACCGTTCTTCGTCGCCGAGCAATTCACCGGCCTGAAGGGGAAGTACGTGAAAGTCGAGGATACGGTCCGCGGCTTCAAGGAGATCGTCGAGGGCAAGCACGATGATCTCCCCGAGCAGGCCTTCTACATGGTCGGCACGATCGAAGAGGCCATCGAGAAGGCGGAGCGAATCCGCCGCGCCGCGGCATAGGACGGAGACGATGAAGGGGAAGATCAAATTGGAAGTCGTGACCCCCGAGCGCCTGGTGCTCGAAGAATGGGTGGATGAGGTCACCGTCCCCGGCCTCGGAGGAGAGTTGGGCATTCTTCCCGAGCACACGTATCTGTTGAGCTTACTGCAGACGGGGATCGTGAGCTATCGGGTTGGGAACGAGCGACATCTGCTCGCCGTGCGCGGGGGGTATGTGGAAGTGCTCCCCGACAAAGTGACCGTCCTCGCCGACACGGCAGAGCGCCCCGAGGAGATTGATGTCGAACGCGCGCGCCGCTCGCGCGAACGCGCTCTGCGCGAGATGCGACAGAGCACGAGCGAAATCGAATTCCTGCGCGCTCAGGCCCGTTTGCAGCGAGCGCTCGTGCGGTTGCGCGTCGCCGGGAAAGATCTCGAAGAGGAGTGACCCCTAGAGGATATATCCGCGCCGATGACGGATGCGGAGGCCCTTGCGCGTCGGAACGCGGATTTCGATTTGGCGAAATCGCCCATCGGGGGTGGGATCGGAAGGATAATAGGCGACCAAGTATTGGCTCCGCAATTCGGTCTCAATCTCTCGAAAGGCGCGCGCCAGATCCCCGGCGTTCTTCGGGAAGTAAGCGCGTCCGCCCGTCTCCTGCGTCAGCCGTCGAAGCACGCCGCTGTTGATCCCGAACCGATACCGATCGCCGATGCCGATGGCGTAAATGGTCGCTTCCGCGCGCAGCGCCTCGGCGATGGCCTCCGGAAGCCGATACAGGCTCGTCGTGTCCTCGCCATCAGTGAGCAAGAGGATCGTGCGACGTCCCGGTTGCTTGGCCAGAAGCTCGCGCGCCGCGAGCACGATCGCATTGTAGAGCGACGTGCCGCCGAAGCGCGGATCGTGCCCCGTCGGCGGCGTATAGCGCACGCGGGCCAACGCCGCCTCCAAACGCGAGACCGTCGAGGTGAAATCCTCGATGAGCCGCACTTCATCGCGGAACGCGACGATGGCGACAATGTCCTTCCCCGGACGCACGATGGAGCGGATGAACCGCGCGGCCGCCGCCTTCTCTTCCGGCAAGGTGTATTGCTGACTCGCACTGACATCAATGAGCAGCGCGATCGTCAACGGCAGGTCCGTTTGGCGCACGAAGGTGAAGATCTCCTGCTCCCGACCATCCTCGAAGACCCGCACTTCTTCGCGTCGAAGATCGGTGACCAGAGCATGACGCCGATCGGTGGCCGTGAAGAAGACGTTGACCAGCCGAGCGCTCAAACGCACCGGCTCGTCCGGCTCCGCAGCGGTCGCGCGCTTGGGCTTCTGCACGGAGCGATCGCCGAGGTCGCGAGGGATGCTCTCCTGAATCCCGCCTCCTCCTGCACTCGATCGGCCCACAAGCGGCGAAGGAGAGGCCGGCGCGAGCCCAAGTCCAATGAGGAGAAAGCCGATCGCGAGGCGACGTCCCCCTCGCCTCCCAAAGATGGGCATGAAGTCGCGGCAGGACATCTCACTCACGAAGCCTGAGGCGCTTTATACCCGCGCTTGGTGCGCGCCCGCAGGTCCTTGCGGCCGGAGATGCGCACTTCGATCTTGCGGAATCGCCCATCGCGATTCTGATTGCTGGAGACGTAGAAGAGATAGTACTGGCTGCGCAATTCCGTGCTGATGTCGGAGAAATTGCGCTCCAGATCGAGCACTTTCTGAGGGAAGAAGGCGCGGCCACCGGTCTCCTCAGCGATCCGCCGCAACTCTTTCGTCCCTGGAGCGTCCACCATCCCCATCGTCACACCGAAGCCGCCGGCATGCGCCGTTCCAATGGCATAGATGACGACCTCATGGCGCTGCGCCAGCTCGATGACGTCCTCCAACGTGCGTTCGCTCGCCGTATCCTCCCCATCGGAGATGAGGACGAGGATGCGACGCCCCGACGCCGTCGCCATCTTCTCTTCGATCACGCGATAGAGGGCATCGTAAAGTGGCGTAGCCCCCCCGGCCTTCACGGCCTGGATCGCCGCCTTCAAATCCTCCACATCGTCCGTGAAGTCCTGATGCAGCTCGATCACCGAACCGAACGTGACAAAGAGCGCGCGATCCTTCTTCGGGCGGATGATCCCATCGAGGAACGCGATCGTCGCCTCCTTCTCGAACTTCAACTTCGGGCGAACGCTGTTGCTGGTGTCCATGACCAATGCGACGCTGAGCGGGAGTTCGTTCTCCTTCGAGAAGGAGAGGATGCGTTGTGGAACGCCATCCTCGCGCACCTCGAAATCCTCGACCGTGAGGTCGGTCACCAGGCGGCCATCCTTATCGTAGACCGTGACCGGCAGGTTGACGCCGATCGTGCCCAACCGCACTTCCTCTTGAGGCGGAGGGACCGTCGGCGATGGGCGCTGCGAGAAGACGAGCCCACTTTCGATCGCGACGAGAACGGCGAGTATACCGATCGGTCGCCAGCTCATAGGACGATCTCATTGTATGCGGGTGCGCGCGCTTCTGTCAAACCCAGATCAGATCGCGCGCTCGGGGCAAAAGCCCGCGCACGGACAACGCCGACACCGAGCGGGATCGGGACGCGCCGGGAAGTCCGCCAGCGTTCGAGCCCGCGCGATCTCTTCGGTCAACCGTTCCAGAAGCGCCGCCGTCTCGTCGAAGGCCGCCACCGGCACGGGCACGCGCACATCGGGATCGAGGAAATAGAGTTCTGCGCGAACCGCGCGCGGCCGCCACGCCTGTTGGACGGCGAGCGCGTAGATCTGCATTTGCAGCGCATATTCTTCGACGAGCGCCCCGAGGTCTTCACCGACGCGATTCGTCTTGAAGTCGATGATCCACGCCGTCCCCTCTTCGGTCCAGATCACTTTATCCAATCGTCCCCGCACGATCCCCCACGCCGTGCGGTAGAGGACTTCCCGCTCGCTCTCGACGCGCCCCGGCTTCTCTCCCCACAGGATCGCCTCGATCATGCGATAAAGGTCGCTTCGCACATAGGTCTCGACGAGCGGGCGCACATCCCTGAGGACTCTCTCCCGATAAGCCCGCACGCGTTCATCCCATGACGCTTCGACCTGCCGCTCCGCCGCCTGAGCTGTCCCGACCGGCGCTCCCCGCAACACATCGGATTCCCCGACGACCATCTCCTCGACGAGGCGATCGAGCACAACCGCCCACGGTTCCGATCCGTCGTATTCTTCGCAAAAGCGATGGACGATGCGCCCGCGAAGTGTCGAAGGAACGCGCGTCGCCTCCTCCGAGAGCGCCATGGCGTCCTCGACCTCATCCCACGCCGGCAGGTTGAGGACGCTCTCGAAATAAAACTGCAGCGGACAGCGATGAAGCGCGAGCACGCGCGTGACGGCAATCGGGGAGACGCTCGCGCTCACGTCCATCGGAGGAGGAGCCAGACGACGCCGCACGCGCTCTATCGCTTCGCGTTGGCTCTCGGAGAGCGGAGGCAGAAGCGACGGCGAGATGGGTTCACCGCGCTCCAGTTGCGGATAGCGAGCGATCAGCGTCTCCGAAGCGATCGCTTCCCTTTCGCGAGCTTCCCCCCTGCCCAGAGCGATCCGAATCTTCACGCCGTTCCACTCGTACTCCTCGGGAAGGGTCTCGACGTCCGAGAGCCCCAAGACGCGCACGATCCATTCGAGCCAGCTCGCTCCGAGAAGGAACGGCGCCGCCTCGGCTCCTTTCTCTCGAACGCCGAGCTGCTCAGCAGCGCCAGAGAGAATGAGGTAATCGCGCGCGCGCGTCATCGCGACGAAGAGCACGCGTTGATGCTCGAAATACTCGCGAAGCTGAAGGACTTCGAGAACGCGCCGTCGCGACCACGTCTCGTGAAGCCGTCCGCGGTGATCCGGGACTTTCATTCCGATGCCCGCGGCCCGGTCGAAGATCAAGGGCGGCGCGTCCCTTCGGAAGGGGCGCCCCAAGTCCGGGATGATGACGACGGGAAACTCCAAGCCCTTAGCCTTATGCACGGTCATCAACCGCACCGCATCGGCGGTCTCGGTCGTCACCTGGGCCTCGCTCTCCTCCGCCATCTCCGCGAATTGCTGGACGAAGGCCGTGAAATCGCTGAGCGCATGTGGCCCACTCGCTTCAAATCCGCGAGCCAGCTCGATGAGTTTCCGAATATTGGCCACACGCTGATGGCCGTCGAAGGCCGTCGCTTGAATGGCATCGAATTGCGTGAGCGCGAGGATCTCCTGGAGCAATTCCACCAGAGAGAGCCGATCCCGCAGATGAAGAAGATGCGCCAGCACTTCAGCCGCGCGAGCGACGCGCGGACGCTCCTCCGCCGCGATCCCCCACACGCGCTCGTGATGCCGCAGGCTCGTCAAAAGCGGATGGGGATCGAGCCATCCCTCGTCCGACGCCTCCGCCGCTTGCCGCAGCCAAAAGAGCGTCTCATCCGAGAGGCCGAAAAGCGGTGAGCGCAAGGCCGCGACGAGGGCCAACTCATCGGTCGTATTCTCCAGGAATTGAAGCAGCGAGAGGAGGTCTCGAATCTCCTCGCGCTCGTAGAAGCCGCGCCCCGCGAGCACGTAGTACGGAATGCCGCGTTCGCGCAGAGCGCGCTCGTAGACCTTCACATCGGTCATCGCGCGGAAGAGCAGCGCCACATCGCCGTAGCGGACTGCGCGCACGCGCTCGCGCCCGTCTCCCATCTCTTCTCCCACGAGCCGCTCGCCCTCGCGCACCATGCGCGCGATGCGCTCGGCCAGCCGCTGCGCCTCCCATCGGCGCGCGTCCTCCGCCGTACGGACATGCGGGCCGATCTCCAGAAGCAGCTCGATGGGCGCCGCCACGTTCCCATCGCGCTGCGCCACGCTCTCGAGGAAGGGCGTTCGCCCCAAGGCTTCGAGCCGCTCCGCCGACCACGCTCCTTCCTCCACACGCATGAGGCGGGCGAAGAACGCGTTGAAGAAGCGCACGAGCCCCGCCGTGCTCCGAAAATTGCGCTCCAACTCGATGTGCGCGCCACCGTGCTCCTGCAACTCCCGCTGCGCTCTCAGAAAGACTTCGACGGCTGCCCCGCGAAAGTTGTAGATGGACTGCTTGGCATCGCCGACGATGAAGAGCTGGGGCCGATCCCCCCCTCCCCGCAAGAGATCAATGATCTCCTTCTGCAAGGCATTCGTGTCCTGGAACTCATCCACGAGGAGGAACTTGATCTCTCGTCGGAGAGAGTCGGCGATCGCCGGATGTGTGCGAAGCACCTCGCGCGCCTTCCACTGCAGATCCTCATAATCGAGACCGACCACCTCACGCTTGAACGCCATGTAGCGTTCGTCAACGCGCTGCAGGAGGCGATCGAGCGCAGCGATCACCTCCCCGGCGCTCGCGTCATAGAACGTCAGCTCGATCTCCTCCAA
>Ga0073930_1002449_pt1 | contig 12449 bp, 14 predicted proteins | sample DewCreD2012metaG_5_FD_76968 | JGI IMG/M metagenome (GOLD analysis project Ga0073930, IMG submission 76968) | Hot spring sediment bacterial and archeal communities from British Columbia, Canada, to study Microbial Dark Matter (Phase II) - Dewar... ...
CCAGCGGCCGTTGCCGTCCATGATCACGGCGACATGCTGCGGCAGGCGATCGCGATCGAGTCCGTCAGGTTGCATCCGGAACTCCGGGGGCGCGGGTGCCGCGCTTCCACCGAGGAAGTCCCTCCCCACACCCCATCGATTACATCGGTTCCACGCTCCACCGTCGCCGGTCGGGCTAGACCTCCATGAGGTCGCGCTCCTTGGCGCGGCAAATCTGGTCGAGCTCCTGGACGTAGCGATCGGTGAGTTTCTGGACCTCGGCCTCGGTCCGCTTCTCCTCGTCCTCGCCGATCTCGCCGTCCCTCTTGAGGGCGCGCAACTGCTCGATGACGTCGCGGCGGACGTTGCGGACGGCGACCTTCCCTTCCTCGACGCGGCGATGCACCGCGCGGATCAGGTTGCGACGAGTCTCCTCGGTGAGCGGCGGGATCGGGATGCGGAGCACGTTGCCGTCGCTGGCGGGATTGAGGCCGAGATCCGCCTTGCGGATGGCCCGTTCGATCGCTCCGAGCGACGACTTGTCCCACGGCGCCACGACGAGCAGCCGCGGCTCGGGAGCGCTCACCGTGGCGAGCTGGATCAGGGGCATCTTGCTGCCGTAGTACTCCACTTCGATCTTTTCGACCAGCCCGGGATTGGCGCGGCCGGTGCGGTAGGTGGCGAGGTCATCGCGCGTCACCTCGACGGCGCGCCGCATCCGGGTCTCGGCATCGGCTAGAACCTCTTTGAGGAACTCTTCCGCGGCCATGGCCCCTCCTCCCCCGTCAGGCCACGCGCGACTCGCGTCCGCCGACGACGGTGCCGACCTCGTCGCCGGTGAGGACGCGGCAGACGTTGCCCGGCTTGCCGAGATCGAACACGACGATCGGAATCCCGTTCTCCATGCTGAGCGAGAAAGCGGTCAGGTCCATCACCTGCAGGCGAAGCTGGAAGGCGTCCTCGTGGGTGAGGGAGGTGTAACGGCGGGCGTCGGTGTGGCGGCGGGGATCGCGATCGTAGATCCCGTCCACGTTGGTCGCCTTCAGGATCGCCTGGGCGCGGATTTCGACGGCGCGAAGCGCGGCGGCGGTGTCGGTGGTGAAGTAGGGATTGCCCGTGCCCGCTCCGAAGAGGACGACTCGCCCCTTCTCGAGGTGGCGGATGGCGCGCCGGCGGATGAACGGCTCGGCGATCGCGGTCATCGTGATCCCCGTCTGCGCCCGCGTTTCGAGGCCGAGCTTTTCGAGGGCATCCTGTAGTGCCAGCATGTTGATCACGGTGGCGAGCATGCCCATATGATCGGCGGTGGCGCGCTCGATCCCCGCCTGGCTCGCGAGCGTGCCGCGGATGATGTTGCCGCCGCCGACGACGACGGCGATCTCCACGCCGAGCCGGTGCGCGTCCCGAATCTCCTCCGCGATGCGGCGCACGGTGGGGGGATCGATCCCGAAGCCCTGCTCCCCGGCGAACGCCTCGCCGCTGAGTTTGAGCAGCACGCGCTGCCACCGCGGCGCGCGGCGCGCGTCGTCTGGTGTGCCGGCGAGGGGCTGTGGGTGGATTTCGCTCATCGCCGCCGCTCCGAGGGATGCGCGGGGGATCGCCCCCGGCCGGATGCCGACTACTCGCCCAGTTGCCAGCGGACGAACCGCCGCACGACGATATTCTCCCCCAGCCGGGCGCGGACGTCGTCGACCAAATCTTGCACCTTGCGCTTCGGATCGCGGATGTAGGGCTGCTCGAGCAGCACGGTTTCGGCGAAGAACTTCGTCAGCCGCCCCTCGACGATGCGCGGGATCTTCGCCTCGGGCTCTCCGTCATGGAGCGCCCGCTGCCGGAGGATTTCCCGCTCCTGCTCGATCACCTCCGCGGGCACGTCTTCGCGTCGCACCCACTGCGGATTGGTAGCAGCGACCTGCATCGCCAGCTCGTGCGCCAGGTTGCGGAAGTCGTCGGTGCGCGAGACGAAATCGGTTTCGCAATTGAGTTCGACCATCGCGGCGATCTTCCCGCCGGCGTGGACGTAGGTGTCGATCACTCCTTCGCCTGTGGCGCGGCCGGCGCGCTTGGCCGCGGAGGCGATCCCGCGCTCCCGCAGCAGGCGGATCGCGGCGTCGACGTCGCCCCCCGTCTCCTCGAGCGCCCGCTTGCAGTCCATCATGCCGCAGCCGGTCAACTGCCGCAATTCGTTCACTTGGGCTGCTGTGATTGGCATCCGTTTCTCTCCTCCTCACCGCATGTCGCCCGTGGCGCGGGGATCACGCCTCGATCTCCTCTTCCTCCTCCGCCGCCTCGCTGGCGAATTCGCGGGCTTCCTCTCCCAATTCCGCCAGGCTGGCGGGAGCCGCTTCCGCCTCGGCGTCGAACGCTGCCAGCGCCTCCCGCTCCTCTTCGGTCAATTCCGCCTCCTCGGCGGGCGACCACTGCTCGCCGCGGACCTCGACGATCGCATCCGCGATGCGACTGGTGATCAGCCGGATCGAGCGGATCGCGTCGTCGTTGCCGGGGATCGGATAATCCGCCTCGTCCGGATCGCAATTGGTGTCGACGATCGCGACGATCGGGATGCCGAGCCGACGTGCCTCGTGGACGGCGATATGCTCCTTGCGCAGGTCGACGACGAACAGCGCGTCCGGCAGACGCTGCATGTCTTTGATCCCGCCGAGGTAGCGTTCGAGCTTGGCTGCCTGCTCGCGGAGGCGGACCGCCTCCTTTTTGGGGAGCCGATCGAGGGTGCCGTCGGCGATCATTCGCTCCAGTTCGCGCAGGCGGCGGATCCGTTGCTGGATGGTATCGAAATTGGTCAACATTCCGCCAAGCCAGCGGAAGTTCACCCAGTACATTCCGGAGCGGCGGGCCGCCTGGTAGATCGCCTCGCGCGCCTGCTTCTTGGTGCCGACGAACAGGAGGATGCCGTCGTTCTCCGCCAGTTGCCGCACGAACGCCGCCGCCCGATCGAACAGCTTCTGCGTCTGATACAGATCGAGGATATAGATGCCGTTGCGCGCCCCGTAGATGTACGGCTTCATCTTGGGGTTCCAACGGCGCGTCTGGTGCCCGAAGTGGACGCCCGCTTCGAGCAGCTCCTGCATCTCCAGCCTGGCCAACAGACCTCTCCCTTCGGTTGAGCCTCCCCCGCCCTCCACCGCGATCGGAATTCCCACGGGGAACACCGCCGACCGCGTCCGGCGAGGTGTGTGGGTGACGAACCGGAGAAGTGTAGCATACCGGCCCGGACTTGGGCAAGCCGAATGGCCTGGCCGCCGGAGGGGGCGGCGCTTGTCCCCGCGAAGGCGGCTTTGTTATAATGGACGCATCCCCCGGACGCACGCGAGAGGTCGGCGATGACAGCACTCCACCCCTCGATACGGCGGCTCGCCGTCCTATTGCTGGCACTGCTCGTCGCTGCCACGCTGGCGCCAGCGGCCCACTCCCAGCGCGGGGAGGCCGATCCGTTCGAGCGCGGGATCCAGCTCTACAAGCAGCGCGATCTGGCGGGTGCGCTGATGGCCTTTCGCCAGGCCGAGCAGAAGGATCCGCGCGATCCGCTCGTTCAGTCGTGGATCGGCTTCGTCCTGATGCAGATGAACCGCACCGACGAGGCGATCGCCGCCTTCGATCGGGCGCTCGAGCTGGGCCCGCCCACCGCCGATCTCCACAACAATCGCGGCAACGCCCGGTTGGCGAAGGGCGACGTCGACGGCGCGATCGCCGACTACGTGCGCGCCACCGAACTCAACGCCGATCATGCCGATGCCTGGTTCAACCTCGGCAACGCCTACCTGCGGAAGAACGATCTCGATCACGCCCTGACGGCGCTCCAGCAGGCGGCGCGCGTCTCCCCCCGCGATGCGAGCGTGCTGAACAACCTCGGCTACGTTTACGATCGCAAGGGCCAGCTCGACGAGGCGATCCGCTACTATCGCGAAGCGGCCTCCGAGCAGCCGAACCAGGGCGCCTACTGGCGCAATCTCGGGCTCGCCTATCGCAAGGCGGAGCAGTGGGAGAAGGCGGTCGCCGCCCTCGAGCAAGCGCTGCGCCGGCGCGGGCGCGACTACACGGCGCAAGTGACGCTGGGCGAATGCCTCGCCGCGCTCAACCGACTGCCCGAGGCGATCAATGCCTTCCGCACCGCCGCGTCGATCGCGCCGAACGAGTTCCTCCCCCACCACAATCTCGCGCTGCTCTATGCGCGCCAGGGCCGGTATCCCCAGGCGATCGCCGCTATCCAGACGGCGAACCGCCTCAGCCAAAACAACCTGCAGGTGCTGACGACCGGCGGGTGGATCTACCTCCGCGCCCGCCAGCTCGGCGAGGCGGCGACCTGGTACGAGCGCGCGATCCGCGCAGGCAAACCGGATCGCGAGGCGGATCGCCCGCTCCTGGCTGCCGCCTACGCCAACCTCGGCGTGGTGCGCCACCGACTCAAGCGCACCGAGGACGCGATCGCCGCGCTGCGCCATGCGGTCGAGCTCGATCCGAACGATCGCGCCAGTCGCACGCTGCTCGCCTCCCTCTACCTCGAACACCAGAAGTGGGAGGAGGCCGCCAGCGAGTATCGTCGCCTCGTCGCTGACCAGCCGAAAGATGCCCGCGCGCACCACAACCTCGGGTTCGCGCTCGAGAAGCTCGGGCGCGTGGACGAGGCGATCCAGTCCTACCAGCGCGCCACCGAGGCGGATCCCCGCTTCTACTGGGCGTTCAATAACCTCGGCGTCCTCTACGAGCGCCTGGGTCAGAAGGAGCTGGCCGAGCGGAACTACCGCCAGGCATTGGCGATCAAGCCGGACTTTCGCGAGGCACAGCAGAACCTCGAGCGGTTGAAGCGGCCGTAGCGTCGCACCGGCGCTCCCTCCCGATCATCCCTGACCATGCCCGCCATCGTCGGCGTGACCGCCAACACCACGCGCCCCGCCGCGGTCGAGTGCGCAGCGGCGATCGTGGCGCACCTGCTGGCGTCGGGGCACGCGGTCCGGCTCGAGCCACCGCTGGCCGAGGCGCTGTCGCGACCCGATCTCGCCGCACCCGAGACCGAGGTCGGCCGCACCCAGTTCGTGATCGCGCTCGGCGGCGATGGGACGCTGCTGCACGCCTGCCGGTTCACGGCGCCGCACGGCACCCCCGTGCTCGGCGTACACGTCGGTGGACCGGGCAGCTTCGGGTTTCTCACCGAGACGACGCCGGATCGCGCCCTCGCCGCGGTCGATCAGGTGCTCGCCGGCCGCTACCATCTCGACGAGCGGATGATGGTCAGCGGCGTCGTGATCCGCGGCGAGCGCGAGATCGCCCGCTACGCCGCGACCAACGACCTGGTGATCGGCAAGCGGGCCCTCGCTCGCATGCTCCGGCTGCGGATCAGCATCGGCGACACCTACATCGCCACCTACGCCGCCGACGGCATCATCGTCAGCACGCCCACCGGTTCGACCGCCTACAACCTCGCCGCCGGGGGGCCGCTGGTGAACCCGCGCCTCCGCACGATCCTGCTCACGCCGATCTGCCCGCACACGCTGAACGTCCGCAGCCTGTTGATCGCCGAGGACGAGACGATCCACGTCCGCGTCGAGGCGGGTCAGCGCGCCGAGCCGCTCCTCACCGTCGATGGCCAGGTCGGTTTCGACCTCGAGCCGAACGATCTTGTCCGATTCACCCGCGCCACCGAGACGACGCGCCTGATCCTGCTCGACGGCCCGAGCTTCTACCAGAAGCTGCAGACGCGGCTGCGGTTGGGGGAGCGGTTCGGCAGCGACAACGGATAGCGTTAGAGAAAGACGATCCGCGCCGCCCCGTCCGCATAGGGCCGCGTGGCGTTGCGCGTATCGACGATCAGGCGTGCGTGCCGAACGATCTCGCGGTAGTCGAACTCGCAGTGCGCCGTGACGATGAGGACGCAATCCTGCGCCCGCACCACCTCCGGCGTCAGCGGCAGCGAGCGCAAGAAGAGATTGCCCACGTCGAGCGTGGGGACGTGCGGATCGGAATACTCGACGTGCGCCCCCTTGCGATGGAGCGTGGCGACGATCTCGAGCGCGGGGGATTCGCGCGTGTCGCTAACGCCGGGCTTGTAGGCGACGCCGAGGAGGAGGATGCGCGCGCCGCGCAGGCAGCGGCCGTCGTCGTTGAGGGCATCCTGCACCAGCCCGATCACGTGCCCGGGCATGCTGGCGTTGATCTCGCTCGCCACACCGATCAGCCGCGCCTCGTAGCCGTTGAGCCGCGCCTTCCAGGAGAGATAGTGCGGATCGAGCGGGATGCAGTGACCGCCGATCCCCGGCCCCGGGTAGTGCGGCATGAAGCCGAACGGCTTGGTCGAAGCGGCGGCGATCACCTCCCACACATCGATGCCGAGGTGACGGCAGAGCACCGCCATCTCGTTCGCTAGGCCGATGTTCACACTGCGGAAGGTGTTCTCCAGCAGCTTCGTCGCTTCCGCCACCCGGGCGCTGGAGACGGGGTGAACCGTCTCGATCACCGTGGCATAGAGCCGCTCGGCCAGCGCGGTGCAGACGGGAGTCACCCCGCCCACGACCTTGGGAATGGTGCGCGTCACGTACTGGCGGTTGCCAGGATCGACCCGCTCGGGCGAGAAGGCGAGGAAGAAGCCACGCCCCACCTCGAGCCCACGAGCCGCGAACATCGGGAGCAGCACCTCCTCGGTCGTGCCGGGGTAGGTGGTGCTTTCCAGGACGACCAACTGTCCCGCCCGCAGCCGGCTGGCGATCTCGCGACCCGCCGCGACGATCGCCGAGATGTCCGGCTCTTTCGTCTTGCGCAGCGGCGTCGGCACGCAGATGAGGATGGCGTCCATCTCCGCCAGCCGGTCGAAGTTGCCGGTGCTGGAGAATCGCTGGGCCTCCTGATTGCGGCGCAACTCCTCGGGGGAGACGTCGGCGATATACGGCTCGCCGCGTTCGAGGCTGGCGAGGCGCTCGCGATCGATCTCGAAGCCGGTGGTGGCGAATCCCCCCTCGGCGAAGGTGAGCGCCAGCGGCAATCCGACGTATCCCAGCCCGATCACGCCGATCCGTGCGCTGCGTTGGTCGATCTTGGCGAGCAACTCGGCGGCGGTTGCTTGCTGGGTCGAGAGCCCCTCGGGCGAAATGATGGACATCGCTCCCTCGATGGACGGCCTACCGGCTCGCGACGACGTGCGGGGGAACCGACGCGCAAAACCGCCCGGGCGTCGGTGGCGTTCGGTTGCTCTCCCTACGGTCGCGGTCCGCCCCCCGACGCTCGGAGGTCACGGCGGCAGGCCGCTCCTTCCTCGCCGGGCGACGGTCCCTGGAGGTATTCGCCGACCGCGCCCTCTCTTCCCTCCGTAGGGCGAAATTCAGCGCTGCCCGCGTTCCCGTCCGCGCTGTGGGGATAACAACTTGCGTGCCAGATCGGGGAGCACGGCACGGGCGCCGGGGATCGCCTTGCCCGCGGCGTTTGCCCCGAATCCCGCCGGGGAACGGTTGAAGGGGACGGCGCGGCAAGCAAAAAGGAGGGTGGTATGACCGAAACGGCAACGCAGCGGATCGAAACCGCCGCCGAGCGCATGGGCGAGCGTGCCCGCGAAGTGACCGAGCGGGTTTCGGGACCGGTCGAGCGCTTCATGCACCAGCCCGCACTCCAGCGCGTGTGGGAAGCGATGGAGCGGGTGCCGGACGGCGTTTACTATAGCGCGATCCTCGCCTCGATCCTCGGATCGCTCGGGTTCTTCGCCGCGGGCAAGCGGCACACGGCACTCTTCATCGGGCAGTGGGCGCCGACGTTCGCGACGCTGGCCCTGATGAACAAGCTGCTGCGGCCCTCCGAAGGTTAACCGGAGGCGCGATCTTCTCCGCAGCGCCCCACCCCGCACGCCACTACCAGGCGGTCGAGCCGCGCCGGGTGGGGCGCTCGCCTCGTCTGCGGGCGGGCAGCCGCTCGCTCCCGCTCGGTTTGACATGCCCCCACGCTTCGGATATACTGGATCGGCCTGCTCCCGTGAGCGCGGACGGCCTTTTTTTGACCCATGTTCGAGTCCCTCACCCAGAAACTCCAGGGGATCTTCCAACAGCTGCGGGGGAAGGGGACCCTCAAGGAGCAGGATATCACCGAAGCGCTCCGCGAGGTGCGCCTCGCCCTGCTGGAGGCGGACGTCAACTTCCGCGTGGTGCGGGATCTCTGCGCACGGATCAAGGAGCGGGCCGTCGGGCAGGAGGTGCTCGAAAGCCTCACGCCCAGTCAGCAGGTGATCAAGATCGTCCACGAGGAGCTCTGCACCCTCCTCGGGGCGGACGAAGCCCGCATCGAGTTCGCTCCCCGGCCTCCCACGGTGATCCTGATGGTCGGCCTGCAGGGGAGCGGGAAGACGACCACCTGCGCCAAGCTGGCCCACCACATCCGACGCCAAGGGCGGCGCACCCTGTTCGCCGCGTGCGACATCTACCGGCCCGCCGCCATCCGCCAGCTCGAGATCGTCGCGGCGCAGGTCGGCGTCCCCGTCGTGAGCCTGCCGGATCGGAGCGACGTCGTCGAGATCGCCCGCGCCGCCGTGCAGCGCGCCCGCGACGAAGGGATCGACGTCGTCCTCGTCGACACCGCGGGGCGCCTCCACATCGACGAGGCGATGATGGACGAGGTGGCTCGCCTCGCCGCGGCGCTCCAGCCGCAGGAGGTCTTCCTCGTCCTCGACGCGATGACCGGGCAAGACGCCGTGAACGTCGCCCAGGAGTTCGCCCAGCGGCTGCCGGTCACCGGGTTCATCCTGACGAAGCTCGATGGCGACACGCGCGGCGGCGCCGCTCTCTCGGTCCGCGCCGTCACGGGCAAGCCGATCAAGTTCGTCGGGGTGGGCGAGAAGCCGGAGATGCTCGAACCGTTCCATCCCGACCGGATGGCGGCGCGCATCCTCGGGATGGGCGACCTCCTCTCCTTCATCGAGCGCGCCCAGCAAGTGGTCGACGAGAAGCAGGCGCTCGCACTGCAGCAGAAGATCCGTGCTAACCGGTTCGACCTGGAAGACTTTCTGAACCAGTTGCAGAACGTGCGGAAGATGGGGCCGCTCCAGCAGGTGCTGCAGAGTTTGCCGTTCTTCGGCGGTCGCGGCCTGAGCGCGGACGATCTCGACGAGCGAGAGCTAATCCGGTTCCAGGCGATCATCCAGTCGATGACGCGCGAGGAGCGGCGCGATCCGAGCATCCTCAACGGCAGCCGCCGGCGCCGCATCGCCCGCGGGAGCGGCACCACGGTCCAGGAAGTGAACGCGCTGATCAGCCAGTATCAGCAGTTGCGGCGGCTTTTCCAGGAAGCCAACGAGATCGAGACGGGGCGGCGCCGTCGCGGGCGCGGCATGCGCGTTCCGTTCTTCCGCTAGGCGTCGCACGCGGCGGAACGACCGTCGAGGAGGGAGGTTGAGTTGCCAGTCCGAATTCGACTGACGCGGATGGGGATGCGCCACCGCCCCTTCTACCGGATCGTGGTGGCGCCGAGCGCTTCGCCCCGCGACGGGCGCTGCATCGAGCAGCTCGGGTATTACGATCCGCTGACCGACCCCGCCACGGTGAAGATCGACACCGAGAAGGCGCTCCTCTGGCTCGAGCGCGGGGCGCAACCCACCGACACCGTGGCGAACCTCTTGCGCCAGCAAGGCGTGCTGGAACAGTTCGAGGCGCGCAAGGCAGCGCGCAAGACCGGGGCATGAAGGACGCGATCACGCTCCTCGTTCGCGGCCTCGTCGATCATCCCGAGGCCGTCGTGGTGGAAACCGTCCCGTCCGACCGGCCCGACGTCATCCGCCTGCAGATCCACGTCGCGCCGGAAGACGCGGGTAAGATCATCGGGAAGAAGGGGCGAGTGGCGGCGGCCATCCGCGCCATCGGCCGCGCCGCCGCCGCCCGCGAGAACAAGCGAGGCTTCGTCGAGATCGTCTCCTGAAGCGATCGCGCCGGGGAGAGAGGAGACGCGCGGAATGCAGCTCAAGCGCGAAGTGCTGGTCAAAGCGATCGTCACCGAAAAACTCAAAGAAGAACTCAAAGCCCAAGTGCAAAATGCCCTCGACGAGCTCGCCTCCGCGCAGGAAGAGATCGAGCGGCAATACCGCCGGCTGATGCTCGAGCTCCAGCGCACCGACCTCAACCGCGCCATGGCGATCCGCCAGCAGATGGATCTCGAGCGCCGCCGCCAGGAAGAAACCCGTCGCGAACTCGAAGAACGCCTCAAAGAATACGACGCGCTCGCCCTCGAAAGCGAGATCGGTCTCGCCACCTACGAGGGGATCGTCGAGATTCAGCCGGGAGACAACTTCGTTCAGAAGACCCGTCAGGCGGAAATCGTGCTCCGCGATGACATCGTCCAGGAAATCCGCGAGCCGTGAGGAGGAGCCGGACGCCGTGATGATCGGGGCCCTGGTAGGGCCGTTCGGAATCCGCGGCGAGACGAAGCTCTATCCGGTCACCGATTTCCCCGAGCGCATCCCCCGCCTGAAGAGCCTGCTCCTCCGCCATCCCGACGGCAGATGGGAGACGCGGGCGCTCCGCTCGGCGCGACCCCACCGCGGCCTCTACCTGCTCACGCTCGAAGGCGTGACCACCCCCGAAGCGGCGGAAGCGTTGCGCGGCGTCGAGGTGTGGATCGCAGCGGAGGAGGCGATCCCGCCGCCCCCCGGCCAATATTGGGTGCACGAGATCATCGGTCTGCGCGTCGTCACCCCCACCGGCGAAGTGCTCGGCACGGTGCGCGAGGTGATGCGCACCGGCGCGAACGACGTCTACGTCACCGATCACCTCCTCGTTCCGGCCACGCGCGACGCCATCCGGGAGATCGACCTCGATCGGGGCGTGATCGTCGTCGTATCGCGGGAGTATCTCACCGGCGAGGCGCCGCTGCCCCCGCGGGAGCAGGGCGAAGGCTGAGCCGGCCGCGAACCGAATCGCAGGTGCCGCACCGGCCGGCGCCGTGCGGAGGCGCTCGTGCGCATCGACGTCGTCACCATCTTCCCACAGATGTTCGCCTCGCCGCTGGAGTACGGCACGCTCCGCCGTGCCCGCGACGCCGGCCTCGTCGAGATCCTCTGCCACGACCTGCGCGACTACACCACCGATCGCCACCGCGTGGTCGACGACACCCCTTACGGCGGCGGACCCGGGATGGTGATGAAGCCGGAGCCGTTCTTCCACGCTGTCGAGGCGATCGTCGCCACCTCGCCGCCGCCCGGCCCGGAACGGATCGTCATCACGTCGCCCCGCGGCCGCCCGTTCGATCAGGCGATCGCCCGCGAGCTCGCCGCCCAGCCCCAGATCGTCCTCCTGTGCGGCCGTTACGAGGGGGTGGACGAGCGCGTGCACGAGCACCTGGTCACCGACGAAATCTCGCTCGGGGACTTCGTTCTCTCGGGCGGCGAACTGGCGGCCCTGTGCATCATCGACGCGGTCGCGCGGCTCGTCCCGGGGGCGGTGGGCAAGGAGGCGTCGCTCGCCGAGGAGAGCTTCAACGAGGCTCTGCTCGAGTATCCGCAGTATACCCGTCCGGCCAACTTCCGGGGGTGGGAGGTGCCCGCGGTACTCCTCTCCGGCAATCACGAGGAGGTGCGCCGATGGCGCCGCCTCCAGTCGCTCCTGCTCACGATGGCGCGCCGGCCCGATCTCTTCCGCCAGCATCCGCTCACCGACGAGGACCGCGAGCTTCTCGGCTGGCAGGCCCCTCGCCGCCGCTCGCGCCGAAGCGCCACGTCGCCATGACGGCGAGTCTGCACGTTCCCGTCCTCCTCGCCGAGGTGCTCGCCCTGTTGCAGCCGCGGCGGGGGCAGACACTGCTCGATGCCACGGTCGGCACGGCGGGGCATGCCCTCGCCCTGCTCGACGCGATCGGCCCCGAGGGGCGGCTGATCGGCATCGACCGCGATCCCCACGCGCTCGCGATCGCGGCGGAGCGGCTCGCCGCGCGCTGCCGGGAGCATGGCTGGCCGGAGCCGTTCCCGTTTCTTCTCGTTCGCGGCAACTTCCACCGCCTCGACGCGCTGCTCGCCGCCCACGGCATCGCCACGCTGCACGGTGCCCTCTTCGACCTCGGCGTCTCCACCCTCCAACTCGAAACCCCCGAGCGCGGCTTCAGCTTCCGCGCCGAGGCGCCGCTCGACCTGCGGATGGACCCCGACGAGCCGACCACGGCAGCCGACCTGGTGAACACCCTCTCCGAAGCGGAGCTCGCTGCCATTCTACGGGAGTACGGCGAAGAGCGACATGCCCGCGCCATCGCACGCGAGATCGTCGCGCGGCGGCCGCTGCGGACCACCCGCGAGCTGGCGGAAATCTGCGCCCGCATCTACCCCACGCGCGAGCGCCGCGGCGAAGCGATCCACCCCGCCACCCGCACGTTCATGGCGCTGCGCATCGCCGTGAACCGCGAACTCGACGCGCTCGCCCCCGGAGTGCGCGCCGCCATCGACCGCTTGGTGCCGGGCGGTCGGATCGCGGTCATCGCCTACCATTCGCTCGAGGATCGACTCG
>Ga0073930_1002468_pt1 | contig 12406 bp, 15 predicted proteins | sample DewCreD2012metaG_5_FD_76968 | JGI IMG/M metagenome (GOLD analysis project Ga0073930, IMG submission 76968) | Hot spring sediment bacterial and archeal communities from British Columbia, Canada, to study Microbial Dark Matter (Phase II) - Dewar... ...
AGTGGCTTTGTGGTGTTGTTGCGTCGTTGGTTGGTGGAGCGTAGTTTTGCGTGGTGGTTGTTGGGGTACGGCATGCCGTACCCGTACTTGTTTGTTTTGGTGTTGGGATGTGTTGTGTGTGGTGGAGGAGGCTTGGATATGGTTGGCAGGGGTACGGCGTCTGATGCGGTATATTGCGAGAAATGGTTCTTAAACAGTCTCTAAGAGGCTGTTTCAAAGGCGTGGAGCTTCCGAGCAGCACGATCGCGCCTTGGCTGCTACTTGGAACGAGTCTTACCCACTTGAGTGCTAGCCTATCGGTCCAGCGGGGTATCATAAGGACTGGGTGGAACAATGAAAACGCTTCACGAGCTGATTGAGGAACTTTCGCCAGAACTGCAGCGCGAGGTGCGCGACTTCGTAGAGTTCTTACTTGCGAAGCGCGTTCCCCACCCGTCGGCGCGTCCAACCCTCAAGTGGTGGGGAGGGGCGCAAGCGCTGTGCCAACGCTACACCTCAGTGGAACTGCAACACTTGGCGAGTGAGTGGCGCCTTGCGGAAATTCAACCCAGCCATGAAATATCTCCTGGACAGTAATATTCTGCTGGAGGGGCTTCTTTTACAAGCGCGCGCAGATGAAGTGCGGGAGCTGCTTCTGCAAGCTCCGTCTAACACCCTTTGTCTGTCCGACTTCTCGCTCCATTCGATTGGGCTGATACTCACTCGCGCGAATCTGCACCATGTATTTTTGGAGTTTGTCGAGGATATGCTTTTGAGTGGATATCTGCATCTGGTTTCTGTACCGTCCAGAGCAATGTCGGATCTCGTCAAGTATCAGACCCAGTTCAACTTAGATTTTGACGATGCTTATCAGTATACTGCAGCGGTCTTAAACCAGTTAGATATTGTGAGTTTCGATGCCGACTTTGATCGGACGGATAAAGGCCGCAAGACACCCAAGACAGTACTTCACGAATTGAGCGAGGTTCCTTAACTCCGTCTTTCTCTGAAAATCTGAAAAATGGTGAACGGGATGCGACAAGTCTACGACTGGAACGGCGCGTGGCTCTATCGGAACGAGCTGACGGAGACCGGCGGCTTGGTGAAGGTTGGGGTGCGCTGGTATGACCCAATGGTGGGTAGGTTTTTGCAGCAAGACCCGTGGCTCGGTGCGTTCTATGCCCCGCTCACACTGAACGGGTATGGATATTGCGGGAATGACCCGATAAACGGTGTAGATCCAACGGGTCAATGGGTCTGGATTGTGGTAGTCGGCGTGGCAGCAGTCGGCTTATCAGTATGGGCATGATATGTGTCTGAGGGGCACGACGAGCCAGACATAAATGATGCACTTCCGAGCGGTGCCTACGGCGCGTGTGGAGGGGTTGGTAATGCAGCTGCTGAACTTTGAAGAACACGAATGGGTTAAGAGTCACTGACTTATAAATCGGAACAGGTGGTGCTATGAGCAAGACACAATACATAGATGATTGCATCAATAGTGTTGGGAGTGATTAGTTGGGTTGATACGCATAAAAGAGCAGATGAAAGAGGTTATGTAGTAGTCCGTCGTAGAGTTAGTGAAGCCGAATATCCTGCGCACTTTGCAGCACTTTGCGGTCCGACCTTTTGCTTTCTTACGGGCTTAGGTTTTGCTTATTTGGCTTATCGTACTTACCATGAGGAGTGAGCTTACTTCAGACGGATATATTCTAAATGTGTTGTTGATTCGGGCAGGCACTGGGGCATTGGGTTATAATCGTGCCAGGGGCATGCTGTCCACGCAGAGTGGATCGTCGCTGGTACCCTTAGAGGGTCAGGCGCATTCCGTCCCAGCCGATGAGGATGCCATAGGGCGCGGCGCGCGCTTCCAGCTCCTCATGGAGCGCACCGCCGTTGTGGGAGAAGTGGGTCAGCACCACCCGTGAATCGTCTCGAAGTGTGCCCTGCTTGCGTAGTCGTTGCACCACTTCGAGGCAACCTGCGAAATCGAGATGCCCCTTGTAATCACTGGGCTGAAAGCCGAAGCTGCATTCCAGAATCAGCCCGTCCAGTTCCATCCCCGCCAGGAATTCCCATGTCGCATTAGGATACCAGCCCGTGTCGCAGGCATAGAGCAGGCGTCGCCCATCGCGCTCTATAATGAGATTCAGCGCCTCCTCATCGGACACTTCGGTCATGTGGGTGGCACGAACAGGGATCAGCGTATAGTTGCCCAGCGTATAGCGTTCGAAGGCGCGTATCAGCGCACATTCGAGCCGAAACCCTGCATAGTTGACGAGGCTCTCTATCTTCGCTTTGACCGCAGCGTTGCCGAAGAGGCGCAGATTGTGTGCGGTTTCAGGAGGGGCAAATCCCGGCAGCAGATACTGCAACTCCTCACGCGCACAGTGGTCATGGTGCAAATGGGTGAACACCAGAAATCGCCAGTCGGTCGGGTTCAATCGCTCGCGATGGATGTGGTACAGTGTGTCTGGACCGAAGTCGATCTTGAGGAGATTATCGATGAGCGCGCCGGATCGTGAGCGGACATTTTTGCCGCCCCGTTCCCGTGCGGTGGAACACACCTCACAGTTGCAGCCGAGCGCGGGTATCCCTTCCGCGGCTGCCGTGCCCAAGATATGAATGGTCATTTGGTGCTTCCTCCGTCCGATTGCTCGAAAAAGATACCCGAAACCGATTGGCGGCGAGAGCGAACCCGGCGAACTGTTCGAGATTGTCGGGGCGGTCGCCCAGCATTACTTGCAGGGTGCGCTCGGCTCGCTTGCGCCATTCGTTACGCCCTTGCTGTACCAGCGCAAACTCGATCTGCGCAAGGGCGACCAGTGCGTTATCGGCGGGTAGCTCTGTATCCGTGGAGAGGCGCATTGGCATCAATGTCCAGCTTGCCCAACGTTTGCCCTGCGACACATCGTAATAACCTCCTGTCGGGTCCCGATAATGGGCTTCGATGTGGGTCAGCAAGCTCTGGGCGAACTGGAGCGTGCGTTCGGAACGCTGGATGCAATAGAGGCGGATGGCGGCGCGTGCCACCAGCACCAGATCGGGCAGCCAGTCGGAGACTTGTCGGCGAGAGGAGTGGTAGAGATCGCCCTGGAAGGTGCGCAAACCGCGCAGTGTTTCCATCGTGCGCACGGCTGCCTGCTGTGCCCATTGCACTCGCGCCTGGTCCAGAGAGGAATCACCTGCCCGTGAGGAGACCGATTCCACATAATCCAGCAACGCCATGATTGCCAGCGCGTTTCCATCCGCATAGAGGGTGGAGTCCACTTTGAGCGCGGGCAGCGTCTGTGTCATCGGGGTCGTGCGCCGAGGGGGCGAAACACTGGCGCGGAAGCCCGGCGGACGCTCTTGCCACAGGTGCGTGCGCAGGAAGTCGAGCAGTGCGTCCGCCGTTGCCCGAAAAGTAGGCTCTATCTGGCTGGCGCGGGCGTAGAGGCTTAACAGGCGGGCGTTTTCAATCAAACGCTTACCCCCAAGTGGTTTGCCCTCGCTGTCCAGTCCCTCCAGCAGCGCGTGGAAACCGCCCTGCCGCGCGTCCCAGAGCCGACTCTGGCGCAGCGCCTCGAGCCGTCGCCTCAACAGGATACGGGCGCGCGGGTCGCCCGATTCCGCCAGCGTAAGCAGCCACTCGCTCTGATTGAGCCAGTAGGGCTGGGGCTGGCTCCCGTCGGTTGGCTCACGCTGCTCCAGCGCGTCCATTAACTCCTCGTTCAGGCGCAGGATGTCCTGATCGGTAAACGCTGCGGGCGTCGCGGCGCGCACCCAGCGGGCAATCAGCTCCTGTTCCAGCTGCTGTACACGCGCCTTGACCTCAGCGGGTGCGTTGCGGAATGCAAGGCTGACCTCCTCCAGCAAGCGCATCAACTCCGCGCGCGTTTCAGGCGCCATAGCGACAATTGGCTTGCCGTCGGGCGTGAAAATCACGATGAGCGGCTCGCGCAGGGGCAGATCGAACGACTGGGCAATCAAGCGCAGTGTGCGGGCACGTTTGGGTGAGGCATCGGCATCCAGCTTCACCGGCACGAATTCACGCTTGAGTATATCCGCCACGCCCGAATCTTGATAGAGTTCCCGTCCAAGCCGTGCGCAACGCCCCGACCAGAAAGTGCCCACATCGACAACCACTGGTCGATTCAGCCGGGCAGCCTCCCGAATCGTGGCGTCGGTCCAGGGCTGCCAGGGCACCAATTGATACTGGCATGCCTGTAAGTAGCCTTCGGTGGTCTGGCTCAGCGGATTCGGATGCTGTCGACGCTCCACCAGGCGCAGTGCGATTCCCAGCCACGCCATCAGCACAATCAGCACCGAGACCCCGCTCAACACCACGAAGCGCGGCGCATATCGCTCAATAACAGGTTCCACCAGAAAGTATTATAGCACCTTGCCTTATCCACAAGCCTGCCATCAGAACCACCCCTCAGCATGCCCCTTTTTATGCCGATACCAGAAGAGCCTTCCCACAATCGCTAACAGAAGAAGCATTAGCCCTATCCGGTTGACCCAGTAATCTGTGACGGGAATGCCCACTCGTGTGAGGTAATGCGAGATACACCCCGTGGCATAGGTCGAAGCGGGATCGACCTGCGCTCGTAAATAGTTCTCCAGCAGGGTTAGCGGGCAGTCGCGATAGATGAGAAAGAAGCTCCAGCCCAGCGCCACCAACAGCCAGAAAACGAACTCAACCCTTCGCCAACGGTGGAACTATCCTGTCCAGATCAACACCATACCCAGGATAAAACCCAGCACCAGCAGCGCATGCACCAACACGACCAGGTTCGCCAGCCACCAGTAGAGCATTGCCGCAATAGTACCCAATTGGGGATGAGAAATTATGGTATAATGTTAACAAGATGGGGCAGCGACGAAAGGTGTGGCACACGCGCCGGGCATGGCTGGTGCTGGGGATGAGCATGCTCGGTGTGGTGTTGTGGGCACAAGCGATCCAACGCCACGATCGAGTGGGGATTACCCTGCTTGGTCATCGGTTGTGGGTTCACTGGCGTGCCTGCGGCTCCATTCGCGAAGTGGGTCCGCCTGCTGGCACGGATGGTGTCGTTCTCAGCGAGTCGGATCTCTGCGACCGTACACCCTGGTGGCAGTGTGCATGGTCTAATGGTCAGCAAGGCTGGTGTGCCGAGCGACGCATGCAGCGCGTGCAGCTATTGCCTTTGCCCGGTGAGGGTTCCTATCCGAATATCAGCGCGGCGGGCGCCTATCCCGTGCAGGTCGCACCTGATGGCAATTCGCTTAATGTGCGCACGGGTACCGGGCTGAATTACGGGATTATTGCGCAGAAGCCCGCGGGCGCGACGGGCTGGGCATATCAGGTCGTGATCGATTCGGCGAATCGGCTGGTCTGGTGGAAAATCCGCTGGGATGATGCGAACGGCGGGCAGGTGGGCTGGTCCGCCGATTCGCGTCTTTATAGTGGGGTCTATCTCGCGAAAACAGGTGCCGCGCGCCCCATCTACACGCTGACGCTTGACTCGAGTGTGAGTGGCGTGGGCATCGCGGTTAGCCCGCGCGACCTGCAGGGCAGCCCCGCATCGGGGACGGTGAGTCCACCTGCCACGCTCCTCTATGTCAGTGGCAGCCAGATTACGCTGACTGCGCCCGAAACCGCGCCCGATGGCGGCAGCTTTCTCTACTGGGAGCGCGACGGCTCGCCTTACACCGTTAGCCGTTCAATTACCCTGTACCTGAGCCAGAGTCTGACCCTGCGCGCGGTCTACCGAACCACCGAGCAGCAGTTTCTGTGGAATCTGATTGCCCCCTGGCGCCAGGGGCAATTGTGGACCCCCTCGACCTACGACGGGCACGGCGGTGGCAATCTGCTGAACGCCGTGGATTTTAACCGGGCTGCCTCTTCGCGCACGACCTGCCCCTACACTGGAGGCTGGCTTCAGGACTGCGAGGAGGTGATTGTCGCTTCCCATGTGGGGCGCGCCTATACACGCGCCCAGAGTGGCTGCACAGGCTATGGCAACTATATTGTGCTGGTGAGTAATACCCCGGTCAGCGGCGCCAGCAATACCTATCTCGCCACGATTTACGCTCACCTGAACTACTTTTTGGTGAGCAACGGCACGGAGGTCGCGGCGGGTCAACCGATTGCACGGCTGGGCAGCACGGGCAGCTCCACCGGGCCCCATCTGCATTATGAGATTCGCGAGGTCACGGTTTCAGGGAGCACACTGACGCTGGGGGTGCGTCGACAGGTACTGAACAATTCCGCGATCCGGCTTAGTGGTCAGGAGCTGCGGGTCGATCTGGGCTGTTCAGTGAGCGGATTGGGCTATGTGGGTCCCCCCATTGGGGGCACAGCGAGCGTGGGTTCCATCCCGCCTAACCAGTCACCACCGTGTACACCGTATAACTGTGGTGGCTTCCTCTGGTCGCCTGAACCTGGGGCGCAACGCTGCATCGAAAGCGAGCCACTGCCACACCTGTTATATCTATCTGATGTAAATGGTGATGGTTGCGTGGATGATAATGACCTGTTGCAGGTGCTGATGGTGCTGGGGTCTTGGCAGTCGGGTGGCGCGGATGTGAACCTGGATGGTATTGTGGACGAGGCAGACCTTGTGGCGGTGCTGCTCGACTGGGGCAACTGCACGGTGCCCTGAGAGGGGGTATACTCCCGCCGATGTGGAACCTGCGACTCGGTGCTTGGCAGGTGCCTCGCTGGGCGTGGCTGGGCTGGAGCCTTATTTACCTGTTGCTGCAAACGCTGACGCCTTTTGTGCGCGTACCCATCGGCTGGGTCTGGGTCGGCACCTTGATCAGCACGCTTGCGTTGATGGCGGCGATGCTGGGACTGGTGTTTGCGCTTGCCCAGGCGTGTGAGACGCGGCGTGGGCTGGCACTCGGATTGCTGGGGGGTGGTATCGTGGCGGTTGGACTGTGGCTGCTGCTGCCCATGGGGCTGGGTGTTCGCTCCCTGCACCATCTTCCGCCCGTGATCGCCGTACCTTATCAAGCCATTCACGGCTACCTGCTGATTCTCGCCGCGATTGGACTGGGTTGCGTGCTCTCGCGTCTGATACGGGAGAAAAACCTGCTGGTGCCCGTAGTGCCGTTTGCCGCGCTGGTAGACGCCATGACTGTGCTGACCCCGGTGGGCTTTGTGAAGCGCGTGGCGGAGATTGCGCCCCAAGTGATCGAGCATGCCTCCGTTGCGGTGATGACTGCGCCGAGCGCGGCCCCCGCGGTGGAGCGTGTAGTACCTATTGTGTTGATCGGCGTAGGTGACTTTGTGTTTCTTGCGCTTTATGCCGCCTGCCTCTATCGGTTTGGGCTGCGCACCTGCGCCACTGCGGTCGGGCTGTTCTTTGTACTGTGGGCGTATCTGGTGATTGTGATGTTGGGTGTGATGCCCGCACTGCCCGCGCTGGTGCCGATGGCGATAGTGGTTCTCGCGGTGAACTGGCGTGAGTTTCACCTGTCGCGCCAGGAACAACTGGCAAGCTTGCTGGTGGTAGGGGCTGCCGCCGCCGTGTTGCTTTGGCTATACGGGCGATAGAAAGAGTTCACGGCTCAATCGGCTCCTCGTCGAAGGCGGAGCGGTCGTCCCGTAATCGCCATGAACGCAGCTCCCCTGGCTCCCCTTGCTGCACCGACACAATCACATAGCTGTACCATGGCAGCGCATGTTGACGGTCATACTCGGACGGGATGGCGGGGTGATCCGGATGGGAATGATAGAAGCCGAGTAGCAGCAATCCATCCTGACGCGCGCGCCGCTCCGCCATCAGCACTTGTTGTGGACTGATAAAGAAGCGGCGCTCCCGCTCGTCCACGCGCTCGTTCGCCAGTCGCAGCGCGTACTGCACCGTGCGCTGGTCTTCCTGCTCGGTGCCGAGCAGCGCGCCGCAACACTCGTAGGGGTACTCCGCACGGGCATGCGTGCGGATTTCGTGTTCCGCCTGGGGTGTGAGCCGCAACGCCATCAGTGCGGTTCCTCCTCCCAGAATCGCTCCGACAGATATTTGTCCGCGCTGTCGGGCAGGATAGTGACGATGACCGCGTAGGGTGAAGCGGGATTTGTTTCCACGATCTGCTCAGCAAGTCGGAGGCAAGCAGCGACCGCGGCACCTGCCGAGATGCCGACCAGCAGTCCCTCCTCGCGCGCGAGCCGCCAGACCATCCGATAGGCTTCCTCCGTGCTGATGCGGAGCTCCATGTCCGCCAGCGTCGGGTCATAGATGCCGGGCACAAGGGCGGTCTCCAGATGCTTCAGTCCTTCCAGACCGTGCAAGGGTGAATCGGGCTGGAACGAAACGAGCCGAATGGCGGGATTATATTCGCGCAGTCGCCGTCCCGTGCCGACGAAAGTGCCCGTGGTACCTAATCCTGCTACAAAATGGGTGATGCGTCCTTCAGTTTGTCGCCATATCTCGACGCCCGTCGTCTCATAGTGCGCCTGCCAGTTGGCGGGATTGTTGTACTGGTCAGCATAGTAATAAAGGTCGGGACGCTCGGCATAGAGCTGGCGCGCCATACGGATTGCACCATCGGAGCTTTCCAATGGATCCGTATAAATCACTTCCGCACCGTACGCGCTTAAGATGCGCTTGCGCTCAAGGCTGACATTGGCGGGCACACACAGCGTGACACCGAAGCCCAGCGCGGCACCAATCATTGCATAAGCGATACCTGTGTTGCCGGAGGTCGCATCCAGCAGGCGCTTCCCCTGGTGCAGCTCTCCACTTTCGATCGCCGCGCGAACAATGTTCCATGCAGGGCGATCCTTCACCGAGCCGCCCGGATTGAACCACTCCGCCTTACCATAAATCTCGATGCTTTCAGGCAGGTGCGCCGTCACGCGCCGCAGCCGAATGAGGGGCGTATAGCCGATTAGCTCGACGACCTCCGCCACCTGTTGCAACTCGTGCGGCAACCGTATAGAACAGGGGTATCTCATCGCTTAGCCACGCGAAGTATACCCTATGGGGGATGCTTCTTGTAGAGTATAATAGAGGATGCTCCCAAGAAGGCAGCTCCCGGAGGGGGCTGCCTGTTCGTTTTGGGAGCGTGAAACTATCTCGGAGGAGGTATGAACCAACCAATGGGCTACATAAGTCGTAAGGGCTTTACGCTGATTGAGCTGCTGGTCGTGATTGCGATTATCGCGATCCTGGCAGCGATCTTGTTCCCTGTCTTTGCGCAGGCACGCGAGAAGGCACGCCAGACGCAATGCACCAGCAACATGAAGCAGATTGCGACAGGCGTGCTGATGTACGCGCAGGACTATGACGAGCGCATGCCGATGAGCGCGTATTTTGGGCGTGATGCTGCCAATCAGGTGGCGTTGATTACCGTGTACGACGCGATTGCCCCGTACCTGAAGAACACCGATATCTTCATCTGTCCCAGCTATCGTCCGGGCATCGACTGGCAGGCACGGCTGGCGGCGATCGGGGTACGATATGGCGGCACCTTCCGCTACACGGGCTATGCACCCAACCTGGGGCTGTTCGGCGAGAACTTCTGTGGCACCGCGCTGAACCGCTACACGCCTGTGACCGCGCTGGCAGCAATTGAAGCGCCCGTCGATACCATCATGCTGTTCGACGGTTATGTCAAGAGCCTGCAGCAGACCCTGCCATTCAGCCTGTTTCTGGGCTATGCCCGGCATAGTGAGGGTCTGGTGATTAACTTTGCCGACGGGCATGCGAAGTGGTTCCGCTACGCGGCAGTAAATGAGATCGCGAAGCAGTTCCCCACACCGTCGGGCGCGCGCAGCCGTACCTATTACAGTTGGCGCACGGATGTCCCGCTCGTTGCCAATGAATCGGGGCTGGAGAGCATCGCTTCCACGCCGGCGCAACCCTATAACGACCTGCACGGCGTGCCTGGCACCGCCATTACCGATTCGGAGGACTTCCCCTGTCAGTAAGATCGGGACCTTGCGGGGATTGGGGAAGGGCAACTTTCCTCGCTCCTCCCCGATCCCGATTTACCCCTATAAGGGAGCTACGGAGCAGAAGGTATAATTGGCTTCCCGATGCTTAAGCGTCTGGGTTTGCTGGGCTTGCTCTGGTTGTGGCTGTTTTGCTCTGTGGGTGCGCAATCCCTGCCCGAATCGGTCGCGCTGTTGCGTCGGCTTGGGCTGGAAGGGCGCGTTATCTGGGTTGATGCAACGGCTAATCTCCACTGGCTGATTGATCGCAAGCAGGTACGAGCATTCGTTCAGAACTGTCGGCGTGTCGGCTTGAACACCATCTTGCTGGATGTGAAACCTGTCAGCGGGCATGTGCTTTATCACAGCCAGATTGCGCCTCGGCTCACGGAGTGGCGCGGCATCAAAGTGCCCCCTGATATGGATATCCTGCAGATGTTTCTGGACGAGGCGCACGCTCAGGGACTGGAGGTGCATGCCAATATCAATGTGCTGTCTGAGGGGCATAAGCTGTTCCATACGGGTCCCGCGTACGAGCGTCCGGAGTGGCAGATGGTCGCCTATTCACGCAAGCGCACCCTCATCCTGCCTGATGGCACGCGCTATCCACTTGATCGCTTTGATGTATCGCCCCCACCGGACGGGATTGCCGCCTATCGGCGGCTGAACGCCCCCACGCCACCAGCGGGACGCAACTGGGCCTATGCGCTGCTGACTGATGATCTGCGCGTGCAGGCTGTCACCGATGGCATGTTCGTCCATCAGCCAATTACCCCGCCTGAAAATGGCTGGGTGCTGATTGCGGACGGTCAGGCAGCCGCGCAGCTGGAGCGGCTCAGTACATTGGGTGTCGTGCTCCGCCTGGAGACCCAGCCGATGCTTCAACCGATTGGCGACTCAGACACGGAGGGCATTGCCGTGTTCGTTAACCCGCTTCATCCCGAGGTGCGCACGCGCCTGATGGCGATTATTCGCGAGCTGTGCTTAAACTATCCTATCGACGGACTGGTGTTGGATCGGATGCGCTGGGCGAATGTATACACCGACTTTTCCGACATGACCCGTGCAGCTTTTGAGGCACGCTACGGGCGCGTGGCGAACTTTCCTGACGACATCCTCCGCCCGCCCGAAATGCCCCGCGATTCCTACGAACGCGGACCCCGCTTTGGACAGTGGGTACAGTTCCGTGCGGAGGTGATTCGCGAACTATTGCGCGAGATTCGGCGCGTGGTCGAATCTGTTCGCCCGATACCGATTGGGGCTTATGTGGGCAGCTGGTATCCCGTTTACTACGAACTGGGAGTCAACTGGGGCAGCGACGCGCTGGAACGCCCCTATGCGTTCGTGGACAGTGAGTATCGATTCAGCTCCTATCTGTTCGATATGGACTATCTGATGCCCGGTTGTTATTTCAATGTGCCCTTTATGGCGGAGGCACCTCTGTACGATGCGGACGAAGTGCGCACGGTGGAGGGCATGACACGCCGCGTGATGAATTGGACTAATGGCGAGGTGCTGGTCTATGCGGGCATCTACACGCAAGATTACACAGGCGACCCGGCAGGCTTCGAGCGGGCGATCTGCGCCGCGCGGCTCAACTCGCATGGCGTGATGATTTTCGACGCGGTGCAGATTGTACAGTGGGACTGGTGGGAGGTGATTCGGCGCGGGCTGGGCACACCCGACGGGTCGGAACCACCCCTTGCCCCTCATCAGCTGCCTAACTTGCTACCCACTCTGCGCAGCAGCCAGCTGAGGGGAGATTGAGCCTTGTCTGGCATCGCCACCACTGCCTCTATCCCGCGCGCCCAAAGAAAGAGGTTGCCCATGAAAACCGAAATCGAACTGACGCCAGCACAGTGGGAGCAGCTGCGAAAGCTTGCTGAGCAGCAGCAGAAAAGTATTGCGGAGCTAATCACCGAAGCGATCACTCAGCTGCTGCAAGCGCCCTCTGCGACCGAGTGGGACGAGCGCAAACAGCGAGCATTATCCGTCGTGGGGCGCTTTCCAGCGGAACCTGAACTGGCACAGCGGCACGATGACTACCTCACGCAGGAACTATGAGGGTTTATGTAGATACTTCGGCATTTTGAGCGGTGCTCAACCCTCGTGATCTTTTTCACGCGGCGGCGCGGGAGAGCTGGATAACTTTTTTGGAGGGTGAGGCGACACTTGTATGCTCGAATTATGTGCTTGTGGAGACGATTGCCCTGGTGCAGCGTCGGATGGGCTTGGAGGCTGTGCGTGCGTTTGTCGAGGATGTATTGCCTGTGATCCAGGTGTAATGGGTCTCAGAGACTGTTTAAGAACCATCCCTTGCAATATACCGCATCAGACGCCATACCCCTGCCAACCATATCCAAGCCTCCTCCACCACACACAACACATCCCAACACCGAGACAAACAAGTACGGGTACGGCATGCCGTACCCCAACAACCACCACGCAAAACTACGCTCCACCAACCAACGACGCAACAACACCACAAAGCCACTACCCCCAAAACGACCGACACACTCTAAA
>Ga0073930_1002471_pt1 | contig 12375 bp, 14 predicted proteins | sample DewCreD2012metaG_5_FD_76968 | JGI IMG/M metagenome (GOLD analysis project Ga0073930, IMG submission 76968) | Hot spring sediment bacterial and archeal communities from British Columbia, Canada, to study Microbial Dark Matter (Phase II) - Dewar... ...
GACCCAGGGCCAGGGCCGCTCGGAACGTCCGGCGGCCGCTCCGGTGGACAGCCATGTCGTGCCTCCCGACTCACGGGTCCCGCCCTCCGAGCCGGTCGGCCCGGGTCCTTCGGCAGCTCGGCCGCCTCCTCCCGGAGGCCCGGAGCTTTGCGCCCCGCCGTCGCCGGCGGTTTGCCCTTGTCGGGACCCTCTTCCTTCCCTACCGGGTGAGGTATCGGCCGGGTCATCCCCCGGCTTGAGCGCGGGGTAGCCCGGGATGACTAGCCGGAGCGGCTCAGGCCGCGCCCCGGCGGTGGCCCGGGGGTGCTACCAGCGGAGCTCGAGGTGCCGGGCGGCGCGGGCCTCGTCGAGCCGGCGCACCGGGGTGGTCACCGGCGCCTCGTGGAGGAGGTCGGGGTCGGTCTCGGCCTCGCGCGCGGCCTGGAGCATCGCGTGCGCGAACGCCTCGAGCGATTCCCGCGTCTCGGTCTCGGTCGGCTCGATCATGAGCGCCTCCTCGACCACGAGCGGGAAGTACACGGTCGAGGGGTGGAAGCCGAGGTCGATCACGCGCTTGGCGATGTCCATCGCCCGGATGCCGGTGCGCTCCTTCAGCGGCGCGGCGGTCGAGACGAACTCGTGCATCGGGCGGCTGCCCGGGTACGCGAGCGGGAAGGCCTCGGTGACGAGGTGCGCGAGGTAGTTGGCGTTCAGCACGGCCCGCTCGGCCACCTCGCGCAGCCCCTCGCGCCCGTGCAGGAACACGTACGCGTAGGCGCGCACCAGCACGCCGATGTTGCCGTGGAAGCCGTGCATCCTGCCGATGGAGCGCGGCCGGTCGCGCTCCAGCCGGAACGTCCCGGTGGCCTCGTCGCGGGTCACGAGCGGGACCGGCAGGTACGGCTCGAGGGCCTCGGTCACCGCGACCGGACCGGCGCCCGGTCCTCCCCCGCCGTGCGGGGTCGCGAAGGTCTTGTGGGTGTTGATGTGGACGATATCGAAGCCCATGTCGCCCGGCCGGCAGCGGCCGAGGATCGCGTTCAGGTTGGCGCCGTCGTAGTACACGAGCCCGCCGGCGCCGTGGACCACCTCCGTGATGCGCTCGATCTCCTCCTCGAACAGCCCGAGCGTGTTCGGGTTGGTGAGCATGAGCCCGGCGACGTCCTCGTCGATCAGCTTCTCGAGGGCCGAGACGTCCACGAGGCCGCGCGCGTCGCTCGGCACGTGGAGCGCCTCGTAGCCGGCGAGGCGCACGCTCGCGGGGTTCGTGCCGTGCGCCGAGTCCGGGATGGCGACGCGCCGGCGGGGGTTCCCGCGCTCGGTGTGGTGGCGGCGCATGATGAGCAGGCCGGTGAGCTCGCCGCAGGCTCCGGCCGGCGGCTGCAGCGTGGCGCGGGCCATCCCCGTGATCTCGCACAGGGCGCGCTCGAGGAGCCAGAGGAGCTCGAGCACGCCCTGCACGGTCTCCTCCGGCTGCAGGGGGTGCAGGCGGGAGAAGCCGGGGAGGGCCGCGGCGGCGTCGGCCACCTTCGGGTTGTACTTCATCGTGCACGAGCCGAGCGGGTAGAACCCGGTGTCGACCCCGTAGTTCATCTGCGCGAGGCGCGTGTAGTGCTTCACGAGATCGCGCTCGGCCACCTCGGGCAGAGCGGGCGGCGTGCGGCGGGCGTGCTCGGCGGGGATCTCGCGCTCGGGGACGTCGAGGGCGGGCAGGCTGTACGCGCGCCGGCCGGGCCGCGAGAGGTCCATGAGCGTGCCGGCCCCGGGCGGCCCCTGACGGCGGACGGGGGCCCCGACGTGCTCGAGGCTCGGCCCGGGTACGGAGGCCTCGGGTCCCTGGGCGCTCGCGGCCTCGGTCACGCGAGCACCTCCCCCATCGCCTCGGCGAGCGCGTCGATCTCGGCGCGGGTACGGCGCTCGGTCACGGCGACGAGGAGGGTGTCCTCCTCGGGCTCGGGGAGCGGGACCCCGGCGAGGAACCCGCGGGGCAGGAGCGCGTCGCGGACCTCCGCCGCCGGCCGCGGCAGCCGCAGCGCGAACTCCTTGAAGAAGGGCGCGCCGGGGAAGCGGAGCGCCACGCCGGGGATCCCCGCGAGGCGCTCGGCCGCGTAGGCGGCCTTCGAGGCGCACCGCTTCCCGAGCTCGACCAGCCCCTGCGGCCCGAGCCAGCCGAGGTAGATCGCCGCGGCGATCGCCATGAGGGTCTGGTTCGTGCAGATGTTCGAGGTCGCCTTCTCGCGCCGGATGTGCTGCTCGCGGGCCTGGAGCGTGAGGACGTATCCGGTGCGGCCGTCGACGTCCACCGTCCGGCCGACGATGCGGCCCGGCATGCGGCGCACGAGATCCATCCTCGTGGCGATCACCCCGAGGTACGGCCCGCCGAAGCTCAGGTGGTTCCCGAGGGACTGCCCCTCCGCCACCGCGATGTCCGCCCCGAGCTCCCCCGGGGGCGCGAGCACGCCGAGCGAGAGCGGATCGAAGACCTGGATCGCCACCGCTCCCCCGTCGTGGGCCGCCCCGAACAGGTCGCGCACCGGCTCGAGGATGCCGTAGCGGTTCGGGTGCTGCACGATCACGCAGGCGACGTCGGGGCCGACCTCGGGATGCCCGCCGCGCCCATCCTCCAGGTCGAACGGCTCCGGCTCGTACCCCGCTCCCCTGCCGTAGGTCCGGAGCGTCTCCACGTGCCGGGGGTCCACCCCGGCCGAGACCAGCACGCGGTCCCGTCCCGGGGTGCCGCGCGCGAGGTTCACCGCCTCCGCGAGCGCCGTCGAGCCGTCGTACAGGGAGGCGTTGGAGACCTCCAGCCCGGTGAGCTCGCAGATCATCGACTGGTACTCGAACAGGGTCTGCAGGACGCCCTGGGAGAGCTCGGGCTGGTACGGGGTGTAGGAGGTCACGAACTCCGAGCGCCCGGCGAGCGCCCAGACCACGGCCGGCACGTAGTGGTCGTAGGCGCCGGCCCCGGCGAAGCACACGAGCTCGTCCAGGCTCAGGTTCCGCCGGGCGAGCGAGGTGAGCTCGGCCCAGATCTCCGGCTCGGAGAGGCCCTCGGGGAGCTCGAGGGGGCGGTCCAGCCGCACCGAGGGCGGGATCTGGGTGAACAGGTCATCGAGCGAATCGAGCCCGAGCGCCTCGAGCATCACCCGCACGTCCTCGTCGGTGTGAGGCGCGAACCGCATGTCGCCGAGTCTAGACCGTTGCGCGGCTATGGTCTGCGGCGAGCCCGCGCATCAGCCCGAGACGTCCTCCAGCCCGTACTTCTCGACGAGCGACAGGTAGTCGCGCTGGTAGAAGATCTTGCAGTTGACCTCGGGGTACAGCTCGCGGAGGCGCCGGACCTTCCGGTTCTTCTTCGTGACGAGCTTCTGGTTCAGCGTGGTGATCTCGATGTACAGGTCGTACTGGGGGAGGTAGAAGTCGGGGGTGAACCGCTGCACCACGTTGCCCTCGCGGTCCCACTCGAGGTCGAAGGACCTCGGCTCGTACTCCCACTCGATCTGGTAGAAGTCGAGGAGCTGCGCGAACTGGCGCTCGCTGGCGTGCGCGAACCGGACCGTCTCGCTCTTCAGGGGCGGCGGGGCGGCCGCGGCGGCGTCGTTCACGCGCCTCCGGCCGATGCGACCCGGCGACCTCGCTTCCTCGCCTGCTTCGCGAGGGTTCCCTCCAGATCGGTCCATACCTTGTCGACGGCGATCGCGAAGACCCCCTGGCCCTGCGCCAACAGGTCCACGACCGCCTCCGGCGAGTCCACGGCGTAGATCCGGGTCCCGTCGGAGATCAGCGTGGTGCCGAGCGGCGGCTCCTTCAGCTCCCGAAGCGTCCCCCAGGCCTTGCGGATCTGCTGGAGGCTCACGCCCGAGTCGAGCATGCGCTTGATGAGCTTGAGCTGCGCGAGATCCTGGAACGAGTACAGGCGCTGGCTCCCCGAGCCGTGCGCGTCCCGCACCGACGGCCGCACGAGCCCGGTCCGCGCCCAGTAGTCGAGCTGCCGGTAGCTGATCCCGACGATCCTCACGACGTCGGGGACGCGGTATCCCTGCTCGGCCATGACATCTCCGTAATTACGGTGGCGGAAGCAAGACTAGGGGCCCACCGGGACCGTGTCAACGACCCGGGGCATCCTCCGGGCCGTGCCCGTCCGAACCCGGTAGGATGCGGCGACGCGTGTCGGCCGAGGGACGGCCGGCCCGGAGGGAGGTGAGGCCCGTGCGTGGCCGAGATCGGATCCGGACCCGTCGCGTGCTCGCCGCCGGCGCGCTCGCGACCTGCCTGGCCATCGGGGTGACGGCGCCCCCGGTCGCTCAGGCGGGACCCCTGCGGACGAAGCTCCTCGGGATCATCAACCGCATCAGGGAGAACCACGACCTCCGGGCGCTGCGGCTGAACGTGCGCCTGTCCGAGGACGCCAAGCGCCACACCCGCAAGATGATCCGCCGTGGGGAGCTGTTCGACCCGCGCAACCTCGCGGAGCTGCTCGAGCCGTACCGCTGGGACGACGTGGGAGCCGACGTCGTCGGCTGCCACGACACCCTGAACGCGATGGTGCGCCAGTGGATGGGCGAGAGCTTCCACCGCCGGATCATCCTGCACCCGGGCCTCCGGCGAGCCGGGGTCGCGGTCATCCGCGTGTACGGCCGGTCCGCCTGCGGGCGCGACCAGCTGTGGGCGACCGCCATCATGTACGGGTGAGTCCCGGGGCGTCCGCGCCCGCTCCCCTACTGGAAGTCCTCGGGCTGGACGTGCTCGAGGAACTCGCGGAACCTCGCGAGCTCCTCCTCCTCGTCCTCCTCCCCGCCCGGGATGAGGATCGCCGCCTCCGCCAGGACCTCCTCGCTCGCGTAGATCTTGCAGCCCAGCCGCACGGCGAGCGCGATCGCGTCGCTCGGCCGGGAGGAGATCTCGTAGGCCTCCCCGTCGCGCTGCATGTTGATGATCGCGTAGAAGGTGCCGTCCCGCAGCTCGGTGATGACGACGCTGTGGACCTGCACCGACATCTCCTCGAGGATGTTCTTCATGAGGTCGTGGGTCATCGGGCGCGGCGTCACGACCCCCTGGAGCGCGAGCGCGATCGAGGCGGCCTCCGGCTGGCCGATCCAGATCGGCAGGTACCGCTCCCCGTGCGCCTCACGCAGGAGCACGATGGGCTGGTTCGAGGGGAGCTCGACCCGAACCCCGGCGAGGCTCATCTCGACGATCATCCCTTCCCGAGGTTAGACCCGCCGCCGGGTCCCGGCAACCTAGCCCGCCGGCGCCCGCGGCAGATGGGGCTCGAGCAGGGTGGGGTCGGCGGTCAGGGCGGCGAGGTCGTGGACCACGAGGATGTCGGGGATGTTCCGGTACCGCTCCTGGAAGTCGAGCCCGTAGCCGACGACGAAGGCGTCGGGGCACTCGAAGCCCCGATAGCGGATGGGGACGGGCACGATCCGGCGGGCCGTCTTGTCGAGCAGGGCGCAGACCTCGAGCGAGGCCGGCTCCCGCGAGCGGAGGACCGAGAGCAGGTAGGAGAGCGTGAGCCCGGTGTCGACGATGTCCTCGACGAGGATCACGTCCCGGCCGCCGATGTCCTCCTCGAGGTCCTTCACGATCCGCACCCGCCCCATCGACTCGGCCGCGCCCCCGTAGCGCGAGAGCGCCATGTAGTCGATGGCGAGCGGGAGCCCGATGGCTCGGATCAGGTCCGCGAGGAACACCGAGCCGCCCTTCAGGACCGAGACCAGGACGGGCGCGCGCCCCTCGTAGTCCCCGGTGATGGTGCGGCCGAGCTCCTCGATCCGACGGCGGATGTCCTCGCGCCCGAACAGGACGCTCGCGACCTCCGGCATCCGGCCGATCGTAGCAGAGGGATCAGCCGATCAGCGCATCCACGACGGCCCCGACGGCGCGCAGGACCGAGCCGCTCGCGCGCACCCACCAGGGGCCGGGCTCGCGCGGCGGCGGGGGCGCGGGGACCGAGGCGACCACGAGCGGAACGCGGCCGATGCGCAGGTCGGGCAGGGCGACGGTCACCGTCCCGACCGCCTGGCCGGGCAGGGGCGGGAAGGCGGCGCGAGGATCGAGCTCGATGCGGCGGACGGGCTCGGCCCCGCGCGGCACGAGCGCGGTGAGCGTCCCTCCGGCCGCGACCGGGACCGTCCGTCCGGAGATCTCCACGGTTCCGAGCGCTTCCCCGGCCGACACGACCCGGCGCCGCTCGAAGGCGAAGAACCCGTGGTCGAGCAGGGCGGCCGCGTCGGAGAAGGCCTCGGCGGGCGCCCCGAGCACGACCGCGACGAGCCGCACGTCTCCGCGCTCGGCCGCCGCGACGATGCAGTACCCCGCCCGGCTCGTGAAGCCCGTCTTCACGCCGATCGCTCCCGGGTAGAGCCACAGCAGCGCGTTCCGGTTCTGGACCACGCGGGGCGGTCCATCGGGAGCGGGGATCTCCTTCGTCCGGGTGGCGACGATGCTCGCGAACCCCGGCAGCCGGTACGCCGCGCGCGTGATGCGGACGAGGTCGCGGGCGGTCGAGGACCCCGAGTCGTCGAGCCCGCTCGGCGAGGCGAACCGCGTGTCGAGCGCTCCCAGCCGATGGACCCTCGCGTTCATCGCGCGCACGAAGGCCTCCACGTCGCCCGAGACGTGCTCCGCGAGGGCCGCGGCCGCGTCGTTCGCCGACTGCAGCAGGAGTGCGTACAGCAGGTCCCCGACGCTGATCCGCTCCCCCGGCACGAGGCCGAGCTCGGAGACGCCGGGCGTGGGTCCGTCCCCGGCCACCCGGGCGCTCACCGTGACCACGTCCTGCGGGCTGGTGCGCTCCATCACGAGGAGGGCCGTCGCGATCTTCGTGAGGCTCGCGATCGGTCGGGGCTCCTCCGCCGCCTTCTCGTACAGCACCTGCCCGGTGTCCAGGTCGGCGAGGATCGCCGACGGCGCCGAGATCTCGGGCGGGCGCCGGCTCGGCTCGGGGGTGCGCAGGGAGCTCGGGAAGGGCGAGAGCGTGGTGCTGCCGTTCGGCAGCAGGACCGGGGTGGGCGGCGGGGTCGAGGTGGCGAGCTGCGCCACCCCGGCGACGCCCGGGACGAGCGCGAGCACGGCCGCCGGCGCGAGCGCGGCGAGGGCCGCCGCGAGGAGCCGCCGAGCCCGTCCGCGGCCGGCCACCGCTCAGGAGAGGTACTGCCGCAGGTTCGTGCGCAGCAGCGCCGCCTTGAGCTTGCGCGAGGCCTTCGCGAGCTCGGTGAGGGCGTTCGTCGCGGCGCGGCGGGCGTCGGGGTTCCGCTGGCGCAGCTGCGGCATGACGATCGTCTCGAAGAACGCGGCCTCGCGCTCGGCGAAGTGCTTGTACATCGTGAGGTGCCGCGGCTCGACGCCGTAGCGGAACAGGTCCTTCACGATGGACAGGATGATGTAGTCGTCCCCGTCGTAGTAACGGGCCGACTCGGGGCCGTGCGAGCACACGAGGCCGAACGACTCCAGCTCCTTGATGCGCTCGCGGTCGACCCCGGTCGCCGCCGACATCTCCTCGATCGACATCTGCAGACCGGTCGGCGGCTCGGCGAGCTCCTCGGCCGGCTCCCCGGCCTCCTCCGCCACCGCCTCGGCGGCCTGTCCGTCGCCGGCCTCCTGCTGCTGGAGCCGCTCCTTGATGACCTTGAGCGGGAGGTACTCGTCCCGCTGCATCCGCAGGATCGCCCGCAGGCGCTCGACGTCCTTCTCGTAGAACTTCCGGTAGCCGGACGGCGTTCGCTCGGGCTGGATGAGGCCCTCCGACTCCAGGAAGCGGATCTTGCTGATCGTGATGTCGGGGAACTCCGTCTTGATGGTGACGAGCACCTCCCCGATCGACTGGTAGTTCCGCGTCGCCATGCCTCACTCCCCCGCCGCGAAGAACACGAGCTTGAACCGCCCGATCTGCAGCTCGTCCCCGGACGCGAGCTTGGTCATCTCGACCCGTTCCCGGTTCACGTAGGTCCCGTTCAGGCTCCCGAGGTCGTGCACGTACCAGCCGTCCCGCCGGCGCCGGATCTCCGCGTGGCGGCGTGAGACCGTGACGTCGTCGAGGAACACGTCGCTGTCGGGGCTGCGCCCCGCCCGGGTCACCTCGGCATCGAGCAGGAACGTGGAGCCGGCGTTCGGACCGTGCTTGACGAGCAGCAGGGCCTGCCCGGGCTCGAGGCGGTCCTCGGGGAACGGGAACTCCTCCGCACCTTCACCCTCGACCTCCACGGGGCTCAGCCCGAGGGTCGTGTCCTCATGCAGCGGAGCCCCGCAGTTGGAGCAGAAGCGGGCTTCGTCCTTGTTGGGATGTCCACACCGGGTGCAGTACAAGGTCGCTCGCTCCTCCGCCCGAGGCTCTCGCTGACGGTCGAGGTTGAGGGTGGGACCGGACCCTCGATGCACGCTCGACGTTACCGCAGGCAGATGCGAGGGTCAACCGCGCCTCGGCCTCCTTCCCGAGGTGAGATCGCGGGCCAGCGTGGCGCTCCCGGGCGCGGGTTCAGCCCCGCTGGGGTCCGGGCCCGGGTTCAGCCCTCCGGGAGCTTCGCCTGCTCCGGGGGCCTAGCTCCCTCCCTCGACGAAGGCCCGGTACTCCTCCGCGGTGAGGAGCTCCGCGAACGTCGGCGGGTCGGTCGCCTGGACGAGGACGAGCCACCCATCGCCGTAGGGCGACTCGTTGACGAGCTCGGGGTGCTCCTCGAGCACGCCGTTGCGCTCCAGCACCGTGCCCGAGACCGGCGCGTAGACGTCCGAGACCGACTTCGTCGACTCCACCACCCCGAGGGGCTGCCCGGCGGTCACCGCGGTGCCGACCTCGGGCAGCTCGACGTAGACGACGTCGCCGAGCGCATCCTGCGCGTGATCGGTGATGCCGACGCGGAAGCGACCCTCGCCCTCGTCCCGGAGCCACTCGTGCTCCCTGGTGTACCGGAGCTCCTCGGGGTACTCGGCCATCTCCTCCTCCTCAGGTTCACGTCGCGGCTGAACCTAGCACGAGCCGGCCCGGGGCGCGCTCGGATGGGCCGCACGGAGCGCCCGGCGGAGGTCCCCCACGTACAGCGCCGCGGCTGCGTACGCCGTCGCGATGCCGATCGCGTACGCCGCCCACCCCAGCACCGTCGTCACCTCGGCGGGTGGGTACCCGAGCGCTCCCCACGAGACCCAGGTGATGGCGGCCATGAGGTTGAGGGTCGCGAACTTCCCGATCCACCGCACCTCGATCCTGATCCGACGTCGCAGGAGCACGACGGCGCCGATCGCGAGGAGCAGGGCGTCCCGCGCGAGGATCAGCCACGCCGCCCACCACGGGAACGCCCCGCGGATCGCGAGCGCGACGAGCGCGGCCGCGATCGCCAGCCGATCGGCGGTGGGGTCCAGCAGCTTCCCGAGTTCGCTGATCTGCCCGAGGCGACGCGCGAGGTACCCGTCCACCCAGTCCGAGGCCGCGACGAGGGCGAAGGTCACGAGCCCGATCGCGGTCGTGTCGGGGTCGGCGATGAGGACGGCGAAGACCGGGATGAGGGCGATCCGAGAAAGCGAGATGAGGTTCGGGGCGGTGAGCACCGCGCGCGCGCGGTCTCGGGGAGGATCCACCGGGTCCATCGCTCGGACCCTACCATCCGCGTCGGGCCGGCCGGATTTGAACCGGCGACCTTCTGACCCCCAGTCAGACGCGCTAACCAAGCTGCGCCACGGCCCGTGCTTGGCATCGTAGCAGTCGGGGCGGCCGGGTCCGCGGGCGCCGGAGCCGCGCGGGTCAGGACCGCCGACGGCGGGAGCGCGGAGCCCTGGCGCCCGACCGTCGCTTGTCGGACCGGAAGCGCAGGCGGATCGGGACCCCCTCCAGGCCGAGCTCGGCGCGGAGCCGGTTCTCGAGGTAGCGCCGGTATCCCTCGCCGGGCTCCCGGCCGCCGAAGAGCACGAAGGAGGGCGGCCCGGCGCTCACCTGCGTGGCGTACCGGTAGCGCACCGGCCCCGGGCGCTCGTCCTGCGCGCGCTGGAGGAGCCGGTTCACCTCCGCGGTCGGCGCGCGATGCAGGAAGCGCTCGCGGACCTCGAGCAGGGCCTCCGGGAGGCGCCCCACCCCGGCGCCGGAGAGCGCCGAGGTGCGCAGCACCGGCGCCCGGGCGAAGGGTGCGACCGCCTCGGCGAGGTCCTTGAACGCGCGGTCGCGCTCGGCCACCAGGTCCCACTTGTTCGCGCAGACGACGAGCCCGCGGCCGAGCTCGAGCACCCGGCTCGCGATGCGCTTGTCCTCGGCCGTGAAGCCCTCGGAGGCGTCCAGCACGAGGGCGGCGACGTCGGCGCGCTCGATCGCCCGCTCCGAGCGCAGCGAGCTGTAGTACTCGATGCCGCGCAGGCGCGAGGGACGCCGGAGCCCCGCCGTGTCCACGAACCGCACCGGGCCCGACGGCCAGGCGATGACCGCGTCCACCGCGTCGCGCGTGGTCCCGGCCTCCTCATAGACGACCGACCGCTCCTCGCCGACGAGGCGGTTGAAGAGGGAGGACTTGCCGACGTTCGGCCTCCCGACGATGGCGAACCTGGGCTCATCCGAAGGTTGAGGGTGAGCCTCCTCCTCGGGCAGGAGGGCGACGATGCGGTCGAGGAGGTCCCCGGCGCCCCGGCCGTGGAGGGCCGAGACGCTCACCGGCTCCCCGAGCCCGAGCGCGTGGAAGGCGGCCGCGTCGGCCTCCTCCCGCTCGGTGTCCACCTTGTTCACGGCCACGATCACCGGCACCCGGACCCGGCGCAGGCGGTGCGCCAACCGCTCGTCCTCCTCCAGGGGTCCGGTCCGGGCGTCGACGACGAGGACGACGACGTCGGCGGCCTCCGCCGCGCGCTCGGCCTGCGCCGTGACGAGCGCCTCGATCCCCCGCGCCCCCTCCCGGTACCCACCGGTGTCCACGATCCGGAAGGTCCGGCCCCGCCAGGTGGCCTCGAGCTCCACACGGTCGCGCGTCACGCCGGGGGTCTCGTCGGCGATGGCCTCGCGCCGCCCGATGAGCCGGTTCGCGAGCGTGGACTTCCCCACGTTCTGGCGGCCCACGAGGACCACGGCGGGGATGACGGTGCCGCGGCCGTTCACGGTTCCTCCCGGAGCCGCTCGCGCAGCGCGGCGAGCACGACCTCGAGCACACGATCCGGCGACATGCCCGTCGAGTCGAGCTCGAGGTCGGGCTCCACCGGCGGCACGTTCGCCCGGTCTTGCCGGTCACGGGCCTCGATCGCGCGTGAGACCTCCTCGGTCGGTCCGGCGCCGAGCTCGCGCGCCCGGCGCTCGGTACGCTCGCGCGGGTGGGCGACGAGGACGACCCGCAGCGTCGCCTCGGGGAACACGACCGAGCCGATGTCCCGACCCTCGACGACCCCGCCCCCCGCGCCGAGGCGCCGCTGCTCGGCCCGCAGCACCGCGCGCACCTGCGGGTGGCGGGCCACCCGCGAGACGAGCGCCTCGACCCGCGGGTCGCGCAGGGCCGGCTCGGGCTCCCGTCCGTCGATCCGGAGCTGCGGTGGGCGCCGCGCAGGGTCGAGGTCGAACCTGAGCGCCCGCGCGATGGCGGCGAGGGCCTCGGCGTCGTCGGGATCCACACCGCGCCGGATCGCCTCGAGCGTGACCGCCCGGTACATCAACCCCGTGTTGAGGTACGGCAGGTCGAGCTCGAGCGCGAGACGGTGCGCGAGCGTGCTCTTGCCCGAGCCCGCCGGACCGTCGATCGCGACGACGATGGGGCGCGCCGCCGGCGGGTGCGGGGAACGAGGCTCGCGCACGGACCCCATACCTCAACCCTCGATCGAGGCCCCGAGCGCGCGCAGGGTCTCGACGAACCCGGGGAAGGAGACGTCGGCGACCTCCGCGCCCTCGACCTCGACCTCCGCTCGCGCTCCGAGCCCCGCCACGGCGGCCGCCATCGCCATCCGGTGGTCGCCGCAGGCATCGGCGAGCCCGCCCTGCAGCCCGCCGCCGGCGAGCACGAGGTCGTCGCCCTCCACGGCCGCCGACCCGCCGAGCGCCCGCACCATCGCCGCGAGACCCTCCAGTCGGTCGCTCTCCTTCACGCGGAGCTCGCCGGCGCCGGCGAACCGAGACTCGCCCCGGGCGTGGGCCGCGAGCGCGGTGAGGACCGGCACCTCGTCGATCACGAGCGGGAGCTCCTCCGCCGGCACGGTCGTGCCCACGAGCTCGGTGCTCGGGCGCACGTGGATCTCCCCGACGGGCTCCCCGAGCTCCTCGCCGAGCACGTGCGGCTCGGCCCGAACCCCCATCCGCGCCATCACCTCGAGGAAGCGGGTGCGGCTCGGGTTGAGGCCCACGCCCTCGACCCGGAGCTCACCGCCGGTCAGCGCCGCGGCAGCGATGAGGAAGGCCGCGGAGGAGACGTCGCCGGGCACGCGCGCCGAGAAGCCGGCGTGCTGGAA
>Ga0073930_1002518_pt1 | contig 12167 bp, 11 predicted proteins | sample DewCreD2012metaG_5_FD_76968 | JGI IMG/M metagenome (GOLD analysis project Ga0073930, IMG submission 76968) | Hot spring sediment bacterial and archeal communities from British Columbia, Canada, to study Microbial Dark Matter (Phase II) - Dewar... ...
AACTCCTCGACCACCGCCTCTAACCGGCTCACCCGCTCTTCCGTCCGACGTTGCGCTTCCGCCAACTCCTCGACCACCGCCTCCAACCGGCCCATCCGCTCCTCCGTCCGACGTTGCGCCTCCGCCAACTCCTCGACCACCGCCTCTAACCGGCTCACCCGCTCTTCCGTCCGACGTTGCGCCTCCGCCAAGGCACGAATCTCTTCCTCCGTCCGCCGTTGCGCCTGCACTAGCTCTTCTACCACGGCCTCCAACCGTCCCACTCGCTCCTCCAACCGCCCCACCCGCTCTTCCGTCCGACGTTGGGCGTCGGCAAGCTCACGGACGAGTTCCGGCAGCGTCAGTAACTCATCGGTCAGGACCAGCCGGCGCAATTCCGCCCGCCACTCCGGATGCTCCTGAAGCAGCCGAACGAAATCCAAATAATCTTTCACGTCAAAGGCCATCTCGTTTCGCTCCACATTGTCGTTTTCATCATACACGATGAGGCTCTTCGGCTTCAACCACGTCACGACACGGCAACTGGAATTCCTCCAGCAAGCGGAAGGCGAGTTCAGCATCCTAACGGACAGAGGGGATAGAGCACAAGACGCCGCTACCTCTCAGGAAAGTCCCTCCGGTGGCCCGACGAATTCGCTATCTAATGGTCCATGCTAGCGCCGTGCCATCGCTCAAGTTCGGGCTAAACGGAGCCCCAATTCCTGGGGATCGCCGTCCAAATCGCCACCAATAGAGCAGGTTGGCGCAGGCCCAGTCGAATCCTCTTTGAAGCGAGTCCTGGTTTCCGACCTAACGCCCTCGCCTCAACGGCGATGACTTCGTCGCACTTTTGAGCCAATTCGGTTGATCCTGTCGCTCTGATTGCCATGTTGGACGAGAGTTTAGTTCCGCCTTGGACAATGAGCCCGCTCCAAAGTCGGCGGCGATGAGCATCGGCAGTTTGCTTCGGCGTTGGAATTCGTTAGCCGATTGCGCGACGTTTTGAGCGTTGGGTATGTCCTTGCCATAGAAAATCAGCGCCTCGACTTTTCCTTCTTCGGCGATCCGCAGCAACTCTTCCCGCCGCCCGCCCACGCTCGATAGCACAAGTTATCCCACCAAATCTTGCAGCGTCGGTTCCCTCAACATCTTTTCCGCGCATTCGCCAATCACTTGGCCTTCCCTGTCGCCTTTTTATTGCCTGATTAACATCAAGATGATAATAGTAACGCTGGCAAGAGTTGTAAGACCGACAAAAACCAGGCAAAACTTAAGCCATTTTGAAAGTTTCCTTATCTCCACATCTTGCTGAGCGATGCGTTGTAACATTTGCTCATTTTGTTGTGTCAATGCACTAACGCCTCGTTCAAAATCTGTCCGAAGTTCCATCAGTGAATTGGCCGCATTGATAAGCGCCTTTTGTGCCTCCCCGACAGTGGTGATAAGTTGTTCCTGCATGTTTTGATAGGCTTGTTGGAGTGTCTGGCGAACCCGTTCGCCAAAATCCTTGATCGCCTGACTGACGCTGGATGATAGGGCTTGGGAACTTTGGCTTAATTGGTCGCTGACTCGGCGAAAATTTTCTACAGCAGAGCTCAACGAAGCCTGAGCCTGTGCCACCGTTTCTCGCACTGAGTCTTGCGTTCCTTCCAGTGCCTTGCGGCTCTGTTCTAAAGCTTTAGCCGCCTCGTTAAGCTTTCGTTCCACGATTGCTACCTTCTCAGTGACCCCCTTCGCTTTCGCTAACTCCTCTGCTAATTGGCGGATAGCGACCTCAGCCTGCAGTACTTCGTTTCTCAACTCACTCATTTCGCTCACCATCCTTTCCCAAAATTTTCAAGACACCGCTTACAAGTATGAAGAGCGCCTTGGTATATGCAGAACCGTAGGGCGGCGCTTCAGCATAACATAAGCGTGCCATTTCCCGTGAAGGGCCACTGTTTAAAATCGCTTCCAGTGCTTTGTCCAGTTTGGTGGGAAAGCGTTCTTTTATCACAGTAATTAAGCGTTGAACAACCTCATGGCAATTAACTTTGGGATAATCTCTCTGCAAGATAAGGAATGCATCACCGATATCCCGTAATCCTTCGTCACCGTAATGAAGGCGACAAAAGCCTGTTAGGAGCAGTAAGCCAGGATGTTCTGGAGACTCTTCCAACTGCCTTCGGCAAGCCCCGAACAACTTGACCAATCCGTCCACGCCCTCGGCTTTTCTCAGCAAATCGAACCACTCCACTGGAAAAATGCGCTTTGTCAACTCCTTGACAGGCTGTGTAAATTCGGATTCCGCCATATAGTTGTTCAACTGTTCACGAAACTTTTGGATACCCAAACGCATAGCATCCCTGGCAGCCTGTAGCATCTCCCACATCGCCCTACGCCTTCGCCGCTCAATCCGGTCATAAACAAACTCCACAACCTGATGGGCGTAAATTAGGACAGCTTCGCTGTAATTGCGTGGCTGCCTTTCAGGCGAATATCGCCTGATTTCACCTTCCGTCGCATAGCGGCTCAAGTATTCTTTGAAGCGCTCATCCAATTCTTCAATTGGGCGGCGGATGAGGGAAAGGATGAATTTACGACCCGTGTAATCCTTCATGTAATCGTCCACAGCACCGACGGCAAGCAGGCGATAGATCGCCTTTTCCAATGCCTGTTGCTTGCGTTCGGATAAATCACCCTCGCCTCCCACAAAGTCGTTTGGGAGGAAATCGAAAGGCAATTCCACTCGCTTGCGGTCTCTCTCACGAGTTGGTAGGTCTCGTATTAGGTGTTGCCAAACATAATCCACAATGCGCTTATCGCTGTCCTTGCCCAGAAAACTGTTACGCAAAAACCAGGTATTGCGTAGGGCATCGCTTTGCTGCTTGCGCGGAACCTCTCGCACCAATTCGCTCGTTTTCTCTATGGGAATCCGAACCGGGTCAAGAACCTCGTCGGCTAATTCAGGTTGGTCATCTGAAAAGATGATGTAGCAATGGCTACTTTTACGGTCTCTTCCTGCTCGTCCCGCCTGTTGATAGAACTCCTCCAGCGACCGAGGGAGCATCACATGGACAGTGAAGCGAATGTCAGGCTTGTCTATGCCCATTCCAAACGAGTGGGTGCAAACGAAAATAGGAACTTCGTTGCGCTTGAACCGTTGTTGTAACTTAATCTTCCACAATTCCCAATCTCGATCACTTCGCTTAAACCACCAATAAGGCTTTTCGCCAGAATAGACATCAATAGCATCGCTCAATTCAGGAAATGCATCTTTTAACTCGTTTCTCAAATGAGCAGCACCTATTTGTCGGTCATTGACAAAGTAAGTGAAAATCAGACCGCTGGGCAAATTTGTCATTGGTTGCCCAGGGCGATAGCCGACGAGGTTTTTGAAAAGCGATTTTAAAACATCAAATCGCTCTTCAGACCTAACCTTTATAACCTTAAAGTCCAATTCGGATCTATCAAAGTTTTCAGGCATCACCGTTGCCTCAGGGTCAAGGATACCCAACTCCCGAAGGATGTCGGTCAGCACATTTTGGGAGGCGGTGCCGGTTAAAGCGATAAAGGTTGGGCTGTAACCTCGGTGCTCACACAGTTGAGGCACTAACCATCCCAAATTCAAATAGGCAGGTCGGAAGTCATGTCCCCATTCACTAACGCAGTGAGCTTCATCCACAATGCAGTAAGGGATAGGATAACTGCCGATAAAAGTTTTCACTTGTTGGCGGAACTCTGGAATTTGGAAACGCTCCGGTGAAATAAAGACGAAGAAGCGCAACCCCTTTTCAATGGCACGATAACCTTCTTCCTTAAGACGCGCCTCTTCGTCGGGCGTAACTTCCGCATGGCTCATGATAGCAGTGGAGCGGTGAATGCCTATCGCATCAAGGTTGTCTTGCTGATCCCACATGAGGGAGCGTAAGGGTTGGACGACAATGGTAAACCCGGGTTGAAGAAGTGATGCCATCTGATAGCAAAGAGATTTGCCCGCCGCTGTGGGTAACAGCCCAACCACAGGTTTATGCTGCAATGCCCGACCGATAATTTTCACTTGCCCCTCCCAAAATCTCTCTTTACGGAACAGTTGATGAAGAAAGTAAAGCAAAGTGCTTTCTAGTGCTTGTTTATCTTTAGCCATTTCTTCAGAGACGGGACGAGGCAAAGCGCCTTCCAAAAGGGCGTCTTCAAAGTCGCTGAAAGCGACCGTTGGTGTTAGCACTGTTGGAGTTTCCAGAGCCAACTGCTTCCACGCTTGAGGGGAAGGCAAAGCGAAGTAAACCGCATTAGCATCTGATTCCGAATCAACCAACACAGGTCTACCAAAGTGCCTCAAGCCATAAAGTGCCTCTAAGTGCGTTAGGCATTCGTCAATGCCGTTTAGCACAATTTGCAAGTTCCACTTTTGCGGGTTGGCAATATGGAGTTCAGCAGTCCCGTTAGCGTGAAGCCAGCGGGCGACAGCGACAGTCAATTGCGCTTCAGCAACGGGAAGCAAAATCAATTCCATTAACGCCTGTCGCTGCTCCTTCGGGAGAGTACGAACTACTTTCGCTGCATGGATGATTTCATCAGTGATAGCATTGCGCAATCGCTTGACCAATTCTCTTACTTGCTCCTTCCAACCACTTCTCATCTTTGTGGACAGCCGCCAAACTTCCCAGCCATTGCTTCTAAGTGTGTGGTCTCGTTGGGCATCTAAAACTCTTTGAGCATTTGTATGAGAAGGATCATCGATTTCCACGACAAGGCGAAACCAATCGCTGCCGTTCAAGGCAGGAATCTCTACAGCAAAGTCAACTCGCCTATCGGCAACAAGAGTTCCCAACTCTTCGGTCGGTCTTGTTAGGCGAACCATTGTGACCATGAGGCGTTGCGGTGTTAAGAAGAGGGCAAAGCGTGGATCAGGGCAAGCTTCGTAAAACAAATCGTAAAACTCTTGCTCTGACGGTGTGCACAAAGAGCGGTAGCAATCTAACAATGCCTCCGCTTCTTCGTCTCCAAGAAGCAATTCGGCAAAATAACACGCCTTGAGGAGTGCCGTTAAGTCTTGCCTATTGGGTTGCGCCTGAAAGATAAGTGCTCCTGCTTCAGTTAATTCCCTCCATCGTAGCAAGCCTACTTTTTGCGCTTGCCGTAGCAAAAACTTTTCCAAAGCCATGCCGCAAGGGGCTGGGAAGCCACGCTGGGCAATTTTTGCTAGGACTGCCCCTGCAAACTGAGCGTCGTTATCGGCAATACCCGTGATGTCCAAAGTAAACCCACGCCGCAAGCGAACCAACCGCTTTAGGAGCGGGGAATGAAAAGGGGATAGCAAGTTTGATACTGACGCATCTAAGAGGCGCACCACGCTATCGGCTGCGAACGCTCCGACAGCATACCGACGATGCCAAGGGCTTAACCTGCTCATCTTCATCCTTAACCCATTTCGGTGCTCGGACAATCCCAACTTTTAATGCATTGAATGTCACACTATGGCCACATACATTGCACACGATGAGAACCATCGGAGCAACCAGACCGCCTACAATGGGATCCGTTGCAATCCTCTTTGAAGCGAGTCCTGGTTTCCGACCAAGCCAACCAGCAAACAGGCAGAGCAAGTGATAAGGTCGCAATCCTCTTTGGAGCGAGTCCTGGTTTCCGACGGGGAGTTTTTGTACAGGAAGGAGTTTGTCGAGATGATGTCGCAATCCTCTTTGGAGCGAGTCCTGGTTTCCGACTCACCGATCAATTCAAAATCTTCATCGGGAGAAAAGGTGAGTCGCAATCCTCTTTGGAGCGAGTCCTGGTTTCCGACGGATAGTTCCATTCCCGACCGTGTGGCTTACGGACGAAGAGTCGCAATCCTCTTTGGAGCGAGTCCTGGTTTCCGACTAAACAAGCAAGGAGGAAGGGAGCCATGAGGAAAGTGATCATTATGTCGCAATCCTCTTTGGAGCGAGTCCTGGTTTCCGACAAACGGAAGATGGCGCAAATTCGGGTGCAGCGGCGTCGGATGGAATGGTCGCAATCCTCTTTGGAGCGAGTCCTGGTTTCCGACTTTGGCCGCCTTTCGACCGAACACCACCTCGGCGGCCAATGTCGCAATCCTCTTTGGAGCGAGTCCTGGTTTCCGACGGATGCCATTGATGTGTTCGTGAATTCCGTGAAGGGAGTGTCGCAATCCTCTTTGGAGCGAGTCCTGGTTTCCGACGTAATCTTGCTGCCGAGAAATTGAAGGAGGTGGGCGTATGAGTCGCAATCCTCTTTGGAGCGAGTCCTGGTTTCCGACCTGGCGAAGGCAATTAGGGAAGTCGTGGAAGAGCTAAAGAAGTCGCAATCCTCTTTGGAGCGAGTCCTGGTTTCCGACGCCACGTTGCCAATACTTGATCATGTACCGACGGGCATGAGTCGCAATCCTCTTTGGAGCGAGTCCTGGTTTCCGACGGCTCTCCCCCACGCCGACGGCGTGGGAAGACTTCAACGTCGCAATCCTCTTTGGAGCGAGTCCTGGTTTCCGACACAGTTGGCCCGCAGGGGAGACGTAGTCTCCCCTGAGTCGCAATCCTCTTTGGAGCGAGTCCTGGTTTCCGACACACTGGACCGGGGGGCGCTATCACCTCTCAGAGTGGGAGGTGTCGCAATCCTCTTTGGAGCGAGTCCTGGTTTCCGACGAGGAGCTAAAGAAGAAGTAGAGCCGAGCCTTCGCCAGTGTCGCAATCCTCTTTGGAGCGAGTCCTGGTTTCCGACAGATAGCCTTAGCGAGCTGGTCAACGATTTCCCTAATTTGTCGCAATCCTCTTTGGAGCGAGTCCTGGTTTCCGACACAGGGTCGAGGATTTCTACTTGCAACTTGTCTTTGTCGCAATCCTCTTTGGAGCGAGTCCTGGTTTCCGACGTACCGGTCCACGTCCGTCCACCCGCGGACGGAATGTCGCAATCCTCTTTGGAGCGAGTCCTGGTTTCCGACAGGCGATGGCGATCCTCGGCGTCGGGATCGCTTATATCCGTCGCAATCCTCTTTGGAGCGAGTCCTGGTTTCCGACGCTTGGGGTTTTAGTCCCAGCCGCTCAAGGGGTTAGAAGGCCGAAAGTGATAACCCCTGTTACCCCCCCCTCCCAATCGCCCCCAAATCGAGCCTGTGGAAGAGGCCATTTTCCGACCTAATCCCTTGCCTCTCTTCATCTTAGCCATCTCGTGATAACCCCTGTTACCCCTCGCCAAATCCAGGACTCAGGCGGATTGTCAAACACCAGGCCGACCTCAGGCAACGTTTCTCTTACCACAATTTGGCCAAAAAATCAACGGGGAATTTTCCCAAGCTGGTGAAAGGCCCAGCCTTAAGCCCTCGCGCGGTGCCAAGCCCACGGTCAGAGGCTCTACGTTCCAAAGAGGAGTCCGTCTGGCGATGGGCCGGTCCGTCGGCTCGCCTGCCGATATTCGCGCGGCGTCAATCCGGTCCAAGTCTTGAAGGCTTTGGCGAAATGGCTTGGGCTGGCATAGCCGACGCGCAAGCTGATCTCCAGCATGGAGAGATCGGTCGTCGCCAGAAGGCGCGCGGCCTGCTCTAACCGCACCCCCGTCAGATAGGCATGTGGGGTCATCCCCATGACGCGCTTGAAGAGGCGAGCGAAATGAAAAGCGCTCATGAAGGCGGCGCGCGCCATGTCCGCAAGGCGCACCTCTCCATCGAAATGCGTATGGATGAATTCGATGGCCCGCCGCAGCCGCCGATCCACGAATCCGAAGCGCGAGAACTCCACATCGAGATTGCGCCGGACCAAGAGATGGTGCCGGAACAGGTGCACGAGGATTTGCTCGACGAGGGCATTGAGGATCACATCTTGCCCGACCCGCTGTCGTTCGATCTCTTGGTACATGGCGCGCAGGAGGGCAGCCAGTTGAGGGTCGGAGACGAGGCGTTCGCGAAAGGTGAACTCCTGACCGATGCGCGTCAGCCGGAGCCGAGCGGCCATATCGGCGATGAGGCTCGGCTCGAGGCGCAGCACGACCATTTCGAGCACATCCCGTTGGGAGCGAAGGCTATAGCGCATCGCGGGTGCGAGCAAGGCGATCACCCCGTCATGCAACGGGAAGGTCTCTCCGGCGACGGAAAGGCGCGCGCTCCCGTGCAATACGCCGTACACGGTATATTCGGTGGGCGCAATGGCCGTCAGAGCGAAGGCTTTTTTCCGAAGGCAGTGCACCTCATACCGAGGCGTCGTATGGATGAGCACGCGTTCGGACGGGCGCTCACGATTTTGGCCGAAGTGGCGGTTCACGAGAACGCCTCGCGGATTCGATCCGGGACATCGGTGATGAGCGCGGCCAGACCGCGCTCGGCGAGTCGCCAGGCCAGCCTCGGACGGTTCACCGTCCAGGCAGCGAGGGCGAAGCCAGCCGCTTCAAACGGCGTCACGTCCCACCTTCGAGCGAGCCAAGCGTGAAGCGCGATCCATTGGACTTGGGTCTCGCGGGCGAGGGCCAGCGCACGGGCTGGCGACCAACTCCGCCAGGTCCAAGGCGCACCCCAGAGGAGGGCCGTCCGGATCATCGGCGCGCGTTCCCGGACAAGTCGCAACAGGAAGGGATCGAACGCCGCGAGGATGACGCGCTCCTGGAGGCCGAATCGGGCAATGGCCGCCAGCGTCGCCTGCACCAGCTCGGCGGCTTGCGGTGAGGGTTTCAGCTCAATGCAGAGGATCTTCGGCATCGGCGCCAGAAATGCGAGCACCTCCTCCAAGGTCGGGATCGGGACTTTCGATCCATGCGCCTTCGGCCATGGAGGAGGTCGAAAGCTCGCGTCCAAGCGCCGCAATTCCTCCAGCGTTCGATCGGCCACGCGACCGCGTCCGTCGGTTGTACGCTCCAAGGTCTCATCGTGAATGACGACGACGTGTCCGTCGCGGCTGAGCTGCACGTCGCATTCGATCCCATCGGCTCCCATCTCCAGGGCCAGGGCGAAGGCCGGGAGCGTATTCTCCGGGGCGATCCGCGAAGCCCCGCGATGCGCGATGAGCAAAGGGCGCGACATATCGGGCGTGCGCTTCACTGGGCGGAAGGCGCGCGCGTCCGATCGGCGGCGATCTCGCCAAGCCGCTCCACGAGCTGCGCGATGAAGGCCGAGCGCGGGAGCACGAGATCGCATCCGGCTCGAAGCGCCCGCTCCCTCACGTCATCCCGAACGTGAGAGAAGTAGCCGATCGTCCGAATCCCGCGCAAGGACGCGTCGGCCTTCACCTCGGCGAGAGTGCGAAAAGGGTCCAAGCGCTCCTCGTGCAAATCGAAGATGATGGCGGCGGGCCGAGTCGCCCGGGCCCGCTCGAGCACCTCTTCCGGCGTCGTGGCGCGTTCTACGGTGAGGCCGAGGGCTTCGGCCGCGGCCCGAATGCGCGCGAGAAAGAGCAGATCCGTGAGCGCCAGAAGCAGATCGGCCATCGTCGGACTCACCTCCGGCTTCGGCGTGAGGCTTGAAAGCAGAGGGCCTCCGAGAGCGTGCGCACGCCGCGCTCGGCCAGTGGATCGAGCAAGCGGAGGAAGAGGCGCGCCGTCGCCCAGGCATCCGAGCGCGCACGATGCCACCGCTCCATCTCGATGCCCAAGTACCGAGCGACCGTCGGCAGCCGATAGTTGGGCAGCTCGGGGAAGAGCCGGCGGCTCAGCGCGAGCGTGCAGAGTCGAGGATGGCCCAGGCGCTTGTGGCGAGTGCGCTGCAGCTCGGCATTGAGGAACGCGAGATCGAAGCGCGCATTATGTGCGACCAGCACGCGCGGCCCCAAAAACGCCACCAGCTCGTCCACGATCTCCTCAAATCGTGGAGCGCGCGCCACCATCTCCGGGGTGATCCCGGTGAGGTGCACGATCGTCGGAGGAAGCGGCCGCCCCGGATTCACCAACGTCACGAACTCCTCCTGAAGGCGCATTCGCCCGTTGCCTCCGGCGACGCGAAAGGCCGCGATCTCGATCACGCGATCCCCGATTGGATGAAGCCCCGTCGTCTCAACGTCCAGGACGATGAATTCGCTCTCCTCGAGCGGTCGGTCCTCGCCTTCTTCCGAGCGCAGTTCCACCCGATCATCCTCTCGCAAGATCAAATGCGGATCGTCCGCGAAGAGGCGGCGCAACATCTCCCGCAAGAACGCCACCGGCGGATTCCGAAAGCGAAAGACGTCGCGCCCAAGCGCCTCCAGCGAGGCCGAACGCCCCTGCGTTTCCAAAAAGGTGACGATCCGATCGCGAATCGCCACATCACTCAACACGCCGGCCATCGCCATAGCGAGAGGGAGTGTAGCACAGCCCCTCCTCTTCTGAACAGCGCCGGAGCGCGCGCTTGAACCGATCGCCATCGAGCTGCTATGCTTACGGTGCACGCGCCGACATCACACGGTGGAGGGGATGATGAGAACGCTCACTCTCGCGCTCGGGACGATGCTCGCGTGGTCGGCGTTCGCTCGGCTAGCGCCGGCTCAGTCTTGGGAGCTGCGGCGACTGGGCTTCACGCAGAACTTCAATGCCATCCACTTCCCGACGAAAGAGCATGGGTGGATCGTCGGCGACGAGGGCTTAATCCTGCATACAGCGGATCGTGGCGTGAGCTGGCAGGTCCAAACCTCCAGCGTGCGCACGAACCTGAACGATGTCTTCTTCATCAACAAGCGGCGCGGGTGGATCGTCGGCGACCGCGGCGTGATCCTCATGACGACCGACGGCGGGCAGCATTGGGCTTCAGTGGCCAGCGTCGTCGAAGAGGACCTCTACAGCGTCTGGTTTCACGATGAGAAGCGGGGATGGATTGTGGGCGCTGAAGGCATCATCCTCTTCACCGATGACGGTGGCCGGAGCTGGGTGCGCCAGATCAGCGGCACGGACGAGTACCTCTATCACCTTCACTTCCAGAACGAGCGACTCGGCTGGGTGGTCGGCTCTCGCGGGACGATCCTCTCGACGGAGAATGGCGGTCGGAACTGGCTGAAGCGATCCAGTGGGACGCAGAACGATCTCTTCCGCGTCTACTTTCGCGATAAGAAGCGGGGATGGATCACGGGCTCAAAGGGATTGATCTTGCAGACGACCGATGGGGGGAAGACGTGGATGCCCGTGCCGAGCGGCACCGAACATATCCTGCTCGGACTCACCTTCCGCAAGAAAGAGGGCTGGATCGTCGGATGGGAGGGGACGATCTTGCATTCCACCGACGAGGGGAAGACGTGGACGCGCGTTCCCGCTCCGACGCACGAGCGCATCTACGCCATCGTCATGCGCGATGATCGGGAGGGGATCGCCATCGGCCGACGCGGATTGATGCTCGTCTACCGCCGCCCGTGAGACCTCAGATGTCCAGGTACACTTCGGCGATCCACACTCCATCTCGGGCCTCGACCTTCAACTGATGGAGCGTCGCCGCCTTGACGTAAATCCGCCCCTCGTGCCGGGCGGGATCGAACGGTTCTCCCCAAAGGCGAGCGTGAACCTGCTGTGGCGAGAGCGCCTCGATCGTGACGTCGGCGAAGGCCAGCTTCTCCGCGTCGAAGAGATAGAGGATTTCGTTGAACAGGTCCACGAGGAGATATTCGTACCCCTCGGCGCGAACCTCCACATCGCGGGAGAAACGGGGCTCGATCGTCCGGGGATCGTACATCAGATGGAAGAGGGCGCGCACGGCCTGTGCGAACATCTCCTCCGGAGTTCGGCCCCAAGCGCGCACGCCGATGTCGGCCGTATGATCGAGGATCTCAAATCCGGCGCTCACGCGCTCTCCTCCCGGTGCAGGCCGCCGAGGGTCCACGCGAAGAGTTGGCGATCAGCCGAGGGCCGGCAGAATCTCGAGCGCTTCCTGCAACTTCCGGATGACGCGGCGCTCGACCTCCGGCAATGGCCCTTCGATCGCGCAGCCCGAGGCATTGCGATGGCCTCCGCCGCCGAACGCGCTGGCGATCTTCGAGACGTTGATCGTCCCCTTCGAGCGCAAGGACGTGCGATAGATGCCCGGAGCGATCTCCTTGAAGAAGGCGACGACCTCGATGCCCTCGATCGAGAGGGGATAATTCGCGATCCCCTCGCTGTCCTCCTCGCACGCGCCCGCCTGCCGCAGCATCTCTTGCGTCATCACCATCCAGGCGATCCGCCCGCTCTCATCCCGTTGCAGTGTCGAGAGCACCAACCCGATGAGCTTCACCTTGCCGAAGGGCTGATTGTAGAAGAGCAGGCGGGCGATCTCCGCC
>Ga0073930_1002521_pt1 | contig 12154 bp, 8 predicted proteins | sample DewCreD2012metaG_5_FD_76968 | JGI IMG/M metagenome (GOLD analysis project Ga0073930, IMG submission 76968) | Hot spring sediment bacterial and archeal communities from British Columbia, Canada, to study Microbial Dark Matter (Phase II) - Dewar... ...
AGGCGGAAACGCCTATCGGTGGCGCAATTCTCCGCCAAAAAGCAACTCACCCTTGAACCTCTCCCCTCTTTGGCCCGGATAGGGAATGGGAGAAGCCGTGGCGAATCCGGCCGGGTAGGCTAAGAAGGTGGGCTTAAGAGCGCTCGGGCTTCTCCCCTGGTTGCTCGCCCTGGTCCTGGCCCTCGCCCCGGAGGGCAGGCTCCAGGGCCCGGTGGCCGTCCTCCGTGTGGTGGACGGGGACACGGTGGAGCTTCAGGGCCTAGGGCCCGTTCGCCTCATCGGGATTGACGCCCCGGAGAGCACCTACAACCACCGCACCGCGGGCCCCGAGGAGGTGAGGCTCGGCCTCGAGGCCAAGGCCTTCCTCGCCCGCCTGCTCCAGGGGCTCCAGGGGAGGAAGGTGTGGGTGGAGCTGGATGTCCAGGAGCGGGACCGCTACCGGAGGGTGCTGGCCTACCTGTACCTGGAGGACCCCCGGGGGGACTGGATCCACGGGGGGAGGCGGTTCCTCCAGGTGAACCTGGAGCTGGTGCGGGCCGGGTGGGCCGAGCCCTACACCGTGCCCCCCAATGTCCGCTACGCCGCCCTCTACCTCCAGGCCGCCCGGGAGGCCCGGGCCAAGGGGGTGGGAATGTGGGGAGGGGGGCAGGCCTCGAGGCCCCAAGGCCCCGCCCCGGACCGGAAAGGGTGCGACCCCGCCTACCCCACGGTGTGCGTCCCGCCGCCGCCCCCGGACCTGGACTGTAGGGACATCCCCTACAGGCGCTTCAAGGTTCTGCCCCCGGACCCGCACCGCTTTGACCGGGACGGGGACGGGGTGGGGTGCGAGTAACGGAGAAGGCAAGGGACGCCCAAGACCCAGAGCCAGGCACCGGGATGGGTTCCGCTCCCCTCAGGGAACGACCGCGCACGCCTCCACCGAGGTAGGGCTAGACCGAGAGTCCAGAGGCGTGATCCGGAGGCATACCTCCTCGCCCGCCAGCCCCCTGAGGGGCACCAGGGCAGTATAGAGGGGCCGGGAGTACTCGCTGGTGAGCCTAGTGAAAGGCAGGGAGATGGGCGTGTTCCCCACCCTGCCCTCCAGGGCGTACTCCTTCGCCCAGGTCCACTCCCCGTAGGTGAGGAGGAGGGTCTCCCTACCCGCCGGATCCAGCCGGAGGAGGGTCGTCTGGTCGGGGTAGCGGTAGCAGGCGCGGGTGTAGCTAACCTCGTAGGCCTCGCTGCCCTCCACCTGGAAGGTCACCCTCTCCGCCTGGAAGCCGGGGCCAGGGCAGGCCTTGGCGCGGAAGGTCACGGTGGCCGAGCCGCCGGCGGGGATCTCCTGAGAAGCCAGCTCGGCGCTTTGGAGCCACCTCCCCTCCAGGACCACGCCTGTGACCCGGGCGTCCACGGCCCCTACGTTGAGGAGTTCCTGGGGGAAGGTGTAGTCCGTGGTGTATGTGGTCTGGTGGAACCACCACCTGAGCCGGAGGAGGGGGGTGGCGTAGTAGAGGCGCGCGGCCTCCACGTCCCCAGGGCTCAGACCATCCTTCTGCCCAAGGCGCTCTGGGGGGATGCCGTTCTTGGGCAGGATGGTGTAGCCCCCGTTCTTGGAAAAGGCCTTGGCGTGGTAGTGCATGACGGAGTCGTAGTCGTAGGCCTGGTAAAGCTTCCCCCGCCCACCGATCTTCGCGAACACCCTCCAATACTCCTCCTGGATGTTCTCCCAAAGGATCTCCACGTACGCGTCCCGGTCGGCCCGGCTCTGCTCGTGCATGAAGCCGAGGGCGTGGAGGATCTCGTGGACCACGGTGCCCATGGAGGGAACCCCACCCTGGCCGCAGTAGACGTCCAGGTCCTGGGCCCCTCCCCTCTTCCCCAGGACCGACCAGCAGGTTCCCGGGACCCCGTCGCTGATGAAGCGGACGTAGTCGGCCTCGGTGGTGCGCGGTACAAAGCGGATGAGGGTTTTCTCCTGAACGTGGGCCAGGGCCTGCTGGATGACCTCCCTTTGCATCTGGCTCACGCCGGGGTCCACCTCGTAGGGCACCACCCCGTAGGGCCAGAGCCGCCCCCAGGTGAGGGGTTCCAGGGCGAGGCCCTGGGGGGTCAGGGCCTCAGGGCGCGCAGGGGCCCGGGGGACCAGGATGTCCCCCTGGACCACCACGTACCCAGGAGGGGCCCAAGGAACCCTCTGGCCCTCCACCTTCACCTCGCTCCCGTCGGGAAGCATGAGCCAAACCGGTTCCCAGGTGGGGGCCTCCCGGGAGACCCTAGGGGTAAGAGCGCACGCCGCCAAAAGCACAGAAAGGGCCGTCCACGCCGTCCAACGCCTCATCGCCTACCTCCCACAACCGGCCACGCACGGCGCGACCGCCAGGTGAAAGAGGGCGGTGCGCCTGAGGTTGCCGAGGGCCACCGTGAGCTCCGTGGGGGCGGAGAAGTAGGTCCAGACCTCGTCCGGATCCGGCCCCTGGAGCTCCAAGACCAGTCTCCCCTCCTGGGACCTCTCGGGAAGGAAACGGTACTGGACCTGGTCCACCCCGGTACCCACGAGCCGACCGGAGAGCTCTACCCCGTACGCCCCGGGAGGCGCCGAAAGGCCCCCCATGAGGACCAGCTCCACAACCAGCTCCGTCTTAGCCCCGGCGGGGACGACCACCGGGGAAGGAAGCTCGCCCAGCTGGAAGTCCCCCACGATGGGGGCAAAGGAGGCCTTCACCCGGGCATCCTCGTTAAGCACGAGGGCGCAGGCCCCAAATCCCGAGCAAGCCTCCCTCCACCCCGCAAAATAGTGCCCCTCATCCGGAAGGGCGGTAAGGGTCAAGGAAGTCCCCTTGGGAAACTCCCAGGTACAAGGGGTCCCGGAACGACACGCTCTCGAGTCCGCCACCACCGCCCCGTTGCCCTCTAACTCAAGGGTCAGGGACACCTTCTGAGGAAGCAGGTTTGGGAGCCCCCCGCCGCAACCCGCAAGGAGGCCGGCTCCAAGGGCCAGGAGGGACCACCGGGCAAATACGTGTGCGGCTTTTCCCATCAGCTCATGAGCATAACCCCCCGGCGGGAGAAAACGTGTTCGTTTGACCCCGCCCCATCCCCAGGGGCAGCCAGACCGGTAGCAAGGCGTTTAGGGGCGCCCACAGGGCTTCCCCACCCCGCCATACCTGTGTCTCCAAACCCCGCGGGACCCAGCCAGTCATCGGAGGAGCACCCAGAGGAAAAGGAGGACAAGCGCCCCTAGCCCCAAGGCCAAGTACCGCCACGCGGTGAGGCTCCTCCTGAGCCGGGCGAGCTCCTCATGAAGCCCTGGGGAAGAGGCTGTGACCTGGAGCTGGCTAACCGTATCCTGGAGGTTCCTGATCTCCCGGTCTTTCTGGGCCAGAATCTCCGCGTTGCGCTTGGCGAGTTCCGTGAGCTGCTGGATCTGCTGCTGTTGCTGCTGGATAAGGCCTTCCTTCTCCTTGGACTCATGCACCTCCCGGGCCAGGTCTCTGAGAAAGGTGCCGAAGGCGGTGGGGGTGGGGAAGGCAGCGTCCGCCAGGGCCTCCACCCACAGAGTGTCCGCCGCGTGGCCCACAGCCACTATCACGGGCTTCTGGCACTGGGCGATGGCCTGCCAGATGGGCTCGCTGTCCAGCACCTCCAGGTTAGCGCGGCCGCCGCGGATGAGGGCCACGGCGTGGTATAGGCCCTCATAGGCATCCCGGAAGGCCTGGGCCACGGCCTGGGGGTCGGTGAGGGGAACCCGTCGTTCGTCCAAGCGGTAGTAAGCCCCAACCTCCTGCAACGCCCCCTTCACGTCCTGGTCCACGATGGCCGTCTCCCCCAGGAGGACCAAGAGGGCAGGGGTTTCCCCTTTCCGGAGCAGATCGGCCAGAAGCCCCCGCACGTCCATCTTGGGGCGTGTGCGCTCGGGAAGGCGGGGAAGAGCTAAGGCTGGCCCCTGGCCGAGTTCTTCATAGTCCCCCACGGTAAAGAGGAGGTCGAGCCTTCCGGTTTGCGCCTGGGAAAAGCCGGGGATCACGGCCATGCGGTAGAGGTAGCCCTCCTTGAGCTTGCTGAGCAAGGCGGTGGGCACCTTCAGCTGGACCCTCCCGGGTCGTGTAAGGATTTATGTGTAAGAGCCCGTGTTTAATAGGGGGGCACACCTTAGGACGAGGAGGTGCCCCGTGGACCAGGATAATCCATGGAGCCGCGCTCAAGCAACGGGGCAACAAGGGGAAAGGATTATCGAAATGTAGTCGTAATCCTTGCTGCGTTCCATGAATAGGATATGTTTTTCCGCGAATTTGGCCTTATCCCATGTACCATCGTCGTACCGCAGGCGAAGTTCGTCAAAAGGCGTGGCGGAAATGATGTAAGCGTCCAAGGAGACATCTGGCCGTCCGCTACGGCGGGCAATCTCCGGGCCCAACTCGCGAAGCCTTTCGTGCAAGCGTGCTTTGTCGTCGTGGATGTAGGCTTTTGCGTGCAACATGCCGTGAGGCTCAACGAACACGATGCGCTGTGTCTGGCCGTCCAGCACCCAAAGGATAAAGTCCGGATAGAAGCCCCGTTCCTCAAAAAAGCCGATCCCTTTGCCGCGGCTCAGGTTGCGAAGTAGGAACACTTCCTTTCTGGCCAGGGAACGGCCTTTTTCAGCTTCCCAGTACGCCTTCAGGTCGCGCACGAACCGTACTTCGCTTCCTTTTAGGGCCGGCGGGACGCTCTTGAAGGCGTCGACCTTCTCCACCAGCAGGGGCAGGTAGAGGTGACGGTCGAACACAATACGCGGTAAACCGTGATTCTCTTCCCCGTAAAGGCGATCGGCCTGGTCGAGAAGTTCCCGGATGGCCTGAATGAGTTCCGCGTTGGAGCGCGGCACCTGCACGATATAAGCGGGGCGCTTCTCGTGGACCACATCGCGGTTAAAGGCCAGGTTGGGGTCATTTTCATCCAGTGGCCGGTATTCCATCACCCGGGTTTCCCAGCGTTCCCTGTGGCGCCGATAGAACGCATCCATATATTTGCACAGGATGGCTTTTACGGCCTCCTGAAGGCGGATGCGGTCGGCGAAGGAGCGGGGGCGAATGACCGCCTCGTCAGAAATCAGGGTATAGTCCATCTTGTCCAGGAGCTGGCGTGGGGTTTCCGGACGGATCACCAGGTTGTTCCAGCCCCTGCGCGCCTTGTAGTCCAGGAGATCCAGATAGACCTTCTGCCAGTCCACCAGGGCCAGACTTGCTTCCGGTATGCGGCGCGAGGTTCCGCTCTGGTGGGTGGCGGTCTGAACGCCATGGACTGTGCTTTCCAGGGTCTGCACCCTGACGGAGAAATCCACTCGCACCTTGATGTTCTCGTCCGCTTCCAAAGTCAGCCAGACATGCTCGTGGAAAGCTTTGTCTTCAGGGACGCGGGGTACGACCAGGCGTTTGTTAAGCGCGGGGTTGTTGATCCGGGTGAAAAGGGGCAGTTCGACGACCGGTTCGGTCTCCACCCCTTCGCGTTCCAGGTATTCCCGGAACTGGGCCATATAGTTGGCGCGGACGGCAAAGATGTTGAGCGTTTCCAGGATCCGGATGTGTTTCGGATGTTCTCCCGGCAACGCATCGCTTCGCTTGAGGCTGAAGTCCTTACCCTTCAGGCGCACCCCACGGCCGAAGAGCTGGATGATCAGGGATCCCTCGCGCTTGCCGATGTTCAGGAGACCCATGCTGGAAACCCGCCAGGAGTTCCATCCTTCCATGAATTTTCGGGCGCCGACCAGGATATGGATGGGGGAATCGGGGTCGTGGATGCGGTCAAAGAGGGAGCCCCGGATGGCTTCTTCCTCCAGCGTGATGTCCGGTGCCTGTTTCTCCACCAGTTTTGTGAAGGCCGAGGTGTCGCCGATATAGATCAAACCGAAATATTCGTCCGCTCCGGCGACTTTTAGGCCAATCTCCCCCTGGCTACTGCGGATGTGGGCGAGATGGAGCCCGCCCCCTGCCGGCGCATGGAAAACGCGACGGAGAATGTCGGCATAAAGCACAGGTCCCGTTTCACCCTTTTCGCGAAGATACGGGAAACGCTCTTGAAACACATCCGCACCATCGGGTGCCCGCAGGCCGCTCCTGCCTGCGAGAATCTTCCCGATGGTTTTCTCCGCCCAGGTACGGTTGTTCAACACTTTGTGGATAAACTGGGTTACGGTGAGTACATCGCTGACGGTCAATTTCTCGTCCTTATTGAGGTCTTTTTTCCCTTTTACAACTGTGCTGCCCACGAACACCCAGAGGGGTTTTTCCAGGTTGTAGGGCCGCAGATCATCGCCATGCTCCTCATACAGGCGCAGTTGTTCATAGAAGGCAAGCAGGTTGCCCAGGAGCAGGACGCTGGTATGTTCCTCGTCAGTATCATCCCGCAGGTTGAGGATGCGGAAGTCCTTACCAAAGCCATCGCCGTAGAAGTAGCGGTAGGAATAGTCGAAGACAATAGCCTTGCCGTATTCCTCTGTCAGTTCATCATTCTTGGCAGCTGAAAGCGCCTGTCCGAAGGTCGCGCTGTACTCAAAAGTAAAGCCAGTTTTGCCCAGAGCATCGCGATACTTACGCCAGGCTTCACCGCCCGAACCCTTGTGTCCTTCGTCCACAAAGATCAGGTTGCGCCCTTCAAAATCCTCCACCGGCACACTCACACCGCCACCGCGCTTTTCCTCCACCAGTTTGGTGATCTCCAGCACCTGCACTTCGTTCGGCTTGCGGAAAAGGCCACTCTGGTTCAAGTCGAAGCGCTGCGCCGGGATGCCGGAGAGCGCCAGTTCCCGCAGGTGCTGTTCGGAGAGCCCCTCGTTGGGGGTAATGAGCAGGATGTTATCCAGCGGTTCGCGGTTGTAGTGCAAATACTGGTAGTAGTTCAGGTGAAGGATGAGCGTTTTTCCGCTGCCGGTGGCCATCCAGTAGGCGAGTTTCGTCAGATCGTCTTCGGTGAAGGGCTCGTCCTGGGGATCGCCAGGGAGCTTTTGCGCGTTGCGTTCGGCCACAAAGGTGTTCAGGTCGGCCAGTAGTTGCGCCCTGTGGTTGAACAGGCGGTCCAGAAAAACCTCGGTGTACAGCGCAGCCAGGTGTTGGAAGTAGCGAAGCGTAATCGGCTCCGGCCGGTGGCGGTTGATGCGCTCCAGGTGCAGACGGATGTTTTCGTCGTAGCGGGCCAGGTCCTCTTCAGGGATGCGGAGTTTGTCCCCCCGGGCGAGCAAGTGGTAGTAAAGGTAGCTGTGGCCATCGGGGGCGTAGCCTTCGGCTACCTCCCTGCAGTCTTTCAGCAGAGCCTCGTTGCTCTTGTAGCCAAACAGGTTGTTGAGCCAGGCCAGTAAGACCAAGCGTCGCTCTAATTTGGTATAAGTTTGAGAAAATTGTGTAGTTCTCATAGGATGCTACCTACTAATCTTTATCAGATGTTCTATTAATGATGCAAAATCTCTCAAGAACCTCACGTAATGGTAGGTTTTTTTCGTATAACCTACCTTACGCCCCTCAACGTAGTCCCCAGCCCTATATTTTCTCTCGTAAACCTCACTGCCGACATTCTCCAGGAAATCCCACATAATGCATTTAATACAGGGGAAGTCAATCCAATGGACCACAATTAACTCAGCATCAGGATAGCGCTCTTGTGTATGGAGCACTTGTCTTTTCACTTTTTCAATATCCAAAGTCAACGAGCCGTCGTAACAATCTGTAGTATTGGATACATATTTTCGGGCTTTAATGAAAGGCGCATTATGGTACTTGATTTCTAACAGGGCAACAGTTTCCCCAGATTTGTCCTTAACGCCAATGTCAGGCAGCCTCATATCTTCCTCGTTTGCTAAGAATGCTTCTATACCTTTTGAATTGAAAAAATCGACAAAAGGTTTCTCTATTTGTGCGCCAGTAACTACATCAGCCTTCTTGTCTAGGTTCGACCTTGGATGTAGAAAAAAACGAGTGCACCTTTCGCACACCTGCTTCGATCCGTTTATTTGTTCCCACAAGAGCTCTTTAGAAGGGACCTCTCCTTGACCTTTCATTTTTTGATACATCACTTCATAACACTCATCATTGAACTCATCGTAAGTCATTGTCGTATCAAACAACACAGTCCCAATCTGCTCTCGTATGGTATCACGCACCCGAGCCACATACCGAATAAATTCCCTGTAAAGCTCTTGACTTGTTTGCATCATCCTTCCTCCTACTAGATTCGCCTATTCGATCTTCGCCAGGACTAGGGATTTCATAATCCCATCCAGCGAGCGGGCACCGGGGATGTAGGAATCGCCGTTGACGAAGACCTCGTCGACCCCTTCGGTCAAGCTCTGTTCGGCCACGAAGCGAGCATCGCGTTCGTAATCTGCCTGCACCCAATCCTTCGTCTCCCGCCAGATAACGGCCACCCTGCGCCCGTTGCGGGTGGTGCCGCGGTGGATCAAATAGCGCCGGTCGCCGTCGTAGAGCACCTGCCGCCGTTCCACATCCAGGCCGATGAGATAGGCGAAGGTTTCAGGCAGGTCCACAGGCTGCTCGCGGGTTTCGCCATCGCGGTAGATGCGCAGTTTGTAGGAGAAAGGTGATTGCAGTTTTTCCACATCCAAGAAGGTTTCGCTCTTTTTGCTATCCCACCTGAGCATATAGCGCAGCAGATACTCGTCGCCGAAGAACTCCTGGGCTTTCTGGCCGCTTTCCTCGTCGAAAGTAATGTTGTTCAGGGCGTCTTCATAGGATTCCAAGCGGATGACCTTGACGATGCGTGGCCCACGCTCAAATTCCTCACGCGTGGCCATCCGCTTCGGCTTGCCATCCTTCCACTCCGGCGTAAAGGTCACCTTCTTGATACGCCGCAAAAGCACGGTGTTAAAATACTCACCCATTTCCACCAAGATGAACTTCCGCCGACTGCCGTCCTCCCGATTCAAATTGATCACCGCATGGCCCGTGGTACCCGAGCCAGCAAAGTAGTCGAGAACGATGTCATCGTTATTTTCGGTTGCTGCGCCAATCAATTCTTCGTAAAGAGAAACCGGATGACTGTAGGGAAACGTTATTCCTAACGCATCAGCATCATGCTTCCCTCGCTTCGAGTTTTTCAGGACAGATGGCATTTGCCTTCTCGATTCCTCAGTAAGAAAAACCTTGCGTCGCGGCAATACTTTTTCATCGGGGCCAAACAATATCTCCCCTCTTTCAAGTAGTTGGGAAAGTGTTTCTGGCGACCGCGACCACCCATTTTTGGGAACCGGGCAAGGCTTGCGTGTTACTGGGTGGATAAGTGGCTGAAAGAATTTGTTGTCTTTCCGGGGTTCGGGTGCTTCAAGGGATACGCTTTGATAAACTTTTCCGTTCTCATCGAGATATTGATAGGCTCTTTCTCCACCACTCAGCCCAGGATAACTTTTAATCCATTGAGAAAATTCTTTCTGCGCCTCTGGCGTAACACCGCCATGTTTCTCTATAATTTCCCGAGCTTTGTTAAGGATCAATACGATATTTTTCCTTCGCAGATAAATTGGGGATTTGGCAAATGTTCTCCAACAAACGTACTCGTGTTGCGTCGCAATCCCCCTTTTGCCCAGCATCGGGTTTTGCTTGTCCCACACTACTGTTCCAGCGTCAGGTATGCCCAAGCCGTCAAGCAATATTTTTAGTCGTTCGTACTCGTTTTCATCAATGTGGATTTGCAGGTGGCCAGCGCGAGATAAAAGAGGAATAGCCTGCACAATCCGATTCTCCATCATGGCCAACCAAGTGGAGTGCTGGTAACCATTTCTATAAAGAAAACCGCTTGTTTGTGTATTATATGGGGGATCAATATGCACACACTTCACCCGTTCCCGGTACTTCTCCAGTAGAAAATTGAGTGCCTGCCAGTTTTCGGAATGCACCAATAGGCCGTCTGTCATTTCGTCCAGGTCATCAAAATGCGCCGACAGGCGGTCGGTGAAGTCTTGGGGGAAGTGGCGCGTGTCGAGCACCAGCGTCGGGTGCGCTTGCAGGAAGGCAATGCGTTCCTTCTCGTTTTTTGGCAGCTCGATAGTGAAGAGTTCCTCCCATTCCCGCCACTGCGCTTCGTTCTCAGCGATCTCCGGATAGAACTCCTCCGGGATGTGCCCTACGGTGATGCACCAGAAGGTCTCGGTGACGAACTTCTTCTTCTCCCACAGCGCCTTCTGGAAGTCTTCAATCTGCGCCAGGAAGTCGATGATGTGGTTTCCGATGCGCTTGATCAGGCGCATGAGCTGAAACCAGCCTTCGGCCAGATTCTCGCCCGCGGCCTCCAGTTCGTCCAGGTTCAGGACCTCGTTCTTCAGGTAAAAATCCAGTTCGCGGGACAGGAAACCCTTGAGGTCCTTGTGGATGAAGAAATCGCGGGTGTTGCGGGCGGTGTACTGGCGCAGGTGGTGCTCCAGATAAGAAACGGGGTTGCCTTTTGCGTCCCGGCGGCGTTCGGCAGAGAGGGCGGCCAGGGCCTCAGCGTTCCCCTTGAGCCGGGAAGGGATGGCCTGTAGCGCTTCTTCCAGAATCTTCTCCTGCTGATTTTTGTTGCCGTAGGTAATGTCCTCCTGCTCGGTCAGGGGGCGGTAATGAAAGGGAATGGTGAGCGTCCGGGTTTCGGCGTCCCAGGTGATGTCGTCCAGAACGGGCAGGAAGAAGCGCTCTTCGCCCTTGACGTTGTTCACTTCCACATGGGCAGATCGGAGTTTGAAGTGCACCGTCACGCCGTTCGGGGCTCTCCAGGTGTAGTTCGTGAAGTGCTCGGCGGTCTTGACATAATACTGGTCGTGGTTGGCCCAGTAGAGATACACCTCCTCGCCGTTGTAGGGGATGGCATATCGCTCCTTCTTTGAGTAGCGCCGTTTGGAGATAAAATCGCCGTCCTGATAGTAGCGGCTGAAGAAGGTGTAAAGGTGGTTGTAGACTTGGGCTTCCAGCGCCTCGGTGGGCTGGGCGTGGACAGCCTTTTTGCGGGCTTCCAGGTATTCCTGGCCCACCTTCGTGGTGTGGTACAGATCGTCCAGATTCCCATCCGGGTCAATCGCGTTTTCGCCTAGCGTTTCAATAACCCTCCGGCGGGCTTCTTCCAGCGCCCGCTGCGCCCGAGCTTGCTCAGCCAACGCGCCCCGTTGTAGTTCTTCGGCGATGGTCTTGGGTAGCTCCTCCGTAATCCAGCGCTCGATAACCCGCCGCTTATGGTTCATGATGCGGTAGATGCCGAAGTCTAGGTCGGCAAGATCAAATTGGAAGAGCTCTTGGAGCAACTTTTGGAACTTCTTTCTTGCGTCCATGAACTCTGGCCTCCTTCCGGCCGAACCTCTCGGTTACCCCGAGGGAGGTAGAGAAATGCGGAAAAGCCCCTCCCGCAGGGCTTTAGCAAAGTATAAGGAGACAACAGCCAGGGTCAAGCTTGTGTCGGCTTGCCTAGTAAATGACCTTGTACCCCAGAGGGGGCGGGAGGAGGGAGAGAAGAACCCTAAGACCGTAAGCGATGAGCTCCAAAAGCGCCCGCGCCCCGAAGCCGGATCACTGGCTGCACCTCCACTTGAGGAGGGGGGCCAGGTAACTCTTTCCCCGTCAGGAGAACACCTTGTGGGTGTGGTCGTAGCGCCAGGGGCGGCCCCGCTTGCCCATTGGGGCGGGAGTATACGCCCGTTATCCCGACCTTTGCAAGGCAAGCCCATCTTTAGCGAGATCGCCATACCGAACCCAGACGCGTTTAACCAAGCAGTTCCTTGAGCTCCGCTAAGAGCGCTTCTACCCTGGCCCGCTTTTCCGTGGGGAGAGCACTAATATCCGTCTTCTTCAAGGCGTCGATGACGTCTCCATACCACGCCGCAGGCGCCTTCTCCTTCTTGAGGGCCGCCCGCACCCGGGCCTTCAGGTCCCGCAGGGAGAGGCCCGCCCTGGCCTCCTCCAGGAGGTCCCTCCGCAAGGACTCGTCCTTCACCTTCTTGAGCTCCAGGGCGGCGGTGTAGGGGATCGCCCCCTCCTCCAGGGCCGCCTTCAGGTCCTCAGGGAGGGAGAGGAGGGGGAGGCGAGCCTGGACGAAGCTCTCCCAGGTCATCCGGCCCAGGGCTTTGAAGACCTCCTCCACCCTCCGGGCCTCGAGGCTCCCCAAAACGTTTTGGGGAACTTTCCTCCTCGCCTCGTCCCGCATCCGGTGGAGCAGGGCCACCACCTCCTCC
>Ga0073930_1002525_pt1 | contig 12137 bp, 8 predicted proteins | sample DewCreD2012metaG_5_FD_76968 | JGI IMG/M metagenome (GOLD analysis project Ga0073930, IMG submission 76968) | Hot spring sediment bacterial and archeal communities from British Columbia, Canada, to study Microbial Dark Matter (Phase II) - Dewar... ...
CGACATCCCCTTGGCCCCGGCCGCCTCGAGGAGCCGTGCGGCGTGGTCGCCCGGCGGGTTCTTGAACACGCTCCCGCAGTTCGGCTCGGCGAGGGGCTGGGTCCGCCGTCGCCACGCCCGGGCCTCGTCCATCAGGGCACGGATCTCCGCCCGGTCCCTCGGACGCAGGCGGAGCCGCGCCGCGGTCACCACGGCGTCGTCGGGGAGGCCGGACCGCCGGTACCCGAAGTCCGCGGCCGCCGGCCCGACGGCCTCGGGCGCTCCGGTGAGCATCCGGAACACCTCCACCCCCTCGACCACCTCCGAGAGTTCGTGCCCGTGCGCCCCGGCGTTCATCCGGACCGCGCCTCCCAGGGTCGCCGGGATCGCCACCCCGAACTCGAGGCCCCCCAGCCCGTGCTGGAACGCCACCCCGGCGAGGGCGGGCAGCGGCATCGCGGCCCCCGCCGCGATGCGATCGCCGTCGCGCGCCGCCCACCGGAACCCCCGGCCCAGCCGGAGCACCAGCCCGGGGAACCCCTCGTCCGCCACGAGCACGTTCGAGCCCTTGCCGAGGACGACGTAGGGCAGACCGGTCTCCCGTACGGCCCTCGATGCGGCCACCAGGTCCTCCATCGAGGTCGGCTCGAGGTAGAGGGCGGCCGGTCCCCCGATCCGGAACGTCGTGAGCGGCGCCAGTGGGAACCCGACCCGGACCCGGTCGCCGCACGCCGCCCGCAGGAGCGTCTCGGCCCGCTCCAGCGCCCGTCGGTCCGCCCTCACCGGCCCTCCGATCGGTGCAGGACCTCATCCGCCACGGTCGTCACATCCCCGGCCCCGAGCGTGAGCACCAGGTCGCCCTCCCCCACCTCCCGGACCAGGAACGAGATCACGTCGGCCCGGTGGGGCAGGTACGCGACGGGGAGCCCGGGCGCGGCCTCCCTGAGCGCCTCCGCGACGAGCTGCCCGGAGACGCCGGGGATGGGATCCTCGCCCGCCGCGTACACGTCGGTCACCACCGCCACGTCGGCGCCGGCGAGGCTGCGCCCGAGCTGCCTCCACATCGCCTCGGTCCGCGTGTACCGGTGGGGCTGGAAGACCACCACGAGCCGGCCCCGCGCCGCGCGACGGGCCGCGGCGATGGTGGCCGCCACCTCGGTCGGGTGGTGGGCGTAGTCGTCGTAGAGCTCCGCCCCCCGCGCCCGGCCCCGGCGTTCGAACCGGCGCCGTACGCCGGGGAACGATCGGAGCGCGGCCGCCGCCTCGGGCGCCGCCGCGCCGACCAGACCCGCGGCCAGGACCGCCGCGGCGGCGTTGAGCAGGTTGTGGGCGCCCGGCGCCGGCAGCGCGACCTCTACCTCGCCCTCGGGCAGCGCGAGCCGGCCCGTGGCCGGCGCCTCCCGCAGGACGCGGACCCGCACGTCGACCGCTTCGCCGGTCCCGTAGGTGAGCGCCCGCACCCCGGCCCGCGCGAGGGCTGCCCGCGCGCCCGGGTCGTCCCCGCAGGCCACGACCTGCCCGGACCCTTGGATGAACCGCGCGAAGGCGCCCTCGATCTCCGCCAGCCCGCCGCGGTAGAAGTCCAGGTGGTCCTCCTCCACGTTCGTCACCACCGCCACCTGCGGCCGTAGGAGCAGGAAGGACCCGTCGCTCTCGTCGGCCTCGGCGACGAACACCTCCCCCCGGCCGTGGCGGGCGCCCGATCCGATCTCGTTCACGTCGCCGCCGACCACGAAGGTGGGGTCCAGCCCGCACCGGTCGAGGATCCACGCGAGCATCGAGGTCGTCGTGGTCTTCCCGTGCGTGCCGGCCACCGCCAGGGTCCGGTGCCCGACGGCCAGGGCCGCGAGCACCTGCGCCCGCGCGAGCACCGGGATCCCCCGGGCGCGGGCCGCCGCGAGCTCCGGGTTCCCCTCCCGGATCGCGCTCGAGATCACGACGACGTCCGGCTCCCCGAGCTGCTCCGGACGGTGGCCGACGTACACGCTCGCCCCCTCCGCCCGCAGATCCTCGAGGACGCCCGACGCCTTGAGGTCCGAGCCCGTCACCTCCACCCCCCGGGCCAGGAGCAGCCGCGCGATCCCGCTCATGCCCGCACCACCGATCCCGATCAGGTGGGCGCGGCGGATCCCCGAGAGGTCCGGCACGGGGAGCGTGGGGATGCTCCCCGCGGGCGGGACGTAGGGCTCGGCGTCCACCGCCCCGGCGCTCACCACGCCGCCTCCTCCACGAGCTCCGCCACCCTCGCCGCCGCGTCGGGTTTCCCCCAGGCCGCCGCACGGCCGGCCATCCGCGCCAGCGTGGCCGGGTCCTCGAGGAGGGCCGCGATCCGGGTCCCGAGGACCCTCGGGGTGAGCTCCACGTCCCGCAAGACGGCCGCGGCCCCGGCCCGCTCGAGGGCCCGGGCGTTCGCCTCCTGGTGGCCCGCGGTGGCGTACGGGTAGGGGACGAGGATGGCCGGCAGCCCGCAGACCGTGATCTCGGCGATGCTCGAGGCGCCCGCCCGCGCGACCACGAGGTCGGCGGCCGCGTACGCGAGCTCCATCCGATCGAGGAACGGGAGCGCGCGGAGGAGGAGCCGTCCCCCCGCGCCGTCCGCCTCCTCGACCAGCCCGCGGTGCGCCTCGCCGGTGAGCACCAGGAACTGGAGGTCCCCGCGGCCCCCGAGGAGCCGCGCGGCGCCCGCCGCCGCCTCGTCGATCCTGCGCGCCCCTTGGCTGCCACCGAAGACGACCACGGTCCGCCGCGCGGCCTCGAGCCCGAGCGCCTCCCGCGCCGTCTCGGCGAGCTCGGCGCGGCGCTCCCGCACCGCGACGATCTCCTCCCGCACCGGGTTCCCGGTGACGACGGCGCGGGCCCGCCGGGGCAGCGTGGCGGCCGCCTCGGCGAACGACAGCCCGATCCGCCTGGCCCACCGGGCGCACAGCCGGTTCGCGAGCCCCGCCACCGCGTTCTGCTCGTGGAGCACGACCGGCCGCCGCGCCGCGAACGCCGCGAGCACGGGCGGGACGCTCACGTAGCCTCCCATCCCCACGACGACGTCGGCCCGCTCCACGAGCGGCCGACACGCCCGGACCGCGTGCGCGGCGACCAGGGGCGCGCGCACCGCGTCCGCGGACGGCCTCCGCGGGACCGGGCGAGCCTCGATCGCCGTGAACCCGAACCCCTCCGCCGGCGCGAGGCGCGCCTCGGGTCCACGCTGGGTCCCCGCGAACGCCACCTCCGCCCCCGCGGCGCGGAGGCGTCGGGCCAGCGCGAGCGCGGGGAACACGTGTCCGGCGGTCCCGCCCCCGGCGATCACCACCCTCACCTCGACCCCCCATGCCCGACGCGGGTCCGTCGCCCCGACGCGGCGCGGGACGCCCGCACCACCCCGGCCCCGGGCCGGCGCCCGCTCCGGCGGCGGGCCCCGGCAGGACGGGCCTCCTCGGGCCGCGCGGAGGCCCGGGCGATGCTCACGAGGGTGCCGACCGCGGCCAGGGTGACGACGAGCGACGAGCCCCCGTAGGAGAGGAGGGGCAGCGGCACCCCGGTGATCGGCAGGAGCCCGGTGACGGCCCCCAGGTTCACCACGATCTGCAGCCCGAGCCACGAGACGATCCCCGCCGCGAGCAGCCGTCCGAACGTGTCGGGGGCGCGCAGCGCGACCCGGACCCCGCCGTAGAGCAGCGCCCCGAAGGCGGCCAACACGAGGAACGCGCCGACGAGGCCGAGCTCCTCGCCGAGGATGGAGAAGATGAAGTCCGTGTGGGCGTTGGGCACGTACATCCACTTCTGTCGGCTCGCCCCCAGCCCCACGCCGAACCACCCCCCCGACGCCAGGGCGATCAGCGACTGGATCAACTGGTACCCGGTGTTCCGGGCATCGGCCCAGGGGTCGAGGAACGCGACGAGCCGGGCCCGCTGGTAGGGCTGCATCGTGAGGAGCGCGAGGGCGGAGAGGAGCCCGCCCGAGACGACGAGGTAGCGCAGCCGGACCCCGGCGGTGAAGAGGAGCAGGAAGACGCTCCCCACGAGGATGACGGTGGTCCCCAGGTCGGGCTGGACGTAGACCATCGCGCACACCACGCCCACCACCGGGACGAGCGGCACCACCAGGTGCGTCGGATCCCCGAGCAGGCCCCACTTCCGGGCCAGCACGGCGGCGGCGAAGACCACCACCGCGAGCTTCGCGAGCTCCGAGGGCTGCACGGTGACCGGCCCGAGCGCGAGCCACCGCGCCGACCCCCCCGCGACCCGTCCCGCGCCGGGATGCAGCACGAGCGCCAGGAGGATCGCGGTCGCGGCGAGCAGCGGCGCCGCGAGCCGCTGCCAGGTCCGGTAGCGCATCCGCGCCGTGCAGAGCAGGGCGACCGCGCCCACCGCCGCGTACGCGAGCTGGCGCCAGAAGAACAGGAAGCTCGATCCGTAGCGCGCGTACGCCGACACCGAGCTCGCGGAGAGGACCATCACGAGCCCGGTCACGGTGAGGAACACCGTCGGCAGCAACAGGAAGCCGATGCTCCGGCGCGCCGCCGCCATCCTCGAGGCGCGCCGGGCGGCGCGCGCGCGCTCCCGGTCCCAGGCCAGGCGGAGGTGGCCCCGGACCGCCTCCTGGCGGACGGCCATCAGCCGACCTCCTCGGCGAGCTCGAGGGCAGCGGCCCGGAACCGCTCGCCGCGTTCGACGTGATCCCGGAACATGTCCTGGCTCGCGCAGGCCGGGGCGAGGAGCACGACCCCGCCCGGCGGCGCCAGCTCGTGGGCGGCCCGGACCGCCTCCTCCATCGACCCGGCCTTCCGCACGGGGACCTTCCCCTCGAAGATCGCGACGAGCTCCGGTGCCGCCTCGCCGATGGCCACGACCCCGGCGAGCCTGGGGGCCGCCCGGAGGAGCGGCGAGAGATCCACGCCCTTCGCAAGGCCCCCGGCGATCAGCGCGACGCCCTGGAGCCCTTCCAGCGCGGCGAGGGCCGCGTGGGGGTTCGTGGCCTTGGAGTCGTCGATGAACCGGACGCCCGCCGCTTCGGCCACCACCTCTCCCCGGTGCGGGAGGGGACGGAACCGCGCCAGGGCCTCCCCCACGGCCTCCGCCGGGACCCCGAACGCCAGGCAGGCGGCCGCCGCGGCCGCGGCGTCGGCGCGGAGCCCGGATCCCCCCGCTGGGCGGCCCAGCCGCCGCTCGGCGTCGAGCCGCGCAACGAGCTCCGTGCCCACGTAGCCGACCTCGCCGTCCCGTGGCTCCCCGAGCGTCGACCAGACCACGCGGCACGGGGCCCGCCGCGAGACGGCCGCCGCCGCGGGGTCATCGCGGTTGCCCACGTGGACGTCGTCGCCCGACTGCTTCGCGAAGATCCTTGCCTTGGCCTCCGCGTACGCCTCGAACGTCCCGTGCCAGTCGAGGTGGTCCGGGGCCAGGTTCAAGAGCACCGACACCCGCGGCGCGAACGTCCGGGCGAACCGGAGCTGGAACGAGGACGCCTCGACCGCCAGGACCTGGGCCCCCTCGCGGGCCGCGAGCGAGAACGGGTAGCCGATGTTCCCACAGGCCCGTGCGTCGATGCCCGCTGCCCGGAGGCACGCCGCGACCATCTCCGTGGTCGTGGTCTTCCCGTTCGTCCCGGTGATCCCCAGGTAGGGGGCCCGGGCCAAGCGGGCCCCGAGCTCGAGCTCGCTCCAGACGGGCAGGCCGCGGCCCCGCGCCAGCTCGAGGATCGGTGCCCGCTCGGGGACCCCCGGGCTCGCGACGACGAGCGACGCGCCCTCGAGGTGCCAGGGCTCGTGCCCGCCGGCCTCGACCCGCACCCCCATCGCCTCCAGATCGGACAGGTCGCCGAGGGCCTCGCGCGGCCGCGCCTCGCTCACCAGGACGGCCGCCCCGTGTTCGGCGAGGACCCTGGCGGCCGCCCGCCCGCTCGCCCCCAGCCCGAGCACGACGACGCGCTCGCCCCGGACGCTCAGGCCCCCGGCCACCTCACCCCACCCCCCCGCGCGCCAGGAAGTCCGCGTAGAAGAGGCCGATCCCCACGGCCACCCCCAGACCGGCCACGATCCAGAACCTGACGATCACCGTGAACTCGGGCCACCCGGCGAGCTCGAAGTGGTGGTGGATGGGGGCCATCCGGAACACGCGGCGACGGAACAAGCGGAACGCCACGACCTGGACGATCACCGAGCTCGTCTCGAGCACGAACAACCCGCCCAGCACGATCAGGAGGAGCTGGGTGTTGCTGGAGACCGCGAGCCCGGCCATGAGCCCCCCGAGCGCGAGCGATCCCGTGTCGCCCATGAAGATCCGGGCCGGCGCCGCGTTCCACCAGAGGAACCCGGTGGCCGCCCCCGCGGCGCCCGCGGCCACGATCGCCGTGTCGAGGGCGGCATCGGGGTCGAGCCGGTAGCAGGCGGGCGGGCCGGTGAGGTCGCAGACGTGCCGCCACTGCCAGAACGCGATGAACACGTAGGCCGAGAACACGAGGATCGACGAGCCCGAGGCGAGCCCGTCGAGCCCGTCGGTGAGGTTCACCGCGTTCGACGAGGCGGTGAGCATCACGAACGTCCACAGGTAGAAGAAGAACCCGAGGTCGAGGCCGGTCTCCCGGATGAACGAGAGCTCGGTCGAGGTGCCGGTCTCGGGGCCGAAGCGCATGACGACGATCCCGAAGGCCAGGGCCACCAGGGCCTGGCCGATCACCTTCGCCGACTTCGAGAGCCCGAGCGACCGCCGCCCCCGCACCTTCATGAGGTCGTCGAGGAACCCCACCGCGCCGAGCCCCAGCGCGACCAGCAGGAGCCCCAGCCCCGCCGGGGTGAACGTCGGCAGCTTCACCCGGGCGACGAGGTAGGCCGCGCACAGCCCGAGGAGGATCACGAGCCCGCCCATCGTGGGCGTCCCCGTCTTCTCGAGGTGGGTGTGGGGACCGTCCTCGCGGATCCGCTCGCCCCACCCCCAGAGGCGGAACAGGCGGATCGCGACCGGCGTGGCGAGCAGCGTGATGGCGAGCCCCACCGCCGCGGCGATCAGGATCGCGGTCACGCGACCGCCTCCCCCGCAGGGGCGGGGGCGGGGGCGAGGTCCCCCCCCGAGAGGAGGGCCTCCGCCACCCGCTCCAGGCCCGCCACCCGGGACGCCTTGCACAGCACGACGTCGCCGGGGCGGGCCCAGGCACGGACGTCGGCGAGGGCCTCGGCCGGGTCCTCGTAGGACGCGACGGCCTCGGGCTCCAAGCCCTCCCGGACCGCGGCGAGCGCGATCCCGCGCGCCGCCCCTCCCACCGTCACCAGGCGGTCCACGCGGAGCCGGGCGACGAGCTCGCCCACCCGCTCGTGCTCGGCGGCCGAGGCCGGGCCGAGCTCGGCCATGTGGCCGAGGACCGCGCAGAGCCGCGACCTCCGGGCCAGCCACCGAGCCGCCCGGAGGGCCGCCGCCACCGATCCGGGGTTCGCGTTGTAGGCGTCGTTCACGACGGTCACGCCGTCCGCGCTGGTCGCCGTCTCCATCCGCCAGGGCGCGCCGCGGGCCCGCGTCAGGCCCTCCGCGCAGGCCTCGGCGGGGAGGCCGAGGGCGGTCCCGCAGGCCGCGGCGGCCAACGCGTTCGACACCATGTGCTCCCCGACCAGCGGGAGCCGGACGGTCGCCCGCCCGGAGGGCGTCCGGAGGGTGAAGGACGGGCGGCCGTCGTCCCCGAGCTCCACGCCCTCCGCCCCTACGTCCGCGTCCGCCGCGAGGCCGAACGTGAGCACCCGGGCCCGGGCCCGCGTCGCGAACCCCCGGACCACCGGGTCGTCGGCGTTCAGCACCGCCGTGCCGTCCGCGCCGAGCCACTCGACGGGCTCGGCCGAGGAGGCCACGATGGCCTCCCAGGACCCGTACACCTCGAGGTGCGCCACCCCCACGTTGGTCACCACCACCACCGAGGGCCGGGCCACCTCGCAGAGCACCAGGTGATCCCCGACGTGGCGGGCGCCGAGCTCCACGACGAGGGCCTCGGCGTCGGGGGGCGCCCCGAGGAGGGTCAGCGGCACCCCCACCTCGTTGTTGAACGAGCCCGGGCTCGCGTGCGTGCGGAGGCGGGTCCCGAGCACGGCCGCCGCCAGCTCCTTGGTGGTGGTCTTCCCGTTCGCTCCGGTCACGCCGATCACCGGGCCCTGGAACGCCCCGCGCTCGTCGGCCGCGAGGTCCAGGAGCGCACGGCCGGGGTCGTCGACCTCGACGAGCGGCCCGGGCGGCGGCGCCACGCCCGGGCGGACCAACGCGGCCGCCGCGCCGCGGGCGAACGCGTCGCCCACGAACGCGTGGCCATCCGCCCGCTCCCCCCGGAGCGCCACGAACAGCGCGCCGGGGACGGCCAGCCGGCTGTCCACGACGACCGAGGAGACCCCGACGTCGTCGCCCCGCACCCGGCCCCCGGTGGCCCGAGCCACCTCGGTGAGACGTCGCGGCCTCACCCTTCCTCCTCGAGCATGGCCCGGAGCTCCTCCCGCGCCACCGCCCGGTCGTCGAAGGGGATCACCCGCCCCGCGATCTCCTGCCCGGTCTCGTGCCCCTTCCCGGCGATCACGACCACGTCCCCCGGCCGCGCCTCCCGCACCGCCAGACGGATCGCGGCTCGCCGGTCGGGCTCCACCACGTACGCGCCGCCCCCTTCCCGCGCGCCGGGGAGGATGTCGGCGATGATGGCGAGCGGGTCCTCGCTCCGCGGGTTGTCGGAGGTCAGGACGGTGAGGTCGGCGAGGGAGGTCGCGGCCCGGCCCATCAGGGGACGCTTGCCCCGGTCGCGGTCCCCGCCCGCCCCGAACACGACCAGCAGCCGCCCCCCCTCGCCCACGAGGGGTCGCGCCGCCCGGAGCACGTTCTCGATCCCGTCCGGGGTGTGCGCGTAGTCCACGAGGACCAGGAAGCCCTGCCCCGCCTCGATCGGCTCGACCCGGCCCGGTACCCCGCGGACCCTCGCGATCCCGCGCGCGGCGACCTCCGGGTCGATCCCCACGGCCCTGGCCGCGGCGAGCGCCGCCAGGCAGTTGTAGACGTTGAAGAGCCCTCGGAGCGGGGAGCGGACCTCCACCCCGCCGACCCGGAACGCGATCCCTCGGGCGGAGGTCCGGACGGCCTCCGCCCGCACGTCGGCCCCGACCTCGAGGCCATAGGTGACGGTGGGCAGGTCGGCCCGGAGGAGGCGGCGTCCCTCGGGGACGTCCACGTTGATCGCGGCCCGCTCGGACAGCTCGGGGGTGAACAGACGGGCCTTCGCCGCCAGGTACTCCTCCATCGTGCCGTGGTAGTCGAGGTGGTCCTGGGAGAGGTTCGTGAAGACCCCGCACGAGAACCTGAGCCCGTCCACCCGGTGCTGGTGGAGCCCGTGCGACGACGCCTCCATCGCCACGGCCCGCACCCCTCGCGCCTCCATCACCGCCAGCAGGCGGTGGAGGTCCGGGGCCTCCGGCGTCGTCCGGTCGAAGGGGACCGGCTCCTCCCCGATCCGCGCCCCCGTCGTGCCGATCACCCCCGGGGTCATGCCGGCCTCGCGGAAAGCCGCCGCCAGGAGGTAGGTGGTCGTGGTCTTCCCGTTCGTCCCCGTCACGCCGACCACGAGCATCCGATCCGCGGGCCGCCCGAAGAACGCGGCGGCGACCGGCCCCATCGCCCGCCTCACGGAGGGCACCACGACCTGGGGGACGTCGAGGGGGAGCGGGCGCTCGACCACGAGCGCCACGGCGCCCCGCGCCACGGCCTCGGCTGCGAAGCCGTGGCCATCTCGCCGCGTGCCGGGGACGCAGAAGAAGAGCGCGCCGGGGCGGACGTCGCCCGAGCGGTAGACGACGTCGGTCACCACCACGGCCCCATCGCCGCGGACCTCGGCCCGCGGCAGGTCGAGGACGAGCGCGTCGAGGCGACGAGGGGAGGCGCGTGCCAACGGGTGCGAGCTTACCTGCCGCTCAGGGGGGCCGAGGGCGGGGTGGGCCGGGTCCGTCACGGCAGCTCCGAGGGGTGGCGCGCCGCCCGTCACGGCAGCCCCGAGGCGTGCGGCGGCGCCGGGACGGGCCGCCCGGGCGCGATCCCCAGGTGGCGGATCGCGTACCGGGCCACCTCCTGGAACAGGGGCGCCGCGGCCACGCCGCCGTACACGGTCTCGGGCTCGTCGAGGATCGCGGCGATCACGACCTCGGGCCGCGAGGCGGGGAGGAACCCGATGAACGATGCGACGTGCCGGTCGCTGTAGCCCGGGCGGTCCTCGTAGGGCTTCCGGGCCGTCCCGGTCTTGCCCGCGACCTGGAACCCAGGGATCTGGGCGAGCGTGCCGGTCCCGTCGTCCACGGCGTACGCGAGCATCTGGGTCAGGGTGGCGGCGGTCCCCTCGGACACCACCCGCCGCCTGGGCGAGGGCGGCGCGGGGGTGTAGGTGCCGTCGGGCCCCACGGTGCCGGCGACCAGGCGCGGCCGGACCCAGACCCCCCCGTTCGCGATCGTCGCGTAGACCGCCGCCATCTGGAGGGGCGTCACCGCGAGCCCCTGGCCGTAGGCCATCGTGGCCAGGCTCGTCGCCGACCACTGGTCGAGGGGCGGCACGAGTCCGGGCGATTCCCCGGGGAACCCCACGCCCGTCGGACGGCCGTACCCGAACCGCGAGAGGTAGGCGGCCATCCGCTCCTCGCCGAGCAGCTGCGCCACCTCCACCGCCCCGATGTTCGAGGACCTGGCGACGATGTCGGCGAGCGTCATCCGTTCGGGCGGGTGCGGATGGGCATCGTGGATCGTGAACCCGCCGATCCGCATCTCGTCGGGCACGACGAACTCCCGGTCGAGCGGCACCACGCCCTCCTCGATCGCGGCCGAGGCCGTGATCACCTTGTTCACCGAGCCCGGCTCGAAGGCGTCGGTGACGGCCCGGTTCCGCCACCGCTCCTCGTCGAACTCGTCGAACCGGTTGGGGTCGAACGAGGGGCAGACCGCCATGGCCAGGACCTCCCCCGTCGAGGGCCGCATCACGATGACGATCCCGCCCTTGGCCCCGTTCGTCCGGACCGCCTCGGCGCACGCCTCCTCGGCCGCGAACTGGAGCGCCCGGTCGAGGGTGGTGACGAGGTCGCTCCCCGGCACCGGCGGTCGCACGATCGACACCCCGCCGGCGATGGGCCTGCCGAGGGGGTCCGTCTCCTGGATACGCTCGCCAGGGGTGCCCGCCAGGAGGTCGTCGTAGCCGGCCTCGAGGCCCGCGAGCCCGATCCCGTCGGTCCCCACGAACCCCAGGACCTGGGCCGCCACGCTCCTCGCCGGGTACGACCGTCGGCTGGACGGGAGGAGCCCGATCCCCGGCAGCGCCATGGCCTCGATCCGCTCGGCCACCTCCGTGTCCACGTGCCGGGCCACCCAGGCGAAGGTGTCGTCGCCGGGATCCCGCGGGTCGTCCAAGAGGGCCGGCAGCACGTCGCGGGCCCGGAGGTCGAGGGCGCGGGCCAAGCGCTCGGCGGTCCCGGTCGGATCGCGCACCGAACGCGGGTCCGCGTAGACGTCGCGCGCCTCGAGCGAGACGGCCAGGGGCTCGCCGTTCCGATCCAGGATCCGCCCCCGCCACGCGGGGAGCTCGATCGGCTGCACCCGCTGGTCGTAGCCGTAGACGCGGAGGGCGCGACCGTCGGGCGTCCGGGTCCGCTGGATCAGCACCAGCCGTACGACGATCGCGAAGAGCGCCAGCCCCATCGTCAGGAGGAGCGTGAGGAGGCGGTGGGCCGGCGGTCGGCGGAGGACGACCGCGCCGGGACGGCTCATGCCCGCCTGCCCCGACCCCGTCGGCCGGGGGGACCGGCGGGCCTCCCAGGTCCTGTCACGGCGCGCCCTCCACGATCGGCTTGAGCGCGAGCTGCGAGAGGTGCGGCTCCCCGACGGGCGCCGCGCGGTCCGGGCCCGGCACGTGGAGGATATGTACCTCGTCGGGGAGACGCATGCCGTGCCTCCGGGCCCACGCGGCGATCCGCCGGGGAGCCGACAACCGTGCAGCCTCCTCGGTGCGCACGCGGTACGCCTCCGCGAGGCCATCGATCCGTCGCTCGAGCGCCTCGATCCTGAACCCCTCTTGGGCCACCAGCGCGTTCAGCGCCACCACGCCCGTCACGGCGAGGAACGCCACCGCGGTGGCGAGGACGGCGAAGGCGAGCCGGCCGCGGCGCGCTCGGGCGTCGCGGGCG
>Ga0073930_1002529_pt1 | contig 12121 bp, 10 predicted proteins | sample DewCreD2012metaG_5_FD_76968 | JGI IMG/M metagenome (GOLD analysis project Ga0073930, IMG submission 76968) | Hot spring sediment bacterial and archeal communities from British Columbia, Canada, to study Microbial Dark Matter (Phase II) - Dewar... ...
CCCCATTGTGGATACCGCCGGGCGAAGGCTGGGCCAGCACCAGGGGCTGCCCCTCTACACCATCGGCCAGCGCAAGGGCCTGGGCCTGAGCGGGCCGGAGCCGCTCTACGTGGTCGCCACCGACCCGGCCACGAACACCCTGATCGTGGGCAGCCGCGCCGAGTTGGGGCGCGCGCGCTTTCAGGTGCAACCCGTGAACTGGATCAGCGGCGAGGCGCCCACCGCTCCCCTCCGTTGCACGGTCAAAATCCGCTACAAGGCCAACGAGGTCCCGGCGACGGTCACGCCCCTGGAGGGAGGCTGCGCCGAGGTCGTGGCCGCTGAACCGCTGTACGGTGTGACGCCGGGGCAGGCGGCAGTATTCTACGATGGCGAAGTCGTCCTGGGCGGCGGCATCATCCGCCTGTCTTGATCAGGTCAACCTCACCCCCTCCCTCTCCCCCCCTTTGCGGGGGAGGGTTGGGGGGGAGAATCACTCCCTCCCTCTCCCTCCCCCTGGACGGGGAGGGGAATGTGCCCCTTTATGTGGGGCCGGGATCGGGGGTTCTGTACCCAGAGAACGCAGCACCTGGGCGAGCACCTGCACCGCCCGCTGATACTCGGCCAATGAGAGATGCTCCTGAGGCGTGTGGTCCAGGGCGGCGTCGCCCGGCCCATAGGCTAGCATGGAGCATCCCCAAACCGGCCCCACAATGTTCATGTCCGATGTCCCCGATTTGAGCACGAAGGCCGGCGCTCCCCCCTGGGCGCGGATGGCAGCCAGAAAGGCTCGTACCAGGGCTGTGTTCTTCTCGGCGCGGTACGCGGGCACCGGACGGTCCAGGATGTGCACTTCGCCATCGCCGCTCAGCTCATGGAGGGTCTCCTGCCACTGCGCGGGCGACATCCCTGGCGGCAGGCGCACGCCGATCTGCAATGCCGCCCGCTCCTCAAAGCCGTCGTTTTCGGAGCGCATAGCCCGTAGCGTCGGGGAAAGCTGCTCAAACACCCGGCGGCGCCCGGCATTGTGCGCATCGCACCGCGCACGCAGCCGATTCCAAAAGCCCACAGCGGCCTCGCAGGCGCTTTCGTCCCCGGAAGCTGTGTGGCTCAGGGGGCGGCGCACTCGGTACTCCAGCCACAGGCTGCCGCGATAGCCCAACGTCACCCGTTCCCAGCCGCTCGGCTCGCCGATGATCGCCAGGTCGGGGGAATAGCGCCCGACCACGTGCCACGCCCCGCGTGAATCGGCCTCCTCCCCCACTGCGCCAATGACCGCGAATTGCCAGTTGGGGAGCGCGCCCACAGCAGCGACGGCGTCCACAAACGCCGCCAGTGGCCCTTTGGCATCCACGCTGCCGCGCCCATACAGCTTGCCCGCCTGCACGCGCACGGGGATGGCGCCGGGGACGGTGTCAATGTGGCCGAGCAGCATGACCTGGCGTGGGCCTGTGCCCATAATGCCTACGGCGTTACCAGCTTCATCCACAAAGGCGCGGGTGAAGCCCAGCGCGCTCATGTGTGCCACCAGCCAGGCGACGGCTTCCCCCTCCTGGCCGGAGGGGCTGTAGCGTTGCACCAGGCCGAGCAGGGTGGCAGGGATGGCCGCGCTCATTCCCCCACAGGCTGCGCTACAACCTGGGCGAGCGCCTCCACAACGCGGTCAAGCTGGTCGCGGCGGATGACCAGCGGCGGCAGGAAGCGGATGACATTCAGTCCCGCCGATAGGGCCAGCACGCCGCGTTCCATCAGGGCCTGCAACACGGGCGCGGCCTTCTGACGCAACTCCACGCCGACGAGCAGCCCCAGCCCACGCACTTCGCGGATCAGTGGGGCGCGGACCTGGCGCAACTGCGCCAGGAAGTAGGCGCCCTGTTCGGCGGCGCGGGCGGGCAGGGCCAGCCGCTCCATCTCGTCTAATGCGGCCAGCGCGGCCGCGCAGGCCAGGGGGTTGCCCCCGAAGGTGGAGCCGTGACTGTGCGCGGGCAAGGGCCCCACGCGCTCGCCGATCAGGGTGGCTCCCATAGGCACGCCACCCGCGATGGACTTCGCCAGGCAGAGCAGGTCGGGGTGCAGGTCGTAGTGCTCAAAGGCGAACATCTTGCCCGTGCGGCCAAAGCCTGTTTGCACCTCATCCAGAATGAACAGCGCCCCGCGCTCGCGGCACAGGCGTTCCGCTCCCTGGAGATACTCTGTCGTGCCGGGATATACCCCGCCCTCACCCTGCACCACCTCCAAAAGGACGGCAGCGGTGTTCTCGCCCACCGCCTGGGCCAGCGCATCCAGGTTGTTGTAGGGGACGTGGCGGAAGCCGGGCACGAGTGGCTCAAACGGCTGGCGATAGGCCTTGTTCCAGGTGGCCGAGAGCGCGCCCAGCGTGCGCCCGTGAAAGCCGCGCCTGGCCGCGACGATCTCCGTTCGCCCGGTGGCGGCCCGCGCGAATTTGAGGGCCGCCTCCACCGCCTCCGTGCCGGAGTTGCACAGGAAGACGCGCCGCAGGCCGGTCAACGCGCTCAGGCGGGCCATCAGCGCCGCTCGCTGGTCGTTGGGGAACATCTCTGGGCAGGCGATCAGTCTGCGGGCCTGGGCTGCCAGCGCCGCCGCCACCGCCGTGTTGGCGTGGCCCAGATTGGCCGCCCCCTGCCCGCCCACGCAGTCAATATACTCGCGCCCCTGGTCGTCCCAGACAAGCGCGCCCTCGCCGCGCACCAGCGTCAGCGGGCGCTTGACATACACCCCTGAGGTGTGTTTCAGCTCAAGATCAAATGGGTTGCTCATCCCCATCCCCGCCGCCTATTGGATCACTGTGCCCTGGCCGGCCAGCGCCCGCTGCACCGGCGCGCTCACCCGCCCGTCGGCCAGGATCACCCGCCCCACGCCCTGTGCCAGGGCCTCGCTGGCCCCCAGGACTTTCTTCTTCATCCGCCCCTCGGCGAAGCCCAGCGATTCCCCCAGCCTGGCCCGCTCCAGGCGCGGGATCAGCGTGCTCTCGTCGGGGAAGTGGCGCAGCAGCCCCGGCACGTTCGTCAGCAGGATCAGGCTGTCAGCGCGAAGCGCCCCCGCGATCATCGCCGCCGCCCGGTCGGCATCCACATTCAACACCACGCCTTCGGACGAGAGCGCCAGGGGTGCCACTACGGGTGTATAGCCCGCCTCCAGCAACAGGTGAAGCAGGCCCACGTTGACCGCCTGGATTGTGCCCGTGTGGTCATCGTGGATCACGCGCACGCGGCCATGCTCCACCGCCCGCACCGCCTCCTTGCGCTTCGCCACCAGCAGCCGCCCGTCCACGCCGGAAAGCCCCAGCGCGTTCACCCCCTGCCGCTGGAGCGCCTCCACCAGCAGCGTATTGATCTTGCCCGCCGTCACCATGGCGAAAATCTCCAGCGTGGCACGGTCGGTGTAGCGGCTGGTGAAGCCGGAGGGCGAGGTGATGAAGCGCGGCGGGTGGCCCAACTGCTCCGAGAGGCGATTGGTCTCGTCCGAGCCGCCATGCACCAGCACCACCCGCTCCCCCTGGCTCACGAGCGCGGCCACATCCGCGCATATCGCCGCCAGGTTCAGCCCATGTGCACCGCCTATTTTGATCACCAGCATCATTTCACCCCCTGCAATCCCCGTAAGGGCGCGGCACCGCTGTGCCCTTACCCCCCACCCCAGCCCTCCCCCGCAAGGGGGAGGGAACAGGCTCTGCCCGACAGGCCGGGGAGGGAGCGATAGTTCTAGGGTTTATAGCTCAGATCGGATGCAGCCCAGGGAACTCCAACCCGGTGGTCTCCTCCAGCCCCAGCATCAGGTTCATCGCCTGGACCGCTGAGCCTGACGCGCCCTTCATCAGGTTGTCAATCGCCGCCAGCGCCACCACCCGCCCCGTCTCCGCGTCCAGCTCAAAGCCCACGTCCACATAGTTGCTCCCCGCCAGGATTTTGGGATCGGGCACGCGGTGGACGCCCCCCTTCTCTTTGACGATGCGCACGAACGGCTCTGCCGAGGCCCAGGCGCGGTAAACGCGCCACAGGTCCTTCTCCGTCACCCCAGGCCGGGTGAAGGCATGGGCGGCGGCCAGCGCGCCGCGCACCACATCCACCGAGGTGATCGTCAGATAGACCTCTTCCAGCCCCAATTCCTGGCGGACCTCCGCCGTGTGGCGGTGGCCGGTGGGCGCGTAGGTGCGGATGACCCCACTGCGCTCCGGGTGGTGTGAACCGGCGTTGGGCGTGGCGCCCCCCTCGGAAGAGCCTGCCTTGACGTCCACGATAACCGGACGGGAAAGGTCTAGCAGACCAGCGCGCACCAGGGGCAAGAGCGCCAGGATGGAGGCCGCCGCATTGCAGCCCACGCCGCTGATATAGCGCGCCGAACGCATCGCCTCGCGGTGCAGTTCCGGCAGGCCGTAGACGAAGCGCGACAGCCAGTGCGGGGCCAGGTGCTCGCTACCGTACCAGCGTTGATACAGGGCGGGGTCGCGCAGGCGGAAATCCGCCGACAGATCGATCACATAAGGCGCCAGCGCCGCATAGCGCTCAATCTCCTTTTGCGCCTCGCCATGCGGCAACGCCAAGAAGAGCACATCGCAGGGCTGCACCCTCTCGCGGGAGATGAAGCGCAACAGCGTGCGCTTGCGCAGGTTGGGGTGCAGGGAGTGCACGTACTCCCCCAGATGGCGCTCGGACGTCACCTGGGTGACCTCCACCTGAGGATGAGCGAGCAGCAGGCGCAGGAGTTCGCCGCCCGTGTACCCCGACGCCCCCACGATCCCCGCCCGGATCACGCGGCCACTCCTAGTGGGGATGGCGCCGGGCGCACCAGCGAGAGCGCCTGCGACTGGGGGCTGCCCTGCTGGGCCACGCGCAGGGCGTGTTCCACGATCAGGCCCGGAATGTCCACGCCGGTGGTGGGCACGGTGGTGTGGAATTCCATCGTGTGGTTGATCTCGTTGACCAGATAGCCGCGCTGCGGGTCCTCCAGCACGTCAATCGCCAGCACGCCGCCGCCCACCGCACGTGCCGCCGCCCGGCAGACCGCCTCCAACTCCGGCGTCAGCGGGCAGACCTCGCCCTGGCCGCCGCGTGCTGTGTTGGTGATCCAGTGATCGGACTTGCGGTAGATCGCCGCCACCGTGCGGTCATCCACCACGAAGGCGCGGATGTCGCGGCCCGGCTTGGTGATGTATTCCTGGATGTAGAAGATGCTGTGCTGGTACGACCCCAGAAACTCCTTGTGCTCCACCAGGGCCTCGGCGGCATCGCGGTCGTTGATCTTGGCCAGCAGTCGTCCCCACGACCCCACCACCGGCTTGATCACCACCGGATAGCCCAGCTCCTCAATCGCCTGGAGCGCGGCTTCGCCGGAAAACGCCAGGCGCACGCGCGGCTGGGGCACGCCCGCCTGCCGCAGCGCAGCGGAGGTGGCCAGCTTATCGCCGCAGATGGCGGCAACGGCGGCGCTGTTCACCGTGGGGATGCCCCAGCTATTGAGCACCTGGGCGGCATACAGCCCGCGCGCATAGGAGATGCTGCGCACCAGCACCACGTCGTAGCGCGCCCAGGCCCCCGGCCCGGCCTCCACGTCAAAGATGGCCTCCCCATCGTCAATCCGGTCGTAGTCCAGGCCGCGCGCCTCCAGCGCCGCCATCAGCCACTTCTCCTCCACGCGCAGCCGGGACATAAGCAGCCCGATCTTCGGTGAGTGCCTCATTCTCCCCAATCCTCCTCCTCACGTGGGGCGAGCGCCAGGCTGAGCGGCGTCAGGCTGGTGACCTCCAGTTCCGCGCCGCAATCGGGGCAGACCAGGATCTCCCCCATCACCACGCCCGCCTCTATGGGCACATCCCCTTCACATTCTGGACATTGGGCCATCATGGTTCACACCTCGCTTTCCGGTTTGTTTAGGATGGTTTTCGCCAGGGCAAGCTGCTCCTGCACCGCTTGCGGGGCCGTGCCGCCGCTTGCGCTGCGGCGCTCCAGCGCGCGCTCCACCTCCAAGACCTGCACCAGGTCCGCGCCGAAGGCGGGATGGATGGCCTGATACTCCGCCAGGGGCAGGTGTGTCAGGGCCACGCCCAGGGATTCCGCCCGCTTCACCGCCTGGCCCACAGCGGCATGGGCCTGGCGGAAGGGCACGCCGCGCGCCACCAGATAATCGGCCAGGTCGGTCGCCAGCATGGAGGCCTCCACCGCAGCGCGCATCCGCTCGGCCCGCACCTTCAGCGTGGCGATCACGCCGCGCATCACCGGCAGGGCCAACGCCAGCGTGTCGGCAGCTTCAAACAACGGCGGCTTGTCTTCCTGCAAGTCCTTGTCGTAGGCCGAGGGCAGGGCCTTTAGCGTCGCCAGCCACCCGCTCAATAGCCCGATCAGCCTGCCGCTTTTGGCACGCACCAACTCCAGCGGGTCGGGGTTCTTCTTCTGCGGCATCAGGCTGGAGCCGGTGGCGTAAGCCTCATCCAGCTCTATGAAGCCGAACTCGGCGGTGGCGTACAGGATCAGCGCCTCGGCCAGGCGGCTGAGGTGCAGGCCGATGAGCGCGGCGCAAAACAGGAACTCGGCGGCGAAGTCGCGGTCAGAGACGGCATCCAGGCTGTTCGGCGAGGCCGCCTCAAACCCCAGATCGCGGGCCAGCGCGGCGCGGTCAATGGCGAAGGCCGTGCCTGCCAGCGCGCCGCTGCCCAGCGGCATGACCCGTGTCCGGCGGCCCAGGTCATGCAGGCGCTCGCGGTCGCGTTGGAGCGCCCAGAAGTGCGCCAGCCACCAGTGACTGAGCAGGATGGGCTGCGCCCGTTGCAGGTGAGTATAGCCGGGCAGCACCACCCCCCAATCCTGCTCGGCGCGGGCGACGAGCGTGGCCTGGACCTCGCGCAGTTGCGTATCCAGATGTTCCAGCGCCTCCAACAGCCACAGCCGCAGGTCGGTCGCCACCTGATCGTTGCGGCTGCGACCGGTATGCAGCTTGCCCGCCAGCGGGCCGATCAACTCGGTCAACCGCCGTTCAACCGCCGTGTGGATGTCTTCATCGCTGTCCAGGAAGACAAACTGGCCGCGCTCCAACTCCCCGGCGACCGCCTCCAGCCCGCGCACGATCTCAACAGCCTCCGCCGCGGTGAGCACGCCCGCGCGCGCCAGCGCCCGCGCCCAGGCGATGCTGCCGCGCACATCCTGCGGCGCCAGGCGGCGGTCAAAGGGCAACGAGGCGTTCACCCGCGCCGCCGCCTCATCCAGCGAACCGCTCAAACGACCCGTCCACATCTTCATCGGTTCAATCCCGAATCACCTGCTCTGGCGCGACCGGCGGCACATTCTGGTCGCCGCGCTCAATAAACGCCCGGATCTTGAGCGGCAACCCAAACAGGCGGATGAACCCTGCCGCGTCGTTGTGGCTGTACACTTCGGAGTAGCCGAAGGTGGCGAAGTCCTCGCGGTACAGGCTATAGGGGCTGCTGCGGCCGGTGACGATGAGGTTGCCTTTGTACAGTTTGAGGCGCACCGTGCCGGTGACGGGCTTCTGCGTCTCGGCGAAGAAGGCGTCCAACGCCTGGCGCAGCGGCGTAAACCACTGCCCGAAATAAACCAGTTCCGCGTAGCGCTGGGCCACCAGGTCTTTGTAGTGCAGCGTATCCCGGTCCAGGGTGATGGACTCCAGTTCCTGGTGCGCCGCATACAGGATCGTGCCGCCGGGCGTCTCATACACCCCCCGCGACTTCATCCCCACCAGCCGGTTCTCCACCATGTCCACCTGGCCGATGCCGTGCCGCCCGCCGATGCGGTTGAGCGTCTCAACCAGGCGGGCGGGCGAAAGCCGCTGGCCGTTCACCGCCACCGGATTCCCGGCTTCAAAGGCGATCTCCACCTCCTCAGGCGCGTCCGGCGCCTGCTCCGGCCAGACGGACATCTGCAATAGCGCCGGTTCGGGCGGGCGGCTGGCGTCCTCCAGGGGGCCGCCCTCGTGAGAGAGGTGCCACAGGTTGCGGTCGCGGCTATACAGGGAGGGGCCGCTACTGTCGGGCACGGGCAGGCCGCGAGCGCGCAGGTAAGCGCGGGCATCCTCACGCGAGCGGATGTCCCACTCGCGCCAGGGGGCGATGATCTTCAGGCGCGGGTTGAGCGCGAGATAGCTCAATTCAAAGCGCACCTGGTCGTTGCCCTTCCCCGTGCAGCCGTGCGCCACCGCGTCCGCGCCCTCCTCCTCGGCCACCTGGACCTGGTGCTTGGCGATCAAGGGACGGGCCACCGAGGTGCCCAGCAGGTATTTGCGCTCATAGATCGCGCCGGAACGCAGCAGGGGGAAGAGGTAGTCGGTGGCGAACTCCTCGCGCAGGTCGCGGATGATGACTTTGCTTGCGCCGCTGGCGCGCGCACGCTCGGGCAGGGCGGAAAGCTCTTCGCCCTGGCCAATGTCGGCGGTGAAGCAGATCACCTCACAGCCGTAGTTCTCGCGCAGCCAGGGGACAATCACCGAGGTATCCAGGCCGCCCGAATAGGCCAGGACCACTTTGTGAACGCTTGGTTTGACCATATTCCCTCCTCCCTGATGCCAGAAAACAAAAACCCTCCGGGTTCGGAGGGTTTTTGTTTTGGGCTTAGCTGCTAATGTGATCGCCTGCGCTTACTTGCCCAAACGCAACCAACCCACCTCCCCCACCGGAGGGTGGCCCGACTTACGAGCACGAGGGCGAAACAGCGCAGCGTCCATAGGTGTATTGGCCGCATTATAACGACTTATATGGCTTTTGTCAAGTCCCGCGGCCAACAGCCCGCGCATCAGCCGCACGCGGAGCGCCAGCGGAGGCGGGTCGGCTGCAACACCTCCTGGCAGGCGGGGGCCCGCCTTCCAACCGGATGAACTGGGCGAGCCAGTTCTTAGCAAGCGCGTGTTAGCCTGACCCTCGCAAAACAGCATAGACCTACAAGATTACCCCGCATTCTGGAATACCTCTCCCCTTAATCCTCGGGGGGTGCGCTGTATTCTGCGCCGTGCGCTTTCAGCAACTTTACGATTTGATGGGCAGCCTCTGGGTCAGGTGAGAGCGGCACAATCTCGTGGGCGAAATACAGCGCGGATGCACCGGCAAATGTCTTGGCATTGACGTCTGCCCCTCGTTCAATCAACAAGGATACTGTTTCCACGCTTCCCGCGATCACGGCTTGCATCAGCGCCGTCCATCCCGAAGCACTTTGCTGGTTGATATTGGCCCCGGCGTCCAGCAAGAGCTTGACCACCTCAGACTGGCCGCTTTGCGCTGCCCAGCGCAAGGCTGAAATGTCCTGGTCGTCAGACACGTTGACGTTGGCCCCTGCCTGGAGCGCCATTTTCAAGTCGTTGAGATTCCCCTCATAGGCGGCTTTTAACAATTGCGCGTCTGGAGCAGAGTGATGCTTTGTTTGGGGCCTAACCTGCCTGATCTGAGCTACCTGCAAGAATTTGAGAAACCACATCCAAGCTTCCACGGCCTCTGGATGCACCATTCCGGCTTCGGCGTTCTCTTTGAGGATATTGACCTTGAGCTGAATGTTTGCCAAGAGATCGTTCCTGACCTCGGCGCCCTTGGCGAGCAGGAATTCCACCGTGTCGAACTGTCCTGCGAAGGCAGCGCTCATCAGGGGCGTTATGTCGGCGCCTCCCGTGTTCTCAATATCCGCCCCGGCTTCAACCAGCCGCTTCACAACCTCAAGGTGTCCCTCTCTTGCCGCTTCGTTCAAGGCCGAATACCCGTACCGGTCACGAGCATTCACGTCCGCTCCTCTCTCCAGGCAAGCGTTCACCTCGCTCAGGTCCCCCCTGAACGCGGCGAGCAGGAGTTGCTCATCTATCTGCCTGGTTGTTTGCTCTTTCTCTGGGTGTGGTTGCTCTACCTTGGTTGTTTTTGGGGATTTCTTTTTCGCCATAGCAGTCTCCTGTAGACCTTGGATGGCGGCCCAACGGCTTGCGCTTCAGCCGCCGCGGAGCGCAGCGAGCGAAGCCTGTCGGGTGAATGCGCATGTTGGGCGCACGCCCACGCTGGCTATAGCGAGTACACAGGCACCACTACTTCACGTTCTGCTTGGCGGCGTCCGCGTAGGCTCTCTGCTATCGTTTTCAGCACGTTCGCTGCATAGTAGCGCGTGCCACATTCGGCACAGACGCCAGCGGGCACATTCTCAATCAGAACATGTTCTCCCCGCACTTTACGATGCAGCGTCACGCGCTTTTCAACAATAGGTCCACCGCAGTATTCGCAGGTCTCACCTTCCCAAAAACTCATCGTTTTTCCTTTCATCGCTTGGGACTGTCTTCGTAAACCGTAATCACGCGTACTTTGCCCGTCTGGGTAATACGGCAAATAATCCCAATTCGGCGCCCATCCAACGCCGAACCAACCACTTCCTACTTGCCTTCCTTCGGCCATGTTCTCCGAATCTTGCCCGCAAGAATGCCTTGCTCCACGTCATAAATGTCAAAGCCGTCTGCGGCCGCTTCATCGTCAGCATGCTCGGTTAGGTAGTACAGACCATTACGGACAAGGGTTTGGATTTGCGCGATCTTGCTCAAGCGGATGCTTCTCCAAGATTACATTGTCGGATATTGCACAGCTTCTCGTGACACGAATCGCTTCTCGCGTGCGCCCAACGGCACCGAACTGAGCCGCCGTGCGGAGCGGAGCACGGTCGGCTCCGGCGAGTCGTTAGCCTGCCTGCTTCACTTGGAGTCACTCGAGCTACTCCCATTTCGAGAACAGTGCTTCCAGGTAATGCATCACTGGTCCTCGCTGCAGGTATTGATGAGCGAACTGGTTTCTGTAACTTCGTAAGCACCCGTAACAGCTTGTGCTCTCGTCGCAGCCACAGTTGCCGCTGACCCTTTTCTGTGCAGCCTCCAGACAATCCTTAAGCACCTCCTCTCCCTCAAGCCGAGCGACAAGGCCTGCCCCTCCAGGTACGTTGTCGTACAGGATGATCGGAGGTAAAGGGTACTGCTCACTATGGGCTACCGTCGCACTCAGGTCAATGGAGGGCACTTCTAAAACCTCTGCAGCCCCCTCGACCAGAGCGTAGGCAAGTGAGTATGCGAACCAAACAGCCTCCATATCCCCATCAGGTCTTGGGTGAAACTGGAGTTGCAGCACATCGGTCACAAACTCATGCCCGAGAGAGACTTGTCCAAGTGTCCCATGACAATCCTGACCATAGGGCGTCTTGTGAGCCTTTTCGCGCTTCCTGAACCCTGCACCACATGCGCTGCAGATATAGAATCCCTCTCCACGTCGGCCCTCGCACAACACTGCCATCAAGCCTGGAGATGCCTTCTTCATCGTGATTATCGGAGAATTCAGAGGTACAGTGATGATGCCAAGGTCAGGACCGAGTGAACCCGCAAAATAAGGACGCGTTGTAAATACTCTTGTAGGGCGAGATTTTGGCTCCCTTGGCTTATCACGATCAGTGACAAACCCAAAACGGGGAATAACATACTCAGACACCGTCAACCGATCGCCACATGGAGTCACAGGTTCGGGTTGCCCTCGCTCCCACTGAATGAATACGTTGTGCCGTGCACATCGTTTGTAGAATTTCCGTGGCCACTCCTTCTCGGCCACTTTCTTGAGCCCATAAGAAGTCCATACCTTCTTATTGGCAACCAGCTTACTCGTTGGGGCAAACTCGGAAATTGCAATGCTAAGGTCTCTTTGGAGCAGGACTTCAAATGCTTCCTGGTTTTGTTGTGTCTTTTGAGTGTCAAGTTCTACCACATCGACTGGAAAGCCATACTTCGGGATCACGGCCTTGCGGGAGAGGAATGAGAGAACTTCCTCTTCAGCAATTGTCTTCGCTCGCGCCTTAGCCCACTTAGCAGTGTCATAGTCCCCTTTCCTTGCCGCCGTTGTCTCAAGATCCTTAACAATCCGGTAATCGCTTGAGATCTCGGCCTCGGCGAGAGAGAATCTGCTCTCCTCTCCAACGATCCTTCCAATCCATTCTCCATTGTCCAACCCGGTTTTACTAAACATATCCGATGGAACAATGGCGCGCAGGGATTCTTGCAGTTCAGGCTGGTGCTTGTGAAGAAAGGCTTTGAAATCGGCAACGCCGGACGGATGTTGCAAGTCTTTGAATAGCTTCTCCACGGTCTCGAACCTTTCAGGGAAGGCTCGGAAAAAGCGTGATAGCGC
>Ga0073930_1002538_pt1 | contig 12066 bp, 15 predicted proteins | sample DewCreD2012metaG_5_FD_76968 | JGI IMG/M metagenome (GOLD analysis project Ga0073930, IMG submission 76968) | Hot spring sediment bacterial and archeal communities from British Columbia, Canada, to study Microbial Dark Matter (Phase II) - Dewar... ...
CATCGTCGTTCGGCAGTAGGGGCGACGCATGCGTCGCCCCTACGTGCGGTGCCACAATCACAATAATTCCATGCACGTGATTGGGCATCACCACGAATTCATCCAACAGGACATGGGGAAAATGTTCGGGGATCGCCAACCAACATTCCCGAACGATGTGCCCGATTTGATCGAGGCGCATCACACCTTCCGTCAAGTCGCCAAACAAACACGCCCGGTCCTTGCTGCAGATGGTGATGAAATACGCGCCGGCTTGGGTGTAGTCGTACCCCTGGAGGCGAATGCTACGTCGGCGGAGTTTTTCCGGACGGTGCGTCATAACCTGTCTTTTTCAAAAAGGCCGGGGGCCCTACTCCCCTCCCCAAAGGGAGAGGGTTGTTGCGTTGCCAGCGGCCGTCCATCTTGGCGCGCACCGGCTTGAAATCCACAAACCACGCCTTGAAGAGCGCCAGCGCCATGGCCTCCAGTGTCTCTCTCATCCGCCGGTTCAGCTCGATCTTGTCGTCCAGCGTGCCGAGGATGTGGGCAATGGCGAGTTGTTTTGGGACGGGAGGAACTGAGATCTTGAGCGCGTGTGCTGCATCACGATTTAGTCCGCGCACTGCGCTATCTGCATTCATGTGCTCCAAGTCCAGGGACTTCAACAGGTAGTACTTGAAGCGGAGCACCTCTGGGTCCGGATCGACCACGCAGAAAGTCGTATCAATGGGCCAGCATGGGTTTGGCTGTAATGTACGGCGCCGACAGTTCCCTTCCGCCCGATGATAACCGTCGGACCACAAGCCAAGGCTTCTCCATGGAAACCGATCACGCCGTTTGACCCAAAGACGTGAACATCGCCAGAGGAATCGCGCCGATGTTCGGGCAATGGTTTGCCATAGGCGAACGGGGCGAACTCGCCAATGGCGGTGTCTCGCCACTTACCCGCCATAGCTTTGGTCCTCCAACCGTTTTACGAGTGCCTCGATCTGGTGTTTCAGAGCAGGAAGGTCTTTTTCCACGGTCCTCCACACTTCCTGCAAATCCACCCCGAAGTACTCGTGAACAAGCACGTTGCGCATGGCCACTACCTGCGCCCAGGGTATCTCAGGGTGGGACTCATGAAAGGCTTTGCCAAGTAGCGCAGCCGCCTCTCCGATGAGCTGAACGTGGTACAAGACCCAGGTTTGAATCAGTTCTTCCTGTTCAAACGCTTCTCGGCCCCGAGCGGCGTAGCGCTCGATTTTCGCGATGGCATCCAAAATGTCCTTAAACGCTCCTTCGGGTCTCTCATAGCGGAATGGCTTCCTTTAGGACTCGCTCACGAATGCGTGGCTTGATGCCACGACTGCTTACCACATCCACCTTCACCCCCAGCAGCTCCTGGAGCTCCAGCCAGAGCCCAGCATGGTCCAGCAGACTGCGTCCCGGCTCGAAGTCCACAACCAGGTCAATGTCGCTTTGTTCATCAGCCTCGCCACGGGCGAGGGAACCAAAGATCCGTACGTTGTGGGCGCCGTACTTCGCGCACGAGCGCAAAATCTCCTCGCGTTTCGCTTTCAGAAGGTCCTCAAGCGTCATACACCACCTCCCTATGGTTCCTTAGATCACCCCATCGCGCCGCATGGGCTAATCCCGCGGTTTTCTGCTCACCTTTCATGATAACCCCCTGTCATGCGCCGTAGCGGACGATTTCCACCTCGGCGCGGCGTCTTGCCGCCTCCTCGGCCTGCTCGTAGAGCTTCTGGGCCACTGGCTCCTCCAGGTAGTACTCGCCGCAAGTGTCGCACACCTCGGCGGGCACGCCTTTCACCACCACGGTGGTTTCACCTCGGTGCAACGTCACCGTGGCGCTGCCAGGATGGGTCTCGCCAGTTTTGCAAATCACGCATTTCATGTTCTCCTCCGCGTTTTGAAATCCTCGGACCAAGCATCCGGATCGGGCAGGTAAACCGTCACCACAAAGCACAAGCCGCTTTTCGGGTCGCGAGCAACCACGAGATGGAGTGGCCGTTGGGCATCGAAGCCAAGGAGTAAAACGCTGGGGAAAGGCAGATCGTCCGGGTACGACGCGATGACCTCGCCCTCGCTGATGATTCTCAGGACGAGAACGGGAGAAACGGCCCGCTCGAACATTCGCTTCCAGGGCACGGCGCGTGAACCGGACGCCGCTACATTCCATAACCCAGCTCCTTAAGGTTCTTCCAGATTGCCTCATCGAGCCAACGGGCTTCAACCTGCTGCTTGTGGAGTTGCGCCACCAGCCGGTGCATCCTCTCCTCGAACGGTTCGTCGTCTTCTTCCTGTTAGGCGCCGCCGACGGAGCGGCCGGGGATGAGGACGTAGCTGTTCTGGCGGATTTCATCGAGCGTGGCAGATTTGCAGAAACCGGGGATGTCGCGGTTGATAGCGGCACCCTCAGCCGCACCCCCTCCCCAAAGGGAGAGGGTTGTTGCGTTACCAGCGGCCGTCCACCTTGGCGCGCGAAGGCTCGAAGTGGGCAACCAGGTCAACGTCGCTTTGTTTGTCGGCCTCGCCACGTGCCACCTTAACCCCTGTACCATTTCTGACGATGATCAGAATCAAGCGTAGCTTGCTGCGAGCAGTTGCGTTACGAACACGGCCGCTTGGGTTCGGCTTCCCGGGAGTGCCAACCCTTCCCCCTCTCCCTTTGGGAGAGGGGTTAAGGGTCAGGGCCGAAAGTACGCCAGGCGCAGCGGGTGCTCACGGCCGGAGCGCCTCGACCAACTCGGCAGCGACCTGCAGGTTGCCCTCGTCGCCTTCGTGCAACACGATGGGCGGAAACTTCGGATTTTCGAGTTCGATACGGATCTCCACGTAGCGCTCGCTGTCTCCATCTGCCGCCTTGAGGCTACGTGAACGCTTCGCAGTGCAGCTGCCGCCGCTGCCAGGGTCCGCGACGTCGTGATTCTGGACGACTACGATCTTTCCTTCGCGGCTCCCTCCAGCGGTGCACGCAAGAGGGACCAAGCGCCGTTTGGAGTGAGCGGTTCCATCGCCGAGGGCCCAAATACTTGCGTAACGAAGATGTAGGGACGCGGCGGTCTCGACGCGTTCGGCTTTACCTATGCTCTACATGACATGTACCGGCTGGGCACTGTGGCAAAGGCTCCTGCGGCCGCCCTTAGAGTGAGAAGCGGGGCACAGGTGCCGTGCTGGTCCTCCTCTCGCGGCACCACTTTTCGGAACAGGATTACCCTAGCTTCCGTTTACCGAGCCGCGTCCCCGATTTGTTGCAGCCAATCCTCCCCGTAGGCCTTGGTCTGATCTAGGACCGTCCGCGTCGCCTTCTCCTGTTTGTCCGGCGGGTAGCCGTACTTGCGCAGCACCCGCTTGACCAGTCGGCGCAGGTTCGCTTGCACGTTCGCCCGCTCGGTCCAGTCGATCGTGAGGTTGCGGCGCACGGTTTCCACGAGTTCGCGGGCAATTTGCCGTAGCGTTTGATCGCCGAGCGACTGCACGGCGCTGTCGTTGGTTGCCAGCGCGTCGTAGAACGCCACGGGCGTCGGCCTCGCGCATGTTGCGAGCCAGCGCGATCAGTTCCTCGATCACTTTTGCCGCTTCGATGGCGCGGTTCCGGTAGCGGCGAATCGCCTGCTCGAGCATTTCGGCAAACGACCGGGCCTGCACCAGGTTCTTGCGACGGCGGCTTTCGACCTCGCCTTCCAGGAGCTTGCGCAGGGGCTCCACTCGCGGACGATAACCAGCTTGAACGGATCGGCCGCATCGCGTAACCGCTTGGCCTCGGAACTCCCGACGCGCTTTGTTGCGCGTGTGCGGTTGCCAATTGTACTGACTGCGCCGAACCACTGCCTGGTCGCAACGCCACAAACGCAGTGCCGGACTAAGCTTTCCTTAGTAGCACCACGCTTTCCCGCGACGGCCTGCGACCATACTTACCCATCTGCTGAGCGCTGTTGCTTCGATGACGCACCACCAGTAGCTTTTCAACTCTCAAGCCAGCTTGCTCGGCGATCTCGGCCGCGAACTCATCTACGAGAAGTGGCACGCCCCTGTACTGGGCATTGCCAACGACCAACGCAATGCGCGCCCCCCGCTTGCAGACCCGCCGCATCTCCCGCAAGGCCAAATACAGGTCGAGGAAGTATCCATCAATCATCGTCGTCACGCGGCGATCCTGGCCCCTCCCGAATCTGGGGCACCGTCTCCGCCAGGCGACGAGGCCGAACGTAGCCGCTCGTCTCGGGCCGCAGTGGACGAGCTTCCGGATGAGAGTGGAAGCTCTGGTAGCGGAGCTGGCGCGTCTGCTCCCAATCAAGGAAGCCGAACATGAGCTCGACCCCGAAGACGCGCGTGTAGTCGTGCCGGTTCGGATAGGGTGGCGACGTGATCACCGCGCTGTAGGCAGGCCCCGCATCTGGTAGTGCCCTCGCGTCGGCCCGCCTCACGCTCCAGCGCGCTCCGCCTAGGAGACGGCTTCCGTTCAGGTCCCCTAGCATCAACTCGGTAGCATCCGTGAAATCCGCCAACACTTGTTCCGGGGAGCCTTGGCGCTCAATCCACCGGAGCCAGCCCCCGTTGGCGGCCGCCCGGCTGTGCTGACGGATCGTGGACAGCAAAGCAAGGCTGAAGAAGCTGCGCTCATCCCGCGTTGCCTCGAGGCGCTCGATGGCCCGCTGGATCTCATCAAAAGCACCTAAGAGCTTGCCGGGAAGGGCTCTCTGCACCAGCTCGGGGTATGTGTTCAATGGGCGATTCGAAGAGGTCTGCCCGATTCGGTGACGAAGCTGTGACCACAGATCCCGTAGCCTTTCCACGTCATAGTTGCTTATCTTGACCGCCGTTACCAGCACCGCGAGCGGTGAAAGGTCATACCCAGTCGCCGCGATACCTCTCTCCTTGGCTGCCAGCAACGTGGTCCCGGCTCCGACGAAGGGATCTAGGATGTGGTCATCAGAGGTAAGGCCCCATTCCTCGATGAGCGCATACACGAGCTCGCTCGCGAAGCTGTGAGGGAAGACGTACCAACGGTGGATGGGCTTCGCGGCCAAAGGCCTCGGGGTCACCCACCATCGCCAGTCATTCCGTTCTTCAACCGCGAGGCGTCTCATCTTCGGCTGGGCGACTTCACTCGTGGCCAATCGACTGGTACGCCGGGCGTGGGAACTCGATTTTCACCGGTTGCCGATAGACCGGGTGAGAGAGAAGCAATTCTCCCTTATCGAGCCGCGTTAGGTGAGCCTTCAGGTCCTGCGAGATAAACCGGTATGCCGCATCCGCAAGCTCCGAGGAGTCGCTCCTTCCGATGACCTTCGTGGCGCAGTTGCCCACGACCTGCCCGTGGACTTCGCTCATGAATTGCTCAGCCGAGATCAGAACCACGCCGAGGGAGCGCCCCCTTGCCGCGATGTCCAGGACGTACTCTAGGATGGACGATTCGTTCTCTCCCCGCTTGCCCGGCGCGTACTTGTTCAGCTCGTCCACGAAGATGATCACCCGCTTGGGAAGGTCCCTCTGCTCGTCCACGGTGGCCTCGGCGTACATGCCATAGACCTCCTGGATGATGTGGCCGAAGACCAGCGCGCGCTCCTCGTCGGTCAACTTGGCGATGTCCACTACGGTCGTCTGTCCGCCTTGGATCTTGCGAATCTCCTCCCCCAAATTGACCGCGCGGCGCGCAGCACGTTGCTGAACGAACACACCGCTCTGCCTGTTGCGGACTACTCGGCGAAGGACACGAACGAAGCGCCCTACGGAAGAAGCCCGGACTTCACCCACTGCCTGCGGAATTCCCTTATCCATCAAGGGCGGTCCGTTCAGCAGATCGTCCCAGGTCGTCACTTTCTTCCACTTCGGTTCCTGGTTCGAGATGCCGTGCTGGATCTCCCCGATAAGCGCGCCGAGGGTGTCCCACGGGTCCGGGACGCGAATCAGGAGCCCGAGTCCCGGGCCAGGAGAGACCCGCGTCCCGACGACGTCCTCTAGGGCGTATGCGTAGGTCTGGAACTGGTCTGGCGGTTCGCCGAAGCAATTCGGCAGCCCTGTCGTCTGGGTGTCCTTGCCCCACGGGAGCAGATACCTCACGTTCTCAAACGGCTGGGGCTTCACACCGAGCTCGTCCCACAGTTCATGCTCCTCCGGCTTCATCCCCTTGCGGGGCTTGTCGATCACCAACAGGTCGTTCTGCTTCACGTTGAGCAAGATGACTGCGATGTCCTGCGCGCCGACCGTCTGGAGGATAGACTGGATCAGGAACATGGCGTAGGAGGTCTTCGTGGCCAGGCCGGAGATACCCGCGATGTTGACGTGGGCCCCCTCCGGGCCCAGGACGTACCTTGAATCCAGGTAGACGCGGGCGCGCGTCCCGTTCGACATGCGGATCAAGCCAGCCGGAATGCGGTTCTTTCTCAGGCATCTTATCGATGCCGAGCGCCACGTGGATGCCCTCCTCGGTCGCGAAGCGAACGGGAGCGTCACTCTGGACAGGCATGTAGATGCCCATCGGGTACGCTCCCGAGGGATCATAGTTTGCTAGCACATTCACTTCAGCGATATTCGCGCCCTGACGCGGCGTCTGTGGCGTCGCCTCCGTGCTCCCGAAGTCGCTGGAGATGTAATTGGACAGGTGGGAGGGGGCATCCGTGATCTGCTTGACGTTCGTCACGAGGCCGAATGTCCGCGTCTTCCCCATCTGCTCCGCCTCGACGATGTCGAACGGGTTGACGATCCGTCCTGGCGCAAGCCAGAAAGAGAACTTCTCAGACGAGTTGGGATCCCGCTCGGTCGCTGAAGCCTTCCCGATGTTCTCGCGAGCCTCTTGCCCCGCATCGTCTTTCTTTTCATTAGCCATGTGAAACCCCTCCTATACCGAGTTGGGGGACGGCCTGTACTGGCCATTTCAAGCCCGCCCTTAGGGCCTCGGTCGAGACGAAGCCCGCCTTCACGGCTTGCTCCGCAAGATAGATCGGATAGAGGTGTGCGTGCCAGCGTACATCCTTCCCGTGAGGAGTCACTTGCCGTTCGGAGATAAGAGCCCTGGACAGTTCGTCAATCAGTTCCGAAGGCACGGCATCCCCAGTCGGATTGGGAAACTCCACCTTTACAACTCCCATCAAGGGGTAATCCAGATGGCGTTGCTCGCGGAGTCGCACGTACCAGACAACCACCTTCCCTGACCTAGCTGAAAAGGCGCACGTTCTGGCGGAGAAAGGAAGGTTCGAGAGGAGCTCGCACAGGTTGACGACCCGCCCCCCTCGGGCACCCGGTAGTTTGAAGAGCGGCTCGCGGCTGAAGGACTTCGTGACGCCGAAGAACTGTGGTACATCCTTCCACGAGTGGAGGTCCTTCCCGAGGCTTCCGTCCAGGACCAGCCACTGATCCTTTTCACGCTGCAGCCCACGACCCAATTGGTCTTCCTCGCTGCCCATGATGTGGTGGGCTTTGTGCGCCGCGCGGGAACGTGGTTCCTTGCCGGGCGCACTCTTCTCGGTTTCGCCATCCTCCTCCATGGTATCGTGAAAGGCAAAACCTGGCCCAGCTTGCTTTATTAGGCCTTCGACCTCCTCGCCGAACGAGACAGCCTTCTTGTCCAGCATGAGAACGATCTTGTGGACCGACTTGGCGATCTTCACCTGGCCGTCGTCCTTTCGGAACACAGCAGCACCGACCTGGGCCACATGGATCGGTGTCCTGCGGTTCCCCTCGACCGCATCACCCAGAAAGAACGTTCGGGCCGAGCCGTCCAGGAAGAACCGGAGCAGGTGTTTCTCGGTTCGGTGAAGCGCGGTCAGCTCGACATACGGCTGCCGATTAGGCGTCTCCAGAATGACGTCCATCACCTTGTCTTCACCGCTGCGGAGCCGGTCTATGACCTCCTCGTGGTCCGGGCGCATGAGATCCTCGAGGGCCTGCCCCGTGGCCGGCAGCACCTTCGCTTCCCGGGTGATCACCTCGAGCGCCGGACGGAGGCCTTCAAAAAGGTTGCCCATATCAGGTCTCCTCCAGGGAGCGCTTGATTGCGCGGAGCTCCCTTTCAGATATCCCCCACAATCTCGCTGCGAATTCATCGATCCTTGCTTCGATGCTAGATACCTCCGCAAGGTCACCGCTCCCGGCTGCGCGATGGGCCTCCTCCGAAAGCGCTGCCAACTGACGGTGAATGCTGTCCTTATCGGAAAACTCGGGAATTGCGACGTTGCTCAGCACATGAGGAGACGGGTGGAGCGCGATGTAGGATCGAACAACTAGCCTTGCACGTGCCGAGTTCAGCGCCGCACACACGTAATGAGCCTCTTCCAGGGAAGACGTCTCCAGCATGGTCAACGTATGATCCGGTATCACGGGACGCATCCCTACCATTCCGACAACAGCGCAACGGAGGTCATCCGACACTTCCCGCCAAACGACCTTTGCACGAGCAAACGTGTAGTCCCCGACATTGAAGACGGAATAGAAGGGATCGGATGCCTTGAAGAAGCGTCGGTAGATGCCGGACTTTCGAAGAGTTGCCTCGAACCGCTTCAGGTAGCTCCATGTCTTCGGATAGTCCCGCTGCATTTCGTGTTCGGGAATGGCCTTCAGGCGCATTCCGGGCTTGTGTGTCATGATCACAGAGAGTTTTGGCGATGCGACCCAGCGGTTTACGTCCTTCCCCCGCAGGAGCGGATACACAAGCTCCTCTTCCACGGCCGCCTGGACCGAATCCACCTTTCGTTTCGCGTTCTCTGTTATGTTCGTGACCACCAACGCGCCACCCGGTCTCGCCCCAACCACCTCGACCCAGAAGACGGCATTCGCACTACAGGTGACACCTTTGCGCGCCTGGTATCCCGAACTGCCACACACACGCCGAAGCACTCTAAGCACGCTCCGATCTTCCGTGAGCCATGCTGAGGTCGGATCGTCGCTGTCCACGGGTTCCGCATACCATTGCTTGAAGGTGACCAATTCTGAAGTGACCGTCTGATAAGGAGTGTCGAAGTCTATACCCTGGCCTCTTGTCTTCTTGATCCAGTAAGAGTACGGCACGGGATAGCGGACTGGGTGCCCCTTGCCGATGATTGCAACGGAAGTGCGGTTGGTGGCACCCTCAAAAGGCTTGAGTTCCACCATGTCGTCGACGAGGTACGGCCCGACCGGAGTACCGTCGGGCAGCTCAAACCTGGGAAATCCTTGTGCTGCACCAGCGGTTTTGAAGAGCGTTTGCGTCAACACAAACCCGAGCTTCCCCTGTCGACGCAGGTATTTGTCCAGTGCGACGTAGGTCATGAGCGATGCGAAGTCGTACTTGGCGGCGCCCAAGATAGTTGTCATCCCGCTTTGGCGCCTCGGGAATAGGCCATAATGCTCCCATAGAGGCATCGTGGAGCGTCTGTAGTCATCCGGCAGACTCTCCCAGTTCACCCAGGGAGGATTGCCGACGATGTAGTCGCAGGGTTCGATGAAGAGGGGCGCAAAGGCGTTCTTGATGATCCCCGCCCAGACACCGTTCAAACCCTGGTCATGGAGCTCCTTGAGTTGCTGAAACAGCTTTACCAGCTCTCCTTCCGCCTCACTCATTTCCTTCGCCGAAAGTTTGGCGGCGCCCTGCAGGCGGTGGAGGAAGGCTTTCGTGCCCACGCCGGATTCCACGGATTCATCGAGTACGTTGGCGAGAGCATCCATGCGCTCCCGTTCCGCGAAGACCACGGGCACGCGGAACTCGCCCACGGATGTCTTGAGCCGATAAACGCTGCCCGTGAAGAGGTCCGATCCCCGCGAGGGTGTCAGGACGGAGTCGCATTGGTATACCGGAATGTCAATGTCGCCGTTCCGTGCCTTGAGAAGGTCGCCGAGGGCAAGAAGGTAATTTGTCCGCGCCGCAATGACCGCCAGCGGGTTCAGGTCGAAGCCGACGACGTTGCGGAGGATCAGTTCCAGCGTCCGCGCCGGGCCGAGCCTCCTCTGCGCCATCTGTTGCTTGATGTACTTGATGAGGATGACGAGGAACGTCCCTGATCCACACGCGGGGTCCAGGACTCGCTTGGTCGGATCGCCAAGATCGGTTTGCCCAAGCGTCTGGATGATGAGCCGTTCGGCCAGCCAGTCCGGCGTGTAGTACTCCCCGAGGTCGTGGCGAATCTCGCGGGGCAGCAAATAGTGGTAGAGCTTCTTCAGCAGGTCGCGGGCGTTCTCCGGGGCGAGCTCAATAGTGCCAGGGTCATACTCGGCGAGCCGCTGAACCAGCTTGCTGGTGGCCTCCTCGATGTTGTGGTTCCAGGCCGCGAGGTACCACCCGAAGAAATCTCCTTCCAGAAAATTGCGAATACCGTACTCCCGGGAGAGCCCCCCGCGCTCTAGGTCGGCGAAGGCCCGTCGCAGTTGGTCGCCCTGCTTGCTGGCAAGGTCGGACAGGGGGGTGACGGAGTCGCCAGCAAAGCGGGCCGCAGCAAGCGAGGCGATCAGTTTATCAGTTTGATGAGGAGCGCATAATAGGTGTGAAGCGCAAAGAAAACCTTCGGGGCTTCCGCGTACTTCGGCTCAAGGCCCATCCCCTTGACGAAGCTGCGGAACTCCTCCTTGCTCTCCATGCGCTCAGCCCACTCCTTGTAGTCCGTCGCCTCGCTGAAGAAGAGCCGCCACTGCTCGAAGAGCTTGATCACGAGCGGGTGCCTGCTGGCATGTAGCGCCGTGTAGAGGGCACGGACGGCACGTTGGGCGCGGAAGGTCTTGGGGCCGAAATCCTCGACGAGGTTCTCGGGTACGAGCGCGGCGCCAGCCGAGAGTGAGAAGAGAAGGCGCAGGAAGCGCTCAGTAGAAGCAGGGTTGACCGGAGCGGGATCATCGACGGACCACCCCTCGCCGACTCGACGCACGAAGATGAAGAAGAACCCGTCGGTGGCAACGCCCGCCAAGCGTTGCGCCTCACGGCGCTCGCGCTTGGCGACATCAAGGATGTAGTCCTTGACCTGCTGAATCACTACTCCGTTGGAACGATTCGATTGGCGAATCACGCCGGGACGCTTGTACTCGAGGACGAGCCGGTTGTAGACCGAGTCCACGCGACCGCGCGCCACCGAGAACTCGTCGCGGGGGACAATCGTCAATCCCGCCCGGGCGCCCGCCTCTTCGAGAAGCCGGGCCGCCTCGCGTCGGAAGTCCGCCTCAGTGCCGCCCCGCTTGGCGATGCGGAGGAGCTCTTTGGCGACACCGGGCGCCTGTTTTGCCGCTATGATTTCCACATCAGTCCGCATGACCATTTCCTCTTCGCTCCTGCGCTCGGCTATCGTCATTCGGGCCCTTGGCCGACGCCTCACCGATCACATCGAGGTTCCGCAGGCCGGCGTCCTGCACCATCGCGCCTTGGAAGAACCGCTTCCGCCAGTTGGCGGTGAAGCCCTCGATCTTCTCGATGTGCTCCCGAATGCGGGCCAGGTAGACGTGCGGCTTCTTGGCCCCAGCGGCCGGGCCCTAACGCTTTGCAGTCAACGGGCGAGCTCTCCCGAGGATGGGGCACCGCAGGAGCCAGTAGAGGCCGCCCTTGGTGACAACGTCGACCTTACGCCCGAGCACGTCCCCCAGCTCCACGACGAGACCCGCCCGATCGAGCAGCGTTCTTCCGGGCTCGAACTCGACGATGAGATCGATCTCACTTCCTTCGCCTGCCTTGCCGCGGGAGTCCGACCCGAACACGTGGACGTTGCGGCCTCCATGCTTGGCGGCGATGCGGAGGATCTCCTCGCGCTTCTGTCGGCGCAGATCGTCAATCGCCATACCCCAACTCCTTCAGGTTCGCGGTGAGGGCGGCGTCGAGCTTGGCGGCTTCGGCTTGTTGCTGCCGAAGCTGCGCCACCAACCGAACCTTCTTGACTTCGAACGGTTCGTCGTCTTCATCCTGCTCGGCGGCGCCCACGTAGCGGCCGGGGGTGAGCACGTACCCTTTCTGGCGGATTTCCTCCAGCGTGGCGCTCCTGCAGAAGCCGGGAATATCCCGGTAAACCGCGGCACCCTCACCCCCAACCGTCTCCCAGGGGGAGAGGGGAGACCCCGCTTTTCCCGTGCAAGGAACCACAGGCAGGCAGGGATCTCGGTGGAAGAAAAGAGCTGACCGGGTAGCGCGACAATCTA
>Ga0073930_1002550_pt1 | contig 12022 bp, 13 predicted proteins | sample DewCreD2012metaG_5_FD_76968 | JGI IMG/M metagenome (GOLD analysis project Ga0073930, IMG submission 76968) | Hot spring sediment bacterial and archeal communities from British Columbia, Canada, to study Microbial Dark Matter (Phase II) - Dewar... ...
CCTCTCACCCGTCAGCAGATCGTCGACCGCTACTTCCTCGAGAACCGGGCCCGCCTGCTCGATCTGGCCGCCTTCTTCGACCGGCTGGAGCGGGCGGCAGACGGTCCCGGCCCCGACGACTTCCGCGTCGCAGCGCTGCGCGCGGGGATTCGCCTCCTCCTCGACGGCCAGCCCGAGCGCGCCAAGCGGATCCAATTGCTTCTCAGCGATCCGACGCACGAGCCGCGACGCGAACTGCGCGGCAAGGGCGCCGTCGGCGCCTACAATCCCGCCACGGCGGAGGGCGACTGATGCGCTACATCGACCTTCACGCCCACATGGTCTCCCGCACCACCGACTGCTACCAGCAGATGGCGGCCAGCGGCTGCGTGGCGGTGACCGAGCCCGCGTTCTGGCCCGGCTTCGACCGGAGGTCGGCGGATGGCTTCGAGGATTACTTCCACCACCTGACCACGTTCGAGCCGCAGCGCGCCGCCCAATACGGGATCCGCCACTTCACCTGGCTCTGCCTCAATCCGAAGGAAGGGCACGACCGCGATCTCGCCCGCGAGGTGCTCCGCCGTATCCCGAAATACCTCGACCGGCCCACCGTCCTCGGCATCGGCGAGATCGGGCTCAACAAGAACACGGCGAACGAACTGGCCACCTTTCGCGAGCACGTCGAGTTGGCGCTGGAGCACGATCTTCTCATCCTCATCCACACCCCCCACCTCGAGGACAAGTGGAAGGGCACCCGGCTGATCGTCGAGACGCTGCTGACCTATCCGGAGCTGAAGCGCGAGCGTGTCCTCATCGACCACGCCGAGGAGCACACGATCGAGCCGATCCTCGCCGCGGGGTTCTGGACCGGGCTGACGCTGTATCCGACCACCAAGGCATCGCCCCAGCGCGCTGCCGACTTGCTCGAGATGCACGGGCCGGATCGGATTTGCGTCTCCTCGGCGTGCGACTGGGGCCCGAGCGTGCCGATCGCCGTGCCGCACCTCGCACTCGAGCTGCGGGCGCGGGGGCATTCGCCGGCGTTCATCGAGCAGGTGATCTGGCGGAACCCCGTCGCGTTCTTGAGCCAGTCGCCGCGATTCCGGCTGGAGGACGTCTGAAGGCGGAGGGCGATGGAGCTGCCGGGCGGACGCGGGGAGCAGCTGACCTATTGTACCAACATCCATCCCGCCAACGGATGGGAGGCGGTGTGGACCAGCCTGCGCGACTATGCGCTTCCGCTGAAGCGACGGCTCTGCCCCGGCGGGCGGTTCGGGATCGGGCTGCGGCTCTCCGCGCGCGAGGCGGAGGAGCTGCTCGCCGCCGGCGGCGTGCGCCTGCGCGAATTCCACGCGTGGCTGCGGGATCATGACCTCTACGTCGCGCTGATCAATGGCTTCCCCTACGGCCCGTTCCACCGCGAGCGGGTCAAGGAGGCGGTCTTCGCTCCCGATTGGCGCTCGCCGGAACGGCTCGACTACACGCGGCGGCTGGCGAGCATTCTCGCCGAGCTGTTGCCCGAAGGGATGGAGGGTGGGATTTCCACCTGTCCCCTCTCTTACAAGGGCTGGGTCGCACCGCAGGAGAGCACCGCGTGGGAGGCGATCGCCGAGCACGTGCTCCGCATCGCGCGGGAGCTGGCGGAGCTGCACGCGCGCACCGGGCGTCACCTCCACCTCGATGTCGAGCCGGAACCGGACGGCCTCATCGAGACGACGGCGGAGACGATCGCCTTTTTCGAGCGATGGCTGATCCCGCGCTGGCAGGGCGACGCGCCCGTGACCGACTACGTCCAGCTCTGCTACGACACCTGCCACATGGCGGTCGAGTACGAGCGGCCGGACGAATCGCTGGCGGCGCTGGCTGGGGCGGGGATCCGGATCGGGCGAGTGCAGATCAGTTCGGCGCTACGGGTGGCGCTGCCGGATCGAGCGAGCGAGCGCGAGCGGATCGGGGCGGCGTTGCTTCCCTTCGCCGAGAGCACCTATCTCCACCAGGTGATCGAGCGGCGGCGGGAGGGCTTCCGCCGCTACCGCGATCTGCCGGACGCGCTCCCCCATCTCCACGATCCCGCCGCGCGCGAGTGGCGGATCCACTACCACGTTCCCATCTTCCTCGCGCGCTACGACCCGCTCGCCTCGACCCAGGACGACCTTCGCCAGCTGCTGGCGCTCCAGGCGCATTCCCCCTTCACCCGCCACCTCGAGATCGAGACCTACACGTGGGAGGTGCTGCCGCCGGCGCTCAAGGGCGACCTGCTCCCCATGATCGAACGGGAGTTCCGGTGGGTGCTCGCCCAGCGGTCGATCTGATCCTCTCGGTCGGCACGATCCCGTCGCACGCCGGCGCCGCGTCAAGCGTTGGAGAGGCGAGTCTTCCGAGGCAAGGACGGGGAGACGCGGCAAAGGAGGCGGGCATGGAAGTGGGAACGGTGACGCCGTTTCGCATCCGGTATCTTCGCCCCGACCAGGCGGAGGCGTTGTGGCGACAAGCGCTCGAGCAGGCAGAAGCCGTCGTCCTCTCGGCCTGGATCAACCTGGTGCTCAACCCGCACGACGCAGGGGCGCGGGCGACCTACGATCAAGCGGCCGACCGGCTCGCCGAGCTGGAAAGGGAGTGGGGAAAGTGCCGCTAGCGTTTCGCGTCGTCACGAGACTGCGGGATCAGGACGATGTCGATCCCGCCACGATCGCCGATGGGTTGTACCTGCGCTACAGCGCGGCGCAGGGAAAGTTCGTCGGGTCCACGGTCGACTTGTCGTCGCGCGTCGCCAAAGCGGGGGACGCGATGTCCGGGGACCTGGTGCTTCAGAATGCGCATCTGGCGTTGCGTCGGGTCGGCGGCGACTTCTGGTACCCCTCGCTCTTTTTTCAGGGCGAAAACGGGGTCCCCTTCGCCTGGCTCCAGGGATATGTGGGGAACGGAAGTCTCTACGTCCTCGGAGCAGGCGGGATCCATCTTCAGGTCGGGCCCTACTACGCGCCCAACGCGCTGGCGGAGCTGACCGGCGAGCAGATCTGGGTGAGGGGGATCGGTTCGGCGAACGCCGACGCCTCGCAGGATGCGCTTCGCATTCAACCGCGGAGCGCACGAGCGACGCACTGGCGGCCGCTGGCGATCTATCTGACGAGCGATGCGACGACGCCTTCGGTCTTGGTCAACGGCGCCGGATCGCTGCTCCTGACGGAGGGGCGCCTGCTGGCGGCGGGAGGGATCGGGGTCGGGAATAGTGTCGTGGCGTCGACCCCTGGCAGCGTCGTGCGGAAGATCGAGGTCTTCGACGCAAGCGGAAACTCCCTGGGCTTCCTGCCCGTCTACGACAGCATCGCGTAACGGAATTCGCCATTCGGGATTTGGGAGTCTCCTGCGCCGAACTTCCAGCCCATCGGGTGTGCCGAAATGCCCTACGTTCGCTACAAAGTCGTTCGCTTCGGGTCGGGCAAGGCGGGGCTCGACACGGTCGGCTACCGCCTCTATCACGCGGATGGGACGCCGGCCGGGGAGCGCATCGCCACCGGGATCCAGCCGCTGGGCGAGGGCGAATACGGGAGCATGGTCGTCTTTCCGGACCGGTTCCGCGGTCGCCTGACTTGGGACACGGGGGAGCCGATCCCGATCGTCGCCAGCGAGGAGATCAATCCTGAGGGCGCCAGCGAGTTCCTCGACGTCCGGATCTCGACGGCGATGCGCGGGGAGGGCGCCCACGCCGTCCGGCTCATCCTGCAGGACAATCAGGTGCCGCCGCAGCGCGTGCCAGGCGCCGCAGTCTCGATGCGCAACGCCGCCGACAGCGCGCTCCTCGCTCGTGGCGAGACGGACTCGCAGGGGGAGCTGACGGTGAACCTCGACGCGGGAAACTACCTCGTGATCGTGCGCACCACGCCGGCGTTCGTGCCGTTGCCGCCGCAACCGCTCGCGGTGACGGGCGACACGACGGTGACTTTTACCCTCGAACGGTTCGTGGTGGGGCCGCCGGCGGCACCTGGGCTGTGTCGGGTGTTCGGCTGGCTGCGGAAGGCGGACGGCTCGCCCGCGGCGGAGGTGGCCGTCGCCTTCGAGTTGGCGGCCCGCGGTGCGATTCGGGCGGATGGCGCCACCGTGCTCGTCCGCGCCCTGACGGTGACGACGACGACCGACGGCTACTTCGAGGCGGATCTGACCCGATCGAATCGGCTCGCACCCCTCGACAGCGGCGACACGACGGCCTACGTCGTCCGCTGTCGCGAGGCGCGGTTGAGCCATCGGCTGGAGGTGCCGGACCGGCCGAGCGTCGACTTCGCCACGTTGCCGTTGGCGCCGGTTTGATCGGCGCGCCGACCCCGCGAGGAGGCGACCGGCGGATCAGCCCTCGATCAGGCGGAGCGCCTCCTCGCGGCTGGGAGCCTCTTCCTCGCGGCGCGGCTCGAGGTAGAACTTGCGGTAGACCGCGCGCAGGATGATCATCGCCGGCATCGCCAGGATCGCCCCGAGCAAGCCGTAGAGCGTGCCCAGGCCGATGATCACGAACGTCACGCTCACGGGATGGAACTCGAGGCGCCCGCTCATCACCAGCGGCACGATCAGGTTGTTCTCCACCGTCTGGATCAGCCAGAAGATCAGGATCACCCACAGTGCCAAGCGCGCGTCGATCGCGAGCGCGACGATCGTCGGGGGGATCGCCGAGAGGAGGGGCCCGATGATCGGAATCAGTTCGCCCACCCCCGCGATCAGGGCGAAAACGAAGACGAACGGCATCCCGATCAGCGCCAGCGCGATCCCCACCATCACCGCCACGATCGCCCCGAGGATGAGCGTGCCCGTGGCCCAGCCACTGAGCTCGCGCATCACCATGCGGAACGTCTCCTGCACCGGCGCGCGCATCCGGCGCGGCAACGCCTCGAGCAGTCCCGTGACGAGGGGTTCCGGCCGCGCCAGCGAGTAGATCACCACCACGAGCAGCACGAAGTAGAGCGAGATCGCCCCGACGAGATCGCGCACGGTAGCGCCGAGCACGCTGAGGAGTTGGCTCAAGTAAGGCAGCGTGCGCTGCGCGAGATCGGCCGGCGGTGGGATGCGCACCTGCCCCCCCGTGTACCGGCTGAGGATCGCCTCGGCGCGTGTCAGCAGTTCGGTCAGGATTTGCGGGAAGGCGCGGATCAGCTCTGCGAGCTCGCGGATGAGGGGCGGCGCGAGCAGCCACAGACCACCCGCGATCAGGCCGAGCACGATCGCACCGACGCCGACCGCGCTCAATCCGCGGGGGACCCCACGTCGGTGCAGCCACGCCACGATCGGATTGAGGATCGCCGCCACCACGAGCCCGAGCAGGAAGAAGAGGAGCAGAAACGCCAGTGCCGAGACGAACCGCAGCGCCAGATAGATCGCCAAAACGAGAAAGATGGCCCGTCGCAGGTCGGCATACGTCAAGCCGCACGCGGCTGGCGGCGGGCTCGGGGCAGACAGCGGTTCGTGACGCGGCTCGGCCGACATGGGCGGCGAACCCTCCGCTCGGTCTTACCCCGGATCGCTCGCCACCACGGTCGGCCCGCGCGTCGGCGCGAGCGGTTTGCGGCCGAGATCGGCGGGGTAAACCCGGTCCGCGGTGCGAACTTCTGCCGATCCGAAGCACCTGTCACCCGAGGCGACCCTCCCCTCTCCGGGTGGACCGGGTCCGGGGTGCGCGCCTCGGGAGACCCGGTGAGGCGCGAGGCAGGCATCATGGATGCGCAGTCGCCGTCGGTGGACGAGATGATCCTGGAGTTCGCCCGGACCCGCGACCCGAAACTCCGCGAGCAGATCATCCACCGCCACCACGGATTGATCCGAACGATCGCGGGGAAGTTCGTCCGACCCGGGGTATGCTTCGAGGATTTGGTCCAGGTCGGCTGGGTATCGCTGATCCGCGCGCTCGATCGCTATGACCCGTCGCGCGACACGCGCTTTTCCACCTACGCGGTGGTGTGCGTCGTGGGCGAGATCAAGCGCTACTTCCGCGACAAGACGTGGGGGTTGCGGGTCCCCCGTCAGTTGCAGGAGATTGCGGCGAATCTGCGGCGGGTGCAGGACGATCTGTGCAATCGCCTGGGGCGGGAGCCGACCGTGCCGGAGATGGCGCGGGCGTTCCGGGTGAGCGAGGAGGTGCTGCTCGAGGCGATGGAGCTGCAGCGCGCCTACCAGCCGGCCTCGCTCGACTCGGGCGAGCCGTGGGAGGCGGGCGAGGATGGCCTGAGTCTGAGCGATCGCCTCGGCGGCACCGATCAGGAGCTCACCCGGATGGTCGAGTACGCCCCGCTGATCGCCGCGATCCGCTCTCTGGACGACCGGAAGCGGCTCATCATCCAGCGGCGGTTCTACGAAGGGTTCACCCAGCAGGAGGTCGCGGACGAGCTGGGGCTGTCGCAGATGCACATCTCGCGGCTGGAGCGCGCGGCGATCGCCGAATTGAAGCGCCGGCTCACTGCCGAGGAGGCACTCGCGGCTTAGCGTCGACGCGGGGCGAGCGATCGCACGAACAGCACGAGCGCCCACCGGTCCCGCGCGGAGAGCACCTCGCGGAAGGCGGGCATCTCCGTGTCGGGGACGCCCTCGCTGATTCGCCACATCAGCCACTGATCGGAGGCGCGGACGGTGGCGGGGCCAGTGAGGTCGGCCGGGGGCGGACGCAGTTGGCCGACGCCCGGGGCATCGCCGCGACCGCGAGGGCCGTGGCAGCCGGCGCACTGCTCGGCGAACAGCGCGCGAGCGCGGCGCATCACCGCGGGCGTCGGCCGCACCGGGTTGCGCAGCTTCCGGTAGGCTGGGGGCACCTGCGGTTCCACCACCGCCCACGCGGTCGTGACGACGAGCAAGCCGAGGAGCCAGCCGGCACGGGGCATCCGCTTCTCCTTATCCGTGGGTCGATCGGGCGCGAAGGGGGCGCGGCGGGCCGCCTCGTCGTAGGAGGCGGCCCGCCGGCGAGGGATCGAGCTGGCCGCCCGCTACTTGCCGCAGTTCGGGAAGCCAGGCGGACACATGCGGAAGAAGAGCCAGTAGGTGAGGCCGTTGCGGGTCTCCCCCTGGCCGGTGCGGTTCGGCCGCGGCCCGCCGCAGTTTACCGCGCCGATATTGACCACCGGTCCGCGCGCCAGCCACTTGGCGTGGCCATCCGCGAAGACGTAGTTCGCTCCGTTGTTGTGTCGGTCGGTGATGAAGCAGTCCGCCTTGAACGCGGAGGTGTTCGGCGCACCGGTGAAGCCGGTGCCGGTGACGTAGCGACCGTACCAGTAGAGCGGGCTGCGCTCGACGTTGAAGGTCGGGACGTTGTGGTGCTTCTCGGCGAGGGCGATCGTCTCGGCAGGTGAGCTGATCTCGGCGATGCTAATCCCGTTCCATCGGAAGACGCCCCACGCATTGAGGAACGCGTTCCCCGCCGCCGTGCCGGCGGGGGTGGCCGCCGTCCCCTCGTAGCTGGGGCCGGGATCGCCGGCCGGCCTCGGGCCGGGGAGACCGTCGGTCCGCAGATTGGAGCCGGGATCGCTCGGGCACTTGTAGATACCGGTGTTCTTGATGTACGGCTGCAGGAGCGCGAGACCCCAGGTGATCGTCCCCGGAGCGACGGGGGGCGTGCCCGCCGGCACCGGCAGGCGCGGATCCGCGGGGGTCATCTCGTCGTAGTCCTGAACGTACTGCATCAGCGCCGTTCCGAGCTGGCGCATGTTGGAGATGCACTGGGTCTGGCGCGCCTTCTCTCGCGCCTGCGCGAAGACGGGGAACAGGATCGCAGCGAGGATCGCGATAATCGCGATTACGACAAGCAGCTCGATGAGGGTGAATGCTCTTCGCATCGGAAGGTCCCTTCGCATGAGCGTGTGCGCGTCGGCGACGGCTCGCCCGCTCGCTGCCGGAGGCGATCGACGGGCCGACACCGCGCGTGCAGAACGCTGCCGCGGCCGCGCGGGCCGCGGCAGCGGTGGGACTGCTAAACTTCACCGGGTGGATACGCGCCTCGGCGGCGACCGGTTCCACCTGCGACCCATTTTTAAGGAAGGGTGCCATCGGCGGAGGACGCCAGCGGTCGACCGCCCGGTGCCGCGCGTGTAGAACCACGGCGGCGAGGGTATCCGCCGCCTGAATCGGCGGGCGTAGTCGGGAGGGGAGCATGCTGCGAGCGGGCTTCGTGGCACCGGACTTTCGGCTGCCGACACTCGACGGGCGCTGGATTCGGCGGGGCGAGTATCGCCACCGCCGGCATCTGGCGCTGTTGTTCGTTCCGCCCGCGCCCTCGGCGGAGTGGCGGGCGCTGCTGGAGGACTTGGCGGCTCACGCCGCGCTGCTCCAGCAGGAGAATGCCGAGGTGCTGGTCGTCTGCATGATGCCGGCTGAAGAGGCGCGGACGCTGGCGGCAGAGCTCCACCTGCCGTTCCCCGTGGCGATCGACGACCGCGGCGAAGCCGCCCATCGCTACGAGGCGACCGCGGGCGCCGTGCTCGCACTCGACCGGTTCGGAGCGCCGCTGGCGGTGTGGCGCCCGCCCGCGCTGCCGACGGCCCACGACATCCTCTCCGCCATCCAGGGGGCGGAACTCGCCTGTCCCGAGTGCGGCGTGCCCGTCTGGTCCATCGAAGGCGAACCGGGGTAGCGATCAATCATCCTGGAGGCGGCGGACGGCGGCGAGAGCCTCCTGGCGGAGGCTGCGGAGCACCTCGAGTTCGCGCGTCAGGCGACCGACGGGCGATTCCTGCGCTGCCGCGTGCTCGCCGGCGGCGGCGATCGCGCACCAGAGGGCGCCTAGTCCGACGAGGACCCACGTCACCGGCGACGCCACGCCCAACGCGAGCTGGATCACGCCCGCCGCCCCGACTCCCCCCGCCACGGCGGCGCCGCTCTCCGGTCGGCGATACCATGCGATCGGGGTCTCGCGCACCAGTTGTATTCGTTCCGCCAGCGTCTGCTCGAGCCGCTGAATCTGGAGGTCCAGCCGCCGCACCTGCTCCTGCTTTTCGACCAGGAGGCGGTGTCGCGCCCGCCAGACGAGGAGCAGCAGCGCGTAGAGCGGCGCGAGGTCCTGCACCCGCGGAAACAGCGTCGGCAATGGCAGGCCACGCCCCCTCCCCAGCTCGGGGAACGGCAGATCGAACGCCAGCGCCGCGGCCGCGAACGCCCGTCGTCCGGCAGCGTAGCGCATGACGGTGTCGAAGCCGACGTCGACCGAGGAGGAATTCTCGTCGGAGGCCGCCTCGATCTGCGGCGGCTCCCCGCTATCCCACCGCATTCGGACCTGGCGCAGCAGCTCCTGCCGCATGCCGAGCGGCGCCGCCTGCCACGCCAACCGGCAGAGGGCCACGTAGACCTCGCGTTCCAGCGCCTCGCCCACCAAACCGGGCCGGGCGACGCCCAGCCGCCGTGCCGCCCGCTGGAAGAGCCAGTCCTCGCGGACGATCGGGACGACACCGAGCACGCTCACTCCGAGGCGCAGGCAGAGCGCGCGCAGGATTTGCTCCGGTTCGGCCACGTCGGCGTCGCAAATCCGGCGGGCGTGTTGCAGCTCTTCGGGGGTGAACTGGCGCATCACGGCGAGCATGCGGCCTCCGGGATCGCCTGCGCAGGCGCAACGCCGATGAATCGGAACGCGGCAGCGAGGGCGTCGGTCACGACCGGTTTCGCGCGAGCGCGTCGGGATTCACCACGCCGCGCGGCTCCCCGCGGAAGAAAGCGAGGACGTGGTCGATCGGCTGGGCGATCATGCGTTCGCGGGCCTCGTCGGTCATCCACCCCGCGTGCGGCGAGAGGATGCAGTTGGGCACCTGGCGCAGCGGATGCTCCGCGGGGAGCGGCTCGGTGGTGTAGACGTCGAGCGCCGCCCCCGCGATCCGTCCCGCGGCGAGCGCCTCCGCCAGCGCGAGCTCGTCGACGAGCGCTCCGCGCGCCGTGTTGACGAGGAGCGCGGTGGGCTTCATTCGTGCGAGCGCCTCGCGGCCGATCAGGCCGACGGTCCGCTCCGAGGCGCGCAGGTGGAGGGAGAGGACGTCGGCCTCGGCGAGCAAGCGATCGAGCGGGAGGCTCTCCACACCCAGCTGGCGGGCGCGGGCTTCGTCGGAAGTGAGACTCCAGGCGATCACCCGCATTCCGAATCCGCGTCCGATGCGGGCCACGCGCTGCCCGATTCGTCCCAGGCCGACGACGCCGAGGGTTTTGCCGGCCAGTTCCACGCCGTAGTGGTGCCACCACTCGCCGGCGCGCAGGCGCTGCTCCATCTCGGCCACGCGCCGGCAGAGGCGCAGCAGAAGCGCCCAAGTGTACTCCGCTACCGAGTCGGAGTTCGCGTCCGGAGTATTGCACACGACGACCCCGCGGGCGGTGGCCGCTGCGAGGTCGACGTTGTCCGTGCCGGTACCGGAGATCGAGATCAGCCGGAGATCGGGCAGCCGTGCGAGCAGCTCCGCATCGAAGCGAGTGAACGCCCGCACGTTGATCACCGCCGCCGCTCCCGCCAGGCGGTCGAGCAGCTCCGCGGGGCTGGCTGCCCGCGTCGTGTAACAGATCACCTCGCCCAACGTCTCGAGTCGCCGGAGGTGGGGGCTCGGGGCGAACACCGGGGGAAAGTCGTCGGGGATGACGATGCGCATGGTCGCTTCCTATCGCGCGTGGGACGCCGTCGGCGCGCAGGTGCGATCCGGCTCGGTGACGAAGGGATCGGCACGACGAGATGGGCACGCGCAGACGGGAGAAAGGCGCGCCGAATCGGCCGCCATCGCTGCCGGGGTGGATCGAGCCGGTGCTGCTGGCGGGCGCCGTGGGGTTCGGTTCGCTGCCATTGCTGGGCCTCGAAGTCTGGGGCGGCGGCACGGTGGTGCTGATCGCGCTCGCCGCACTCTGCCTGGTGGCGCTGCTGGTGGTGACGCGCCTTCGCTCCGATGGGCGCTAGGATTTGGCCCGCTCCCGCACCCACCGCGCCAACCGGCTCAACGCCTGCGCCACGGGGCTCTGCGCGACGTGGGCGGCATCCGCCTCGGGGCCGAGTCGGCGACGCGCGGCGTACCACAGGAGACCGACGGCGGTGCTGTAGTAGGGCTGATCGAGCGCCGCCGGCCAATCGCCCGGCAGCCGTCGCGGCGTCCCCAGGCGCACCGGCAGCCCGAGAATCTCGCGGGCGAGCTCGACCAGGCCGGGCAACTGCGCTGCGCCGCCCGTCAACACCACGCTCTTCGCCACGGGGACGCCGTCGACCGCCGCGACTTCGAGTTCCCGTCGGACGAGCTCCAGCATCTCGCGCACGCGCGGCTCGACGATCTCCATGACGACGCGGCGCGGCACCTCGCGCGGCAGCGGATCGCCGACAGCGCGCAGCGTGACGTAGTCGCTAGCGGGGACGAGGCTGGTCCGCGCCACGGCGCGCTGGAGTTTGAGCGCCTCCGCTTCGGAGCGGGAGATCCGCAGCCCGATCGAGAGATCGTTGGTGACGTGATCCCCGCCCACGGGCAGCACCGCCGTATGGCCGATGCTACCGTCCCACGCCACGGCGACGTCGGTCGTGCCGCCGCCGATGTCGGCGACGAGCGTCCCCGCGAGCCACTCTTCGTCGGCGAGGACGGCATGCGCGGTCGCGATGGCGGCGGCGACGACCTCCTCCGCTTCGAGGTCGGAGCGGTGGAGGGCGCGCAGCAGATTCTCGACGACGGGGCGCGCGCCGGTGACGAGGTGGCTCTCCACCGCCAACGTTGCCGCCGCCATCCCCACCGGCTGCCGCACGCCTGCCTGCCCGTCGACGCGATAGGTGCGAGGGAGGTGGTGGAGCAGGACGCGGTCGGGGGGGACCTCGCCTCGCGCCGCGGTGCGCACGGCCTGCACATCGGCGGGGAGGATTTCGCCCGACTCGATGGTTACGGTGGCGGAGCGGTTTTCCCCGCGCAGGTGATCCCCGGACAGGCTGGCGACGACGGTGGCGATCTCGACTCCCGCCGCCCGCCCCGCCCGTCGGATCGCCGCCCGGATGGCGCTGATGGTGGCGGGGAGATCGACGATCCGCCCCTTCTGCAGCCCGGCGCAGGGAGCCACGCCATGCCCGAGCAACGCGATGCGCCGGTTC
>Ga0073930_1002551_pt1 | contig 12019 bp, 13 predicted proteins | sample DewCreD2012metaG_5_FD_76968 | JGI IMG/M metagenome (GOLD analysis project Ga0073930, IMG submission 76968) | Hot spring sediment bacterial and archeal communities from British Columbia, Canada, to study Microbial Dark Matter (Phase II) - Dewar... ...
AGAAGATGCGCACTGATGAGGCGAACACCTTGCTGAGGCGGATCATCAGTCTCATCGCCAAGGATAATAGGGAATTGGCCAAGAGTTTGCTCGATCGGCTTGATCGGGAGACTGCCGCTTTCGAAGAGACTTCTGCTGGCGGGAGCAGCTATGTGCAATTCGCACGAGGGCTGGCGGAGACCCATCCCGATTTGGCGGGTTATATGGTGAAGAAGAGAACGCAGAGCTTTCTGAGCTGGGAGGGCTTACTCTTTTTATTCGATCTCCGGGAGAGGGAGAGACTGCAGGCCGATTCGCTCTTCCTGGACATGACCGCCCATGTCGTAAATCAAGGAGCGAGGAATGTGAATGAGCTTCTCATGCTCTATGCTTATGCCTTCTCGCCGCCGCTCCCAATGGAGCTGATGCAGAACGGTCTTCGGGCGCTTTCCTTGCCAGGGTATCGGCCTGGCTCTATTGATTCACCGTTGGCCGTGCAGTGGCTTCGGATGGTGATCCCGCCACTATTAGCTCCGGAGCGCTATACGGGCAATGGGCCTCTCTGGGGCCCGCAGGGAGACTTCCTCTTCCTCACCCTGATCCTCCCTCAGTGCCAACGGTTCCTCCCTCTTTTCGCTGATGAACTTGAGCTGCAGCGAGATCTGCTGGCGGCCCGAATCTCCGAGAGAGAGCGATCACGGTTAGAGAGTGGCATGCAGCAGGCCCTTTCTCCGCCTGCACCTCAACAAGAGAGCGTGGAGAGCTTCTTGGAGAAAGCTGAGAGCGCAACGAACCAAAGGGTGCGGGATCGCCTCCTCTTCCTCGCCCTCCATTTGGCCGTCAAAAAAGGAGACCTCGAACATGCCTTTAAAATTGCGGAGAAGTTCACCCATGAGCAGCGTGAGGAGATCGTTTCTTTCCTCAATTATCTTGCGGCTGAGACGGCACTCAAGGCTGGAAATCTCACGGAGGCTCTCGGGTATGCCCGTCGGCCGATGAAACCTTCGCTGAGGACCTATCTTCTGGTTATGATCGCTTACCACCGATTCCGCTCTGGAGATCAAGGGGAGGCGGTGAGGTTGCTTAGTGAAGCGCAGCAGTTCAGTCGGAAGTTAGAACCAGATCGTGTCAAGGCATCACTGTTGCTAGGTATATCGGCCGTCTATGGCTTGATGAATGAGCCCGCTGCCTTTCAAGCACTTCACGAGGCCGTAGAAGCGATCAACAAAGCGAAAGACTTCCAAGGGGAAATCTCGGTGGGGAATCTGATTACGGTAGGTGATTTTTCATTCGCTTATGAAGTCAACGGAGAAGTATTCCACTTCGATCGGACGTTTTCGCTCTTGAGCGCTCGAGATTTCCACGGAACAATGGTTTCCGTCCGGTCTCTTGCTGACCCGGTGCTTCGTGCCAGAGCAGCGATCTCAACATGCGAGGGAATCTTAAGGCGTTGAAATGGATGGCGCCGTCTTTCGAAAATGGGTGCTCAAAGCTCAGTCTCCCGGATACCCAGTCCTTCCCTCAAAAGCCCGGCAGCGATCCCCCTGCGCCTCTCAAGCGCTTCGGCACTCCCCTTAGGCTGCATAACTTATACCACCCTTCATGCAACCTTCACACAATCTATCAAGCAAGGTTCAATGCTACATCTCCCAGCTCCCTTAGGTTCTTCGCAATTGCCTCATCGAGCCTCGCGGCCTTGGCCTTGCGCTCGTAAGCCACGCTCACCCGCCTCATTCCCGTTGCTCCAGCCGCTGTAGAAGAGGCTCAATGTGAGGCTTCAGGGCGAGGGCGTCCCGACTCGCTGCCTCCCAGACGATCTCGGTATCAATCTCGAAATACCCGTGAACGAGCACGTTGCGCATGCCGATGATCTTGGACCATTCGATCTCGGGTGCCAGCGCCCGTACATCCTCGGGCAAGGCCCGTGCCGCCTCACCGATGATCTGCAGGTTCCGCACGAACCGGCCTTGCAACAACTCGTCTTGCTCAAAGGCGGCCTTGCCGCGGTGGAGATGGCGCTCGATGGCAGCAATCGCTTGGAGCATATCCTGCGGCCGCTCCCTGGGGTCTCTCATAATGGCACCGCCTCCCGGAGGACGCGCTCGCGAATGCGCGCCTTGAGACCCCGCTCCGTCACCACGTCCACAGGACGACCCAGGAGACGTTCCAACTCGTATTGAAGACCTCCCAGGTCGAACAGACTGCGTCCGGGTTCCATTTCAACCAGAAAATCAATGTCGCTTTTTTCATCCGCTTCGCCGCGAACCACGGAGCCGAAGACGCGCACGTTTCGGGCGCCGTGCTTGGCGGCAATCTTAAGGATCTCCTCTCGTTTCTCTCTCAGCAGTTGCTCAAGGGTCATAGCCCAACTCCCTTCGGTTTCTCCGAATCGCCTCATCCCACTTCGCTGCCTCAGCTTGCTGGTTCGCGCAGTCGCGCAACAAGCCGCGCCATTTTTTCGACGAAAGGCTCGTCGTCGTCCTCTTGAGGCGGTGCGCCTACGGAGCGGCCTGGTGAGAGCACGTAGCCGTGCTTACGGACCTCCTCCAGCGTGGCGCTCTTGCAGACTTGATGACGTTCTTGCGAATCTCACCCTCGCCCGCCTGGTTGGAAGACCTGGAGCCGTTGGCCAAGATGAAGCCAGCCATGCCCGTGGGCGCCCGGTGATGAGTGGTGTGCTATACCCAGGCGAAGCTAGCGTTCTTCTTGGGCGGCACGCCGTACTTCCACCGCTTGTCGTCGCGCAAGCGCTCACCGCCCCACTCTTTCATGTTGAAGAGCGAATTGACGAGGATGCCGCCACACTTTCGACACGCTGATCTCATTCCTCCAAGAAAAAGTCGCGGTCAATCCCCTTGATCTCATATTTACTCTGCGTTGACACTCCTACATTGTACTCGATCATCAAGCTGACTAACTGCCGTCCATCTATCAAAACGATCTTAGGGTCAATAATATTGGAGGCGTAATCCATTGCCTCCTTAGTGAAACTCGATGTTGTGATGAAAATACCTTTGCGCGCCCGTTTCCCTTGGAGAGCCCCAACAAACTTTTGGATTTCTGGACGTCCTACCGGATCGCTCCACCGTTTCGCCTGGATGTAGACGACGTCCAAACCAAGACGATCTTCGTTAATGATTCCGTCAATGCCCTCGTCGCTGCTACGTCCGATCGCCTGACCTGCCTCATGACGTGAGCCCCCGTACCCCATTGCCACAAGAAGTTCAACAACCAGACGTTCAAAGAAGGTCGGTGACGCCTCTTTGACCCGTTGCAGAAGCTCCTCAGCCAGGTTTTCCATAAGGCTTGCGTACGCCCGTTCCAGTGCTTCAAGTGGCGTGATTACCTCATGAGACTCGGGCTGCGTTACTGAGGGATCCTTGGAGCGGGATAATTGAATAAACTCGCGAAACTCCTCATACTGTGAAAGGAAATCGTTGTCGATCTTCTCTGGATTCTGCGCGAGAGCCTGCTGGCCGCGTTCGGTAATACGGATGATGCCGCGACGAGGAGACATGAGCAAACCTGCCTTGCGTAGATAGGTGCAGGCCCAGCCCACGCGATTGTTAAAGATGGGCCGCTGTCCGCTTGGAAGCAACTGGTTGCGCTCCTCGTCCGTAAGGCCGAACTCGGCAGCCAACGCATCGATAACCTCCCGCATTGAATGTTCCTCACCGTCAGCAGCGAAGCGGAGTAGCGGCAGCATGATCGTCTGATAGTCAGGAATGGGCATAGCGCGTCTCCTTAACTGTCCAGTGTCGGTTGCATTGTCCCCAGGTAGCCTGCGCCGGTCGGGCGTAGTCCTTCGGCAACACGCCCTTCAAAGCCGGGTTGTCCCGCTCGATGGCCTCCATCGCGTCGTCCACGAGCCGACCGATGGTGGGCTGGCGCGCCTGCGCCCTGAGATACTCCCAGCGGGCCTCTGGTGGGACCCAGAAGACGTTCTCCGCCCGGTATTCGTCGGGATCTTCCGGGTCCGCGTGCGGCTCCTGCTCTAAACGCCTGTGGTGTTCCTCAAAGGCGTCTTTGAGAAAGATGAGGCCCAGCACGACGTGCTTGTACTCGGCGGCGTCCATGGAGCCGCGCAACGCGTCAGCCATGCACCACAGCTCGGCCTCGTAGCTGACGGTGGCGCTGTTTATCTCGCGGTTCTCAGCATTCTTCTTTCGCTTCATCGGGGTCGCCTCATCGAGCAGTTGCGGCGCACACTCATTTTACCTGGAGGGTAGTGTGTATTCAAGCACCGAAGATCGCGCGGCCAAGCTCGCCGTGTTCCATGATCTCCAGGCGCGGCTTGTCGTCGCGATCCCCTCACCACTTCCGTTTCGGCTGACCAAGAGAACTGCTGGATGTGTATCAGCGGCCTCACGACCCCCAGACGCTGAGTTGCGGAACGGTAGACGCCTCAGAGGTGCGCCATCCATTGAGGGCTCCATCTTCTGATGACGGAATCATACGAGGGCTGACTTTACCTCGCCTTCGTTGAAAATTTGCATGGACTTAACGTGTCCCTAACGAGGGGTTGATCTCGATCCGGTATTCTCTCCCGTGCTATGAGGTCACACGGAGGTAGGATCATGAAGCGAGTAATGCTACGTGGGCTCCTCATCGGGGCGATCCTCTCCGCGATCCCGATCGCAGCTCAAGAGGTCGGATCGTCGGGCAGAGGCGGGCAGGAATCCAAAGGGACGATCTCGGGCGTTGTCATAGACCTGGCGACGAATCGTCCACTGCCGGAAGCTCTCATCGTTGTAGTCGGCACACCGGTGGAGGTTCGAACGGATGCGGAGGGGAATTTCCATCTCTCGCTTCCGCCGGGAACATATGAACTGCGCATCTCACGCGAGGGGTACAGGGAAGAGGTCCTTCGCAGCGTTGCCGTGCGAGCGGGAGAGGCGACGTCAATTGAGATCGCTTTGAGTCCGACCGATCTGAAGCTCGGAGAGGTTGAGGTTCGAGCGGAGAACGGGGATGCGCGTCTCGCTTTGCTCGAAGAGCGAAAGGCCGCGGCCGTTGTGAGCGACGCTATCGGCGCGTTGGAGATGGTGCGCGATGTGAGATCCGATGCGGCCTCGGTGCTCTCGCGGCTGGTCGGTCTATCGGTGGTGCAGAACAAGTACGTCTATGTGCGCGGCTTGGGAGAACGCTACAGTCAGACGATGCTCGGGGAGACCGTGCTGCCAACGACGGAACCGGATCGTCGAGTCGTTCCTATGGATCTGATCCCGGCCAACCTGCTTCAAGAGGTTCGCGTCCTGAAGTCGTTCGCTCCGGATCAACCGGGGGAGTTCTCCGGAGGGGTCGTGAAGCTTCAGGTGCTGGACTTCCCTCCGTCAGGGACGCTCAAAGTCGCCTATTCCATCGGCGGTAACTCTCAGACGAGTCTCCGGCCTTTTTTGACATATCCGGGCGGACGATGGGATTGGCTCGGCTTCGGCCGCTCAGCGCGACGCTTGCCGGCGATCATTCCCAAGCAAGCGGTCGTCTCCGGGCGGTTCTCTCCAACGGAGCGGCAGGCTTTCGGTCGGGCCTTTCGGAACATCTGGGAGCCTCGACAGCAGCGAGCCGCTCCCAACCAGGGGATCAACATCGCCGGAGGCGGCAGCCGAGGACGGTGGGGCATCGTCGGCGGCCTCAGTTTCCATAACACCTCTTATACTCAACGCGAAGATCGCCTCTTTTACATCCTCGGCGCTGGGGGGCGTCCCGTCCCACGGAGCATTTTTGCGAGCCCGGAGTTCCTGCAGCGGCAGGGGATGCTCGCGCGCGTGCGGGGCGTGATCCCGGAGAGCGTGGATCTGAATCTCCTACAGGGGTACGTCTCCAGCGCTCAGACGGCGCGCCTTGGTGGGGTGGCTTCTCTCGCGTATCAGTTGACGCCGCAGCACAAACTCTTCGTGAGATCGTTCTACGCCCATGATGGCACGGATCACACCCGCGTTTATCAAGGGTGGTATGAGAGCCGGTTCACCGTCATTCGCGATCACCGACTGCGCTTCACCGAGGAGGAGCTCGCTTCCGGGCAGCTCGCCGGAGAGCACATCTTCCCCGATCTCGGCGGTAGTCTCCTGACGTGGCGATGGGCCTATTCGCGCGCTCGTCTGGATGAGCCGGATGCGCGCGAGGTCATTTACGAGTTCGATCCGACGCGGCAGGACTTCCGCTTCTTCAGCCAATTGCAAAGCGGACTGCGGCTGTTCAACAGGATGCGGGAGAACCTGCGGGAGCCGGCCGTGGATTGGAGCACCTTCCTCTTCGCGCGCGGATTCACCCTCGCGCTCAAGGCCGGTGTTTCCCACAGCAATCGCGATCGGATGTTTCTCTCTCGCCGATTTCGATTCATCGCCCGGCGCTTGCGGGGGATTGACGTCTTTCTGCCGCCGGAGCGGCTTTTCGCTCCCGAGAATATTCGTCCCGATGGATTCGAGCTGTTCGAAGAGACGCGCCCGACAGACGCTTATGTGGCCATGCACAATATCACCGCCGGATACGTGATGGGCGACCTGACGATCCGGAAGTGGCGCGTCATCGCGGGCGGGCGCGTGGAGGATTCCGATCAACTCGTCCAGACGTTCAATCCCTTCCATCGCACGCTGAATCCGGTGGAAGCCGGACAGAAGGTCAAGGATGTCCTCCCAAGCCTGGGCCTGGTGCTCGCGCCCACGCCTCAGATGAACGTGCGTCTCGGGTGGAGTCAGACGGTCGCGCGCCCGCACTTTCGCGAGTTGAGCCCGTACGAATATACGGACGTGACGGGGGGACCGTCGGCGCGCGGGAATCCTGAACTGCGGCGAACGCGCATTCGGAATTTCGATCTGCGGTGGGAATGGATTCGGCCACCCGAGCTGCTCGCCGTGAGCCTCTTCTTCAAGACGATGCGGGATCCCATCGAGCCGGTGATCGAGCCGTCCAATGAGACGACGATCATCTCGTTTCGCAATGTGGCCGGCGCGCGCAATGCCGGTCTCGAAGTCGAGGTGCGACGAAGTCTCGGATTCTTGGGCACTGCCGGACAGAGGGCGCAGGTCTCGGGGAATTACACCTACGTCCGTTCGCGGGTGACGATCGGACGGCAGCAGTTGAACGTCCTCACCTCGCCGCAGCGCCCGCTGGTCGGACAGTCGGCGCACCTCTTCAACGCCGCTCTCGAATATGAGATTCCGCGCATGAGCGCTTACGCGCGTGTGCTCGCGCAATATATCGGGCGGCGCTTGAGCGAGGTCGGCGCCTATGGTTTGGCCGACGTCGTTCAAGAGGGATATCCCACGCTCGATCTTGTCTTCGCTAAGCAATTCTTGGGCGAGGCGAAGCGGATGGAGCTCAAAGTCTCGCTCGAGAATATGCTCGATCGCCCGATCCGATTCCGTCAGGGATCGGATCCCTATTGGTTCTATCGCCGAGGCCGAACGGTGCAGATCGGCCTCTCGTATCGAATCCGCTGAGACGGCAATTCCAGCAAAGGAGGCGGCTTATGACGCGACGGATAAGGACGTGGAAGACAGGGGCAGCGGCTGGGTTCGCTGTCCTTTGGCTCGTGATCACCCTCCCCATCTCCGCTCAACACAAAGAGCAGGTGATCGTGCAGGGAGACATCACATCCGATCGCACGTGGACCCCGGATAAGGAGTACATCCTGAGCGGCGCCGTCTTCGTGCGCGCGGGAGTGACATTGACGATTCTTCCCGGCACGGTCATCAAGGGATTAGATCGGAGCTTCTTGGTCGTCGATCGTGGAGCGAAGCTCATCGCCGAGGGCACGCCTTCGGCTCCCATCATCTTCACGAGCGCGCAGCCGCCGGGGCAGCGCGGCCCTCGGGATTGGGGGGGCGTGTGGATCAATGGTCGCGCGCCGATCAACGCGCACGGGGGCGAAGAGCAGGGGGAGGCCGGACTGACGGGCGTTTACGGCGGCAACGATCCCAATGACAGCAGCGGCGTGATCCGCTATGTCCGCATCGAGTTCGCCGGATTCCCCGTTGCTCCCGATCGTGAGCTGAACAACTTCACGCTCGCCGGCGTCGGAGCCGGGACCATCGTGGATCACATCCACGTCAATCGCGGAGCCGATGATGGGATCGAGTTCTTCGGCGGCACGGTGAACGTGAAGTATATCCTCGTCACCGGGCCGGGCGATGACGGCTTCGATTGGCAAACGGGATGGACGGGGAAGGCGCAGTTCGTCGTCATCCAGCAGGATGGGGAGGTGGATCCGGCGGCCGATCGAGGCATCGAGGCCGATAACAATGAGAACGATAACAACCTGCTGCCGCGTTCGAACCCCACGCTCTACAATTTCACCTTGGTGGGAGACCCTCGACCGGAGACGGGCGGCGGGGCCGGCATCGTGCTGCGACGCGGGACAGCCGGGACGCTTCGAAACTTCATCGTCCTCGGGTTCAAGCGCGCCGGGCTCGACATCCAGGGCGCCATCAGTCAAACGCTCGCTCAGCGCGGGGAACTCGTGATCTCTCACTCGATCTTCTTCGGGAACGGACCGAACTTCGCTTCCGGTACGACCGGCAGTCTCGTCGGCGGTTTCGCGCAGGTCGCGACCAGCGATCCTCAGCTCCGTGACCCGTTCAATCTCGATGACCCCGATTTCCGACCGGCGGACGATTCTCCCGCTCTCGATCGAACTCGCGTGGCTTCGCCTCCGGATGATGGGTTCTTCGAGCCGGTGTTTTTCCTGGGCGGCGTCAATCCACAGAACGATTGGACGAAAGCGAAGTGGGTGCAGATCGCCCGAGAGTGATCCGGGAGGGAGCGCGCACGCCATGAGAGCACGCCAAGGGAACCGCGAACGACGCGAGCGCTCGCTACGAAAGACGGCGCGCTCCCCACGGACAACCTTCCTCGCCGTGGCGCGAATCTGGCAGGATCGCGCGCGCGGATGGTGGGGCATCGGGCTTCTTCTCGGCGTGTTGCTCGCCCTCGTGGGATCGCGCCTTTGGCTCTCCTCGAATGTGCGGACTGACGCTTCCGAGCCCGCTCCTGTGGTCCTTCCCTCCGTGCCCGGTGAAGCGCGTGCGCCAGTTCGGGCGCTCGCCGAGTCTGTCCTTCGCGCCGTTCGCTTCGGCGATCGCGCCGCGCTTGAGCGGCTTCTTCTCACACAGGACGAATTCTGCCACGTGCTCTGGCCAGCTTTGCCTCCTACGCCCAATCTGCCGTGCGAGTGGGCGTGGTCGGCTTATGCCCCCCAAAATATGGATGGCCTTCACCGCGTCCTCAGAGAACACGGGGGACGCGATTATACGCTCCTTCGCGTCGAGCCTCGGCGGGTCGTCTCCTATGGTGATGTGCGGGTGTATGAGCGCGTGCGCCTCATCGTGATGGATGAGACGGGGCGAGAACGCACCGTGCGACTCTTCGGCTCGATCTGCGAACTCCGCGGCATCTTTCGATTATGCAGCTTCATCCTCGACTGAAGTCATCCTTGGCCATGCGCTCATGGCCCTGGCGTCTTCAAGCCACCCCTCAACTCTGAGCCGGTCCGCTCGGAAGCCCCACCTTGAGCAAGGGGGAGCGGCTCCCATGCCCTCCCCCTCGCTTCATACACCGGGACGTGCGCTTGAACGAAGATCACAGCGTCGGCTTCACGTCTTGGCTCACGAGGTTCTTCAGTTCGCTTCGTAGGCGCTCGATCTCGCGAATCTTCTCTTCGATCCGCTCGAAGAGACCGGCTTGCGCCTTGATCCCCTCGCTGATCAAAAACGCCGCGCTCTCGGAACGACTCTTGAAGATCCCGGCCTCGACCAATTCGTCAATGCGCCGCAGCGATTCCCGGTTGACGCGCACCATGATCGGAAAATCTCGCCCCTGAAGCGCCTTCTCGATCGCTTTGGCGATCGAATCGGGAATCCGCTGCGCGAACTCTCTCACCGACGAGGCGATCTCCTCAAGGGGATCAGGCCGCTCCCCTTCTGCCACGACTTTCTTCTCAATGGGCTTTCCTTCTTCTTTGCTCTCGATCGTGATTTCCGGTTCTTCGTTCATAGGCTTCCTCCGAATCTTGTAGCGCAAGACGACAGCTTGCGCTGCGGTCGCGTAAGCGCGTTACGCTGTTTCAGCATAACATGAGACGTTGCGGAAGGCAAGTTCTACCAAGCCTGGAGGTTGAAGCTGCCTTCGGCGGTCCGGTGTTCGTACGACGGGATACGGCCGATGTGTCCGTGCCTCAATACTTGGCTAGGAGAAGGGGTACATGAGCCAGCCGATGGCCAGGGCGATGCCCAAGAAAGCGAAGAAGGCTTTCACGGCGTAGCGGAATTGTTCGCGGGGATCCTCCTTGGTCACGATGGCGAAGACTGTTGATACGCACAGCGCGAACAGGGTCATGGCCAGAAGGTGCATCTACTTCTTCCTCCCGATGGCGATATCGAAGGCGTCTAAGGCAGCGAGGTAGTTCAAGAGGCCGGCAACGAGCAGAAAGGCGTTTCCGTATTCGTAAGTTGGGACTTCGGGACGCGCATCGAATCCCGCTCTGAGGAAGGCGCAGAGCGCGTAGATACCGCCGAGGCCAGCGTTAGCGATGACCGGGAAGATTGAGAGGGGCTCTTCGGGGTTGAACGTATAGAGCTTGCCCTCGAAGAGGAAAAGGCCGGCGGCGAACATTCCGAGGATCGCCGCGCAGAGCAGCATGGCACGAATCCATCGGCCGAGGATGGCGTGTCCGGCTCCCGGGATCGTGAAAGCGGCAGCGCAAGCGAGCATCGCTTTGAGAGCGAGCTGCGGCGACCAGGCCTTGACCTCTGGCAAGGAAGCGGGCGAGGCCGGAGGATCAGAGAATGCGGGCGAATCGGTTGGAGGATCGGGCTCTCGGGCGCCAGTCACCAAGTATCCTCCGCGCTCTTCAGGAGGAGCTGTGGGCGATGGGTCCAACGGCGAACGCGTTACGTCCTCCATGTTCGCATCAGTCCTGTCTTGGCGTGATGCACACAAGATGGATTCTAGGCATCGGTTCCGAGCGTGTCAAGCAAGGCGCTCGTCCATCTGGAGCGAGCCGATGAGCGAGCGAATCGCCGGAATTCCCTGCTGCTGGCAGAACTGTTGAAGGCCTTCGATGATCTTGATCGAGACGAGCGGGTCGTAATAGTTCGCCGTCCCGATTTGCACGGCCGTCGCGCCAGCGATGAGGAACTCCAGGGCGTCTTCGACGGTCGCGATCCCGCCGATGCCGATGACGGGGATGCGGACGGCGCTGGCGATCTGATAGACCATGCGCAGGGCGATCGGTTTGATGGCGGGGCCGGAGAGGCCGCCCATTCCCGTCGCCAGTCGAGGACGGCGCGTGTAGACGTCCACGGAGAGGCCGAGGATCGTGTTGATGGCGGAGAGGGCGTCGGCGCCCGCTTTTTCGACGGCGCGCGCCACGCGCACGATGTCGCCGGCGTTAGGCGAGAGCTTCACGATGATCGGACGGCGCGCGATGCGTTTGCACGCTTCGGTCAGGCGGGCGGCCTCGTCTGGATCGTTCCCGAACTCCATGCCGCCGGCTTTTACGTTCGGGCAGGAGACGTTTAACTCGTAAGCGGCGATCCCCTCGGCATCCTCCAGGATTCGGATGACATCGAGGTACTCTTCGAAGCAGGAGCCGAAGACATTGGCGATGATGTGCGTTTGGAATTGGCGCAGGAGGGGGAGCTTCTCGGTGACGAAGGCGCGAACACCGATGTTCTGCAAGCCGATGGCATTGAGCATGCCGCCGTGCGTCTCGACGATTCGGGGTGGGGGATTCCCTTCCAACGGTTCGAGCGAGAGGCCCTTGGTGCAGATTCCGCCCAACCGCCCGAGATCGAACCACGGGGCGAATTCCAAGCCATAGCCGAAGGTGCCGCTGGCGGCGAGGATCGGATTCTTGAAATGCAGGCCGGCGATTTCGACTGAGAGATCACAGCTCATCCCAGACGACCTCCTCCGCCCGAAAGATCGGGCCTTCGACGCAGACGCGGCGGTAGTGAGGGGTGCGATCGGACGCGAACCGCGTCTTGACGGCGCAGCCCAGACAGACGCCGAATCCGCAGGCCATGCGGGCTTCGAGCGA
>Ga0073930_1002554_pt1 | contig 12012 bp, 9 predicted proteins | sample DewCreD2012metaG_5_FD_76968 | JGI IMG/M metagenome (GOLD analysis project Ga0073930, IMG submission 76968) | Hot spring sediment bacterial and archeal communities from British Columbia, Canada, to study Microbial Dark Matter (Phase II) - Dewar... ...
GGGCATGCGCCGCTCGGCGATATTCAGGTTGGAGATGATTTTGAAGCGGGCAGTGAGGGCGGGGACGATCTTCTTGGGAAAGTTTTCAAAAGCCTGCCGCAACACCCCATCTTTGCGGAAGCGGATGCGCAGGTATTCTTCTTGCGGCTCGATGTGGATGTCAGACGCCCCGTCCTGCAAGGCCTTGACCAGGATCTGGTTGGACAGTTTAATAATCGGGGCATCATCTGCCGATTTGACCTGCTGCTCCAGGGATCCCTCGCCAACCTCATCGGCAGTCACATCCTCGATGCTGTCCAGATCGATTTCGGCGGTATTGACCACCACCTCTTCTTCCTGCTGGGCAGCAACGTCGTTGATCCCCTTGATGGCCAGCAGATCTGCCTGTACATCCATGTAGCGGTTGATCAGGGTCTCGAAATCCCGCTGGGTGAAGACCCGCCGCTGCAGCTTGAGCCCTTGGATGCGAAAGCGCCGTTGGATATCGTCCAACGCCTGCAGGTTGTCCGGCTTGACCATTGCCACCATCACTTGGTTATCCTGGCGGCGGATGGGCAAGAACTTGTAGCGGTTGCAGATGTCGAGGGGCAGGATCGAGTCGATCAGCCCAATCATCTCCGAGATCTCCACCGGCTCCAGGTCGATGTCGAGGGAGGGGATCCCGTAGATAATTTTGAGTTCAAAAAGCTGTTGCCGCTTGTAGGCCCGCTCCAGGTCAGGGGTGATCTCTTTGCCCACGATATCCTTGACCACCAGAGCCAGGGCCTTGCTGTTGCCCTCTCGATCTGCTTTGAGGGCATTTTGAATGTCCTGGATTTGCTTATCATCGGCAAAGCCCAGCTCCTTTAGCTTGCGGCCAAAGGGGGTAATGCTGACGTTGGCGATAGCCAGAGCTTTGCTGGCAGCGCCAGCGCGGCGCGAGGTAAAAGGAGGGGGAGGAAGATCGTTCATGCTAGCAGGCCACCCACAATGACTCTATTTCACTGCACTTGGCTACAAGGGTCAACGGTGAAGATACATAGGTCTGGACTGCCCAGATGCCGCCAACCCTGGGCTTACTATGCCCCAACTCGGCTCAAATCTCGCCTTCCCATCCATCTGGTTCCCTAAGCCTCGCAGACCAGCGCTTGCGACCGCTGGGTCAAGTAAAGATTTTCGCTGTAATCGACAGGGCAGTCGATGAGGGTGGGTACTGGCTGCTCGAGGGCATGCTTCAGGGTGGGGATCAGCTCGGCAGCCTTTTCAACACGGTAGCCCTTGAGGCCCATGCTCTCCGCCAGCTTGACGAAGTCTGGATTACCGAACTTGACGAAAGCAGCCTCGCCATACTGGTTGTGTTGCTTCCACTCGATCAACCCATAGCCGCCATCGTTGAAGATGAGGGTGACAAAGGGGGTGCCCACCCTGAGGGCAGTTTCCAGCTCTTGACAGTTCATCATGAACCCCCCATCTCCAGTCACGGCCACAACGCGCCGGTCGGGATGCACCAGTTTGGCGGCCAAGGCCCCCGGAATGGCAATGCCCATGGCGGCAAAGCCGTTGGAGATGAGACAGGTGTTGGGTTTGTCACAGTGGTAGAGGCGGGCCATCCACATTTTGTGGGTACCAACATCGGAGATGACGATGTCTTCCGGTTCCAGGACTTGGCGCAGGTCGTAGATCAGCTTTTGGGGTTTGATCGGGTAGCTCTGATCCTGGGCATAGCAGGTGTACTCGCGGACGATGTTCTGCCGCAGGCTGACGCCATAGGGATCCGGCTTGCCCGTGCGATCGCAGCGGCGCAGGATCTCCATCAGGGAGTCGGAAATGTCTCCCACCACCTCTACCTGCGGGATGTAGCTGCTGTCGATTTCTGCCGGCAGGGCAGCAATGTGAACAATGGGGATGGTGCCGTCGGGATTCCATTTCTTGGGGGAGTATTCGATGAGGTCGTAGCCGACGGCGATCAGCAGATCGGTGCGGTCGAAACCACAACTGATCAGATCCCGCTGCTGCAGGCCAACGGCCCACAGGGATAGGGGGTGGGTATAAGGGATCACCCCTTTGCCCATGAAGGTGTTGGCCACGGGGATATTCAGGCGGGTGGCAAATTCGGTGAGGGCATTGCTGGCTTGGGCGCGAATGACCCCATTGCCGGCCAGAATCAGGGGGTTGCGGGCGCGGGAGATCAGGGATGCCGCTTCGTTCAGGCTTTGATAGGAGGCGTAGGTTTTGTCCAGGCGATCTCTCCTCAAAGGAGTGCCGCTGGCTTCCATGGCGGCGATGTTTTCCGGCAGGTCGATGTGAACGGCTCCAGGCTTCTCGGTTTGGGCCAATTTGAAAGCCTTGCGCACGATCTCCGGGGTGATGCTGGGACGGACAATCTGGGCATTCCACTTGGTGACGGGGGCAAACATGGCCACCAGATCCAGGTATTGATGGGATTCGATGTGCATGCGGTCGGTGCCCACTTGGCCGGTAATGGCCACCAAGGGGGCTCCATCCAGGTTGGCATCCGCAACTCCGGTCATCAGGTTGGTGGCGCCCGGCCCCAAGGTGGAGAGACACACCCCCGCTTTGCCCGTCAGCCGACCATAGACATCGGCCATGAAGGCAGCCCCCTGTTCGTGGCGGGTGGTGATGAACTGAATCGAGGAGCGGCGCAGGGCTTGCAGAACTTCCAGGTTTTCTTCGCCGGGAACGCCGAAGATGTACTGCACCCCCTCATTTTCCAGGCAGCGAACCAGCAGTTCGGCGGTATTCATGGCGGCAAGGGTACGGAGAAGGATGGATCTGGATCCCACCATAGACGGCGGAGGGGGCAAGGGATAACTTTTTTCCTGGGCTTGGAGACGGGAGCAGGCTGGGTGGGCGGTGGGAAGCAAGCTAAGCTCAAAGGGGCGGCTTAGGCCCAGTTGTCCCCTCAAGCTCCCCCCTCTGGAAATGCCCATGCGGCTCTACGTCGAACCCTTCACCGTTCACAAGCGCTATGCCTTGACCATCAGCCGGGGCACCCACAGCGAGACAACCCTGGCTTGGGTGCGGATTGAGGAGGAGGGAATTGAAGGGTGGGGAGAGGCTTGCCCTTTTTCAGTGAGCGAGGATTGCCAGCAGTCTCTGGACGACATCCTGATGGGCCTGGACGTGGCCAAAGGGATCCTACGCCGCCACTCCCCCTGGGAGCGCCAGCCAATCGAGGCGGAACTGCTGCAGGCCGGGATCCCTTCGGCAGCGCGGGCGGCGGTGGACATGGCTCTGCACGATTGGATGGGCAAACGGCTGGGGCAGCCCCTGTGGCAGTTGTGGGGGCTGGATCGCTCCCGCATTCCGCCCACGACGATGACAATTGGCATCTCCACCCCGCAAGCGGCCCGCCAGCGAGCCTTGGCCTGGATGGAGCAGACCCAAGCGCGGGCTTTTAAGATCAAGCTGGGCAGCAACTTCGGGCTGATGGCGGATCAGAACATGCTGATTGCCGTGCAGGAGGTGATCCCGCTGGGATCCCTGATTACGGTGGATGCCAACGGCGCTTGGACGGTGGAACAAACCCTGAGCATGAGTAACTGGCTGGCAGGGCAAGGGGTGAGTTATCTGGAGCAGCCTTTGGAGAGGGGGCAAGAAGCGAAGCTGATCACCCTCTGGCACGAGTCGAAGCTGCCCATTTTTGTGGATGAGAGCTGTATGGACAGCCGCGACATCCCCCCTCTGGCGGATCGCGTCCATGGGATCAACATTAAGCTGATGAAGTGCGGGGGCCTTAGCGAAGCTTGGCGGATGATCCACACCGCCAAAGCCCACGGCCTGCAGGTGATGTTGGGCTGCTACAGCAACACAGCCCTGGGGAACACGGCGGCAGCCCACTTGGCTCCTCTGGTGGATTACCTGGACTTGGATAGCCACCTCAACCTCACCGACGATCCCTTCGCCGGGGCCATCCTGCAGGACGGCTGTCTGCTCCCCACTGATCGACCGGGTTTGGGGGTAGAGCTGAGGGGGGAATAATGGGAAGGCCGGGATCCCTGTCCAGCGAAAGTCGCGTGGCCATCCTGCTCCACGGGGGGTTGCTGGGGGAGCATGGGAAAACGGGGCTGGGGCTGCTGCGCTACGGCTCCTTCCCGGTGGTGGCGGTAATCGACCGGGAGCAGGCGGGGGGATCCCTGGCCCATCTGACCGGAATAGCCAAAGACATCCCCATCGTGGCCTCGGTGGAGGAGGCGCTGGCCTACCGGCCTGAAGTTTTGGTGATTGGGATCGCCCCTTCCGGGGGGCAGTTGCCGCCAGCATGGCGGGAGGAGTTGGGCCTGGCCCTGCGAGCTGGCTTATCTCTGGTGAATGGGCTGCACACGCCTCTGGCCGAGGATCCCCAGTTTCGGCAGTGGTTGCAGCCGGGGGCCTGGATCTGGGATATTCGCCGCGAGCCCCCCAACTTGTCGGTGGGGAAAGCCCTGGCCCGCACCTTGCCCTGCAGGCGGGTGTTGACGGTGGGCACCGACATGAGCGTGGGCAAAATGTCCACCAGCCTGGAGCTGCACCGGGCTAGCCTGAGACGGGGCCTGCGCTCCCGCTTTTTGGCCACCGGGCAAACCGGGATCCTGATTGGCGGCGAGGGGATCCCTTTGGATGCGGTGCGGGTGGACTATGCCAGTGGGGCGGTGGAGCAACTGATCATGCGCTATGGCTTTGACCACGACATTCTGCATCTGGAAGGTCAGGGATCCCTGCTCAACCCCGCCTCTACGGCCACCTTGCCCCTGTTGCGTGGATCCCAGCCCACCCACCTTATCCTGGTACACCGCGCTGGCCAGACCCACATCAAAGGGATGGACTACGTGCCCATTCCACCTCTATCCAAGGTAATCGAGCTGTATGAACAGGTGGCAGCGGCTGCTGGGGCCTTTGCCCCTGCACCCGTGGTAGGGGTTGCCCTCAATACCTTCGGCTGGGAGGAAGAAGCGGCCCTAGAACAGATCCGCCAGGCGGAAGCCGAGACCGGACGGCCCTGTACGGATGTGGTGCGCTTTGGGGCGGATCCCTTGTTGGAGGCAATTTTGACGGCAGGTTGACTCAGTCTGCCGACACCGGATCCCTGCCCACTGTCAGTCGGGGAAAAGCCTATTATCCCAAAGCTGCTCCCAGCCGCGGCTCAAGGTGCTGGGCAGGTCTTTGTCGTTGAGGGGAGTTTCTCTGACCACCTGATCCACCCCCTGCTCAAAAGCTCAAGGCAAGATCTCCACCAAATGGGACTTTGGCAAGTCTTGCACTTCTCGTCTTTAGAAGGTGTTTAGAACATGCAGGGTGGCAACCCAACTTTTGCTTCGCAACACAGGTTGAAGCTGCCACTTCAACAGGTGAGCGATTCAGATGGCTCCCGGCGCCGTTGTGTTCTCTGAGATGCGATCTCCTCAGCCAGGTATTCTCGATCCAATCGCTCCCATTGGCCGGGGACCAGGAACTGGGCTTGCTCCGCGTTCAGTCGATGGGCACACCTGCACAGCCAAGATGGGATCCTAGAGTCGCAGTCTTCCTCAGAACTCCAGATGACAACTCCCCCCGAAAAGCCTGACCCCAAGATGGAATCGGGATCCCTGCCCTCTGCCCTGCGATCCGGGCTGAGCATTGCCCTGTTCCTGTTTTTGGTGGTGCTGGTTTCCTACTTGGGTCTTAACTTCGTGCTGGCCTTGGTGGACAAGCTCAGCTAAGCAGCCTGGGATGCCAGCGTCACCCCGTTGCTGCTGGCCCAGATTTGCCGATGGCCCTTTGTCGCCAAGGGCAGGAAAGATACACTGGATTTACAGGACTTAACACCTTCTCTCAGTTGCCCCCTTGCCACCATGAGCCCCCTCTTTTGGTTGAGGCTGCCCTCTTTCTCCTGGCCTTCGCCGGGATCCCCTAGGCTTTATTCCGGATCCTACTCTGGATCTCAGCCAGGGCCGACCCTGGCCCGCCGGGATCCTTCCTGGAAGCGTTGGCTGCGCTACCTTTACCTACGCCTGTTGCGGCTGCAATCGTCACCCAAGGAAATTGCCCGCGGCTTGGCGGTAGGGGTTTTTGCCGGCTGTTTCCCCATCTTTGGCTTTCAAACGTTGGCTGCTCTGGTGTTGGCTGTTCCCTTTCGGGGCAACAAGCTGGCGGCAGCGGCAGGAACCTGGGTGAGTAACCCCTTCACCTATGTGCCCATCTATGCATTTAACTACCAGGTGGGAGAATGGCTGCTGGGATCCCGAACCGTCCTTCCCACCACGGAGCTGGTGGCGGCTACTTGGCAAAACTGGATGCAGTGGGGCTTGGAAATGTCGGGCACGCTATTTGTCGGCTGCGCCTTTGTCGGTTTTTGGGGATCCCTCGTCAGCTATTTTCTGGGGCTGTGGTTGGTGCAGCGGATTCGTCGGCGGCAGAGAATGGCCGGCAGAGGTCTGTGAGTGGGCGCAAGGCGATTCGGAATCCCAACTGAGAACCCAATCTCAGACAGTCTGCAGGTGCAGAGATTCATCGGTTTTCACAGAGATTTTCACAGAAAGGTTCAATGATGGAAGACATGCGAGCATTGTTGACAGACCTCAGCCGTCGCTCTCAGCGATGGGGGGAGCAGTTGGGATCCGCTTTGCAGACGGGCATGAGCCAGCTCACCCAAGCCCCTCAGCCCATTGTGTTGCTCTCTTCGCGGGAGCTGGAGAAAATGCGGCGGGCTTGTCGCCTGGCGGCAGATCTGCTCAAGCACTTGGAGCCGATGGTGCGGCCAGGGGTCACCACCCAAGAGCTCAACGACGAGGCCGAGCGGTGGACACAGGCGCATGGGGCCAAAAGTGCCCCTTTGGGCTACCATGGCTTTCCCAAGTCCATCTGCACCAGCGTCAACCACGTGGTCTGCCACGGCATTCCCAGCCCCAAGCAGATCCTGCGAGAAGGCGACATCATCAACATCGATGTCACCCCGGTTTTGGATGGCTACCACGGCGATACGTCCAAAACCTTCTTTGTCGGACAGCCTTCTGAGCGGGCGCGGCGCTTGGTGGAGGTGACCGAAGAATGTCTGCGGCGAGGCATTGCTGCTGTAAAGCCAGGGGGGAGAGTTGGCGACATTGGCGCTGCCATCCAAGAGTATGCCGAGGCCCAGGGCTATAGCGTGGTGCGGGATTTTGTCGGCCATGGGGTGGGACGGCAATTCCACACTGCTCCCCAGATCCCCCACTACGGCGAACGAGGAAAAGGGGAGAAACTCCGCCCCGGCATGGTGTTCACCATCGAGCCGATGATCAACGAGGGCACCTGGGAGGTGAAGGTGCTCTCCGACGGGTGGACGGCGGTCACTCTGGACGGCAAGCTGTCGGCGCAATTTGAACATACAGTCGCCGTTACCGAAACCGGTGTAGAGATCTTGACCCTGCCTTCCCAAAGCCCCTGAGCCGATCATGAACAGCGCTCCCGCTCTCCGCCTGCGCCTCTCCTCTGAGAACCTGCTGCTGCTGCTGGCGGCGGCAGTGGGGTTGGGCACGGGGCTGTCGGTGGTTGGATTTCGCTACTTAATTGGCTGGTGGCGCTATCTGCTGCAGGACACCCTCGTGGATGGCATCGGTAAGGCCGCAGAACACTATGGCCTGTGGCTGCTGGGATCCTGGCCGCTGGCTTTGGCACCGGTATTGGGGGGCCTGCTGATCGGCGCTTTGGGGGCAGTTGTGCCCTTTCCCAACCTAAGCCTCTCCAGCTTGGTGAGTCCTGCTCGTCCTTTGGCACTTCAGCCCTGGTGGATCCCGCTCAAGCTCCTGGCGGCTGCCATCTCGTTGGGTGCGGGAGCTTCCCTTGGCCCTGAGGCTCCCAGTGTAGAAAGTGGCGCTTTGCTGGGATCCCTGCTGGGGCAAAACCTATGCCTCTCGCGGGAGCGGGTGCAACTGCTGATGGCTGCCGGAGCGGCGGCTGGCCTGGCGGCAGGGTTTAATGCCCCCATTGCCGGGGTGTTTCTGGCGCTGGAGCTGGCCTTGGCCCGCACCTTTACCACTTCTGCTGTCAGTGTGGTGGTGTTGGCGGCGGTGGTCTCCGCTTTGATTGCCCAGGTGGGGTTGGGGGCACAGCCTGCTTTTCTTTTGCCCACCATCACCCAGCCAGCTTTTGTCTTGCCGGACTACGAGATCCACAGCTTGCTGGAGGTGCCTCTGTATCTGGGCTTGGGCTTTTTGGCCAGCCTGGTTTCTATGGCCTTTAGCTACACCCTGGAGTGGGGCAAGCACCTGTTCAACAGTGGCCCCCTGGCGGCTTGGCCGGCTTGGAGCAAACCCATTTTGGGAGGTGGGATCCTGGGCTGCGCGGGCTTGGGGATCCCGTTGGCGCTGGGAGTGGGCTATGAAACCATTGAGTCGATTTTGCAGGCGGTGCCCTTTTCTCTTGGCCATCTGGGCTTGCTCCTACTGGGCAAGCTCTTGCTGAGCGCTGTGAGCCTGGGCAGTGGCTTTGTGGGGGGAACCTTCGCCCCGGCTTTGTTCATGGGGGCGGTGCTGGGGGCAGGCTACGGTCAGGTGCTATCCCAAGCTTTGCCCTCGATTGCCCTATCTCCCCCTGCTGCCTACGCCATGGTGGGCATGGCGGCTGTGTTGGCGGCCAGTGTGCGGGCTCCGCTGACGGCCATTTTGCTGCTGTTTGAGATGACGCGGGACTACCACATTGCCCTGCCGGTGATGGCGGCAGTGGGTTTGAGCATCTGGCTAACGGAGCAGTTGCATTCGCCGGCCATCTACCCTTCTGCCCGTCGTTCTCGCCACGCCATGCTTCCGGGAGAAGGAGTCCTTGGGCGGGAGCCTAAAGAGCTGACGGTGCAAGAGGTGATGGTGCCGCCGTCCCTCTTGCTTCGCCAAGATACACCGCTGCGAGAAGCTCTGGAGAGTTTGCTGCAGCAGAAGTGCCACAGCGCGTTGGTGGTGGACGGACAGGAGCGGCTGCGGGGCATTCTCACCCTGGAAGACCTGGAGCGGGCCTTGGCCCACAAGGAGGCGGCGGAGTTGGCGAAGCTAACCGTGCAGGAGGTCAGTCAATCTCCGGTTCTTACCACCTTCCCAGATGAGGCGGTAGCGGTGGCAGCCGAGCCGATGTACGCATACGATTTGCGCCAATTGCCGGTGGTCTCGCGGGAAGACCCAGAACAGATTGTCGGCCTGTTGGATCGGGAGCGGGTGCTGCTCTCTCAAGAGATTCAGTCGGTACGGCAAGCCTTGGAGCCGGAAGTTCCCCCAGCAGAGAGAAACGGCGGCAGGAACGGACAAGAGGGGATCCCGGATGCTTCTGTTGCGCCTGCAGAGTAGAGCTCCGTCCTGTTAACGGGGATCAGCGCTGCCGCCCAGAAGGGCAGGTGGGACGCAGCGGGCAGCGGCCACATTCGGGCATGCGGGTCTTGCAGATGCGCTTGCCCAACCGGATGAGGTTGACATGCAGGGAATAGGCTTTGCCCCTGGGGATCTGAGGGGAAAGCTGAGCAAAGGTGTCGTCGGGATGTTTGGCCCGCACCAGGCCCAGACGGTTGGCCACCCGATGCACGTGGGTATCCACCGGGCAGAGATCCCGACCCAGGCCGAACAACAACACACAGGTGGCGGTCTTCAGCCCCACCCCTTTCAACGAGAGCAGAAAGTCGAGGGCGCCGGCGTCGTCCAGGTCGCGCAGAAAGTCGAGGCTCAGGGATCCCTGTCGTTCTTGAATGGCGGGCCAAGCCGCCGGGGCGAATCACCTGGGCCAGATCTGCCGGATCGGCGGCCAAGACCGCTTCCCAAGAGGGAAAGGCGGCTTTGAGGGTGCGGAAGGCACGGCTGCTGTTGGCATCGGTGGTGTTCTGGGAAAGGATCGCGCCCACCAACTCGTCCAGGAGATCCGGGCGGGGGGAAAGCCTATCGGGAGCCTGTTGGGGGATCCCGAAGCACTGCTCTAGCCGCATCAACAGCGATTCTATCCTGTCGGCGGGCGGGAGTTCTGTCAGCAGGGTTGGGGACTCCGCTACTTTGGCGGGCACAGGCGGGCGTTGGGAAAGGCTGTCCAATCTTGGCTGTACCACGGCTTAACGGGCAGAACTTTGGCGGATCTCCTGCAACAGATGGGCGACGGCCTTGCTGGCATTGGGAGGAGCTGCGGCTTGCAAGCAAGCGGCCATTTGGGCAACCACCTGTGGCTGAGCCAACCAGGTCAACACGGTTTGCCGCAGCAAGTCCAGATTCTCTTCGGATTCTCGCATGACCACTCCCCCACCCCGCCCCACAAAGGCCAGAGCATTCTGATACTGATGATCCTCAGCAGCAAAGGGATAGGGGATCAAAATGGCCGGGGTAGCAGTGGCCAGCAACTCCGCCAGGCTCATGGCTCCAGCCCGGCTAATGGCAAAGTTGGCCCGCTGCAGTAGGGCAGCTACATCTCGACGGAAAGGAAAGCGCCGGTAGCGGGGATGGGTGGGGATCCCAGCTTCCGGATCTTGAGCTTCGCTGCTGCCGGTCAAATGCACAATCCAGGCCCCCGTCTCCAACCAAGCTTCAGCGCAGGCGGCCACCATGCGGTTGAGGCCCCGCGCTCCTTGGCTGCCCCCCATAACCAGGATGAGGGGATCCCCGTTAGGAATGGGGAGGTCGGCAGGGAAAGGCTGGGGCGTGTAGAACTCGGCCCGCACCGGCGTACCCACCACTTGGGCAGCCACCCCTGGCAAATGCTCTGCCGTCTCTGCCATGCCCAGCGCCACCACCTGACAAAATCTCCCCAACCAACGGGTCACTTTGCCCGGGATCCGATTGGACTCGTGCAGCAACACCGGTACCCCCAGCGAGCGGGCGGCCAAAATGGCCGGAGCGGCAATGTACCCGCCAGTGGTCAGAACAACGTCAAACCGTCCCAACTTGAGGAGTTGGCGCACTTGCAGGGTGGCGCGGGCCAGTTGGGCCAAGGCTTGCAGCTTGCGGAGAGGGGATCCCTGCCAGCCCGACATGACGACCCGGTGCAAGGGATACCGCTCCCGCACCAGCTTCCCTTCCATGCGATCCGGCACCCCCAGCCATTCGATCTGCCAGTCAGGCAACTGCTCGGCAACGGCCAAGGCCGGAAAAATGTGGCCACCAGTGCCGCTGGCAGCAACCAGCAGCCGAGGGCGTGAAGCTGGATCCTTGGCGCGTGTGTCCACCCGTGTGCCGGTTAGGGATCCCTGAGACCTTCAGGAGTTGTTGGAGCTGACATAGCGCAAGAGGGTGCCCCGTTGCCCCAGAATAAACCCTTGCTCGGGGCCGAAAAACTCAATGCTGTAGAAGTTGGCGGGGATGTTGCTGAGTTTCTTGGCCTGTTCCCAGGTTTTGCCACCATCAGGGCTGTGGATCAGGGTAGCACCACCCCCCACCACCCACAGGTCGTGGTCGTTCTGGTAGGCGGCATTGAGGTAGCCAAAGCTAAGGGCCCGCCCTGGACGCAGCGGTGACGACCACTGGCCGGAGGTGAAGTCATCGGTGAAGGTAATCTCCGCCCCTTGGTTCAATTTCCAAGCGCTGCCGTGGGGGCCAAAGCCCATGTTTTGAATGCGGCGGGAGCTTTCCCGCGGGTAGGGCTTCCAGGCCCGACTTTCTGGAGTGTACAGAAAGTAGAAGCTGCCCCGCGACGACACTGCCAGATATTCGCCCGCAGGGCCGCGGGCAATGTTCTTGATCACCCCAATCGGCTCATCCACCTGGGCATGCCAGGTCTGCCCGCCATCTTCGGTGCGGTAGATAGCCCCCACATTGGTCACCAGCTCAGCCGCCCCCGCTCCCAGCGCCTGGATCAGCAACGGTTCACCCGGCAGTTGGTTGTTGAGGCGAATGGAAGTCCAGTCGGATCCCTCATTCAGAGTGTGGAGGAGGATCTTCGGCTGCCCGGCCACCCAGCCCTCTGCTCCGACAAAGCTAATCGAGGCCAGGTAGGCTTCCGGCTCCAGACCCGGCAGCTCCCGCACCTGCCAGTGCAAACCCCCATCGCGGGATTCCAGCAGCGTCGCTTTGTCTCCCACCAACCAGCCATGGGAAAGGGAGTCGCCTGTGAAGGTGATGTCCA
>Ga0073930_1002559_pt1 | contig 11987 bp, 9 predicted proteins | sample DewCreD2012metaG_5_FD_76968 | JGI IMG/M metagenome (GOLD analysis project Ga0073930, IMG submission 76968) | Hot spring sediment bacterial and archeal communities from British Columbia, Canada, to study Microbial Dark Matter (Phase II) - Dewar... ...
CCCGAAAAGAGTGCTCCCATGTACGAGCCGGCTGGCCCGACTGTCCAGCTTCCGATGGTCACGGGTCCCGTGGCGGCAACTGCGAGTCCTGCCGCCGCCCAGCCGGACATGGTGCCAGACTCGAAACCCTGGTTGTTGAGGTTGATCACCGCCGCCTGGCAGATCCCAATCATCAGGGTGAGAAAGATGGAAGTTTTCACGTTTTTCTCCTCCTTGGCGTGGAGTCAACAACCTGCACCGAAACGCAGCAGTGAAATTTTAACCGTGCGTGCACGCTTCGGTCAAGATAGAAAGATGGAACACGCACTCGTCGCCTCGAGGCATGCACCGGGTCAGTTTGAGGGACAAAAAACGCGTATTGAGTACGGGCAAGGTTGAGAGACGAGAGGCGCGCCCCTGGCGAGGACGCGACTTTGTCGAAAGAGCTGCGCGGCGCTCAACGCCGCCGTAAAAGAGGCAGTACCAGAAGTCCGATACCGAGCAGGGCGAACGTGGCCGGCTCCGGGGTTATTGTGCCGGCCTCACTGTCGAGGAACAGGTGACTCCAGACTTCGTCGTCCTCAGTATTCACGACACCGAATCCCAATCGGTAGGCGCCTGACGCCGGCAACACATAGGTGAAAGCGTGCCAGCCGGTGGCCCCATAGTCGCCCACCTGAATCCCTCCATTCCAGATGCTGGCGAGCACCGTAAGCTGCTCACCCGATGGCCCGGACACGACCGCGAACGCTGGGTCATTGTAATCCTCGTAATCCTCGGTCAAATAGGCCCAGTACACGGTTACCGTATCCCCGGCATTGCCCGAAAAGTCCTGGTAGATGGCGGAGCCGTTGGTCGCCGTGCCCGGCGGCAGTCCGCTGGACAACAGTCCCGGAGTCACGCCGAGAAACGTCTCCAGGCTGGCTACAGGAATCCCGTCATTGACGAGATGCGCCATGTAGGAGCCGGCCGGGCCGATCGTCCACGCGTTAATGGTTGTGGTGCCGTCCACCGTCACAGACCCTGCGGTAACCCACCCAGTCGTGTCGCCCGATTCAAAGCCCGGATTATTCAGGGTGATCACCGCCGCCGGGCACAGCCCGATGGTAAACATGAAAGCGAGTGCGGCAATTCTCATACGAGTCTCCTCCTTTGGGCTGGCGCTTTCATCGGTAGGGAAATCTCCGCCAGCCGAAAATCAGTACTACGGGGAGAGTATACCACGACTCCTAGTACTTGGAAACAAAATTCGGGCAGCCGACACCGGTGCGCAGGAGAGGATCAGAAGATGAAGCTGATGCCGCCGCGCACCGCACGCGGCATCTGAATGAGCCAAAGGCGGCGGCCGTCCGGGGAGGTGATGGGCAGATACCCCTGCGCCAGCAGGTTGCGAAGCTCGGCGCTGATCTCCAGCCGGCCGGGTCCGGCGGCGATCGGCAGCGGCTGACGGAGCTGGACGTTCAGGCCGAGCTGCGGCTGCCAGCGCTGAGTCAGGAAAGCGTGGCCGGGGCCGGCCGTGCCGGGCGTTGTCCAGAGGTAAGTCGTGACGAACCGGGTTCCCGCGCCGGGCACAACGCCGGTCACGCGGAGGGAGGCCCAGGGCCGCCGGACCGGATGCACCCCGGCCCGGATGCTTGCGGCGGATTCGGCCAGCGTGCCCGCATCGTAGGTCAGCATGGATGCGGCACCCGCGGCGAAGCCTGCCGACCAGGCGTCCCAGAGCTGCTGGGTGATCGAGGCCATGTAGCCGAAGCTGCGGTAGTCGCCGATGTTGAAGACGGAGCTGGACGAGGCCAGGTCGGGCAGCAGGTCGGAAGTGGGCAGGAACTCGCCGCCACTGGCCACCAGCGCCGCATCCCGCAAGGACTCGCGGAAAACCGCCGCCGCGAAGGTTCTCGTGCCGGCATCCTTGCGGTAGCCCAGCTCGAATGACTGCGTGCGCTGCACCCGCGCGGCGCCGCTGCGCAGCGAGACCCTGGGGAAGAGCGCCAGACCGGCCAGGCTGTTTTCAAAGGAATCGTCGCCGGCGATCAGCTCATAAGCGGGCGCCCCGCTGGAAAAGCCACCCTCGATGACACCCAGCTCGCCCAGGTCCCAGGTAAGCTTCGCGTAAGGACTCAGCAGGTTCAGCCGGTCGATGAAGACGACCGATTCGAGCATGGAACCGTAGGTCAATTGAAGTCCTGGCGCCAGCTCCATCCGGTCGCCCACGCGGACCGACATGGTGCGCAGCACGGGCGTCTCCACCGGGGCGCCCTGCCCGTGCAGGAACCCCTCGCCGGCCTGGCGCAGCGCTGCCTGGCGGACTGTCAGTTCGACCTCCGGGGAGGGTGTCAAACCCTCGCTCTGCCGTGAGTACGTTGTGCGGAATCCCGCCGTCGGCGTCCCGGATGTGGACCCATAACCGACATTGCCACTGAAGCGGACCTCGTTATTGCCGAACAGCGAAGTGGCCAGCGCGAAGGCCGTTCCCAGGTCCGGCTCGCTGCCCAGCGTTGGCGCCACGGACCCGTCGCCGCCGGATAGCCGGACCATCCCGCGAAGCGCGCTAAACGGGCCCGTATGCCGGCCGGCGGAGGCGGCCTGCCATTGCGGCTCTTGAGGTAGCAGCCGCAGCACCGGGCGCGTTGCCGTGGACGAACGCAATACCCACTTCCAGTCCTCGCTTAGCAGGCCAGATTGCCCCGGCGGCATGTAGACCAGCTCGATGGTGCTGAACAGTTGCGCGAGCTGAATGTTGAGGAAGCTCTCCACGCCGGGGCGCACCACAATGTGGTTGCGCACCGCAGGCACGAAGCTTGCCAGCGAGACCCGGACGGTGTAGGTGTCCGGCGGCAGGGCTTCAAAGCGGAACCAGCCGTCCGGCCCGGTCAGGGCGCGCTGCACCACGCGCTCGGCCCGGTTCAGTACGACGACGGCGGCACCCATCTGCCCGACGCCCGCACTATTGCGCACCTGCCCGCTGATCGCGCCAAACAGGGCGAGTTCCGCACCCTGCGCCTTGGGCGACAGGCTCGCCAGCACTGCGGCAAGCGCCAGCACGGCGGTGCGGCACATCGGCTTCATCGAGCTTCCCGCGCCCGGCCGCAAGCCGGACGCCGACGACTACAGGACCGTAAACTGGGCCGACTGGGTCAGGCTCGCATTCCTGAGCCGGTCGGTCGCCTTGACTTTCAAAGTATACTTGCCTGGTTCGAAGTTTGCCAGCGGCAGCAGCTTCTCGATGGTCACCTGGGAGGCCGAGCCCTCCAGCGCGGCGGCGTCTTCGGTGAACTCAAGCACCGGCTTGTTGTCGGAGTCGCGGACGATCTCGTAGACAATCTCGCCCTTCGGCTTTCCGGTGGCTTCGTCCGGCTGGAAGTTATAGAGCTTCATGTAGATGCCCATCTTCTCGTTGCGGCGGAACGTTTCGCCGACCCGTGGGCGGACCTTGGAAGTGCCGATGACGAACTGGCCCGTGCCAATGCTGCGCGTGGGCACCTTCTCGAGCACGTCGGCCAGAACCAGCGAGCTGGCAAACAGAACGTCGTCCTCCAGGCGGGGTACGTTCAGCGCCATCTCGTAGTTGTTCATGTTGCCGCCCACCACGTCCTTGGCCACCACGTTGAGGCGGTACATGCCGGGCGGGAGCGGGATGGACTTCTGATAAAGGGAAACGCCCTTGGCCGCCTCCTGGAGCATCGACGTCGGCACGTCGATGGAGACCACGTCTTCGAAGACGTTCACCACGCGGCGCGTCATGGAGGTGATGCGCGCGTAGATGTTGACGATCGCCTTCGACATCTCGCCTTCCTGTTTGAACTGGAGGTCTTTGCGGTTGAACTGGAGCGTGATGGAGGTGAGCACCGTCGAAGACGTTGTGGGGAAGAAGTCCGCGCGCGCCTGCATCGGGAGGAGGTTGTAGAGGATGCGGGAGTTGACCTGCGCCTCCAGGTCGCGGAACTTGATCTTCGGCGCCTTCTGGAGGTCGGCGTACTGCTGGAGCCGTTCGAACTGGTTCATGCGCGCCGGCAGCGGGGAGTTGCCGACGCCGAGCCGCGTACCATCGGTGCGGTTGAAGCGGTCTGCCTTGTCGGCGAGCCCCATCTGCTCCATCAGCGTGAGGCCCGCGCCCGGCACCATCAGCAGCGCGTCCTTTTCGCTGGGATCCATCGTCATCCGGTATTCGCCGGTCATGGACTTGTCGACGAACTCGATGATGATGTCGGTCTGCATGCCCACGCCTTCCAGGTACCGGTAGCGCCATTTCTCAAACGGATAGGTGGCCGTCGTGCCGCCACCTTCTTCCCATGGCCGTTGATAGGTGCCTCCGGAAGGATGCGACTCGATCTCATCCGGAGGGCCAAATGTGATGTAGATGCGGCCGCGGTCCGTCTTCCAGCCGGGGATGCCGGAGGCGAACCGCTCGTTGGCGTAGGCGATGCGGCGGTAGTGCTCTTCCTTGTATTCGTTCTCGACCGTGTCCGGCGTCGGGTCGCGCCGCAGCCAGAACTGCTCGATGAACTGCTCGCGCTCTTCGTCGGTCTGGAGGTTCTTGAAGGCGCGCCGCTCCTCATCGGTGATGATGTAGACGACGTCCTCTTCGAGCCACTTGCGGTATGGCGACTCGAGCTCTTTCCTGCGCCGCTCTTCCTGCCTGCGGCGTTCCTTTTCCGTCATCGGCCGGGCCAACGTCTCGCGCTGACCGTTGTCGGAAGCCTGTTTTCTGCGCTGGGCCGAGGCCGTGTCCGCCGCCGGGGCGAGCAGAACCAGCGCCATGGCGAAGGCGTAAATGGAAGAACGCCTCATAGCACACTCCCCACGCTTCGGCCTGTGATTGCCACTCCCAGAGCCTGCACCAATTTCAGTGTAACCCAACTTCGTGAACAAGGATGTCCGAACCGGCCGCTCCGTTTCAATCCGGCTCAGTCCGCGCCCCCCGTCTCCAGTTCCGGCTGTCCCGGCAGATCCAGGGGGACGAATTCTTCGCCCTCTGTTCCCACGGCAAAGGGGCTGAAGTTCGTGGCCACGTCGTAGACGTCCACGCCTTCGGCGCGCTTGAGGGTATTGACCACCAGGTAGGTCACCGGCGTCATGGCGGCTTCGTAGAGCACCTTCCCCAGATAGCCACTGACGATGAGGTTTGCGATTGTCGCCCAGGACTCGCGCCCGGCAAAGGCCACCGTCATCACCACCATCGAGTCCACAAGCTGGCCCACAGCCGTCGAGCCGATGGTGCGCATCCACAGGGCGCGGCCGCGGGTCCACACCTTCATCTTCGCGAGCACATACGAGTTGGCAAACTCGCCGGCCCAGTAGGCCAGCAGACTGGCCGCCACCATGCGGGGCACAAACCCGAAGACCACTTCAAAGGCCTTCTGATCGCGGAAGTCCGGCGCCGGCGGCAGCCAAACGACGATCATGCCGAACAGCGCCATCAGCGCCGAGCCGAAAAAACCGAGCCAGATGGCGCGGCGGGAGCCGGCGTAGCCGTAGACCTCGGTGAAGATGTCGCCGAAGATGTAGGTGATCGGGAACAGCAGTTGCGCCCCGCTGATGCGGAAGGGCCCGATGGCGCAGATCTTCGGACCGATCAGGTTCGACACCAGCAGCACGGTGACGAAGACGACGACCAGGGTGTCGAAGTAGCGGAAGGAGTGCTGGGGGCGAACGAAGGGGTTGGCGCCGCGAACCGGTGACACCATACGTGAAAGTAGATGATCGAAGCCGTCCCGCGGCATCAGGAAGACGAGAGAGCTACTGCTTGTCCATGACGAACTTCAGCGCAAAATCGCCCTGCGGCGTGCTGATGTCCGTCTTGACGGTCAGCGTCTTGCCGTCTTCGGAAAGGCTCCAGGTCTCCACCGATTTAATCTGGTTGCCCTGGATCTCGCGGCTGACGGTGATCTCCAGGTTGTCGCCCTTCCATACGGGCGTCACCTTCACCGGCCCCATCGGCGTTTCGATGGTCTTTTCCTTGCCATCGATCGTATACTCCATCTCGTTGGTGCGTTCCTGCCCCTGGAAGGCCTGAACCGTGGTCATCTTCAGGCTGGGGTCCTTATGGTCGATGGTGCGCTCGAATTTTTCCGGCCCGGCCGGCATGGGGCCAAAGTCGGACTTCGCATTGTTCAGTTTCCACACTCCCGAAAAGTTCGGCTTTTCGGCGGCCGCGAGGCCCAGGACACAGAACGCCGCCAGCGCGGCGGCAGCAAACAGACGTCTCATCATCGGAAGGCCCCTTCCTTTCCAAACGGGGCTTGCCTCAGGATAGCGCAAAAACGAGGCGGGGCCGCAGCAGGAAGGGCGGGACGATGCCGCAGAGATTTGACAGAGGCAGCACCTCGTCGTGTACGGGCAACCCGAGCACGTCTCTCATGAAATCGCGCCGCCGCAGGCACCGCCCGATCAGATCCGGCCAACGCCGGCGCAGCTCATTCTGAAGCGCGGTGTCGGCCAGCAGGTAGCCGTCTTCCATCCGCGTCGAGTAGAAGACGGGATGGGACGGGATCACATCGGACTGGATCACCATCCCGCTGCGCAGCAGCTCGGCCGAGTTTTCATAGGCAGGCGCCGAGAGCCATTCCTCGAAGTGAATCAGGTGGCCGGGATTCAGGAAAATGCCGAACTTTTCCCGCGGCAGCCGTTCATGGACCGCCCGCCAGAGATCGCCGCCGGCAGCCCCGATCTTCAGTGCCGAAAACCACGCGCCCATGGCCGCGAAATAGGGGCCGGCGAACTCCTCCACATAGGCCCGCGCCGCCTCTGGCAGCTCCGCCTCGGACTCTGCCACCCAGCCGCAGCGGCAGCAGTTGGCGCCCCAGTAGCAAATGCCGCAACTGAAGCGTCCGCCGCGAACCACGCGCTCGCCGCAGGCGCTCGAGAGGCTGGCGCGGTTGTTGCCGCACTTCAGCGTCATGTGGCAGCCCAGTGGAACGCCGTTGTAGCGTGCCTCGACGAGCAGATCATGATCGAGCGCGCCGGGCCGCACGGCGCGCAGAACTCGCCTCATGCCCTCGCTGGCCAGCGTGGAGGTCCACTCAAACCAGGCGATCTCCTGCGGCGACGCCTGCTGGCGCAGCTCCACGAGCAGCCGCGTCTCGTTGACGACGTTCTCATAGCCGGCGGCGAACCGCAGTTCATCGGCGATGAAGGCGGGCAGATCGAGCCGCTCCGGCGGAGACAGCGGCTTCCACCCGGCGGCGCCGACGCGCGAATGCGCGTCGATTTCCAGCTCACGAAAGATCTCAGCCTGCGTGCGGCCGCCCTCGCGCGGCTGGTCCGGGAGGGAAAACTCCGGGTAGCGCTCGAGCCGGATATCGCCGCAGGCCACCGGCGGCGAAGCCGGCGCGTAGTTCATGCATTCGTTGCCAACGAGAAGCAGCGGCTTGCCCTCCGGCCCGACGAGCAGCAGCGCCTCCTCGAAGCGCGGATCGAAACCGGTGAGCCATTGCAGGTTGGCGAAGTGCTCGCGGTCGCCATAGACGGCGAAATGCGTCAGCCCGCGCTCCTGCATCCGTTCGCGCAGCCGGCTGAGGCGCGCCGCATACTCGTCGCGCGAGACGCGCCAGGCCGGCGGCCCGGATGCGGCGCCGAAGTGGGGCCAGTCGATCTCGGTCAGGCGGACCTGCGTCATGAGCGGTGCGAAGCAGCCTCCTGAATCGCCAGTTGCAGATGGCTGCGCGAGCGGCTGTAGCCGAAGTAGACGAACAGACCGATGGTCATCCAGGTGAGGAAGGCGATCTTGGTGATGCGGTCCAGGCTGAACATCAGCAGCAGACAGAACAGCATTCCGAGAATCGGCACCAGCGGAACCATGGGCGTGCGGAACGGCCGCGGCGTGTCCGGATGCGTGCGCCGCATGATGATGACGCCCGCGCAGACGAGCGTGAACGCCCACAGCGTCCCCATCGACGTGAGGTTGCCCAGCTGCTGGATGGGCGTGAACGCTCCCAGCGCGCCCACGAAGATCATCAGGAGCAAGTTGGACTTCCACGGCGTGGCGAAGCGCTCGTGCAGTTCGGAAAACATCTCGGGCAGCAGGCCGTCGCGCGACATCGAATAGAACACGCGCGACTGGCCGAGCAGCATGACCAGCATCACTGACGTCAGCCCGGCCAGCGAGCCCAGCTTCATCAGGAACCCGAGCCACGGGATGCTCTTCATCCGGTCCACCGCCACGGCCAGCGGCGCGGCGACGTTGAGCTCGCGGTAGTTGACCACGCCGGTAAGCACCGCCGCATAGAGGATATACAGCACCGTGCAGATGGCCAGCGAGCCGACGATGCCGATGGGCATGTCGCGCTTCGGATTGCGCGCCTCCTGCGCGGCCGTGGACACCGCATCAAAGCCGATGTAGGCGAAAAAGATCTGCCCGGCCGCGGCCAGCACGCCGGTCCAGCCGTAGCGGCCGAACTCGCCGGTGGTGTTCTCGGGCAGGAACGGGCGGTAGTTTTCGTAGTTGATGAAGAAGTAGCCGATGCCAATGAACAGGATGACGACGCTGAGCTTGACGGCGACGATCAGCGCGTTGAAGCGCGCCGACTCCTGGATGCCGATGATCAGGATGGTGGAGATGATCCAGATGATCAGCACGCTCGGCAGGTTGATCAGGCCCGGCACCGGATCCCACGGCGAATGGATCAAGGGCTGCGGCAGGTGGATGCCAAACGATTCGAGAATCGACACCATGTAGCCGGACCAGGACACTGACACAGTGGCGGCGCCGATGGCGTATTCGAGCACCAGCGCCCAGCCGATGATCCAGGCCAGCAGCTCGCCCATGGTGGCGTAGGCGTATGTATAGGCGCTGCCGGCCACGGGGATCATCGTTGCAAACTCGCTGTAGCAGAAGCCTGCGAAGGCGCAGGCGATGGCCGCCAGAATGAAGCTGAGCACGACGGCCGGCCCGGCATGCTGCGCGGCGGCCACGCCGGTCAGCGAAAAGATGCCGGCGCCGATGATGGCGCCAATGCCCAGCGAAATCAGTTGCGTTGCGGTGAGCGTGCGTTTCAGCGAGTGGCCGTGCGCGTCAGCGCCGGATTCCTGGAGGATTTTTTCAAGGGGCTTTCGGGCGAAGAGATTCATGCCTCGGACCTCGAAGTGGAGTGGCGCCGCTTCCGCCAGGCTGCAAAGACGGGAATCCCGGTGAGCACGATCAGCAGCCCGGGCCACGTGTAATTGGGTTTGTACAGAAGCAGCATCAGTTCAATAAAGGCTGCGGCGGCGATGTAGCCGGCCGGCAGCAGCGGATAGCCAAAGGCGCGGTAAGGGCGCCCGGCGTCGGGGCGCGTGCGTCGAAGCACGAACAGCCCGGCGATCGTCAGCATGTAAAAGAGCAAAACAGCGAAGATAACATAGTCGAGCAGATCGCTGTACCGGCCGGTGAGCGTGAGGAAGGCCGCCCAGGCGCCCTGCATCCAGAGGCTGTGGTTTGGCGTGCGAGTGCGCGGGTTGACCCGCGCCGCGGCGGAGAAAAACAGCCCGTCGCGCCCCATCGCGTAATAGACGCGTGCTCCGGCGAAGATCATTCCATTCAGACAGCCGAAGGTGGACACCATCACCGCCAGCGCCATCACCTGCGTGGCGGCCGGGCCGAGGATCTTCGAAATCACCGCCGTCGCCACCCGGTCTTCCGGCGCATGCTGGATGGCTTCCAGCGGCAGCGCCATCAGGTAGACGAGGTTGCAGGCCAGGTAGATCACCGACACGATGCCCACCCCGAGCGCGAGCGACAGCGGCAGGTTGCGGCGCGGGTTGCGGATCTCGCCGGCGGTGAAGGTGACGTTGTTCCAGGCGTCGGAGCTGAACAGCGCACCTACCATCGCCACCGCGGTCAGCCGCAGCGCGTCCCAGCCCGACCAGGGCGCCTCCCAGAAGCGGCCGAAGTTGCGCTCGATTGCCTCCGGCTGCCGCCCCCAGAGGACGCCCGCCACAATCAGTCCGGCCAGCGCGCCCACCTTGGCGATGGTGAAGATGTTCTGCACCCGGGCGCCGGCCTCGATGCCGCGCGTGTTGTGCCAGGTGAGCAGCAGGATGAGCGCGATCGCCACCAGCATCTGCGTGTTGACGCCCGCCGGGCCGAGCCGCACCAGCCAGGCGTCGGCCGAAACTGCGGGCACGAAGACGCCGAGAAACTTGGCAAACGCCACCGCCACCGCCGCCAGCGTCCCCGTCTGGATCACCGTGAACAGCGTCCAGCCGTAGAGGAAGCCCCACAGCGGGCCGAAGGCCTCGCGCAGGTAAACATACTGGCCGCCGGCGCGCGGCATCATCGCCGCCAGCTCGCCGTAGCTGAGCGCGGCGGTCATCGTCAGCAGGGCGGTGACCACCCAGGTGGCCATCAGCAGTGCCGGCGACTGCACCTGCCGCGCGATGTCGGCCGAAACGATGAAGACGCCGCTGCCAATCATCGACCCCATGACGATGGTGGTCGCCTCGAGCAGGCCCAGCCGTTCGGCCAGCGCCGGCTGTGTCACCGTGTCAGTTCGATCCATTCCTCCATCCGCCCCCTGACAGTGGCTTTGGTCATCTCCTCGGGCAGCAGGTCCCCGATGACGGCAATTGAATCGACGCCGGTGTTGAGCACCGCACGGGCAAAGTCGCGCGTGATGCCGCCGATGGCCACCAGCGGCCGCTGCGTCAGCGGCCGCAACGCCGCCAGCCGCTCCAGCCCGAGCGCGGGATCCGGGTTCTCCTTCGAGAACGTCTCGAAAACGGGCCCGATGGCCAGGTAGTCGGCAGGTTCGGCCGCAGCGGCGCGGAGCTGCTCCTCATTGTGCGTGGAAAAGCCGAGGATGCGCGCCTCGCCGAGCACGCGCCGCGCCAGCGCCGGCGGCAGGTCGTTCTGCCCGAGATGCACGCCGGCATCCAGCAGCGCGGCGATATCGGCCCGGTCGTCGATGATGAGCCGCGCGCCCGCGCGCAGGCAGAAAACAGCCAGTTGCGAAGCTGTTTCAAACATGGCGCGGGAATAATGTCCCTTGTGGCGGAGTTGCAGGATGCGCGCGCCGCCCTCGAGCAGCGCCTCGGCAAACCAGAGCGGATCGCGGCCGCGCCGGGCGAGCGCGGCGGTGTCGACAATCGGGTAAACGCGGGGGAGCTCCAGCCTTTCCGTCAAGGCTCCAGTCTATTCGATCCGAAGCCGCCGCGGCGATGCCGGTCCGTTGCGCTACGGCTGACGCCACGCCGCCCGCGCGCGTTCGAGCTGTTCGAGATCGGCGCGGATCGCCTCCGCCTGCCCGCCGGTGGTCCGCAGCACCTGCTCCACCGTATGAATGAGCGATTCCAGCCGGCGTCTCGCCTCGGCCAGCAGCGAGGAACAGGCCGCGGCAATGGCGTCGTTCCACTGCGTCGTCAGCCGCGCCAGGTTGATCTCCACCGCCCGTTCCACCTTGCCGCGGAAGTGGGCGAGCACGATGCCGCGTACCAGCCTCATCGGGATCGCCCAGCTCAGCAGCTCCCAGTTGCGGTCGAAGATCTTGCCGACGCGGACGTCCGGCTCGCGCGGCTCGGCCACCGTCATCTCCACCTGAGACGTCTTCAGCGGAACGCCCAGCGTCTCCAGCATCCGGTCCGACAGGCGGTTGCGGAAGTCCTGCAAGGACTGTGAGAGTTGCCGCGCCACGCGGCGCGCCGGTTCGAGAAACTCCTGGCGGTGCACCGTTGACAGCCGCGCCAGCTCCCGCCGCAAGGCCTCCGCCAGCCACTGTTCGAAACCGTCCATCGCCGCCGCCAGGCTCGAGCTCCACTGCGGGAAGTTCTCTTCCAGCTCGCGCGCAAGCCGACGGGTGATGTCGGCTGCCTGCGGCCGCAGGCGGCTCTCGATGGCGGCGCGCGAAGTGGCCGTGGCGTGCCGCACGACGAGCTCCAGCCCCAGCCGCGTATCATCAAGCGCCGCCTTCTCTCCGAGGACGCGACGCAGCAGCTCCTCGCGTTCCGTCTCGGCGCGCTCGGCCGCCTTCAGCGCCACCCGAAGATATTCGGCGGTTTCCCCGGCCAGGGAGTCCACCTTGTGGCGGAGAATTTCC
>Ga0073930_1002622_pt1 | contig 11696 bp, 12 predicted proteins | sample DewCreD2012metaG_5_FD_76968 | JGI IMG/M metagenome (GOLD analysis project Ga0073930, IMG submission 76968) | Hot spring sediment bacterial and archeal communities from British Columbia, Canada, to study Microbial Dark Matter (Phase II) - Dewar... ...
ACGGCGCCGAGGGAGGCGGCGCGCTTGTACGCCTCGCGCACCTGGCCCTGGATCTCGGACTCGCCGACGACCATCGAGTCGAGCCCGGCCGAGACCATGAACAGGTGCCGGATGACCTCGTCCCCGCGCAGCACCACCGTCCGGCTGCGGGTCCACCCGGGGGGCAGGTCCTTCAGGTCCTCGAGGAAGAGGCGGATCTGCTCGGTCGCGGCCTCCGGATCGCCGACCCAGGTGTAGATCTCGACCCGGTTGCAGGTGGAGAGCACGATCGCCTCGCGCACGTCCGGCGCACGGAGCAGGCAGGGCAGGGCCTCGGCGAGCTCCTCGGGGCCGACGGCGGCGCGCTCGAGGTCCTCGATCGGCACGTGCCGGTAGGACATCGTGAGGGCGAGGAGCGGCATCAGCCCTCACCTCCCGCGGCGGGGTCGGGCGTGCGGACCCTGCGGCCGCGGTGCCCGTTGCCCCGGGGCGCCGCGTCCTCGATCGGCATCCGGCCGAGCAGGGCCCCCTCGGACGCTCGCTCCGCCAGCAGCTCGGCGAAGCTCACGTCCAGCGACTCCCGCAGGCGCTCCTGCGCGAGCACGAGGTACGGGAAGGCGGGGCACTCGCCCTCGTGCACGCAGCCGCCGGGCTGGCGCAGGCACTCGATGATCGCGAGCGGGCCCTCGACGGCCTCGATCACCTCGAGCAGCGTGAAGGACTCGGGCGGCTTGGCGAGCGCGATCCCGCCGCCGACCCCGCGGCGCGTGGCCAGGATCCCCGCCCGCGCGAGCGACTGCACGATCTTGCCGAGGAAGGTCGGCGAGATCCCCTGGCTCCGGGCCACCTTGGCGGCGCTCGTGTGCCCGGCGCGCGCGACCTCGACGACGCACCGGACCGCGTAGTCGGCCTCTCGCGTCACGAGCACGTCGGTCCACCTCCCTCGCTCATCGCGACCGTCGCGCGCCGGCGCGGGCGCGCTCGGCGGCGAGGAGCCGGTCCTTCGCCGCCACGCGCAGGCGCCGGTACGTGCGCTCCTCGATCAGGCCGCGCTCGAAGCTGAGGTCGAGCGCGGCGATCTCCTCCACGATCAGGTCGGGGTCCTCGAGCACCGGCTGCGCGGGGCCCCCGTTGCCGCTCGCCGTGGCGCGGCTCGGCCGAGCGGTGGACCCGTGCGAGCGGGACCTCGCGCGAGCGCGCGCCGGCGCGGGCGCCCGGCGTCGGCGGACCACCACCACCGCCGCGCCGAGGATCACGAGCGCGAGGGCGCCGAGGAGCGCCCACAGCGCGGCCCGGGGCCCACCGCTCACCGCGGCCTGCGAGAGCCGCACGTCGATCGACGTCCCGGCCGCCAGGTCGCGCGCCTCGTATACGCGGTAGGTCAGGCCCTGGTCGCTCACCGTGCCGGACAGCCGCAGGGCCGCCGCCCGCACCTGCACGTCCTGGGGCACGAACAGCTGCAGGACGGTCGTGGGGAAGGGGACCTCGAGGCTCAGCCGGTCGAGCGGGGGCGCGTGGTACCGGATCGTGGCCGAGCTCTCGCCCGGCACGATCGGCGCGTCGGAGACGTACGCGCCGTCCCGGGTCCTCCCCTCGTTCTCGAGGAACGTGCCGAGGAACTGCAGCGTGCTCGCACCCTCCGGCAGCGGGATCCGCACCACCGTGCCGTCGTCGCCGACGTAGGCGCGCGTGCCGGCGTTGTTCCACGTGAGGTCGTGCTGGATGCCGACGCCGCCGGGCTCCCGGTCCACCCAGACCACGTAGCTCACGAGCGTGACGTCCGCGGGGTCGCTCGTCGGCTCGTAGACCCGCAGGGTCTGCTCGTTCGGCGCGCCGGCCGTGAAGGTCGTGGCCACCGAGCGGTAGACCGCGCCGCGGTAGGCGACCTCGAGCTGGTAGCCGGCAACACCGGCCGGCAGCTGGTCGAAGACGAAGCGGCCCTTCGCGTCGGTCGTGGTCGTGAGCGGGGCGAGCTCGGCCTCGGCCGAGAAGAGGCGGACGCGGACCTCGAGGCCGGCGGCCGGCTCCTGGGTCGTGCCGTTCACCACCTTGCCGGAGATCGTCCCCGCGGTCTGGGCGGCCGCGCTCGGCCCGAGGGTCACGAGGGCCGCGAGCAGGGCCGCCGCCGCCAGCGCGCGGACCTTGTGGGTGCTGGTCATCCTTCGTTCACCTCCGCGGTCGCGAGGGCGGCTCCGCAGCGGCGGCAGAACCGGTCCTCGGGTTCGATGGGCGTGCCGCACGTGGGACAGGCCGCTTCCTCGAGCTCGGCGAGCAGGCGCTTGCGCTCGGCGATCCGGCGCTCGAGCTCGCGGTCGAGCTCCTCGTCGGTCGGGGCCGTCGCCGTCGGCTCGCCGGCGGCTCCGGCGGGGGCCTCGGCCGGCTCGCGCAGCCCCTCGACCTCGCGGATCGCGTGGGTCGCGGCCTCGATCTGCTGCAGCCGGCGCGCTCGCAGCCGCTCGTACTCCTCCCGGGCGAGCTTGCCGGTCTCGAAGTCGGCGTCGAGCTCGCGCAGCTGCGAGCGCAGGCGCTCGCGGTCGGCGCGGAGCTGCTCGAGCGAGACCTCCTGCGCGTACCGCACCGGCGCGAGGTACGGGCGGGCGATGAGGTAGACGACCGCGAGCAGGAGCAGGAAGGAGGCGGCCGCGATCCCGATCATCGCGCCACCTCCGGCTCCTCGAACGGCTCCTCGAAGGAGCTCGGGAGCTCGAGCTCCGGGCCGGTCCGCCCGGGCCGGTCGGTGCGCCACGGCCAGGCGGCGAGCACACCGCCGAGGACGATCACGACCATCCCCGTCCAGATCCAGAAGACCGCCGGCTCGCGGAACACGAGGACCGTCGCCACGCGCTTGCTCGGGTCGACGTCGCTCATGACGACGTAGAGGTCCGCGGCGAGGGTCGAGCGCATGCCGACCTCGGTCACGCGCTGCTGGCCCGTGTACTCGGCCTGCTCGGCGCGGATCGTGCCGAGTGGCTCCCCGTCCCGGCCGGTGACCTGGAAGTGCCCGATGAGGGCGAACTTCGAGGGGGTCTGCTCGAAGGTCAGGTCCGAGAAGGTCACGCGCGTCCCGGCCACCGAGAGCGATTCGCCGACGGCGAGCTGTGCCTGCCGCTCGACCTTCAGGCCGACGTTCACGGCGATCGCCGCGAGCATGATCACGACGCCGGCGTGGATCACCGGGCCGCCGTAGCGGCGCGGTGTGAACGCGAAGAGGTTCACGAGGGCCCTCGGCCAGCTCTCGCCGTGGTGGTGGCGGCGCACCTGGAGCCCGCGGGCGATCTCGCTCGTGAGCGTGGCGAGCACGAGCGCGCCGAGCGCGAGCACCCCGATGATGAGCAGGTGCCGGCCCCGGTTCAGGACGGTGAGCACCACGAACACCCCCGCGCCCACCGCGACCGGCACCGTCAGGTTGCGCCGCAGATGGCGGCCGGAGACGCGGCGCCACGCGAGGAGCGGGCAGACACCGACGAGCGCCACGGTGACGACGGCCAGGGGCGCCATGAGCGTGTTGAAGAAGGGCTGGCCGACGGAGAGCTCGACCCCGCGGATCGCCTCGGTGATGATCGGGTAGATCGTGCCCCAGAGCACGACGAGGGTCATCGCGACGAACAGCAGGTTCGTGAGCACGAAGGAGCTCTCGCGGGAGACCACCGCGACGATCCGGTTCGGGCTGCGCAGCTCGGGCAGGCGCCACACGATGAGCCCGGTCCCGAGCACGATCGTCGCGACCGTGAAGGCGATGAGCGGGACGCCGATCGAGGACTCGGCGAAGGCGTGGACCGAGGAGATGATCCCCGAGCGCGTGAGGAACGTGCCGAAGATCGACAGCGTGAACGCGCCGATCGCGAGCGCCACGTTCCAGACGCGCAGCATCCCGCGCTTCTCCTGCACGACGACCGAGTGCAGGTACGCGGTGCCGATGAGCCAGGGCAGGAGGCTCGCGTTCTCGACCGGATCCCACGCCCAGTAGCCGCCCCAGCCGAGCTCGACGTAGGCCCACCGCGCGCCGAAGAGGATCCCGGCGGTGAGCAGGACCCACGCCCACAGCGTCCAGCGGCGGACCGAGCGGATCCAGCGGTCGCCGAGCCGCCCGGTGACGAGCGCGGCGACGGCGAAGGCGAAGGGGACGGTGAAGCCGACGAACCCGAGGTACAGCGCGATCGGGTGGACCCACTGCCCGTAGTTCTGCAGCAGCGGGTTCAGGCCCTGCCCGTCGGCGGGCGGGACCGGGAGCGTGCGGAACGGGTTCGAGTAGAGGGTGACGAGGGCGGTGAAGAACGCGAGGACCACCCCGATCGTCACGGTGACCCAGGGCATGAGGTCCCGGTTCCGCGCCCGGTTGGTGAACAGGACCCCGGCCCCGACGAGCGAGAGCGACCAGGCCCACAGCAGGAGCGAGCCGGCCTGCCCGGCCCAGAACGCGCCGACCGTGTAGAAGGTGGAGAGGTCGCGGCTCGTGTACTGCGCCACGTACTCGACCCGGAAGTCCTTCCGCAGCAGGAGCACGACGAGGGCGAGCGCCGCGACCGACAGCGCGAGGGCGGCGGCCTTCATCCCGCCCTCGGCGCTGCGGATCGTCTCCTCGCGCCCGCTCCGCGCCCCGACGAGACCGACCACGACCGCGTACCCGGCCGCGATGAGCGCGAGGAGCAGCGCGAAGTTACCGAGCAGGACCACGGTTCCTCCTCGCGAGCCGGCGCTCGGCCCGCCACAGGTGCGCGAGGTACGCGCCGTACAGCGCGGCCGTGCCGAGGTAGGCGACGACGAGGTAGGGGACGCTGTTCTTCATCGGACGACCTCCTCGAGCTCGGCCGCGGCGCGCAGTCGCGCGACGCGACGGCGCACCGAGAGCAGGTACAGGTAGAGGAAGGTGAAGGCGACGACGCCGACGAGCATCGTCACGAGCATCTGGTCGGGCAGGCGGCCGCCCTCGACGACGAACTGCGTCGGGTGCTCCGAGCGCCACCAGCGCGCCGACAGGTACACGATCGGCACGTCGAGGAACCCGACGATCCCGAGCACGGCGGAGAACCGCGCGCGGCGGATCGGCTCGGGCACGTACCCGCGCAGCACGAGGTAGGAGAGGTAGATCAGCCAGAGCATGAGGAAGCTCGTGAGGCGCGGGTCCCAGGTCCAGTAGACGCCCCAGACCGGCCGGCCCCACAGCGGGCCGGTGATGAGCACGGCCGAGGTGAAGACCACCCCGACCTCCGCCGAGGAGGCGGCGAGGTCGTCCCAGCGCCTGGCGCCGGTTGCGAGGAACGCGATGCTCGCGACGAACACCACGGCGAACGCGAGGAACCCGATCCACGCGCTCGGCACGTGGATGTAGAAGATCCGCTGCGCCGCCCCCTGGTTCGCGTCCTCGGGCGCGTACCAGAAGGCCATCGCGAGCAGCACGGGGATCGTCACCAGGGCGAGCAGCCCCCACAGGCGGCGGGTGCGCTCGGCCGGCTCCGCGACCGCCGGCTCGACGGGGCGGGGCCGCGTCGAGCCGTCCAGCGTCGGTGCCTTCACATCGCTCATGTCACTCCTCCGTCACGTGGTGGAAGGTCGCGAGCGCGACCAGCAGGAACAGGGCGTCGTACCCGACCATCAGCAGGAGCCACGGGAGCGTGCCCTCGCCCATGCCGCCGGCGAAGCCGGCCTGGCTCACCTTCACGGCGGCGACCATGATCGGGACCGAGACCGGCATCACGAGCAGCGGCAGGATCGCCTCGCGCCCGCGCGTGTTCACCGCCATCGCCGCGAAGAGCGTCCCGACGGTGACCAGGCCGAGCGTCCCGAGGAAGGCCGAGAGCACGAGCAGCCACAACCCCCCGCCCGGCCGGAGCTGGAGCAGGGCGATGAACACCGGCAGGATCACGACCTCGACGGCGAAGGTGAAGCCGAGGTTCGTGAGGAGCTTCCCGAGGAAGACGGCCTCGCGCGGGGCCGGGGAGACGAGCAGGCCCTCCAGGCACGCGTCCTCCTTCTCGATCGCCATCGAGCGGCCCATCCCGAGCAGCGCGGCGAACAGGAAGGACATCCACAGCACGCCGGCCGCCACGCCCTCGCGCCCGGCGCCCCCGGTGGGGAACGCGAAGCTCGCCGTCACGACGACGAGGAGGACGAAGAGCCCGACGGAGGCGACGACGTCCCGGGTCTTCATCTCCAGGCGCAGGTCCTTGCGGGCGAGCCAGAGGGCCGGGGCGAGCCAGCTCATCGCCGCACCTCCTGACGGAGCAGGCCGAGGTAGGTCTCGGCGATGTCCTCCGAGCGGCCGTCGATCGGCGTATCGAGCGCGACGCGGCCGCCGGAGAGGACCACGAGGCGGCGCGGCCCGGCCATGGCCCGGACGACGTCGTGGAGCGTGACGAGCACGATGCGCTCCGGCGTGGCGAGCTCCTCGAGCAGCTCCGAGAGGGACGCCGCGGCCGCCTCGTCCAGGCCGGTGTACGGCTCGTCGAGCAGGAGCACGGCGGGGTCGTGGAGGAGCGCGCGAGCGAGCGCCACACGTTGCCGGGTGCCGCGGGAGAGGGCGCGGACCGGCCTGTCGAGGACGGGGGTGACGCCCAGGCGCTCGCTCGCGCGCTCCACGGCCTCGCGCGGGTGCGCGAGGCCGAAGAGCCCGGCGTGGAAACGGAGGTTCTCGGCGACGGTGAGGTCGGCGTAGAGCATCGTCTCGTGCGCGACGACGCCGATGAGGGCCCGCAGCCTCGGGCCGGCCCGGCGCATCTCGACGCCGGCGATCCGCACGCTCCCCGAGGTCGGGACGGCGATGCCGGCGATCGTCCGCAGCAGCGTCGTCTTGCCGGCGCCGTTCGCCCCCATGACGGCGACGAACGAGCCCTGCGGGATCTCCAGGTCGACGTGATCGAGGGCGAGCTGCGCCCCGAAGGCCTTCGTGACCTGCTCGAGCGAGATCCCGAGCGCCGGCCGTTCCCTCACGGCGAGCCTCCCGATGAGACCTTGGCCTCGAACTTCGAGGGGCACTTGGCGAACAGCACGTCGGCGTGGAAGACCCCGTCGGCCCCGAGCTCGCCCTCGACGACGGCCTCGGCCTCGTCGCGCAGGGTGTCCGGCATCGGCCCGCGGTAGAGGATCGGGACCGTGGAGGTCCCGTCGCTCACCGCGAAGCGCACCGTGCCGGCGCTCGGGTCGCTCTCGATGCTGCCGTCGACGACCTCGCCCGAGAGCCGGACGTGCTCGCCCGGCATCCGCAGGACCTCGGTCGGTGTGCGGTAGTAGACGACCGAGCGCGTGAACATCGTGTAGCCGACCGCGACGATCGTGCCGACCACCGCGATCCCGAGCAGCAGCAGCGGGAGCCGGCTGGGTCTGCGGACGAACCCCTCGTCGAGCTCCGGGAAGTCCTCGGCGTCGGCGATCTTCGACATCCTCGCCCCCTTCCGCTCCTCTCCAGGGGGCCGAACCCCAAACCGGTGCGTTCGCGCCCTCTTCCGGGGAAATCGTCCGACCGCGCCCTCGGGCGCGTATGGGCCCGCCGACCCGGCGCCCGTGGGCCGATGGTCCGGTGCGGACCCGAGGCGGGGGTGGGATGGTCGCGGGCGTGAGGGTCGAGGATGATGAGGGCGTGAGCCGGACCGACGCCTCCGGGGCCGAGGCCGGGGCGGGTCGGCCCGTGCTCGGCCCGGACGACGACGTCTTCCGGGACGAGCCGAGCCCCGCGCCCCCGCGTGGGCGTACGCGCGGCGTGCTCGCCGGCGTGCTCGTCGTCGGCCTCGCCCTCGGCTTCACGTGGGTGGTGCTCGCGGCCCGCGGCGGCGGCGGCCTCGGGCAGGATCCCTTCGGGCGGGAGGCGCCGGACTTCGAGCTCGCGCTCCTCGGCGGCCCGGACCGGCCGGGCGCCTGGCCGCTGCCGGAGGGCGGCGGGGCGGACGGCGATCCGGCGACGCTCGCGCTCTCGGACCTGCGGGGTCGCCCGGTCGTGCTGAACTTCTGGGCGTCCTGGTGCGGCCCGTGCCGGGAGGAGGCACCGATCCTCGCCGCCGCCGAGCCGAGGTGGCGGGAGGCCGGGGTGGTCTTCCTCGGCGTGGACTCCCAGGACACGGAGAAGGACGCGCTCGCCTTCGAGGAGGAGTTCGGCATCACCTACCGGAGCGTCGTGGACGCCGACGGCTCGCTCGCGGCGCGCTACGGCGTGCTCGGGTTCCCCGAGACCTTCTTCATCGACGCCGATGGGGTGATCCGCGCCAAGCAGGTCGGCCCGATCGACGCGCAGACGCTCGAGACCTACGTCGCATCGATCCTGGGGTGAGCGGATGTCCGTGAACTTCGAGCAGGCGCCGATCCTCCTGTTCTGGGAGACGACGAAGGCCTGCGGGCTCGCGTGCAAGCACTGCCGGGCCGAGGCGATCGCGGAGCCGATGCCGGGTCAGCTCTCGACCGAGGAGGGCATGCGCCTGATCGACGACCTGCGGGCGTTCACGCCGCGGTTCCCGGTGATCATCTTCACCGGCGGCGACCCGTTCATGCGGCCGGACCTGTTCGAGCTCGCGGCCCACGCCCGCTCCTACGGGATGCCGATCGGCTTCGCGCCGAGCGTGACCCCCCTGCTCACGCGGGAGGCCGCGCGGCGGATGCGGGAGGTCGGGGCGAAGACCGTCTCGATCAGCCTCGACGGGGCGCGGCCGGAGACCCACGAGGGCGTGCGCGGCATCCCGGGCCACTTCCGCCGGACCGAGGAGGCCGTGCGGATGCTCGTCGAGGAGGGACACACCGTCCAGATCAACACCACGGTGATGCGGCGCAACGTGGACGAGCTCGCCGACGTCGCCGCGCTCGCCGCCGCGTGGGGCGCCCACATCTGGGAGGTGTTCTTCCTCATCCGGGTCGGCCGCGGCTCCGAGCTCGAGGAGCTCACGCCGACCGAGAACGAGGACGTCGTGCACTTCCTCTACGAGGCCTCCCGCTACGGGTTCATCGTGCGCACGGTCGAGGCGCCGTTCTTCCGGCGCGCGGTCGCCGAGCGGCGCGCGCTGGATCCCGAGGCCGACCCGGTCGCGGCCTTCGGGCTCGGCGAGCGCTACCTCCGCCTGACGGCCCGCCTGCGCGAGCGCCTCGGCGAGCCGGGCCCCTCGCGCGCCCAGAGCGTGGGCACCCGGGACGGCAAGGGGATCCTCTTCGTGGCCCACGACGGCGACGTCTACCCCGCCGGCTTCCTGCCGCTGCGGCTCGGCAACGTGCGCGAGCAGGACATCGTGCGGCTGTACCGCGAGCACCCCCTGCTGCGGGCGATCCGCGCCGCGGCGTTCGGCGGCCGCTGCGGCATCTGCCCCTACGCCGACGCCTGCGGCGGCTCGAGGGCGCGGGCGTACGTGACCTCCGGGGACCCCCTCGGTGAGGACCCGGCCTGCTCCTTCCAGCCGGCGGAGGTCGTGCGCGCCTGAGGCGGGGCTCGGGTCCGCGCATCCGCGGGTCGAGCCGTCGTGCGGGCGCCCCGGCCGGACGGCCTCGCGAGGGGGGGACCTGCGCCCTACGCGCCGGATCGGCCGCTGCGGTGAAGTACCGGTGAAGGGGGTGCCCCGTGCGCCTGGAAGCCAGGGTCATGCTCTGGATGGCGGTGCTGCTCGGGGCGGCGGCGGCGATCGCGCTCACCGTCATGGCGCGCCTGGTCACCGACCGGCTCGAGCAGCAGTGGATCGAGGCCGGCGAGGTCGTCGCCCGGACCGCCGCGGACAGCCTCGAGGTCAGCATGCTGAACAACGCCCCCGAGGACATCCGGCGCTCGGTCCGCAACGTCGAGGAGGGTCGGCTGATCGAGGCCGTCACCGTCTACCGCCGGACCGGCACGCCCTGGGTGACCTCGAACCCGCAGCTCGGGCTGACCGAGGCCGGACGGGCGGCGCTCATGGGCGCGATGGACCAGAACCGCACGGTCTCGGCCTCCGGCCGAGGGACGCTCTCGGTCTTCGTGCCGGTCCCCAAGCAGTCCGAATGCGTCGGGTGCCACTCGGAGGCCTCGAGCGTCCTCGGGGCGGTCGAGGTGCGCCTGGACGAGGAGCCCTTCCAGCGGGAGCTCGTCCGCAGCGCCCGGACCTCGCTCGTCGTCGCGGGCATCCCGCTGCTCGTCGGGATCGTGGTCTCGGTGTGGGCGCTCCGCCGCAGCGTTCTGCGGCCGCTCGCCGACATCGGTGAGGCCGCCGAGCGGCTCGGTCAGGGCGACCTCTCGGTACGTCTGCCCCGGTACCGCGGCTGGGAGCTCGCGGAGGTCGCCGAGACCTTCAACGAGATGGCGAGCCGGCTCGAGCGCCAGGCCTCCGACCTGCGCGCGACCACCGAGGAGCTCCGCGCCGAGCTCGAGGGGATGGAGGAGATCCAGGCGCTGCTCACCTCCGGCGCCGGCCTGTCGGAGGTGCTCGGGCGCGCGGCGAGCCAGATCGCGGCGGCGCTCGGCGCCAGCGGGACGGCGATCTGGCGGCCGGAGAGCGAGGCGCCGGCGGCCCTCTTCGGCACGCCGCCGCCCGACGGCGAGCTGCTCGAGCGGGTGGCCGCCGAGCGCGGGGTGCTGAGCTCGCAGGGCCCGCTCGCGCAGGTCCCCGAGGCCGAGCCGGTGGCGTGGGTGTTCGCGCCGGCGTGCATCGGCGAGCGCTGCCTCGCGGTGGTCGGCCTCGGCTGGGACCCGCCGAAGCCGCTCGATGCGGCCGAGCGCGGCCTGCTCGGCTCGCTCGCGGGGCTCGTCGGGGTGGCCGTGCGCAACGCGGAGCTCCTCGAGCGGCTCCAGCAGAAGGAGCAGGCCCTGCAGGGGCTGCTGCGCAAGACGCTCACGGTCCAGGAGGAGGAGCGCCGGCGCCTGTCGCGCGAGCTCCACGACGAGACCTCGCAGGTGCTCTCGGCGCTCATCATGAACGTCGACCTGCTCGAGTCCCAGGCCCCCGTCGACGAGGACGCGCGGGCCCGGATCGCCGCGGTGAAGTCGCTCGCCGAGGAGGCCGCCCGGAACCTGGACCGGATGCTGTTCGAGCTGCGGCCGGCGCTCCTCGACGAGCTCGGGCTCATCCCCGCGCTGCGCTGGTACGTGGCCCAGATGAGCGACGTGTGGGGCTTCCCCATCGAGTTCGAGGGCGCGAAGGTGGGCCGGCTGCCCGACCACATCGAGCTCGCGGCCTTCCGGATCGTGCAGGAGGCCGTGAGCAACGCCGCACGGCACGCGAAGCCGAGCCGCGTGCGCGTGCGGGTCGGCCTGCGGGAAGGCCGGCTGCACCTCGAGGTGGAGGACGACGGCATCGGCTTCGACGTGATGGAGGTCGCGGCCCGGGCCCGCACCGGCGAGGCCGTCGGGCTGGAGGGCATGCGCGAGCGCGCCGAGATCGCCGGCGGGACGTTCCGGGTCGACTCGGTGCCGGGCCGCGGCACGCGGGTGGTGGCGGAGATCCCGCTGCCCGAGGGGGGTGAGGCCGCTCCGGCGGGAGCGGACGAAGGTGGCGAGCGGACATGAACGGGCGGGTGAAGGTGCTGGTGGTGGACGACCACGAGATCGTGCGCGAGGGGATCCGGATGGTCCTCGCGACCGATCCCGAGATCGAGGTCGTCGGCGTCGCCTCCTCCGGCGAGGAGGCGATCGAGAAGGTGCGCGAGCTCGAGCCCGATGTCGTGCTCATGGACATCGGGATGCCCGGGCTGTCGGGGTTCGAGGCGACCCGGCGGATCCGCGAGTCGCACCCGAACACCCAGGTGGTGGCGCTCACGGTCCACGACAGCGAGGGGTACGTGTTCCA
>Ga0073930_1002623_pt1 | contig 11695 bp, 11 predicted proteins | sample DewCreD2012metaG_5_FD_76968 | JGI IMG/M metagenome (GOLD analysis project Ga0073930, IMG submission 76968) | Hot spring sediment bacterial and archeal communities from British Columbia, Canada, to study Microbial Dark Matter (Phase II) - Dewar... ...
CGCCGTGCTCATGACCAAGGGCGAGGACTTGCGCCTGAATCCCGGGACGATCCTCCGCGTGCGCTTAGAGCGCGCGCTCTCGCTTCCCGTGATCCGTTCGGTGCCGGAGCCGCGACGTCCGGGAGAGCGCCCGTGAGTCGAATGCTCAAAGCCGAATGCTCTCGATGAGCGCGCGTACGGCCTCCGCCGAGCGATGCAGAGCGGCGCGCTCTTCGAGCGTCAGGCCGATCTCGATGATCTGCTCCACGCCGGAAGCGCCGAGCTTCACCGGGACGCCGAGGAAGATCCCCTTGATGCCGTATTCCCCATCGAGATAGACGGAGCACGGACGAATCTTCTTCTTATCCTTGAGCACCGCCTCGACCATCTCCACGACGGCGGCCGATGGGGCATAGTAGGCCGATCCGGCCTTGAGCAAGCTCACGATCTCGGCACCCCCCTCGCGCGTGCGTTTGACGATCGCCTCGATCTTCTCTTTCGGGAGCAAGTCCGTGAGCGGAATGCCCGCGACCGAGGAGTAGCGCACAAGCGGGACCATCTCATCGCCATGCGAGCCGAGGACGAAGGCGAAGACATCCTCGACCGAGACGCCGAGCTCCTCGGCGATGAAATAGCGCATGCGAGCCGTATCGAGGATGCCGGCCATGCCGAAGACCCGCTCGCGCGGAAAGCCCGAGACCTTGTAGGCCACATAGGCCATCGCGTCCAGGGGATTGGAGACGACGATGAGGATGGCATTGGGGGAGTACTTGACGGCCTCTTGCGTGACACCGCGGACGATGTCCGTATTGATGGTGAGCAGATCGGATCGGCTCATCCCCGGTTTGCGAGGCACGCCGGCCGTGATGACGATGATGTCGGAATCGGCCGTCTCGCGATAGCCGTTCGATCCGACGACGCGAACGTCGCAGCCGAGAACGGGCGTGGACTCGGCCAAATCCAGGGCTTTCCCTTGCGGCAAACCTTCGATGATGTCCACGAGCACGACATCGCCGAGCTCCTTATCCACGAGGCGATGCGCGACGGTCGCGCCGACGTTGCCGGCGCCGATGATGGTGATCTTCTTTCGCGCCATAGTCCCTCCCGACGCTGATCAAACGCCCAATGTGGGAGCGCGCTCATTGGCGCGCTCGCCCGGAATGGGAAGCGCACTTCCCCCGAAAGCTCGCGCGAGTCGCCGGGCGTCTCTCGCTAGCCCATATTTTCGATGATAGCCGTGGCGAACTCGCTCGTCTTCACCTGACGGGCGCCCTCCATAAGGCGCGCCAGATCATAGGTGACGATCTTCTGCTCGATGGTCCGCTCGATGGCCGTCGTGATCAGCGAGGCCGCTTCGCGCCATCCGATGTACTCGAACATCATCACGCCGGCCAGGATGACGGCGCTCGGATTGATGACGTCTTTGTCGGCGTACTTGGGGGCCGTGCCATGCGTCGCTTCAAAGAGCGCGATGTAGTCGCCGATATTCGCGCCCGGCGCCAGGCCCAATCCGCCGACCTGCGCCGCGCAGGCATCGCTCAGGTAATCGCCGTTCAGGTTCGGCGTCGCGATGACGGAATATTCATCGGGGCGCGTGAGCACCTGCTGGAACATCGAGTCGGCGATGCGATCGTTGATGAGGATCTTCCCCTCGGGGAGCTTCCCGTCGTATTTCTCCCACAGCTCTTGCTCGGTGACGGTGACGTCGCCGAACTCTTCCTTGGCCAATTGATACCCCCAGTCGCGGAAGGCGCCTTCGGTGAACTTCATGATGTTGCCCTTGTGCACGAGTGTGACGACCCGGCGGCCGTTCTCCAGAGCGTAGCGAATGGCCTTGCGGATCAAGCGCTTGGTCGCGAAGATGGAGATCGGCTTGATGCCGATGCCGCTATCGGGGCGCACCGAGTAGCCGAGGCTCCGGAGGAACTCGATCGTCTTCTGCGCCTGCTCCGTCCCCTGCTGGAACTCGATGCCGGCATAGACGTCTTCGGTGTTCTCGCGGAAGATGACGACGTCGAGCTTCTCCGGATGCTTCACCGGGGAGGGAACGCCCCGGTACCAGCGGACCGGACGCACGCACGCGTAGAGATCGAGGACCTGCCGCAGCGTGACGTTCAGCGATCGGATGCCGCCGCCGACGGGCGTCGTCAGCGGTCCCTTGATGGCGACGGTGAACTCGCGGATCGCCTCGACAGTGTCTCGAGGGAGCCATTCGCCGAACTTCTCGTACGCCTTCTCGCCAGCGAAGATCTCGTACCAGACGATCTGCCGCTCTCCGCGATAGGCTTTCTCGACAGCGGCATTGAAAACGCGCGAGGCCGCTCGCCAGATGTCACGACCCGTCCCATCCCCCTCGATGAAGGGGATGATCGGGCGGTTCGGGACGACGAGCCGTCCATCTCGAATTTCGATCTTCTCGCCCTCGGCGGGCACGGGGATATTATTGAATGAAAGCATGACGTCCTCCTGAGATCGAAGATCGCATATTCGCTCAAAGCGAACAAGCATAACAAGGAGAGACAAGAAGCGTCAACGCGCATCTTGACAAAAAGCGAGGCATGGCGCATCCTTGTTCCCGTCTCCGACTTGCCGTAGAATAGAGGCGAGAAGCAGGTCAGGAAAAGCCGGTCACCGGAAGTGCGTTTTCCGACCTGCCCGTCGGAGCCGGGGAATGTGAGGACATCATAATCGGGAGGGGGGAATGAGAAAGGTCGCAAGCCTTGCGGCGTCACTCCTCTGTGTCACACTCATCGCCGGGGTGGGGCGGATCGCCCGTGGGCAAGCGCCGGCGCAGCCACAGTATACGCGCGAGGAAGCGGATGCCTACAACGCGGTGTATCGAGCCTATGAAGCGGGGAAGCCGGAGGAGGTCGTTCAAGCGGGTGAAGCGTTCTTGGCGAAATTCCCCAATAGCGTCCTGGCGCCGCGCGCCAAGCCCATCCTCGTCCTCGCCTACGTGCAGACCAATCGTTTTGAGAAGGCCTTCGACATGGGGCGCGAGGTCTTGAGCGCTGATCCCAACAACTTCAGCATCCTCTACGTCCTCGCGCTGGCCGCGGCGACGGCGTCCAAAGGGCGCGACACGCGTTTTGATGCGGACGGCTTGACCTATGCCATGCGCGCGTTGGAGCTGGCTTCTACCGGAAACGCCCCGCCGGGCTTCGCCCCTCAGCTTTGGGAGCAGCAGAAGAATAAGATCCTTGGCGCGCTGCATCAAGCGGCGGGTTTGTTCCTCTACAACAAGACCGACTATGAGCCGGCGATCGAGCATCTGAAGAAGTCGGCGGAGTTGGATCAGAGCGATCCGGTGACCTTCTACCTCATCGGCGAAGCGCTCAAGCTCGGCAAGTACGCGAAGCTGCGGGAGAGCTACGATAAGCTCACGCCGGAGGAGAAGGTCGCCGAAGCGGGCAAGCAGTTGCTGCAACAGGTGGACGAGGTGGTGGATCAGATGATCGAGATGTATGCCCGTACGGTCGCCATCTCCGAGGCCAATGCGAGCTTTCAAGCGCTGAATCAGGAGGCCCGCAAGATCCTGGAGAGCTTCTATCGCTATCGGCATAACGATACGACCGAGGGCATGGAGGAGCTGATCAAGAAGTACAAGCCGTCGGCCCAGACCTCAGCGGGATCGCCGTGAGCGGGATGCCGACCGAGGCGCGAGATCTGAGCGAATTGGAGCGTAAAATCGGATACACCTTTCGGCGCCGGGAACTCCTGGATCGGGCGCTCACGCATCGTTCCTACGCACATGAGATTGGGGCGATGGGGCTGGCGGATAACGAAGCGTTGGAGTTCCTCGGCGATGCCGTCCTGGGGTTCATCGTGAGCGCGTGGCTCTTCGAGCTGTTCCCGACGTTGCCGGAGGGGAAACTCGCGAAGATGAAGGCATTTTTGGTGAGCGCGGATAACTTGTACGTGCACGCGCAGAATGTGCAGCTCGGGGAATACTTGCGGTTGAATCGCGGTGAGGAGAAGACCGGGGGGCGCACCAAGCGCACGCTCTTGGTGGATGCGTATGAGGCCTTGATCGCGGCCCTTTATCTGGATGGGGGGATCGAGGCCGCGGAGGCATTCGTGCGCCGGCAGTTTCAGGATGTCGTCTGCGGTTTGGATCCGGAGAGCGTGCAGTGGAGCGATTACAAGACGACGCTACAGGAGCAGTTGCAGGCGCGTGGTCTGCCGCCACCGGTCTATGAGGTGACCGGGATCGAAGGCCCGGCGCATGCCCGCCGCTTTCATGTGAGCCTTCGGATCGGCGCCCGAGTAGTCGCGACCGGCGAAGGGCCGACCATCAAAGCCGCGCATCAGCACGCGGCCCGCATGGCGTTGGCCCAGTTGGATCAGCTTCTGGAGACTCCCGAAAACGGAGCGACCCCATGATGGAGCGATTGGAGGCGACTCCGTCCGAGCCGTTCTCCTCTTCGGGGCCGGAGATCGCGCGAGCGACGGAGATGCCGAAATCCACCGTGCGGGAATACTTCGAGTCGGCCGTCGTCACCGTGATCATGGCCTTGTTCGGGATGACGTTCGTGGTTCAGGCCGTGAAGGTGCCCACCGGCTCGATGCAAAACAACATCCTCATCGGCGACCATCTGTTGGTGAACAAATTCATCTTCGCCGAGAGGCGTGAAGGCCTCTTCTGGCGGCTCTTCCCCTATCGGGACGTTCGTCGGGGAGATGTGGTCGTCTTCAAGTACCCGCAGAATCCCGAAGTCAACTACGTCAAGCGCGTCATCGGACTGCCCGGGGAGGCGGTCGAAATTCGCGGGACGCGCGTCTTCGTCAATGAACGCGAGCTTCCGGAGCATCGCCTCTACGTTCAGAATCCGCGGTTCGATGCCGAAGATTCCGCGCTGCAAATCGTTCGGGAGGAGCCGTCGCCCGAGGGGGCGCGGTATCGCGTCTATTGGGAGTCGTATCACGCCGAGCGCGGAGGGGTGGATTTCCCTTCCGGGGGACGGTACGCCGTCGGACGCCCCTTCCTCATCCCCGAGCACGCGTACTTCGTCATGGGGGACAATCGCGACGATAGCGAGGACAGTCGGTTCTGGGGGACGGTGCCGCGCGAGTACATCGTCGGGCGCGCCCTCGTCGTGTATTGGTCCTACGATGAGCGCGCGGCGGCCGCGCATGGAGGGAATCTTCTGCTGAGGATTCTGCGCCATACGCGGTGGAAACGGGTGGGGACGCTCATCCGCTGAAACGGCGGCTGGGGAAAGGTCTTCGGTTGACGAATGGTGCGTCTTCGCCTAGAATGCTGAGCGCGTTTTCGCCGGGCTCACGTGTCGGATCGAGTGGGCACGCGGCACGTGAGGAAGCATGAGCGCAAAGAGCGCATGGTGGCGAGTGGGGGTGAGCTTGGCGATAGGTTTCGGAGGGCTTCTTCCGGTCTCGGCTCAACAGCGCCCGCTTGTGACCGAGCGGGTGGCCACTGTACCCGAAGGCGGGCTGCGAATAGATCTCGGATTCGAGTTCGCGCAGACGCAACGCTTTCCCCTTTCGGGATTGCGCGGCGACCTCTCGCGCGTGGGCGTCCTGGGGTTGTCGCTCGGCGTGGCGTCGCGTGTGGAGCTTCAGCTTCGCGGGACGATTCAGAATTATCTGAGCATTGATGAGCGGCGAGGGGGAGCGATTCCGCTTCGGCTGCCGACGCCCGAGAGCACGCACGATGTGGGGGATTTCAGCCTCTGGCTGAAGATGCGGCTGCGCGCGCCCCGCGGGCGATGGCCGGCACTCGGCGCGCGCGTGGGCGTCGAGCTGCCGAATTCCGATCAGGCGCGAGGGATCGGGACGAATCAGATGAATTTCTTCGCCGCCATGCTGGCGGAGAAGCAGTGGGGCGCCTTCGATCTCTTCGGTCACGTCGGCCTGGGCATCCTGCCGGCTCCGATCCAGCCCTTCGTGCAAAACGATGTGCTGCTCTATGGCGTGGCCGCCGTCTATAAGCTGAACGCGCGAGCGAATCTCGTCGCTGAGGTGAACGGGTGGGAGAGCACGCGCCATCGGGCGCCTCTGGGGACGGAATCGCGAGGACAGGTGCGCGTCGGCCTGCAGTTCCGCACGGGACGTCTCTGGTGGGACCTCGCTGGCCTGCGCGGCGTGCATGCCATTGATCCCCGAAGCGGGATCGTCTTCGGGATGAGCACGACGGTGCCGTTATGGAAGCGATGACGAATCCCATTCGATTCGGCACATCGGGATGGCGGGCCATCCTGGCCGAGGACTTCACGCTGGAGAACGTGCGGGTGGTCATGCGCGCCATCGCGCGCTATGTGAAGCGTCAGCGGGAGGAAGCGACGCTCATCGTCGGCTACGATACGCGATTCCTGGCCGAGACGTTCGCGCGCGAGAGCGCGCGCGTGTTGGCCGAGGAAGGCGTGGACGTTCTGCTGTGCGCGGAGCCGGTGCCGACGCCCGTCCTCGCCTACGCCATTGTGGCCGAGCGCACGCAGGGAGGCGTGAACATCACGGCCAGCCATAATCCGCCCGAATATCAGGGGATCAAGTTCTCGACGGCCGACGGAGCGCCTGCGCTCCCAGAGGTCACGCGGGAGATCGAGCAGGAGGTCGAGCGGATACGTCGCGGGGAGAGCCCCGGGATTCTCCCTGGTAAAAGGCGTGGGGTCATTCGCGCCTATGACCCGCGCGAGGACTATTTGCGCGATCTCGCGACGAAGGTAGACTTCCAAACGATCGCGCGAGCCCGCTTGCGCGTGGCTGTGGATCCGCTGTGGGGGACGGCGCGCGGGTATTTAGATCGCGCCTTACAGGAAGCCGGGTGCGACGTCCATCTCCTGCATGCCCATCGCGATGTGCTCTTCGGCGGGGGGGCACCGGAGCCTTCGGCCGAACGCTTGCGGACGCTCCGCGAGGTCGTCGCGTCCGGCGGCTTCGATCTCGGTGTGGCTGCCGACGGAGATGACGACCGATTCGGCATCGTGGATCGGGGAGGCGTCTTCGTGACGCCCAATCAGATTCTGGCGCTTTTGTTCGACTACTTGTGTGAGACGCGCCCGTGGGAGGGGGGTGTAGCCCGCAGTGTCGCGACGTCGCATCAGGTGGATCGCGCGGCGCGGCGTCGTGGACGCCCGGTGTACGAGACGCCTGTCGGCTTCAAATACATCGGCGAACTGCTCAAAGCGGGGAAGATCCTCTTGGGCGGGGAGGAGAGCGCGGGTCTCTCGATTCGCGGCCATTATCCGGAGAAGGACGGGATTCTCGCCGCGCTCCTGGTTGTGGAGAGCGTCGCGCGCACGGGCGCGAGCGTGAGCGAGGGGTTGGAGCGTCTCTACGCGCAGGATGGACGGCTCTGGAGCGGACGTATCGAGATCGCATTGACCGAGCCAACGCGCCGACGCCTGCAGGAGAAGCTTCAGGCCGATCCCCCTGCCGATTTTTTCGGGCGTCGTCTCATTCAGGTGAATCGAACGGACGGGCTGAAGCTGTTGTTCGACGATAGCTCATGGCTGCTGTTGCGGCTCTCGGGCACGGAACCTGTAGCGCGGTGCTACGCGGAAGCGACAACGGAGGCGGATCTGGAGGTGCTGCTTGAACAAGGGCGAATCTTCGCGTTGCAGTGAGAGTCGGCGCGCGCGCGCGAGCTCGATGCGAGTGGGACCGATCATTGGCCTGATACTTGTGCTCGCCGGGATCGGCCTGGGGTGTGGGATGATCCTCGTGCGGGCGCACCGGGAATATCGGGCCGCGCAAGCGGAATATCAGCAGTTAGAGGCGGAGGTGCGACAGCTCCGCCTGGAGACGGAACGGCTCATGGAGGAGATTCGCGCGCTCAAGACGGATCCCGAAGTCATCGAGCGGATCGCGCGCGAAGAGCTGCGCATGATCCGTCCGGATGAGATGGTGCTCTCTTTCCCCGAGGCCTCGAAGCGATAGAGGGGGATGGCTCTCATACGATGTCATTCTTTACCAGGGGAGGGGAGCGCGATGCTCGTCGAGGAGAACCTGAATCCGTTCGTCGTCGCCCTGGCGCAATTCGATCGTGCGGCGGCGTATCTCGATTTGGACGAAGGATTGAAGGAACTGCTCCGGACGCCCAAGCGGCAGTTGGTCGTCTCCATTCCCGTCAAGATGGACGATGGCAGCTTGCGCGTCTTCGAAGGGTATCGGGTCCAGCACAACGTAGCGCGCGGGCCGGGCAAAGGGGGGATTCGGTATCACCCCGATGTGACGCTCGACGAAGTGAAAGCGCTGGCCATGTGGATGACGTGGAAGTGCGCGACGGTGAATCTCCCTTACGGTGGCGCCAAAGGCGGCGTGCGGGTCAATCCGAAGGAGTTGTCGCAGGGGGAGCTGGAGCGATTGACGCGTCGCTATGCGACCGAGATCGCGCCGCTCATCGGCCCGGAGCGCGACATCCCGGCTCCGGACGTCTACACGGACGCGCAGACGATGGCCTGGATCATGGATACGATCAGCATGTTCAAGGGGCACACGGAGTTGGGCGTGGTCACGGGCAAGCCGGTCGAGTTGGGCGGATCGCGCGGGCGGCAGGAGGCGACGGCGCGCGGCTGCCAAGTCGTCATTCGCGAAGCGTGTCGCGCGCTCGGCCTCGCCTTGAACGGCGCGACGGTCGTCGTCCAGGGCTTCGGCAACGCGGGCAGCAACGTCGCCCGGTTTCTCCATCAAGATGGGGCGCGCATCATTGCGGTGAGCGACTCTAAGGGGGGGATCTATAACCCGCGCGGTATTGATCCCGAAGCCGCCCTTCAGCACAAGGCGCGAACCGGAGCCGTGCATGGCCTGCCCGATACGGAGGCGATCACCAACGAGGAACTGCTCGAACTCCCGTGCGACATTCTCATTCCGGCCGCGTTGGAGAATCAGATCACGCGGCACAATGCCGATCGCATTCGCGCGCGTCTTGTCGTCGAGGCGGCCAATGGGCCGACGACGCCGACGGCCGACGACATCCTCTTCGATCGCGGGATCACGGTCATCCCGGACGTCTTGGCCAACGCCGGCGGCGTCTCGGTCTCCTACTTCGAATGGGTGCAGAATCAGTACGGATTCTTCTGGTCGGAAGACGAGGTCCTCCACCATCTGGAGCGGATCATGACAAGCGCCTTTCACGAAGTCCGCGCGACGGCCGAGCGCTATGGCGTCGATCTGCGGCGCGGCGCCTACATCCTGGCCATCGGGCGGGTGGCCGAGGCGACGCGCGTGCGCGGGATCTTCCCGTGAAGCGAAGCGCGTCCTCATCCCTCAGTAGGGGGAGGGCACTAACGGTTTCTTCTCAAGCCGGTTGGTTGACATCGCCGGGGGGGAGCGGTAGCATTGTGATTTTGGTGGAACTCGCAGGCGCCGTCGTTCGTAAGAAGCGGTGATCAGATCGGGGGAAGAGGAGATGGCATCGAGTCGGAAAAAGAAGCTTTTGACTGCTCTCATCCTCATTGTGACCTTAGGGGCGGTCGTCGGCATCAGCGTCACCCGAGGCCGAACGGATGTCCCCGTCGTCCAGGTCGAGAAAGTGACCCGTCGGCCCCTGTTGGAGTCGAAGGTCACGGCTAATGGCGAGGTTCGCCCGCGAAATTTCGTGAACATGACCTCGGAGGTCCCCGGCCGCGTCATTGAGATTTACGTGAAGGAGGGGGATTGGGTGAAGGCGGGGACGCCGCTTCTGAAGATCGACCCGACGCAAATCTCTTCGGAAGCGGAGAGCAGCCAGGCCAATCTCCAAGCCGCGCGGGCCGAGGTGCAGAATGCTCAAGTGCAGGTGGATGCGGCGCGAAACAACGTCCTGAACGTCCAAGCGAGCCTGGCCGCCGCCAAGTACGAGCTGGAGCGAACGAAAGCCGATCTCGTCTTCGCCGAAGAGGAATTCCGTCGTCGGGAGCAGCTCCTGGAGCAAGGCGTCATCTCGCGCGCCGAGTATGATCGGGCGCGCGCCTCATATCGCGGAGCGCAGGCCCTGGTCGAAGCGCAGCAGCAGCGCGTTCAGCAACTGGAGGCGCAGCTGCGCGATGCGCAAATTCGAGTCCGTCAGGCCCAGGCGCAATTACAAAGCGCGCGCGCTCGCGTCGCCCAGATTCAAGCCAATTACAAGAGCGCGCTGGATCGCCTGGCCAAGACCGTGCAGAAGGCCCCTATTGACGGCGTCATCGCCAATCTCCCCGTGCGCATCGGTCAGTACGTGCTCGCCAGCTTCAGCACGACGCCCCTGCTGACCATCGCCGATATGTCGGAGATCAACGTCGAAGTCCAAGTGGATGAGACCGATATCGCGCGCGTCCGCGTCGGGCAGAAAGCGCGCATCCGCGTGGATGCGCTTGGCGATCAGGTGCTGGAGGGCGTGGTCTCCGAGGTCGGCCGCGCCGCTTTGATTCGCGGCGGACAAGCGCTTCCGGAGCTCACGCCTTCGGGGCAAGAGGCGAAGGATTTCAAGGTGGTCATTCGGTTGGTTGATCTGACGCCGGAAGTCCGCGACCGACTGCGCCCGGGCATGTCGGCGACGGCGACGATCACCACCGACATGCGCGAGAACGTCATCGCTGTTCCTCCGGCAGCCCTTGTGGAGCGCGACGCGGAGGAAGTCGGTGCTCAGGTGGATTCGGCCAATGGGCAGAAGAAACGTCTTCAGGGGGTCTTCATCGTACAGGATAATCGAGCGATCTTTCGTCCGGTCGAGACGGGTATCTCCGGGGAGATGGAGATCGAGATCGTGAGCGGACTTGAGGAGGGGATGGAGGTGATCGTTGGCCCGTATCGAGAACTGCGCACGTTGAAGCATAATGCTCTCGTCAAGAAGGAGTATGTCCAGAGCCGATAGACATTCCCTCGGCTGAGGAGAGGCGATGAGCCGATCGAGCACGATGCCCGAGCTGAAGCCGGAGACCGCGACCTTCGCCCGACGTTCTCCCTCCGCCGACGGATTGATCCGTATGGAGAACGTCTGGCGCACGTACAAGATGGGCCAGGAGGAAGTCCACGCCTTACGCGGGATCAACTTGGTCATCCACCCCAACGAGTACGTAGCCATCATCGGCCCCTCCGGTTCGGGGAAATCCACACTGATGAACATCATCGGCTGCTTGGATACGCCGACGGCTGGCCGCTATTGGCTCAATAATCGGCTCGTCAGCGAGATGGATGACGATGAGCTGGCCTACATTCGGAATCGAGAGATCGGATTCGTCTTCCAATTGTTCAATCTTCTGCCGCGCGCGACGGCGCTGCACAATGTCGAGTTGCCGCTGATCTACGCGGGCGTTCCGGCCAAGGAGCGGCTGGAGCGCGCCCGTCAGGCCTTGGAGATGGTGGATCTTGGCGATCGCATGCACCATCGGCCGAATGAGCTTTCGGGTGGACAACGGCAGCGCGTCGCCATCGCCCGCGCTCTGGTGAATCGGCCTTCAATTCTGCTGGCCGATGAGCCCACCGGGGCCCTCGACTCCAAGACCGGAGCAGAGATCATGGCGCTCTTCGATCGCCTCCACGCCCAGGGGAATACGATCATCATCGTCACCCACGAACCGGAGGTCGCCGCGCACGCGCATCGCATCATCCATATCCGCGACGGGCGCATCGAGCGCGAGGAATGGCGCTGACGCCCTCCCCAAAGGCATAAATTTTCCCTGACCTTCAGACATGAGTTCGGACATTTCCGAAGACCAAGCGTTGGAAGAACTCCAGGACCCGGTGGAGCAGCTTACGGAAGACCTGGGCGCTCATCCGAATCTTCTGCTTGAGCAGCACG
>Ga0073930_1002632_pt1 | contig 11630 bp, 8 predicted proteins | sample DewCreD2012metaG_5_FD_76968 | JGI IMG/M metagenome (GOLD analysis project Ga0073930, IMG submission 76968) | Hot spring sediment bacterial and archeal communities from British Columbia, Canada, to study Microbial Dark Matter (Phase II) - Dewar... ...
GCGGAGCGCGTGGAGCACGGGCAGCGTGTACACGCCCTCCCGCATGTCCACCCCCGGCTCCTTGCCGAGCTCCTCGGCGCTCGCGGTGATGTCCATGATGTCGTCCGAGAGCTGGAAGGCCGTCCCGAGCGCGTCCCCGTAGGCCTCGAGCAGCGCGACGTGCTCGGGCGGCGCGTCGGAGAGCAGCCCGCCCATCCGACAGGAGGTCGCGATGAGCGCCCCGGTCTTGCGCCGGATGATCTCGAGGTAGGCCTCGACGGTGTGCCCGACGTTGCCCGAGGCCTCGACCTCGCGGATCTGGCCGTCGCAGAGCGTCGCGATGGTCCGCGCGAGGAGCGCGATGACCTCCGGCCCGAGGTCCGAGCTGATCTCCGAGGCCCGGGCGAACAGGTAGTCGCCGGTGAGGATCGCCACGGTGTTGCTCCAGCGCGCGTTCACCGAGGGCACGCCGTGGCGCGAGTCCGCCTCGTCGATCACGTCGTCGTGGTACAGCGTGGCCGCGTGCACGAGCTCGATCGCGACGGCGCCCGGGATCAGGCGGGGGTCGGCAGGATCGCCGAAGTGCCCGGCGAGGAGCACGAGCATCGGCCGGAAGCGCTTGCCCCCGGCCTCGATCAGGTACGGGGCGGTCTGCGCGAGCAGGTCCGACTCGGCCACGACGGCCTTGCGCAGCGCCTCCTCGACCTCCTCGAGGCGGGCGCGGATCTCCGCCTCGAGCGCCGCATCGGGGGGCTCCAGCCCGGGGATCAGCCGCCGACCCATGCCCCGTAGCCTCTCACCATCTGATCACCGCCGCCTTGCCCAGGACGTCCGTCACGAGGCCGGGAAGCACGCCGAGCAGGAGCGTCCCGGCCGCCGGGAGCACGAGCACGAGCCTCGGCGCGAGCGAGGGATCCGGCTCGCGGTCCCCCACCGGCTCCCGCATGTACATCAGGACCATGACCCGCAGGTAGAAGAAGGCCGCCGCCACGCTCGCGAGCACGCCGAGGAGCACGAGCTCGACGTGCCCGGCCGCCACCGCGGCCCGGAACACGCTCACCTTGGCGATGAACCCGGCGGTCGGCGGGATCCCGGCGAGCGAGAGCAGGAACAGGCTGAGCAGGCCGGCGAGGAAGGGGCTCCGCCGGTACAGGCCGGCGTAGTCCTCGAGCGAGGTGCCCCGCTCGCCGTGGGAGACCACGAGCACGACGCCGAAGGCCCCCACGATCATGAGCGCGTAGGCGAGCAGGTAGAACAGGGCGGCGTCGATGCCGGGGGCCCCCGGCGCCGTCATCCCGATCAGCACGAACCCCGCGTGGGCCACGCTCGAATAGGCGAGCATCCGCTTGATGTCGGTCTGCGCGATGGCGAGGATGCTCCCCACGATCACCGAGACGGCGGCGAACCCCCAGATCACCGGCGTCCAGTCCCAGCCGAGGGGCTGCAGGGCGACGTCGAAGACCCGCAGGAAGGCCGCGAAGGCGGCGATCTTCGTGCCGGCCGACATGAAGGCCGTCACCGCGGTGGGGGCGCCCTGGTACACGTCGGGGGTCCACATGTGGAAGGGGGCCGACGAGACCTTGAAGCCGAACCCCACGGCGAGCAGGGCCATCGCGACGAGCGCGAGCGCCGGCACCTCGGTCCGCCCGGCGAGGGCGTTCGCGATGCGCGCGAGCGAGGTCGAGCCGGTGGCCCCGTAGGCCATGGCCACGCCGTAGAGGAAGAACGCGCTCGAGAACGCCCCGAGCAGCAGGTACTTCATCGCGCCCTCGATCGAGGCGAGCCGGCGCGAGGACCCGGTGAGCACGTACAGGCTGAGCGAGAGGATCTCGAGCGCCACGAAGGTGGTGACGAGGTCGGCCGAGGCCGCGATGAGGGTCATGCCCGAGGTCGCGAACAGCACGAGCGCGAAGAACTCGGGCCGCAGCTCGCCGTCCCGCGCGAGCGAGTGGTGCCCGAGCGGGAGCGCGAGCCCCGCGACGCCGAGGAGCAGCAGCCGGACGACCACGGCGAAGCGGTCCACGGCGACCGCGCCGGCGAGCGCCGTCGGCCCCCCGTCCCATCCCCAGAGCATCACCGAGGCCGCGGCCGCCCCGGCGACGCCCGCGAGGGAGATCGCGAGGAGCGCCGCGGGGTCCACCCGACGCACGAGCACGCCGGCGAGGAGCACCAGGATCCCCGCCCCGACGAGCAGGAGCTCGGGGGCGATCGGCGCGAGCTCGACCCGCGGGGTCACGGCGCGCCCTCCTGCGCGAGCGGGACCGGGCTCGGCGCGACGACCTCGCTCGCGCCGACGCCCGAGAGCACGCGGGCGGTGGCGGGCTCGATCCGGTCGAGCATCACCTTCGGGTACACGCCGATCGCGAGGATCGCCGCGAGCACGGGGGCGAGGACCAGGGCCTCCCGGAGCGACAGGTCGGGGTGCCCCCGGTGCTCGGCCGGCACCGGCCCGGTCGCCATGCGCTGGAACGCCCACAGGAGGTAGATCGCCGCGAGCACGACGCCGCTCGCCGCGACCGCGCCGACCCAGGGGCTGCGCCCCACGGTCCCGAGGACCACCAGGAACTCCCCGACGAAGTTGTTGAGCCCCGGCAGGCCGAGGGAGGACAGCGCGACGAACAGGAAGGCCCCCACGAGCCAGGGCGTGACGCTCCACAGCCCGCCCATCCGCGCGAGGTCCCGGGTGTGGGTCCGCTCGTAGACCATGCCGACGAGCAGGAACAGGGCGCCGGTCGACAGGCCGTGGTTCACCATCTGGAGCACACCCCCGGTGAGCGACTGCTGGGTGAAGGCGAAGGTCCCGAGCACAACGAACCCGAGGTGCGAGACCGAGGAGTAGGCGACGAGCCGCTTCAGGTCGGTCTGCATGAGCGCGACGACCGCCCCGTAGACGATGCCGACGAGCGCGAGCGCGATCACGAGCCCCGCGAAGCGCCGCGAGGCCTCGGGGAACAGCGCGAGGTTGAACCGGATGAGCCCGTAGGCGCCGACCTTCAGCAGGATCGCGGCGAGGATCACCGAGCCGGCCGTCGGGGCCTCGGTGTGCGCGTCCGGCAGCCAGGTGTGCAGCGGGAACAGCGGCACCTTCACCGCGAAGGCGACGAGGAAGGCGAGGAACAGCCACCTCGCCGTGGCCACCGGCAGCTCGAGGTCCGCGAGCGCCCGCACGTCGAAGGTGGGCCCGCCCGGCAGCGCCCCCGAGCGCGCGTGGAGCACGAGGATCGCGACGAGCAGGAACGCCGAGCCGAACATCGTGAACAGGAAGAACTTCACCGTGGCGTAGATCCGGCGCTCGCTCCCCCACACCCCGATGAGCAGGTACATCGGGAACAGGATCGCCTCGAAGAACAGGAAGAACAGCAGCAGGTCGAGCGCGAGGAACGACCCCACCATCCCGGTCTCCAGGGCGAGCAGGCAGGCCATGAACAGCCGGGGGCGGTCATGGACGTGCCAGGACGCGAGGACCGCGATCGGCACGAGGAAGGTCGTGAGCACGACCATCCACAGGCTCACGCCGTCGACCCCGAGCAGGTACCGCAGCCCGATCGAGCGGACCCACCAGGCCTCCTCCACCATCTGGAAGCCGGGGACGGCGGCGTCGAAGCGCCCGAGCATGCCGAGGGAGACGATGAACGTGCCGACCGAGACCACGAGCGCCACCCACCGCGCCGCCGCGGCGGGGAGCCGGGGCCAGGCGAGCAGCACGAGCACCCCGGCGAGCGGGAGGAACGTCGTGAGGGAGAGCCAGCGCGTCACCGCCGCACCCCCACGTAGACGAGCAGCACCGCGGCACCGAGCAGGAACGCGAGCGCGTAGGTCCGCACGAGCCCGGTCTGCACCCGCCGCCCCGCCCCCGCCAGGGCCTGCGTGAGCCGTCCGACGCCGTTGCCCAGCCCGTCCACCCAGCGCGCGTCCACCACCCAGGCCAGGGCGGCGGCCGCCGCGCGGAGCGGGCGGTCCACGGCCGCCGCGTACAGGTCGTCGACGTACATGCCGTGGGCGAGCAGGCGCTGCACGCCCGCCAGGCGCTCGCGCAGGGCGAGCCACTCGACCCGGCCGGAGCCGTACAGGTACCAGGCGAGCCCGAGGCCGCCGAGCGCCGTCACCTGCGAGAGCGCGACGAGCACGCCCTTGGGCAGCCCCGCCTCCCCGTGGGGCACCTCGCCGAGGACCGGCGCGAGGAACGCGGGCAGCGTCCCGGTGCGGGGGTCGGTCATGAGCACCCCGAGCCCGAGCGCCCCGGCCGCGAGGACCGCGAGGGGCAGGAGCATCACCGGCGGGGACTCGTGCGCGTGCAGGGCGCGGTCGCTGCGCGGCCGCCCGAGCAGCGCGAGCGAGACGAGCCGGCCGATGTACAGGGCCGAGCAGAACGCCCCGAGCGTGCCGAGCGCCCACACCGCGCCACGCCCCGTGCCGCTCGCGACCGCGAGGATCTCGTCCTTGGCGAAGAACCCGGCGAGGCCGAGCACCCCGGCGAGCGAGAGCGCCCCCGCCGCCATCGTCGCCGCCGTCCACGGCATGCGCCGCCAGAGCCCCCCGAGCCGCTGCAGGTCGGTCTCCTGCTCGGTCCCGTGCATGACCGAGCCCGCCGCGAGGAACAGCAGCGCCTTGTACGCGGCGTGCGCGACGAGCATGAACATCGCCACCGCGTAGGCGCGCATCCCGGCCGCGACGAACATGTAGCCGAGCTGGCTGATCGTGGAGTACGCGAGCACGCGCTTCGCGTCGTCCTGCCCGATCGCGGACAGCGCCGCGTACAGGGCCGTCACGAGCCCCACGACGAGCACGACGGTGAGCGCCACGCCCGAGAGCTCGAACAGCACGTGCGTGCGCACCACGAGGTACACGCCGGCGGTGACCATCGTCGCCGCGTGGATCAGGGCGGAGACCGGCGTCGGGCCCTCCATCGCGTCGGGCAGCCACACGTGCAGCGGCACCTGCGCCGACTTGCCGACGGCCCCGGCGAACAGCAGGAGCGCGATGATCGTGAACACGCCCGAGGGCTGCAGCGCGGCGACGGCGGGGTCGAGGACGCGCGAGAGGTCGAGCGAGCCGAGCCGGAAGAACACGAGCGCGATGCCGACGAGCAGGGCCGTGTCCCCCACCCGGGTCGTGACGAAGGCCTTCTTCGCCGCGGCGGCCGCGCTCGGGAGCTCGAACCAGAACCCGATCAGCAGGTACGAGCAGAGGCCGACCCCCTCCCAGCCGACGTAGAGCAGCAGGAGGTTCTCCGCGAGCACGAGCAGGAGCATGAAGCCGACGAACAGGTTCAGGTACGCGAAGAACCGCCCGATCCGCGGGTCCTCGGCCATGTAGCCGATCGAGTAGAGGTGGATCAGGGCGCCGACGACGGTGACGACCAGCACCATCGTCACCGAGAGCGGGTCCACGCGCAGCTCGGCCGCGGCGCGGAAGGACCCGGCGCGGATCCACTCGAACAGGTGCACGACGCGCGTGCGCTCGGCCTCGGGCAGGTCGAGGAGGCGCGCGGCGATCCCCACGGCGAGCGCGGCCGAGGCCGCGACCGTCGCCGTGGCGAGCCAGCCGGCGAGCCGCCCGAGGCGCCGCCCCGCGAACAGGAGCACCGCCGCCCCCGCCAGGGGCAGGGTCGGCACGAGCCACACGAGATCCAGCGCTACCACCGCAGCTCCGCGAGGTCGTCCACGTTCGCCGTCCGACGGCGGCGGAAGACGGACACGATGATCGCGAGGCCGACGACGACCTCGGCGGCCGCGACGACGAGCGAGAAGAACGTCAGCACCTGGCCGGTGAGGTCCCCGTGCAGGCGCGAGAACGCGACGAGCGCGAGGTTCACGCCGTTCAGCTGGAGCTCCACCGACATGAACATCACGAGCGCGTTGCGGCGCACGAGCACGCCGACCGTGCCGATCGTGAACAGGGCCGCCGAGACCACGAGGAAGTAGGCGACGGGCGTCCTCACGGCGCGACCTCCAGCTCCTCGGGCTCGGTCGTCGCGGCCTCGGCGGGGGGCGCGGGCGCCTTGCGGTGGGCGAGCACCATCGCCGCGACGGCCGCGACGATGAGCAGCACGGAGGTGGCCTCGAACGGGAGCAGGTAGGAGCGGAACAGGGTCCGCGCGAGCGCCCGGGTGCTCGCGCCCTCGGCGAAGACCGCCGGGCCCCTCGCCGCGAACCCCACCCCCGCGTGGATCGCCGTCACGAGCTCGGCGAGCACGGCGAGGCCGAGCACCACGGCGCCGGTGCGCTGCCACCGCAGCGGCTCGAGGAGCGCCTCCTCGCGGTCGACGCCGAGCAGCATGATCACGAACAGGAACAGCACCATGATGGCGCCCGCGTACACGATGATCTGGACGGCGAACAGGAACGGCGCGTCGAGCATCAGGTAGAAGACGGCCACCGTCACGAGGTTCACGACGAGCAGCAGCGCCGCGTGGACCGCGTTGCGCTGCAGCAGCATCCCGATCGCCGACCCGACGGAGATCGGCGCGAAGACCCAGAAGGCGATCTGCTCGGCGCTCACCGGCTCACCCCTCCCGGTCCACCTCGTCCGTGCCGAGGGGCGGCGGCGGCTCGAGCAGCTGCTCCTTCGTCCAGATCGCCTCCTCCCGCGAGGTGAACGACAGCTCGTAGTAGCTCGTGAGCGTGAGCGCCCGGGTCGGGCAGGCCTCCACGCACAGCCCGCACATGATGCAGCGCAGGTAGTTGATCTGGTAGTCCTTCGCGTACCGCTCGCCCGGGCTCACGGGGTGCTCGGGGTCGTTCTCGGCCCCCTCGACCCAGATCGCGTCCGCGGGGCAGGCATAGGCGCACAGCTCGCAGCCGATGCACTTCTCCAGGCCGTCCTCGTGCCGGTTCAGCCGGTGGCGGCCGATGTGCGAGCGCGGCGGCGGCGGCACGATCACGTGCGGGTACGGCTCGGTCACGTCCCGGCGGAAGACCTGGCGGAGCACCGTCGCCATCCCGGCCGCGAGCGCCCCCACCGCCGAGCCGAGGTCCACGCGCGGGCGGCCGCTCACCGCCCCACCTCCGCCGGCCGGCGCGGCCGCAGGAGCGGCCAGGCCAGGCTCCCCGCGAGGAGCGCCCCCACCACGACGGCCATCCCGGTCACCACCGCCCGGCGCCCGTAGACGTCGGGGAGCACGACGACGGCGCCGGTCACGAGCACCCAGACGAGCCCGAAGGGGATCAGCACCTTCCACCCGAACGCCATGAGCCGATCGAACCGGATGCGCGGCAGCGTCGCGCGCACCCACACGTACACGTAGACGATCGCGAGGACCTTCGCGAGGAACCACAGCGTCGGCCACACCCACGGCAGGACGTCGGGGGCCGGGCCGCGCCAGCCACCGAGGAACAGCGTCACCGCCACCGCGGCCACCGTCACGGTGTTCACGTACTCGCCGAGGTAGAACAGGGCGAACCGGATGCCCGAGTACTCGGTGTGGAAGCCGGCGACGAGCTCGGACTCGGCCTCGGGCAGGTCGAACGGCGGGCGGTTCGTCTCGGCGAGGCCGGCGATGAGGTACACGACGAAGGCCGGGAACTGCGGGATCACGTTCCAGATCCGCTCCTGGGCGGCGACGATCTCGGACATCCGCAGGCTGCCGGAGTACATGAGCACCGCGACGAGCGCGAGGCTCATCCCGATCTCGTAGCTGATCATCTGCGCCGAGGAGCGCACCGCCCCGAGGAGCGGGTAGTTCGAGCCGCTCGACCAGCCGGCGAGCACCACGCCGTAGACGCCGAGCGAGCCCATCGCGAGGACCCACAGGACGCCGATGTTGGGGTCGGCGAGCTGGAAGCGGACCTCGCGCTCGAAGAGCGTCACGCCGGTCCCGAAGGGGATCACCGAGAAGGCGAGGAACGCCGGCAGCATCGCGACCACCGGCGCGATGAGGTACACGGGTCGGTCGGCCATCGCGGGGACGATCCCCTCCTTGAAGAACAGCTTGATGCCGTCGGCGAGCGTGATGAGCACGCCGCGCGGGCCCGCCCGCATCGGGCCCATCCGGGTCTGCATGTCCGCGATCACCTTCCGCTCGACCCAGATGAGCAGCATCACGGTGACGAGCAGGCCGAAGAAGACCACGACGACCCGCCCCGCGAGCAGCGCCCAATCGAGCAGGTCCATCACGCGACCCCCTCGACCGCCGCCGGCTCCGCGTCGGAGGGCTCCGCCGCCGCCTGGAGCTCGACGCCCACCGTGAAGCCCCCGGTGAGGAGCTCGTTCGCGGCGAGCCCCGGCTGGTTGAACGGCACGAACACGGCTCCGGCCGCCACGGTCCCGCCGACGCGGGCGCGCACGACCGCCTCCCCCGCCGCGGTGCGCAGCCGCACCCACCCGCCGTCCCGGACGCCGACGGCCTCGGCGTCCTCGGGGTGGAGCTCCGCGAAGGGCTCCTCCTCGAGCGCCGCCTTCAGCTCGGTCGCGCCCTCGGAGAGCCTCCCCTCGTCGACGAGGAGCGGGTAGGTGAACAGCACGCGCTCGGCGATCCACTGGGGCGGCCCCGCGGCGGCCCAGGCCGTGGAGCGCAGGGGGACCTCGCGCGGCGCAAGGAGCGGCGCCGCCTCGGCCCGCAGCGCCTCGAGCGAGTCGAACCCGAGCCCCGGGCCCATCGCCTCGGCGAGCCCCACGAGGATCTGCCAGTCCGGCCGGGCCAGGCCGAGCGGGGGCCGGGCCGGCCGCAGCGGCTGCGGCCTGCCCTCCCACGTCGAGAGGTGCCCCTCGCGCTCCGCAGCCGCTGCGGCCGGCAGGAACGCGTCGGCGTAGGGCTCGAGCGCTCCGAGCTCGAGGGAGATCACGACCTTCGCGCGGGCGTTCTCCAGGGCACGGCGCGCGAGGGCCGCGTCCGGCAGGTCCCGCAGGGGGTCGACCCCCACGAGGAACAGCACGTCGAGCTCGCGCGCCGCGGCCGCGCGGCAGATCCCCATCGCGTCCCGCCCGGGGGTCGTGGGGACCTCGCCCCAGACCGCCTCGACCTCCGCCCGCTCGGCCGCGTCCGCGACGCGCCGGCCCCCGGGGAGCAGGGCGGGGTGGACCCCGGCCCGCAGCGCCCCCGGGTCCCCGGCCCGCCGGGCGAGCAGCGCGAAGCGCGCGCCCGTCCGCTCGGCGAGCGCGAGCGCGACGTCCGCCGCGAGCGGGTGCTCGCAAAGGCGCGGCCCCGCGAGCACCACGGCCCGCTCCCCGGCCGCTGCCAGGGCCGCCGCGATCCGCCCCTCGGGGGTCCCCTCCGGGACGCCCGCCTCGAGCGCCTCCCGCACGCGCTCGAGCGCGTACGCCTCGTGGCCCGGCCGGACGAGCACGTGCTCGGCGACGTCGTGCAGCCGCGTGCGGCGAGCGTGGAGCACGAAGACCTTCGCGCCCCGCCGGGCGGCCTTGCGGATCCGCAGGTGCAGGATCGGGAGCTCCTGCTCGGCGTCGAGCCCGGCGACGAGGATCGCCTCGGCCCGCTCGACGTCCCGGTAGGTGACGGACATCGGGCGCGCGGCCGCGAGCTCCTCCGCCCGCCCGCCGTGGAACGCCCGCCGATGATCCAGGTCGTTCGTCCGCAGCACCGTGCGGGCGAGCTTGGACAGCGCGTAGGCGTCCTCGTCGAGGAGGCGGCCGCCGGCGAGGATCCCGACCCGCCCGGTGCGGCACCAGCCGGCGACCTCCGCGAGGACCTCGTCGAAGGAGACGGGCTCGAGCCCCCGGCCCCGCAGGAGCGGCGTCGTGACGCGCTCGGGGCGATCGGGGGCCGAGAACGCGAAGCGCCCCTTGTCGCAGGTCCACGCGTCGTTCACCTCGACGTTGTCCCGCGCGAGCACCCGCACGACCTTCCCTCGCCGCACGTCGATCCGCACGTTGCAGCCGGCCGCGCAGTGGGCGCAGACCGAGTCCGTGCTCGACAGGTCGAAGGGGCGCGCGACGAACCGGTACGGCGTGGCCGTGAGCGCGCCGACGGGGCAGATCTGGATCGTGTTGCCGCTGAACGGCGAGCGGAAGTCCTCACCGGCCGCGATCGAGACGACCTGCCCCGCCCCCCGGGCGAACATCTCGATGAAGCGGTCGCCGGAGATCTCGTCGCAGAACCGCGTGCAGCGGGCGCAGAGCACGCAGCGCTCGCGGTCGAGGTTCACCAGGGGCGAGAGCGGGACCGGCTTCTCGTAGGTCCGCTTCGGCTCCACGTACCGGCTCTCGCCGGGGCCGAACGCGAGGGCCTGGTCCTGCAGGGGGCACTCGCCGCCCCGGTCGCAGACCGGGCAGTCGAGCGGGTGGTTGAGCAAGAGGAACTCGAGGTTCGCCTCCTGGGCCCGCCGCACGAGCTCCGAGGTCACCTGCGTCCGCACGACCATCCCCGGCGCCACGGTCGTCGTGCACGAGGTGAACAGCTTGGCCTGCCCCTCGATCTCGACGTAGCACTGACGGCAGGCGCCGGCCGGCGCGAGGAACGGGTGGTCGCAGAAGCGGGGGATCTCGATGCCGAGCTGCTCCGCCGCCCGGATCACCAGGGTCCCGGCCGGCACCGTGATCTCCCGCCCGTCGATCGTGAGCGTGACCGGCTCGGTCATCGCAGCACCTCCGAGAGCGGGATCGTCACGCGCCCCGGCCCGGGCCGCGACGGGGCGGCCGGCTCCGGCTCCGGCTCGGGCTCGGTACCGAGCCCCGGCCCCCGGCCGCTGAAGGGGCACCGGCGCTCGGCGATGTGCCGCTCGAGCTCCTCGCGGAAGTACCGGAGGCTCGAGCGGATCGGGCTCACGGCGCCGTCCAACAGGGGGCAGAAGCCGCGGAAGAGCATGTTCCCGGCGAGGTCCTCGAGCAGCGGCAGGTCCTCCGGGCGACCGTAGCCGGCCTCGATCCGCTCGAAGATGCGCTTCACCCACCAGGTGCCCTCGCGGCACGGCGTGCACTTGCCGCAGGACTCGTGCGCGTAGAAGCGCACCATGCGCCGGGCGGCGTCCACGATGCAGTCGGTCTCGTCCATGACCATCACGGCCCCGGTCCCGAGCATCGAGCCCGCCTGCTGGAGGGACTCGAAGTCGAGCGGGACGTCCAGGTGCTCGGCCGTGAGCATCGGGGTCGAGGAGCCCCCCGGCGTCCAGGCCTTCAGCGCCCGGCCGCCGAGCACCCCGCCGGCGTGCTCCTCGAGCAGGACCCGGAACGGCGTGCCCATCGGCAGCTCGTAGTTGCCCGGGCGCTCGACCTTGCCGGAGATCGAGAACACCTTCGTGCCGGGGGAACGCTCGGGACCGATCGCCGCGAACCACGCCGCCCCGTTGCGGAGGATGTGGGGCACGAAGCAGAGCGTCTCCACGTTGTTGATGACGGTCGGGCTCGCGTACAGGCCCTCGATCGCGGGGAACGGCGGCCGCTGGCGCGGCTGACCGCGCTCGCCCTCGAGGGAGGAGAGCAGGGCGGTCTCCTCGCCGCAGATGTACGCGCCGGCGCCCCGGTGCAGGACCACGTCGAGCCGGTAATCGCTGCCGAGCACGCGCTCGCCGAGGACGCCGTGCTCGTAGGCCTCGGCGAGCGCCCGTTGCAGGACCGAGCCCGGCCACAGGAACTCCCCGCGGCAGTAGATGAAGGCGAGGTGGCTGCGGATCGCGTAGGCGGCGATCGCGATGCCCTCGAGCAGCTGGTGGGGCTCGCGCTCGACGAGCTCCCGGTTCCCGAAGGTGCCCGGCTCGGAC
>Ga0073930_1002644_pt1 | contig 11583 bp, 15 predicted proteins | sample DewCreD2012metaG_5_FD_76968 | JGI IMG/M metagenome (GOLD analysis project Ga0073930, IMG submission 76968) | Hot spring sediment bacterial and archeal communities from British Columbia, Canada, to study Microbial Dark Matter (Phase II) - Dewar... ...
AAGCTTGCCCCACCTGCATTTAAAATCCCCCCACAGGTATAGCCTGTCCTTAACAAGGGGGCAGACCTTAAAAACTTCTTCTCAAGCCTTTCCGCACTACCCCTGTCTGTCCTTATTACCCTCAAGCCACCTCTCATCGTCATACTCCACCTCAAAGGAGTGATATGTGATTTCTTCTCCGTCTCTCTCTCTTCTTTCCTTTCCTTTGTAGATAATCCTTACAAGCACGCCATAGCCTACCTTGTCCTCAAGCTCTTCCATCTGCCTTGCAAGATTAGCAGGAGCAAAGAGAAGATACCTTGTCTTTTTGTCTTCTGATACCAGGTTCAAAATAGGACTGTCAAACTTCTCAGAGTGATTGAGCTTTTCAAAGTATCCCACAAGCTCACCACCCTCTTTAAGTGTAAAGTAGCCTTCCTTTTCCTTGCCAACGGAGACCCATATCTCCTCATAGCTCTCTCTCTGCCTTAGCTTTTTCCACGCCATAGCAAGTCCTCCTTTTAAAGTCCTGAGCTAAGAATATTTTAGCAGATAAAGACCATTTCCCACTTTTCTGAGGAATTCCACAGAAAAACTTGACATATAGACTTTTATGCGGTATAATATAACTTTATGGAGGATTTGGAGTATCTCCTGAGGGAGTTATCAAAAAAGTCCTTAGCTCTTGTGGGAATGGATTTAAGCTCTCTCAGGTATATAAGCGTGTATCTGACGACGCAGGAAAAGAGGGTAGGGGGGAAGACTTACACTTATGAGTATCTGGTGGGGGAACTGGAAAAAAAGAGAAAACACATCCTGCAAAAAGTCTCTCCTGAGGAAAGGGGACAGATTTATGAACTTATTCGTCTTTACAGGACATGTTATCGTCTTGAGCAGGCAAGATTGCATTTAGAGCTTCTTAACAAAAAACTCTTGCAGGAGGTTCAGCAATGAACTATGCAGGCTTAAGAGGAAATCTGGTAGAAAAAGACCCGCAAACTTTGCCTGTTGCCAGAGAAGACTTCTACATCAGAAAAGCCCTTGACCTCAGGCATGTAGAAAAGCTAAAGCAGGCAATCCTTGAGGGTGAAGAGCTACCGCCTGTCATTATGGTTTATGTGAAAGAGCTTGAGGACTGGCGGATTGTCAATGGCAATCATACTGCTAAAGCTCATGAGCTACTTCAGAGACCTGTCAAAGTCTTTGAAGTGGAAGGAGAGTTCTCTTATGAAGATGCTATAAGACTTCAGCTTGAGCTAAACCCCATTGAGAATTTGCCCGTCTCAAAGGAAGACCTCAAGGTGATGGCTATAAGGGCATACAAAACCATGAGGCAGGTGGGAGCTAAGAGAGAGAGGACAGAAATAATCCAGAAGTTGGCACTGATATTCAAAAAGTCTGAAAGACATATCTACAGATGGCTTGATGAGGTAATAGAAGAAGAAGACAGAGAGCTGAAAGAAAAAGCAGTAAAGCTATGGAGAGAAGGTAAAACACAAGAGGAAATAGCCAAAGAGCTTGGCGTTCCCCAGCAAACTATCTCTGACTGGCTAAAAGCAAATAATTATCAAGTGAAAACTTATCGCATTTTACCGATTTTTGACACATGTCAAAAATCGGTAAATACTGACACTCAATCTCACCTCACAATCACGAAAGACTTTTCCGACCTCATGGAAAGGTATTATGAAGAGCGTGAAGAGGGTCAAAAGCTTGAGGAGTGGGCTAAGTCAAAGGGCATAGAGCTTGACTCGGAGGAGCTTAAAAAGCTTAAGTCTTTTCTGTCTGACCTTACAAGCAGGACTGCTATAGAGATGCTCAAGGACACTCAGGAGGCGTATGAAAAGCTCTTAAGGGAAAGGTTGAAGGCTATAGGTTTTGGCACAAAGGCTGTAAAGGCTCTTGTGGAGAGCTTTTCAAAACACAAAGCTCTTATTAGAAAAACCTGTGAAGAGCTTATAAAGAAGATAGAAAGCCTTGCAGAAAATCTTGACCTGTCTGAAGAGGAGATACTCCACGAGGCTTTTCACCATGAGGCATTGCTGACAAAATACAGAGAGCTATTTATGAGCGTATGCAAAGATGAGATAAAGAAGGCTCTTTCTAAGTATCCTGTGCTTTCTAAAGAAGAGATAAGCCTTGAGGCTTTCTATGAGCTTGCGGAAGAAGAGCTGGAGCAGGAGCTAAAGGCTCAGTATCCAGACTACAGAATACCCAGAGACCTTATAGAGTGGCTAAAGTTAGAAGTCAGAAAGAAAAGGCTGGAAGAGGAAAGAAGAAGGCTTGAAGAGGAAAGGGCAAGGCAGGAAGAGGAAAGAAAGAAGAGGGAAGAGCATGAGAAGGCACAGCTAAGTGAAATTATATCAAGCCTGAGAACTTCTCTTCCTGATAGCTTAGAGAGCTTTCTTATGAGCCTCTCAGATGAGGACAGGGCGGTGGCTCTAAAGTATATGGCGGAGCTAAAAAGAGTTTTTGATAGTCTGCCGAAAGCACCAAAGGAACTTATAGAGGAGCTTGCAAAGGCAATGCTTAAGGGCTTAACAGAGGAAGAGGCTAAAGAGGAGCTAAGGAAAAAAGAAGAAGCCTTGAAGCCCCTGCTCCCTTCATCTACCTCCTTTAGCTCTCCTGAGGGGGCTGTCCCCCCTCAGTCTTTCAACGGTGAGGTTGTAGAGGGGCAGGTGCTTGAAGAGGAAGAGCTGGATGATGAGCTTTTTGAGCTTTTAGGGCTTGAAGAGGAAGAGCTTGAAAAAGAAAGGGGTATAACGCTAAGGGGTGTGAAGAAAAAGTTAGAGAAGATTTTAAAGCTTTTGGGAGAGCTAAAGAGTGAAATGCTTTCCGCAAAGGGCAGGAAGACGCTTGAGAAAGCCCTCAAGGAGTGTGAAGAAACCCTTGAGAAGATAGAGGTGGTCTTCAGAAGAAAGGAAAGATACACGCAGGAAGATAAGGCTATTGCTAAAGTGGTTTTAATGAGGTTTTCGGAGCTGTGGCAGGAGGAGAAAGGCACGGGGCTTGCAGTGCAGGATAAGACCGCACTTGTTAAGAGGGTGTTAGAGATAGCAGGCAAAAATCCAGACAAGGAGCTTATCAAGGAGAAGTTTTTAAAAGCTGTGGAGGGCTTTTTTGAGTATGTGAGGGAAAATGAAAAGAGAGAGGGGCGATACAAGGCTCAGGTTTCGCTCAGAGATTTTATTGCAGACCCCTTTAAGTTTGAGCTTATGAGAAAGCCTTCAAAAGAGGAGGTGCTTATGCACAACCTCAAGGTTTTAGAAAAAGTTCTTAGAGAGGAGGGTCAGCAATGGATAAGGTAAAGGTTTTGCTTTTATCCTTAGCAAAGGCAAGCACGGACGGAGACAAACTCAATGAAGAGGTTATAAAAGCCTATATGCAAACTATCAGGAATTATCCACCTGAGCTTGTTCTTTCGGTTCTTTCAAAATACTCATACCTGCCACCTGTGGAAGAGCTTTCTAAAAAGCTTGAAGAGAAGAAAACTCTCCTTGCCTTTGAAATGCTCCAGAGAGCTATGGAAAAAGCAGGTAAGTATGGTGCTGTGGTTTTTGAAGACAAAAAGCTTCAGGCATTTGTAAGACTTATGGGGGGCTGGCTGGAAGTATGCGATATGCCAGAGAGAGAGCTTCGTTACTGGTTTTTTAAACTTTACCCGTCCATAGAATCCATAGAAGAAGACAGGCATGAGGAAGTTTTCACAACAGAATTCACTTTTGACGATGCAAAGGTTCTGAGAGTAAAGGCTTTAGGAGGTGATAAGCCAAAAGCCCTGGGGGCAGGAAATGTGGTGGAAGAAAGAAATCTTAAAGGCACTCAAGGAAATAATGCCTGAAGAGATTGACTATGAGATAAAACAGATAAAGCCCATAGAAAAGCTTATCTACAGGATAGACCTTGAGGACGAGGACCACAGGTTTGTGGTAATCTTGAGGCTAAAACCCGTAGAAGAAGCTGAAGAGGAAGAAGGGACAGGAAGATACAAGCTTTTGAGATACACCTTTGAAGAAAAGAAAAAGGGGGTGAAGAATGCAGGAGCTTTTTGAACCTTCTTTTGATGAGCTGGCAGAGAGAGCCTTACTGGGGGGTATGATAGTAGAGCCACGGCTTATTTCTGTGGCACTCTCAAGGGGTTTGAAGGAAGAGGACTTTTATTTTGAAAAGCACAGGCAGGTTTATGCACTTTTGAAGGTTCTGTATCAGGAATATGGGGAAAACTGGGACGATGTGGTGGCTTTAGAGCTTGCACGGAAAGAGAGCATTCCTTTAGAGAGGAATTTCCTCTGGGTGCTTGCAGAAGAGGGGGCTACTTCAGAGGTTTTATTTGAGAGTGCCTTAAGGATTGTTAAGGAGCATAGCACATTAAACAGGCTAAAAGAGCAGGCTATAAAGCTTTTGAAAGCAAAAAGCATAGAAGAGGCTCAGGTAGCAAGAGAGGAGCTGATTGCCTTCAAGGAAGAGGTGCTTGAGATAGAACCTTTTGAGAGAATTGTAAGTGAGGGTATAGAAGAGCTGAAGTTGATGATGGAAAGTGAAAAGCTCATTCTGGGACTGGAGACAGGCTTTTTTGAGCTTGACACGCTTACTTCTGGTTTTGAGCCAGGGAATTTAATCCTTATAGGGGCAAGACCGGGCATGGGTAAAAGCTCTTTCATGCTTTCTATAGCTCTAAACATGGCAAGAAAGGGCAAGAGGGTGGTGGTATTTTCTTTGGAGATGTCAAAGAAGCAGATTCTTCACAGGATTTTTTCTCTTAGCAGTGGCGTGCCTCTTAAAAACATTCGCATGGGCATGATTACAAAGGAGGATTTCCCTAAGATAGTAGAGGCGGGGCTGGAGCTAAGAAGACTGCCTGTTGTGTTTGATTTTTCTCCTGCCAGAACCACCTTAGAAATAAGGAGCATAGCTCAGCTAAAGCAGGCAGACATTATTTTCATAGACTATCTTCAGCTTATAACTCCACCAAAGCAGTATTCTTCAAGGCAGGAAGAGGTAGCAGCAATTTCAAGAAGCCTGAAGCTAATTGCCAAAGACTTAAACATTCCTGTGGTAGCTCTTGTCCAGCTTTCCCGTCAGACAGAACACCGCTCAGACAAAAGACCTACGCTTGCAGATATTCGTGAGTCAGGTCAAATAGAGCAGGATGCGGATATTGTCATGTTCCTCTATAGACCTGAATACTACAAGAAAAATCCCTCTCCAGAAGAGGCAGGGCTTGTAGAGGTGATAGTGGCTAAAAACAGGCAGGGGGCATGCGGAACGGTGAGGCTCAGATTTGATAAAAACACCACAGGCTTTTATCCCTTTCCTGCCTCTTATTCAGCTTATTCAGAAAGCCCAGAAGAGGAAATTGAGGAAAGTATTGATTTTTGAGGCTTTCACGAGATTTTTCTGTGGAATTCCCCAGAAAAATTATAAAACTACTTGACAAAGTCCTAAATTTGTGGTATAATAATAGGTATCATGAAGAAGGAGGTGGCAGGTATGAAAAAGCCTGTGGTAGTTGTTTTAGTTAAAGACGGAAAGGTAAAGCTAATAAGGAAAGAGGAATTAATGAAATACGTTCTGATAGGGGAGATACCTAAGGAGCTTGCCCTTGTGCTGGAACATATCCTTACATGCCTTGAGATAGCTAAGAAAAACTAAGTAGGAGGTAGAACATGAGCGTAAGTATTTATGTAGAAGTAAGCGGAAGGACTTACGATGTTAAAGAAAAGCTAAAAAGCTTGGGTTTAAGGTGGAATGGTGATAGAAAGGTGTGGAAGGGGACGGTAAGTGAGGAGGCACTCAGGGAACTTGGTGAGCTTGCGGACAAATTTCCAATAGAGATAAAGACAAGAAGGAAAAGGCATGAGCTTACGTATGAAGATGAAGTTGATCATGACTTGCTTGAAAAGGTTTATGCAATCGTTGGTGAAAAAATAAAAGCGGTTATTCCTTATGCAAATCCTTACTCTCACTACGTTCATGACAGAAAGGTAGTATTTACTGCAGGAGAGCTAAAAGACGGGAAGGTTAAAGTGGTAGCAAGAGTAAAAGGTAATAAAGGAGAAGTTCTTCTTTCTGAAAATGCATACAAAAAGACAGCAAAGGAGCTTTTAGAGAAGGCTCAAAGAGTTTATAAGAGCGTAGAAGATTACAGATTGGAAAACTATCTGGAATTCTTGAGAGAAAAAGAAGAGGCTGAAAGATACAGATACACAAACTCCACATGGGTGCGTTGCTGGGAGTGTGGAAGACTTATACCCCCAGGGGGAGCTACGAAAGACTTCAATGGTGCATGGTATTGTGGATGCTAAGGAGGTTCTGTCATGAGCATAAGAGTTGAAGGTGTTATAGACCTACCTCATGTAGATTTGAAAGACCTTGACACTCTGTATGAACTCTTTCTCTTCCTGCAGGAAAACAACATCAGCGTAGGGTCGTTTAATCCAAAGGAGTGGCTTTACATACTCAAAGACGGAGTTATGAAAGTCATTCATAAAGAGAGAGACTGGAGCTACTTTGAATTCCACCAAGATGGTCGGTTCTTCATAGACAAGCACTATACGATTACAGAGAAGCAGGCAGACGACGCTGTAAAGGCAATAAGAGAGTTCTACCCAATGGTTAAGAAGGCTTTAGAGGTTCTAAAAAGCGTGCCAAATGCAAAGCTAAGCTACGACAGAGAAAGAGAAAAGCTTGTAATAGAGGTAGAAGAGCTATGAAGAAGGTGGTGTTTGAAATAGACAAAGAGGGGAAGGTCTTGATAAGAGCAGAAGGCTATCAGGGCAATCAGTGTGAATACTCTCCTAATGTGAAAAAACTCCTTGAGCTGTTGAAAGCTCAGGGGGAGATAGACAAAGTAGAAAAGCTCTATGAAGAAAAACAAACACAAACACAAGAGGAGGTCTGGTAATGTTTTATGTGGTAAGGACTAAAGACTACAGGAGAGTTATAGACAAGATAGTCAGTAGCTATCAGAGGAAAAACATAGAGGAAGGCACTCAGTATAGAGTTTTTGTCTATTCACCAGCAATAGAAACTGTGGAGGGACAAAGCTTTGACAGAGAGAGCTTTTTCAGAGCTTTGAAAGACGGACAAGAGCATGTGTATATCTTCAGGAATTTCTGTCCTTTCAGTGCTGATGAGATAGCTCACATGGTAGAAAAATACATGCTTGGCTCTTCACCCGTTGATGTTTATGTGCTGTCAGCCACTTATGAGATACCCCAAGAGGTCTCTTCTCATGTGGTAGAGATAGACGACTATCTTCCTTCTCAAGAAGAGGCTGGAGAGGATTACTTTCAGGGGCTATCTTCTGTTGAAGTAAAGAAAGCCAAAAGGCTTGGGAAAGACTTGAAAGATGCAAGAAAGGAAATACTTAAGCAGGCAGGTGGAATACTTGAAGTCTTTGAGCCTTATGAGGTTGAGCAGGCGGTGGGTTTAGGAGAGGTTATAGAGCTTATAAAGGCTATGAAAGGTCATGGAAAGGGAACGCTTTTGATGGGTGTGCCTGGGACAGGGAAAACGCTTATAGCCAAGAACCTCTCTAAGGAAGATGTGGTTGTAAGGTTTAACTTTTCTGCGGTGTATTCAAAGTATGTGGGGGAAAGTGAAAGGAACTTGAGGATAGCCTTGAAAACTCTTGAGCAGTTTGGGAATTGTTTTGTCTTCATAGATGAATTTGAGAAAGCCCTTAGCACAGGACAAGGAGACAGCGGAGTATCCAGAAGGCTCTTGGGAGAGTTTTTATCGTGGCTTGAGGACAGAAAGAGAGGACAATACATAATAGCCACTCTTAACGACCTTACCAACATACCTGTTGAGCTGGTGAGAACTGGCAGGTGGGACTTCATGCTGGGGCTTACTCCACCGCCTCAATCAGTGAGAAACCAGATAATAGACTACTACGCTCAGAAATACTCACTGCCTTTTGACGCAAAGCTTGCAAGCATTCAAGGAATAACACCTGCGGACATAGCCACCATCTACAGAGTTGCCTATGTGGTAGGGCTTGAAAAGGCAAAAAGGTATGTAAAGCTCACAAAAGACCTGCATCCTCATTTTGACAGGCTTGTGGAGCTTGTAAAGAAATACACGGTGCTTGTGTGGGAGGAAGACATACATGAGCTTGTATAAGTGGCAAAAAGAGTGCTTAGAGCTTATAAAAGACAGGAACGGGATAATCTCTGCCCCTACCAACGCAGGAAAGACAAAAGTGGCATACCTGTGGATGGATGTAAAGGGGGCTGTAGAGGGCAGGCACAAGATAATCTACACAGTGCCTATAAAGGCTCTGGCTAATGAAAAAACAGACGAATTAATCCAGCTCTATGGAAAAGAGCATGTGGGAATAGAGACGGGAGATGTGAAAGTAAGAGAAAACTCACCAATTCTGGTCTGCACGCAGGAGATATACACAAGGAAGTATGCCCGCCAAAAGAAGAACTTCAAGGTGGTTATGGACGAATTTCACTACATCTTTTCTGCAAAAGACAGAGCAAGGGCATACATAGACGGCATAAGATACGCTCAGAAGAGCCACAGGCTACTTATCATGAGTGCTACTCTCTCTAAGCCTGACAGGATAAGGACTTACCTTGAGAAGAACACAGGCAAGGACTTTGTGCTGTATGAGACGGACTTTAGACCTACAAAGCTCATATTTACTGAAAAAGTCTTCACTCTGAAAGACATACCACCTTATAGCCTTGTGTATGTCTTCAATACATATGCTATAGACCGCATGGTTAGAAGACTTACCGCTGAGTATCCTCAACTGCCAATACTCAAGAGAAGAAAAATACAGAAAATAGCTCAAGACTTTAAAGTCAATCTTGAGAAGTTTCCAGAAGTTCTCCACGGCATAGCTAAATACCATGCAAAGCTCACATACACGGAAAAGAGGTTTATAGAGCGTCTTGTCAGAGAGGGCTTTATCAGCATAGTCTTTGCCACAAGTGCCTTAGGAGTGGGGGTCAATCTTCCCTTTCAGTGGGTTTTGTTTGCTACCTTGAAAGTGCCGACTGGCAGAGGAGAGCAGGATTGGCTTTCCAAGATAGACTTTGTCCAGCTTGCAGGAAGGGCTGGAAGGAAAGGGTTCTTTGATGAGGGGTATGTAGGTTTTCTAAAGCATGACTATGTGCCTTATGAGAACTTTTGTGAAAGCCATGACCACTACAGAACTCTTCTTGTAAAGCCCTTAGAAGAGCCTGTTATAAAGCTCACACTCGATTTAGAGGCTGTAGTGAAAGGACACAAAGACTTTGATGAGGAGATAGAGTATGTGTCAAAGTATTCAGAGCCACCGCTGACAGAGGAAGAGGTCAAAAGGCTAAGGCAGTGGGCGGAAAGTGTAAAGAAGACGCTCTCAGGACTTTCAGAGCTTGAAAGAACCGCTCTTTCTAAGTTTTATCTTCCTGAGCTTGAGCTTGAGGAAAATATAAGACTTGCCAAGCTTATAGTCAGCAGGCAGGCAAAGCTTTATGAAAACAAGCAATACAGGGTCTTTTATTCTTCTGACCTTGAGAGCTTTATAGCAAGAGATGACGAGGTAAAAGAACTGCTTGTCATAAGAAAGATAATGAGGACTTTGCAAGGTAAGAAGTTTGAAGACACTTATCTGTATTTTGAAGGGCTTGAAGAAGTAGAAAAGAGGATAAAAGAGCTTGACCCATTACTTCTGGAGGTAGGCTGATGGTAGGAGTGCTTATGCTTTATAATGACGAAAGGTCAAGAGGAGAGCTACACTTAGCAAACGGATACTTTTATGATGGCCTTGTGGCTATTAAGGAAAACTCAAGGCAGGAGCCATTGCCAAAAGGCTACTACATTGTGAAGTTTATAGAAGAGCGTCAGGCAAATACGGAAAGTATCCTTATGTATCAATGCTGAAAAAGTTGCCTCTTGACCTTGCTTTTCTTGAGACGGTGCTGTGCCTTTCTGAGCTTTCTCTTCACACACAGAGAGACCTCTTAAGTCTTCTTGACCACATATTCACAAGCCCTAAGGAAAAAGAAAGAGCTGTCAATCTTCTTAACTGCATAGCTATAGCGGACAGAAAAGAACTTCTGATAGAAAGAGAGCCTTTAGATGACAGTCTTTTGAAAGAGCTTGATATAAACTATGAGGAGGTGGTAAAAAGCTATGAAGAGATACTTAGAGATAGACAAAGCAGGCAGAGTGAGGACTTTCAAGGGGGACTTTCCGACATTAGAGAGCCAGCTCAGAGAGAAAAGAGAAGAAAGGATAAGTCAAATAGTGCCTCAAGGCAAAGTCAGAAGAGCTTTCTGGATAGTTCTAAGAAAGGCTTTTGAGCTTGTAAGGTTTGAGAAGGGCGTGGAGTGGCTGAGAAGCTGGAAAACAAGCTGGGTTGTGGTGGTGGATGGAAAGGAGATAGCTCATTTCAAAGACAGAAAGAAAGCTCTTGAGTTTGAAAAAGAGTTTTTCATCAAGAGGGGGCTATGAGGAGCATTTTTCCTTATACCAGTCTTTCACTCCCTCTGGGTTAAAGCCATAGTATCTTGAAATGACCGCATTGCCTTTGATAAGCACTAAGGTAGGAGAACCCCACACCCCATACATCCTTGCAAGCTCCCTGTTTTCTTCTATAGACACTACCCTGTAAGGCATGGACATTCTTTCAAGGTAATGCTTTGCCACATTGCAGGAGCTACAGCCTGTCTGGGTAAAAAGCAATATAAGACACTCCGCAAGCATAGAGAATAATATAGCATTTCAGTTTTTCTGGGGAATTCCCCAGAAAAGCCTGCCCCTGCCCTCAGCAATCCTGCCTTCTTTTCAGTCCTTGTCTTTCAAAGCTTTCCTAAAATCACCACTCTCAAAGCTTTGATTTTCAAAGTTTCCACCTTAGTGTTCCTAAGATGGAAAAATTTTTGTAAGGAAATACCTTTTCCAGATAGATACAGAAACACAGAAGAAGATAAATAAGTGTCTTGTAGAGCTTACCTATTTGCAGGAGGGCAAGCTGGTGGGGAAAGAAGAACTAAACGGGTGCAGGTGAAAGCCTATAATATCTTCTATGCTTACCTCTACATATCTATCCTCTCTTTCTCACCTCTCAGAAAAATCTTTGCAGACCAAATCCTATGCCTTATCTTTGCTTGAAGACTTCACAGGTGGCTATGTAGTAGATGCGGTAGAGTTCTCTCAATTTCTCAAAGAAAAAGGACTTTCTAATTCCACTATCAGAATGGTTCTTGAAGAAGTTCAAAGGTTTTTCCTATGGCTGTCAGAGAGAGGCTATATAGCAAGGCTGGAAAGAAAGAAAGAGGCTTTTAGAGTGCTAAGGACAAATAAAAGGAAAAGTGCCTTTACAGATGGGGAGCTAAAGGTGATTTTTGACTACATGAAAAGTCAAGCACACCCTATATTCTACATTTTCAGTCTTGTCCTGCTTCACTCAGGAATTAGACTTTCCTCAGCACTTGCCTTAAGAAGTGAAGACCTTGAAGTTAAGAGGTTCAGGCTCTCTACAGAAGACTTTGAGGTAGTGGAAAAAGAGCTTTTACTTTTGAATGTTAGACACTCCAAATATGGCAAGACCTATCAGGCAGGCATGCCACTTCTAAGTGAAGAGGAAAAAGAGACCTTAAA
>Ga0073930_1002645_pt1 | contig 11578 bp, 7 predicted proteins | sample DewCreD2012metaG_5_FD_76968 | JGI IMG/M metagenome (GOLD analysis project Ga0073930, IMG submission 76968) | Hot spring sediment bacterial and archeal communities from British Columbia, Canada, to study Microbial Dark Matter (Phase II) - Dewar... ...
ATGCGGCCGTTCCGCGTGCACACGGGCCGTGCGGTGGTGCTCGACCGCGCGGACGTCGACACCGACCAGATCGTGCCCGCCGAGCACCTGAAGCGGATCGAGCGCACGGGGTTCGGCCCGTTCCTGTTCGCCGAGTGGCGGAAGGACCCGGACTTCGTCCTGAACCGCCCCGAGGCCGACGGCGCGACGATCCTGATCACCGGCCCGAACTTCGGCTGCGGCTCCAGCCGCGAGCACGCCGTCTGGGCCCTGGAGGACCACGGCTTCCGGGCGATCATCGCGCCGAGCTTCGCCGACATCTTCCGCACCAACTGCACGAAGGTCGGCCTCCTGCCGGTCGCGCTGCCGGGCGAGCTCGTCCGGGCGCTCATGGACGCGGTCACGGCCGACCCCGGCCTCGAGGTCACCGTGGACCTGCAGGCCTGCGAGGTCCGAGCCGGCGAGCTCCGCGCCGCCTTCGAGATCGACGGCTTCACCCGCTGGCGGCTGCTCGAGGGTCTCGACGACATCGGCCTCACGCTCCGGCACGAGGACGCGATCGCCGCGTACGAGGCCGCCCGGCCGGCCTGGCTCCCGACCACGGCGTAGCCCCGGTGCGCGAGCCCGAGGGACCACGGCCCCTCACCCCCCCTCCCGCGAAGGGCTCCCCGGACGGCCGAGGCCGATCCCCCTTCCCGGGCTCAAGCGCGAGGCCCGACGCGCCGATGCGATAGGCATGTCGACGCCCGACCGCGTCGACGGGGCGGTCCGGCCGCGTCGACGCACGACCGATGCACCGCGCCCTCTTGCGGCGGGTCCCGGAGCGCTCGCGCCCCTCGGCAAGCCGCTGCGGCGCGAGACCGACGGCTGGCTGGAGCGCTGGATGGCCACCGTCGCCGATCTCGCGCGGCTGAAGGAGACGCACCCGATGCTCGACGCCGTGATCGACGAGCAGGTCGGGCGCAAGATCCGTATCGGCGACCACTGGCTCGCCGACTTCGCCTCCTGCAACTACCTCGGCTTCGACCTGGACCGGGAGATCATCGAGGCGGTGCCCGCCTTCCTCGATCGGTGGGGCACCCATCCGAGCTGGTCCCGGCTGCTCGGCAGCCCCGTGCTCTACGAGCAGATCGAGGAGCGGCTGACCGCCCTCCTCGGCAGCGAGGACAGCCTGCTGCTGCCGACCATCACCCACATCCACATGTCGGTGATCCCCGTGCTCGCCGGCAGCGGCGTGATCTTCCTCGACGGGCGCGCGCACAAGACCATCTACGACGGGGCGATGATCGCCCGCGGGCACGGGGCCACGGTGCTCCGGTTCCGCCACAACGACCACGAGCACCTCGAGGAGCTCCTGCGGACCACCACCATCACGCCCCGGCTCATCGCGATCGATGGCGTGAACTCGATGACCAGCAACGCGCCCGACGTCCGCGCGTTCGCACGCCTGGCGCGCGAGTACGACGCGCTGCTGTACATCGACGACGCGCACGGGTTCGGCGTCATCGGCGAGCGCGCGCCGGACGAGCTCTGCGAGTGGGGCAAGCGCGGCAACAGCGTCGTCCGCCACCAGGGCGAGACCTACGAGAACATCGTACTCGTCGCGGGCTTCTCGAAGTCCTACTCCTCCCTCCTCTCGTTCCTCGCGCTGCCGACCCGGCTGAAGGACGTGCTGAAGGTCGCCGCGCCGCCGTACCTCTACTCGGGCCCCTCCCCGACCGCCTCGCTCGCCACGACCCTGGTCGGGCTCGAGGTGAACGACAAGCGCGGGGACCTGTACCGCTACGAGATGTACCGCAAGACCCAGCGGGTGCTTGCCCGGCTGCACGAGCTCGACATCTACACCCCCAACCGGTCGGGCTACCCGCTCATCGAGATCCCCCTCGCGAACCACGAGGACATCGACCCCGTCGGCCGGTACCTGTTCGAGCGCGGCATCTACGTCACGATGGCCGCCTACCCCCTCGTCCCGAAGGACGAGGTCGGGTTCCGGATCCAGGTCACGGCCGCGAACGGCGACGACGAGATCGACCTCCTCTGCGAGGTGCTCGGCGAGATCAACGACCGGTTCCAGCTCCAGCACGACCGGCATCGCGAGCTCCTCGCCGAGGTCCGCCGCGCCCGCGGCTGAGGCCCGATGGGTGACGCCGACGACCTCGCCCGGCTCGCGCTCGCATCCGTGGACGCCGGCGATCTCCGATCCGCGCTCGCGGCGGCGGAGGAAGCCGTCGCGCGGGACGCCCGGTCGCCGGAGGCGCACACCGCTCTCGGCTGGGTCCTGGAGAACCTCGGCGAGGGGCGGCTGCAGGAGGCCGCCCGCGCCTACGAGCGGGCCATCGCCCTGGACCCCGGCGCGCTCTTGGCCAAGGAGGGGCTCGCGAACGTGCTCCGGCGGCTCGGCAGGCCCGCGGAGGCGGACACCCTCGCGGCCGAGGTCGTCGCGCTCGCGGCGGGGGACCCCCGCCCGGAGACGCTGGAGCTGCGCGGCTGGTGCGAGCTCCAGCTCGGCCGCCTCGCCGACGCCGAGCGCTCGTTCCGAAGGGCCCTCGACCAGGAGCCTGAGCTCGTCTCGGTGCGGCTCGACCTCGCCCTCACCCTGCTGTGCGCCGGACGGCCCTCGGAAGCGCTCGCGGCCTACGACGAGGCGATCGCGACCGCCGAGCGGCTCGGGGACCTGCGGGGGGTGCTCGCGATCGCCCTCGACGATCTCGAGCAGGCGCTCGCGGCACGGCCCGAGCTCGCGCCGACGCCGGCGGCCGCGGCCGCGCGCGAGCGGCTCCGGGCCGCGTCGACCGGCGGCGCGCCCGCGCCGATGGGGGGAGCGTGATGGGCTCCCGCCTGCGCCTGCTGACCCCGTTCCGCCACCGCGAGTTCCGGCTGCTGTGGACGGGGATGACCATCTCGCTCGTCGGGGACGGCATCACGACCATCGCCCTCGCCTGGCAGGCGTACGACCTCTCGAACCTGCCCACGGCCTTCTCCGTCGTCGGGTTCGCGATGACGCTCCCCCAGGTCGTCCTGCTGCTCGTCGGCGGGGCGGTCAGCGACCGGTTCGAGCGGCGCAAGGTCATGCTCGCCGCCGACGCCATCCGGATGTGCGCCGTGCTCGTGCTCGGGCTCCTCTCCCTCTCCGGCAGGCTCGAGATCTGGCACATGATGGTGATCGCAGCCTTCTACGGCGCCGGGACGGCGTTCTTCGGTCCGGCCTTCGACGCGATCGTGCCCGACCTCGTCCCCGAGGAGGAGCTCACACGGGCGAACGCGCTCGATCAGTTCGTCCGGCCGGCCGCGTACCGGATGGCCGGGCCGGCCATCGGGGGCTGGCTCATCGCGGCCTTCGGCGGTCGCGCGGGCGAGGCGTTCCTCGTGGACGCGCTGACCTTCGGGGTCTCCGTCGCCTGCCTGCTCATGATGCGGCCGCGGGCCCGTCACGCGACCGACGAGGTGCCCCCGTCGATGATCGAGGAGATCCGCGAGGGCTTCCGGTACGTGCGCACGCAGACGTGGCTGTGGGGCACGTTCCTCGCGGCGACCCTCGCGTACCTGGTCTTCTGGGGTCCCGCCGACTCGCTCCTGCCGTTCGTCGTGAAGGAGGAGATGCACCGGTCGGCGAGCGACCTCGGCTCCATCCTCGCCCTCGGGGGCGTCGGCGCGATGACCGCCGCCGTCCTCATGGGCCACCGCGAGATCCCTCGGCGGCACATGACCTTCATGTACCTGGTGTGGACGGCCTCGACGCTCATGATCGCGGGGTACGGGATCGCCCGGCTGCCGTGGCACGCGATGGCCTTCTGCTTCGCGTTCAACGCGCTCGAGAGCGCAGGGCTCATCGTGTGGATCACGACCAAGCAGCGGCTCGTGCCGGCTCGCCTGCTCGGGCGCGTCTCGAGCTTCGACTGGTTCATCTCGATCGGGCTCGTGCCGCTGTCCTACGCGCTCACCGGTCCCGTCGCCGAGGCGATCGGGGCCCGCACCACGCTCGTCGCGGCCGGGCTGCTCGGCGGCGCGATCACGCTCGCGTTCCTCTTCCTCCCCGGCATGCGGGACATCGAGCGTCGGGGGCTACTGGCCGGCGCGCGCCTGGAGACCGCGCCCGAGGCCGTCGAGCCGGCCACGACCCTCGGCCTCGTGGACGGCGTTCCCGCGGGCGCCCTCGACCCCGTCGCGGCACCCGGAGCCGTGGAGACCGGCCCTACTCCGGTCGGACCGGCCCGGATGCACCCCGAGGCATCCCCCGAGCGGCCCACGACGTTCCCCTAAGGTCCTCGCCGCGACCGTCCGATACGGAAGCCATGAAGCGACGCGCGTGGCTCCTCTACCTCGCCGCGGGGTCGGCGGCGCTCGCGGCATGGGAGTTCGTGCCGGCGCTCAAGACCGGTCCGGTCTTCAACGCCATCGCGCTCTCCTCCCCCATCGCGATGCTCGTCGCCGTTCGGATGTGGAAGCCCTCCCCGCGGGCGCCCTGGTACCTCTTCGCGCTCGGGCAGACGTTCTTCGTGGTCGGGGACGTCATCACCTACAACTACTCGACCTTCTTCAACGGCGCCGACCTCCCGTTCCCCTCCGTGGGAGACGTCGCGTACCTGCTCGTGTACCCCTGCCTGGTGAGCGGGATCCTGTGGCTGGTGCGATCGCGGACCCCTGGGCACGACCGGGAGAGCCTGATCGACTCCCTGATCGTCGCGATCGGCGTCGGCGTCATCTCGTGGGTCTTCCTGATGGCCCCCACCGCGCACGACACCGGCTCGTCGCTCCTGCAGAAGGTCGTCGGGATGGCCTACCCACTGATGGACCTCGTGCTCCTCAGCGTCGTCGTCCGGCTGCTCATCGGCGGCGGCCGGCGCGGGCTGACCTTCTCCCTGCTCCCGGCGGCCGCGCTCACGCTCTTCGTCACGGACTTCGTCTACAGCTACATCTCCGTCCAGGGCATCACCTACGACCAGTCCGGGTACCTGGAGGCCGGGTGGGGCGCCTTCTACCTCCTGTGGGGAGCCGCCGCGCTGCACCCGTCGATGCGGCGGCTGTCCGAGCGCGCCCCCGAGCACGGGACCCGGATCACGCGCGGCCGACTCATGCTGATCGGCGCCGCGGCGCTCATCCCCCAGGCCGTGCGCGCGATCCAGCTCCTGCGCGGCGCCCAGACGGACCTGTGGGTCATCACGCTGTCGACGGCGACGCTCTTCATCCTCGTCGTGATCCGCATGGCCGGCCTCGTCCACAAGCTCGAGCTCTCGTTCGGGCGCGAGCGGGCGCTGCGCCGGGCCGGCGCCTCGCTCGTCACCGCCACGAACCGCGACGGGATCTACCGTGCCGCGATGGAGGCGGTCGAGACCCTCGCGCCCGGGACGCGCGCCCGCCTGCTCGTGCACCTCGACGAGCACGAGGCCGAGCACTACGCCGTCGCGGCGACGACCGAGGGAGCGGCCGATCTCGTGGGTCGTCGGGTGCACCTGCCCCTCACCGAGGAAGCGAGGGAGGCCCTGCTGACCAAGCATGCGACGGACGCGCTCGACGCCGCGACGCTTCGGGAGCACCTGGACCTGCCGGCGGAGACCGCGTACGCGCTCGCGATCCCCGTGTTCCTCCGGGGTGAGCTGAACGGGCTGCTCGTCGTCGCCTCCGCCGAGAAGCTGCCGCCGACGACCCGCGACGGGCTCGACGCGCTGTGCTCGCAGGTCGCGCTCGCCCTCGAGAGCGCGGCGCTCACCGAGGACCTCGTCCGGCGCCAGAGCGAGGCGCGCTTCTCCTCGCTGGTCCAGAACTCCTCGGACGTCGTGATGGTCGTGGATGCCGACTCCTCGGTGAAGTGGATCAGCCCCTCCGTCGAGCGGGTGCTCGGATACCCGCCCGAGGAGCTCGACGGGACCAGGCTCACCGGGCTCGTGCACCCCGAGGACAAGACCGCCATCCTCCAGTTCCTCATGGACGCCGGGCGCGACGGCACCACGCACGCGGTGACGGAGTTCCGCATCCGGCACCGGGAGGGCTTCTGGCTCCACGTCGAGACCCTCCGGACGAACCTGCTCCACGATCCGAACGTGCGGGGCATCGTGCTCAACACGCGCGACGTCTCCGAGCGCAAGGCCTTCGAGGAGCAGCTCGCGCACCAGGCCTTCCACGACCCCATCACCGGCCTCGCGAACCGGGCCCTGTTCCGGGACCGCGTGGAGCACGCGCTCGAGCGCCAGCTCCGCGACGGGCACCCCGTCTCGGTCCTGTTCATGGACCTCGACGACTTCAAGACGATCAACGACTCGCTCGGGCACGCCGCCGGCGACCGCATGCTCACCGAGGTCGGCGAGCGCCTGCGCACCTGCCTGCGCGCAGCGGACACCGCGGCCCGGCTCGGCGGGGACGAGTTCGCGATCCTCCTGGAGGACGGCGGCGAGGGCCTCGGCGCGGCGGACGTCGCCGCCCGGATCCTCGAGGCCCTCGAGGCCCCCTTCCACCTCGAGGGCAAGGAGGTGTTCTGCCGGGCGAGCATCGGCATCGCGACGGCGGACGCGGACCACGAGGGCGGCGCGACCGGCGTGGAGGAGCTGCTGCGCAACGCCGACGTCGCGATGTACATGGCGAAGGAGGCCGGCAAGAACCGCTACCAGATCTTCGAGCCGGCGATGCACGACGTGGCCCTCAAGCGGCTGGAGCTCAAGGCCGATCTGCAGCGGGCGCTCGACAACGGCGAGTTCGTCCTGCACTACCAGCCGGTGATCGAGCTCGCCACCGGCGAGATCAGCGGGTTCGAGGCGCTCCTGCGCTGGCAGCACCCCCAGCGGGGGCTCGTCCCGCCCCTGGAGTTCATCCCGCTCGCGGAGGAGACGGGGCTCATCGTGCAGATCGGCGCCTGGGTGCTCCAGCAGGCGACCCAGCAGGGCAAGGCGCTCCAGGAGCGCTTCCCGATGGATCCGCCGCTGCACATCGCGGTGAACCTCTCGGCCCGACAGCTGCAGCGGCCCGAGATCGTCTCCGACGTCGCCGACGCGCTCATGCGATCGGGCCTCGCCCCCGAGACGCTGGTCCTGGAGATCACCGAGAGCATCATGATGCAGGACGTCGACCTGTCCCTCCAGCGGCTGCGCGAGCTGAAGGAGCTCGGGGTCCAGCTCGCCGTCGACGACTTCGGCACGGGCTACTCCTCGCTCAACTACATCCAGCAGTTCCCGGTCGACATCCTCAAGGTGGACAAGTCCTTCATCGACGCGTTCAACACGGACGAGCGCAAGTCCGCGCTCACGGCGACGATCATCAAGCTCGCCGAGGACCTGGAGCTGCGGCCGGTGGCCGAGGGCATCGAGCGCGCCGACCAGCTCGAGCAGCTCCTGCGGCTGCGCTGCGACCTCGGCCAGGGCTACTACTTCGCCCGGCCGATGCCCCCGGAGGGGATCGACGACCTGCTCGAGACACGGCGGGCCCTCGCCAGCCGGGACGCCGAGCTCTCCGGATAGCCCCGCCACCCCCGTCTTTCGGCCGTAGGCACGCCGACCCCGTTCGTGGCAGGATGCTCCCCCGGAGGAGGTTCCTCCACCGTCGCTTCGGAAGGGGCAGCCTCGACGGGGGCCCCTCGGGGGAGGGGGAGATGGTCGACGGGAACCGCATCAGGGTTCTCATCGCGGGCAACGTCTACGTGAAGCGCGCGCTCGTCCGTCGGTTCCTCGAGGACGCCGGGTACGAGGTCGTCGGGGACGTGACCGAGCCCGCGCAGGTGATGGACGCGCTGCGGGCCGGCCGTCCCGATGCCGTGGTCCTGGACGAGGACCTCGTCGCGCGCGGCCTCACGCTCGAGGAGCTCCGGCGCGCCGCGCCCGACGTCCGCATCGTCGTCTCCACCGGGGTCACCCCCGGACGGGGGGCGCCCCCGCCGGGAGCCGACGGGTACATCGACAAGGGGGTCGGGCTGTCCGCCCTGACGGCGCTCCTCGGCCGGCTCTCCGTGGAGCCGATCCCGACGGCGGCGGGTGGGGCGGCGGAGGCATCATCGGAGGGAGCGATGGACGACACGCAGAAGATCGGTCCGACGGCCGGCGCGAGCCGGGCCGGTGTCTACCGGGCCGTCGCGATCGTGGTGGGCGGCCTGCTGATCGTCTGGGGCCTCGTGACGGCGATCACCGCCGACCGTACGCCCGAGGGCGGCACGGTTGCCGAGGAGCGGACCGAGCCGGGAGCCGGGACCGGCGTCCTCCAGGAGCCCGAGGTCGTCACGGAGCTGGACCGCGCCTACGCGTCGCTCGACGCGATGCTCGACGCCCTCGCGGCCGGCAACTACGTCCTCGCGACGGTCGAGGCCCAGAGCCTGATGGATCAGCGTGAGCAGGCGATCGCCGCCGGCTTCTCGGTGAGCGGGCTCGACGCCGAGGTCACCGCGAGGCTCGAGACCGTCGCCCCCGACCTGCCCCCGCGCGTGGTCACGCGGCTCATCGGGATCCTCGGCTCCCTGTTCCCCGTCCTCGAGGAGCCCTCCCAGCCGGGCGACGGCTCCACGCTCGTCCTCGGGACGACCGTGACGAGCACGACGTCCGGAGGCTCGACGTCCGGAGGCTCGACGTCCGGAGGCTCGACCTCGGGCGGCTCGACCGGAGGCCAGACCGGCGGAGGCGGTGGGGAGCAGGCCGCGCCGCAGCCCGGCGACGGCAGGGTCTGGGGGCAGTGGCACAAGGAGCACAAGGGCGAGGGCGGACCGCCGCCCTGGGCCAAGGCCCACGGACACCACAACTAGGGCACCGGATCAGCCGAGCTCGATGCGGTACCGCATCGTCGGGCGCATCTCGCAGTCGACGCGCTCGCGGGTCGCCAGGCCGTCCGGGGCCCACCCCTCCCGCTCGTAGAAGCGGCGGGCGCGTTCGTTGGTCTCGAGCACCCACAGCGTGACCGTGCGGAACCCGCGCTCGCGCAGGTCGGCGAGGGCGTGGTCGCACAGGCGCTTGCCGATGCCCCGCCCGTACCGGTCGGGGTCCAGGTAGACGGCGTACAGCTCCCCGGTGCGCTCGTCGGCGTCGGCGTCCTGGCTCGGCCCGGTGACCGCGAACCCGACCACCCGCCCGTCCTCCTCGGCCACCCACGTGCGGTGGGCGCCGGGCGTCTCGAGGGCCATCCGGTGCTGCTCGAGCCGGTCCGAGACGGAGAGCCCATCGAGGTACGCATCCGAGAGCTGACCGCGGTACGCGGCCTGCCACGAGCGGACGTGGATCCGGGCGATCGCCTCGGCGTCCTTCGGGTCGGCCTCGCGGATGCGGATCGCCACGGCGGGCAGGATACGGCGTCCGCCTACCCCTCGGCCTCGCGCGGGTGCAGGAGCCCGTAGAGGTAGCCGTCGACGAGCGCCTCCCACGAGGCCTCGATGATGTTCTCCGAGACCCCGACGGTGGTCCACTCGCGCTGCCCGTTGGAGGTGTCGATGAGCACCCGCACGACCGCGCCGGTGCCGTGCGTCTCGTCGAGCACGCGGACGCGGAAGTCCTCGAGCGTGAGGTGCTCGAGCTCGGGGTAGTCGTTCGTGAGGGCCTTGCGGAGCGCGTTGTCGAGCGCGCTCACCGGGCCCTGCCCCTCCGCGCTCTCGATGTGGCGGGTGCCCTTCGTCACGACCTTCACCGTGGCCTCCGCGAGGGGCGGCTCGCCGTCGCCGACACGCTCCTCCACGTGGACGCGGTAGCTCTCGATCTCGAAGAACGGCTGGGTCCAGCCGTCGGCCCGCCGCATGAGCAGCTCGAGCGAGGCGTCGGCGACCTCGAAGGTGTACCCGCGCGCCTCACGCTCCTTGATCTCCCGCACCAGGCGCGGGATCGCCTCTTCGGAGAGCTCGATGCCGAGCTCGGCCGCCTTCATCCGCAGCGTCGAGGCGCCCCCGAGGTCGGAGGCCGCGACCCCCCGGCGGTTGCCCACGGCCTGCGGCGGCACGTGCTCGTACGCCTCGGTGAACCGCGAGACCCCGCTCGTGTGCAGCCCGGCCTTGTGGGTGAAGGCGTAGCGCCCCACGTACGGCTGGTGCGAGTCCGGCGGCAGGTTCGCGACCTCCGACACGTAGTGGGCGACCTCGGTCAGGCGCTCGAGCGAGCCCGGCGGCAGGCACTCGATCCCCATCTTCAGGGTGAGGTTCGCCGCGATCGGGATGAGGTCGGCGTTGCCCGTCCGCTCCCCGTAGCCGTTGATCGTGCCCTGGACCTGGTACGCGCCGTGCTCGACGGCGATGAGGGAGTTCGCCACGGCGCAGCCGGTGTCGTTGTGGACGTGCACCCCGAGCGGCACCGAGACCCTGGGCCGCACCTCGTCGAGGATCGCCGCCACGTCCTGCGGCAGCATGCCGCCGTTCGTGTCGCAGAGCACGAGCCGCTCCGCGCCGGCCTCCGCGGCGGCCTCGAGCGTGGCGAGCGCGAACGCGGGGTCGCTGCGGTAGCCGTCGAAGAAGTGCTCGGCGTCGAAGAACACCCGCCGGCCCTCGCGGCGCAGGAAGGCGATGGAGTCCCGGATCATCGCGAGCCCCTCGGCGAGGTCGGTCCGCAGCGCCTGCGTGACGTGCAGGTCCCAGGACTTGCCGACGAGGCACACGACCTCGGTCCCGGCGTCGAGGAGCTCGCGGAGCACCGCGCTGCCCTCGGCTCGCTCCCCCGCCTTGCGGGTCATCCCGAACGCCGTGAGGGTCGCGTGCCGCAGCGTCTCCTTCGCGGCCAGGCGGAAGAACTCCGAGTCGCGCGGGTTCGCGCCCGGCCACCCGCCCTCGATGTACGGGACCCCGAGCTGGTCGAGCTTGTGCAGGATGCGCAGGCGATCCTCGATCGAGTACGAGATGCCCGCGCGCTGCGCGCCGTCCCGGAGCGTGGTGTCGTAGAGCTCGACCTGCATCCGGTCCCGCGGCTCGCCGCTCATGCCGTCGCTCCTTCCACGACGAGGTCCCCGACCTCCGAGGTCGAGTAGCCCATCTCGCCCGCCCGCATCGAGTGCATCTTCGTGCAGGCGAAGCGGATCCCGGCGTCGACGCGCGCCGCCGCGCCGCTCTCGCCGAGCGAGCGGAGGAGCATCTGCAGCGCGCCGATCGCCGCGAGCGGGTTGATCGTGCCCTTGCCGACGTGGTCCGGGGCCGTGCCGCCGATCGGCTCGAACATCGAAACGCCCTGCGGGTTGATGTTCCCGCCGGCCGCGATCCCCATCCCGCCCTGGATGATCGCACCGAGGTCGGTGATGATGTCGCCGAACATGTTGTCGGTGACGATGACGTCGAACCGCCGCGGGTTCTCCACGAAGTAGATGCAGGCCGCGTCGACGTGGCAGTAGGCGGTCTCGACGTCGGGGTACTCCCGACCCACCTCGTCCACGACCCGCTGGTACAGGTCGCCGGCGTAGGTGAGGACGTTGGTCTTGTGGACGAGCGTCAGGTGCCGCCGGCGCCGCCTGGCCTGCTCGAACGCGAACCGCACGATCCGCTCCACGCCGTGGCGGGTGTTCACGCTCTCCTGGACCGCGACCTCGAACGGGGTCCCCTTCCGGTGGAATTCGCCGGCCCCTGTGTAGAGCGCCTCGGAGTTCTCCCGGACCACCACCATGTCCACGGCCTCGGGCTGGTGGTGGGGGATGAGGGTCTGCACGCCGGGGTAGCGCCGGATCGGCCGGA
>Ga0073930_1002653_pt1 | contig 11555 bp, 10 predicted proteins | sample DewCreD2012metaG_5_FD_76968 | JGI IMG/M metagenome (GOLD analysis project Ga0073930, IMG submission 76968) | Hot spring sediment bacterial and archeal communities from British Columbia, Canada, to study Microbial Dark Matter (Phase II) - Dewar... ...
GCCCTGACTCCCCGGCATGCGCCGGCCGGTGCGCACGCGTCCCGTCGTCGAGGAGGTTTGGGTTGCCCGACCGCCGTCCGATCCGTCGCGTTGCCGTTCTGCAGACTACTGGACTGATCCTGGGCTGTCTGGCGCTCCTGGGACTGGCCGGCCCGCTGGCCGCGCAGCAGCCTCCTGCGCCCAGGCCGGTGCCGTCGCCTGCGCCGTCGCCGTCCCCGGCCCCGAGTCCCCCACCGGCCCCGGGTCCCACGCCGGCCCCCGGCCCTACGCCGGCACCCAGTCCCACGCCGGCTCCGAGTCCCACGCCGGCGCCCAGCCCGACGCCGCAGCCGCGGGTCGTCGAGGTCGTGGCCCGGGGGCTGGAGCGCGTGCCCCAGTCCGTGGTGATGGACTCGATCGGGGTTCGCGTCGGCGAGCTGCTCTCCGACGAGCGCCTGCGCGCCGACGTGGCGGCGCTGGTCGCCACGGGATGGTTCGCGGACGTCACCGCACGGGTGGAGCCCGCGGCAGACGGTGTCCGGGTGGCGTTCATCGTGGTGGAGAACCCGCTGGTCGAGACCGTCACCATCGAAGGGCACACGGTGGTGCCCACCCCCGAGCTGCTCCGGGCGCTCGACGTGCCGACCGGCCAGGTCTTGAACATCGTCCGGCTGCGCGACGGCGCCCGCCGCATCGAGCGGCTGTACGAGGAGCGGGGGTACGTCCTGGCCCGCGTGGCCGACATCGACGTGGCGGGGAATGGGACGGCGCGGCTGCGCCTGCGCATCGCGGAAGGCCGGGTCGAGGCCATCGAGTACAAGGGGCTGGTCAAGACGCAGCGCTTCGTCGTCGAGCGCGGGGCGCTGGTGCGGCCCGGCGTCGTGTTCAACGTCAACGACCTGAACAAGGACCTGCAGCGCCTGTTCAACCTCGAGCTGTTCGAGAGCGTGCAGGCGCGGCCGCGTCCGGGCCGCACGCCCGACGCGGTGGTGGTCGAGATCGAGGTCAAGGAGCAACGCACGCAGCAGGCGCGGTTCGGGGTGGGCTACAGCGACCGTACGGGCATCGTGGGGCTCGTCGAGTACTCCGAGAAGAACTGGAAGGGGCGCAACCAGTCGGTGACCCTGCGCCTGGAGCGCGGGCTGGGCGAGCGGAACGTCCCGTTGACGAGCCCCGCCGGGACCAACTTCGCCCTGATCTTCCGCGAACCGCACCTGGACGCCCGGCCCACCTCCATGGAGGTCGCCCTCTACCAGGCGTCCACCATCGAGCTGGAGTACAGCGGCACCAGCATCTCCTCGCGCTTCCAGCTGGATCGCCTGGGGAGCAGCCTCACCTTCGCACGCCCGGTGGACCCGCAGACGCTGGTGACGTTGCGGCTGCGGTCGGAGAAGGTGGACATCACCGCCCTGCCCAAGCAGCCCACCGACACCTGTCCGCCCGATCCGTGCACACCGCCCTCGCTGCTGACGCCGGGCCGGACGATCGCGCTGGCGCTGTCGGGCGCGCGCGACCGCCGCGACAACCGGCTGACCCCCACACGGGGCGACCGCCTGGCGCTGACGCTGGAGGTGGGCATCCCCGCGCTGGGTGGCGACTTCGGGTTCGGCAAGTACACCGCCGAGTACACGCGGTACTTCCGCCTGGGGCCCGGCGTGCTGGTGGGCCGCGCGCTGGGCGGCTGGAGCCACGGCACGCTTCCCCTCCAGGAGCAGTTCCTGCTGGGTGGACCGTCGACGCTGCGTGCGTTCGGCTACGGGCAGTTCCGGGGCGACAGCGAGGCGCTGGTGAACCTCGAGTACCGTCTGCCCCTGGGCACCTTCCTCCGGCAACTGCGGGAGTTCACCGGCGCGGTGTACGTCGATGCGGGCGCCGCACCGGCGGTGGCCGGCGCCGGCGGCGTGGGCTACGGCGTGGCCGTCATGGTCAACACGCCGGTCGGACCCATCCGCATCGACTACGCGGTGAACGCGCAAGGAGGGCGCCAGACCTGGCTGACGATCGGCCCGCCATTCTGAGGCGTGCGCGCCGTGCGCACGCGGGTGCGGTCCTGCTGGCCGCTGCAAGCCTCGGCGTCGCCACGCCGGCGGCGTGGGCCGAGCCCATCCAGCGGGTCGAGGTGCGGGTAGTGGTGGTGGGGGCCGACCCGGCGTCCGTGGTCGGGCGCCGCCTCCACGAGGTGGTGCGCGCGGCGGCCGAGCGGCTCCTGCTCGGCCGTGACAGCGCCCTGGTGGCAGCGCAACAGGACGCCCTGGCAGGGGTGCTGCGCGAGGTCGTCGACCGTGTCGTGACCGGCTACCGGGTGCGGGCGGTGAGCCTGCAGCCCGGCGGGACCGCGGCGGTGCTCGTGAGCCTCGAGCCTCAGCCGCCGCTGCTCGGCGCCCTCCCCGTGCAGGTGGTCTACACGGGCGTGCACGCCGACGTGCAGCCGCTGGTGGACCGCGCCCTGGCTCCGGCGCTGCCGGAGGCCTCCGCGCTGGCCGCGGGCCTGCCCCAGGCGGCGCTGGCGTGGGCGGCGCCCCTGGTGCAGCAGGAGGTCACGGCGGTCGTCGAGCGCACCGTCCCGGGGTTCACCGCGGCCGGGCGGGTGGAGGGCACACCGCCCCGGCTGGTGCTCACCGTGGGCGTGCGCGATGCGCGCCTCGTGCGCGACATCGGGGTGCGCTTCCGGTCGTCGTCCATCCCCTACTGGCTGTTGCACCAGCACACGCCGCAGGTGATCTCCATGGCCGAGCCGCTGCGCGGGCTGCCCGTGGCGTTCGCCGCCACCCACCGCAGCGACCTGGAGCGCCTGCTGGCGGCGCGCCTGGCCGCCTACCGGCCGGTGGTGGACTACGGCATCGTGACGCGGCCGCACGTGCAGGTGGGGGACACCACGCACGTCACCGTCGTCGCCGACTCGACGCTGTATCGCGGACGGGTGGAGGCCAGGCTCAACCTGGGCACGCACGCGCCGGTGCCCGACGTGCGCGCGCAGCTGGGGCGGGCGTTCGGCGGGCTGGAACCGTTCGTGGAGCTGACGCTGATCCCGTCCAACCTGGCGTGGCGGTGGGCGGTGGGCGTGCGCGTCGCGTTGGGCAGCAGCGTGGCCGTCGGCGTGCGCACCCGCCTGGACGGCGAGGACACCGAGACCTTCCTGCAGTACCGGCTCTCGCCGGACCTGGAGCTAAGGGCAGGGCACTTCGCGCGCGCGCGCCTGGTGGAGACGACGCTGTCCTACCGGCTCACCGAGTTCGTCTCGTGGGAGGCCGTCGCCACCACCCGGGGCGACGTATGGCTGCGGCTGGTCACGAACCTGTAGCGCGCCCCGCCGCCAGGCCGGACCGCGCGGCCCACGCGCCGCGGTCCGGGCCGCGGAGCCGGAGAGGTGCGGACGGGGCGCAGGGAGCGTCGTGGAGGTACGCGAGTGGCGCACCCGCACGGGGCGCCATGGCACCGGGCGGAGGGTACCGGGCCGCACGGCGCACGAGTACGGTACAATGAGCGTGCGGTGCGATGGCACCGGCGGGAGGAGGACGAGCCATGCGAATCGACGCGCGGAAGGTGGCGGTGGCGGCCGGTGTGGCGGTCATCGTCGCCGTCGCCGTGGGCCTGCTGCTCCAGCGCACGCCCGCCCTGGGGCAGGCGTTCACCGTGGGGTACGTCGACATGCAACGGGCGCTGGACAACCATCCCCGCAAGGCCAGCTCCGAGCGGGCACTGCAGGAGTTCTTCCAGGCCAAGCAGCGGGAGTTCCAGGAACGCAGTAAGAGCATGACGGCGTTCCAGCGCCAGGAGCTCGACCGCCAGCTCCAGCAGCAGATCCTCGAGAAGCGCAACGAGCTGCTGGGCGGGTTGGACCGCGAGCTGCGTGCCGCGGTGGAGGTCGTGGCCAAGCAGGCCGGGGTCACCGTCGTGCTGGACCGCTCGGTCGTGCTCTACGGGGGCACCGACCTCACCGACGCGGTCATCAAGCAGATCAGGGGGAAGTAGTGGCGCGCCGCGCGTTGCCGGTCGCGGCCGGGCTGGTCGCGCTGGTGGTCGCCGCCGGGTGCCAGCGCCCCGTGGCGCCTCCGCCGGTCTCGCCGGCGACGCCCGGGGTGGGCACGCCCGCGCCGGCGGCGCCGGTGGTCGGGGTCGTCGACCTCCAGGCCGCGCTGCGTGCGCACCGCCGCTGGCCCCAGCTGGAAGCCCTGGTGAGGAAGATCGAGGCCCTGCAGATCCGCCTGGCCACGCCGCCGCCACCGCCGCCGTTGCCGTTGCAGGACGTGCGCCCCGAACTGCAGGCCGAGGCCGACCGCCTGGCGGCCGGCTACCGTGCGGAGCTGCAGGCCATGGAAGCCCAGGCCCGCCAGCGCCTCGAGGCGTTCGCGGCCGAGGTCAAGGCCGCGCAGGAAGCGAAACTGGCCGAGCAGCACCAGCGCATCAACGAGGAGCTGCGCAAGGCCGTCGAGGCCAGACGCGACGAGCTGCAGCGGGAGCTGGAGCGGTTCGAGGTCCAGACGATGGCGGAGTACCGCATCCCCCTGCTCAACCTGCGCCTGAAGAGCGACGTGGTGGGCCTCACCAACGAGGAGGAGGCCAAGCGGATCGCCGCGGAAGCCGAGCGCCTGACCAAGGAGCGTGACGAGAAGATCCGTGCCCGGGCCCGGGCCCTGGAACAGCAGCTGGAGGAGTTCCAGAAGGCCAGGACCGCCGAAGCCGAGGCACGGTTCCAGGCCCTGGTGGCCGCCCTGGAGGAGGAGGGCCGCCGGCAGATCGAGGCGCGCCAGGCCGAGCTGCGGGCCGCGCTGGAGGAGGCGGTCAGGGAGCGCGATCGGCTGCTGCGGCAGGCGGTGGACGAGCGGCGCCGCCTGCTGGCCAGCGGCACCGAAGCCCAGCTCCGGGCGGCCCAGGAGCAGTACGTGAAACAGCTGCGCGCCGAAGGCGCGCGGCTGCAGGCGGAGCTGGAGGCGATGCACCAGGAGCGCCTGCGCCTGGAGGGCACCATGCTGGCCGAGATCAAGATCGAAGTGGCCACCGTGGCGCAGGAACAGAAAGTGGACGTGGTGCTGACGCGCGCGATCGCCAACGTGCGCGCGGTCGACCTCACCCAGGCGGTCGTCGCCCGGCTGCGACGCCCATGAGCGGCCGGTGGGTTCCTCGGGCGCGGCCCTGGGGCGTGCTGGCCCGTGGGGGGCTGCTGGCCGCGGGCCTGGCGGTGGCCGTGCTGGTCTCGGGGTGCACGGCCGGCCGGGTGGGTCTGGTGGAGACCCGGCGTCTGCTGGCGGAGAGCGCGCTGGCGCTGCGCTACCAGCGGGAGCTCGACGAGCGGGAGCGCGCCATGACCACCGACCTGCAGCTGCTGGCGCGCCAGTTGCCGCGGGAGGACCTGGAGGCGCGGCGTGCGCAGTACATCCGGGAACTGCAGGCGTTGCGCCTCCAGCTCGAAGAGGACCTCAACCGGGCGATCCGCGACGTCATCCAGCAGATCGTCCGGGAGAAGCGGCTGCGCGGGGTGATCGTGAAGGGACCGGTCATTTACAGCCAGCCCGGCGCCACGGTCGACATCACGCAGGAGGTCATCGACCTGCTCAAGTAGCCGGGGCCGCGTATGAGGCTCGCCGACCTGGCCCGCCTGGCGCGCGCGGAGCTGTCCGGCCCGGGCGACGCCGAGATCGTCGCCGTCACCGACCTGGCCCATGCGCACCCTTCGGCCCTGGTGTACGTCGCCGACCTCCGGCGGCTGCCCGACGCCGAGGCGTCTGCAGCAGGCGCGCTGCTCGTCGCCGCCGACGCGCCGCCGGTGCGCAAGCCGGCCCTGCGCGCCGCGAACGTCCGCGCCGCCTTCGCCAGGGTGCTGGCGGCGTTCGCGCCGAGGCCGCCGGTGGGCCGGGGCGTGCACCCCACGGCCGTGGTCGCGCCCGACGTCCGCCTGGGCGCCGACGTCACGGTGGGGCCCTTCGTGGCCATCGAGCCGGGCGCGGCCATCGGCCCGCGCACGGTGCTCCACGCCGGGGTGGTGGTGGGCGCGCAGGCCACGATCGGCGCCGACTGCGTCCTCTATCCCGGCGTGGTGCTCTACCCGCGCTGCGTGCTGGGCGACCGGGTGATCGTGCACGCGGGCGCCGTGCTGGGCGCCGACGGCTTCGGGTACGCCGCCGACGAGGAGGGGGTGGTGAAGATCCCGCACCTCGGGCACGTCGTCGTCGAAGACGACGTGGAGATCGGCGCCAACGTCTGCGTCGACCGCGCCACGCTGGGCGAGACGCGGATCGGCCGCGGCACCAAGATCGACAACCTGGTGCAGATCGGGCACAACGTCACCATCGGCCCGGGCTGTCTCATCGTGGCGCAGGTCGGGATCTCGGGCAGCGTCACCGTCGGTGCCGGCGCGGTGCTGGCCGGGCAGGTCGGCGTCGCCGACCACCTCACCATCGGCGCCGGCGCCCGCATCGGGGGCAAGGCGGGCGTGACGCGCGACGTGCCGCCGGGTGCCACGGTGTCCGGGTATCCGGCCCGCGACCATCGCGAGGAGCTGCGCGTGCAGGCTGCGCTGCGGCGGCTGCCCGAGCTGCTGGCGCGGGTGGCGGCGCTGGAAGCCAAGGTGGCGGCAGCGGACGCCTCCGGCCGCGGGCCGCAGGCACCATGAGGCGGGGACGGGCGTGGATGGTGGCTGGTGCGCTGGCGTTCGCGGCGGGGCTGCCCGTGCCCGCCGTCGGCCAGGGGTCGTGGCTGCCGGGCGAGGTCGTGGCCTGGCGTGCCTCGCCGGACGGGCGGGCGGCCGAGGTGCGCGTCCGGGGCATGGCCGTGGCGCGTCTGGCCGGGCCCGGGGCGTGGGCGCGCGCCAGCGCGGCCGTCCAGGCCCTGCGCCGGCCGCTGCCGCCGCCCGAGGCCGTCACCGTGCGGGCGCGTCGCGGATCGGCCGCGCTCCTCGTCGACGGCCGGGTCGTGCTGGGCGCCAGTGCCCGCGACGCGCAGCGTGCGGGCACCGACCCTGCGACGCTGGCCGGGCAGTGGGCCGCCCGGCTCCGGGAAGCGCTGGCGATCCCCCCGCTGACGGTGACCCCGTCGAGCGTCGTGCTCTCGCCGGATGGCACGGCCACCCTCCGTGTCCGGACCGTCGTCCCGGGCCCGCTCTCGGCCACACCGGCGGACCGCCGGGTCGTCGGCGCCGATGTCGCGGCCGACGCCATCACGCTGCGCGGCCGCGCCCTGGGTGCCACGACCGTGCGGGTGCGTCTGGGGCCGTACCAGACGGCAGTGGCGGTCTCCGTGCGGCCGCCGGCCGGCCGCATCCCTGCCGAGGCCGAGGTGATCGTGACCGGCACGCCCGCGCCGGTGCCGGTGGTCCACGAGGCCGTGCGGCGCTGGGTGGAGGCGGCGGTGGTGCGCACGGCAGGCGCCGTGGTGCGCTGGTCCCCGATCCCGGTAGACACGCCGCTGGAGGCCGGGGCGGCCGTGACAGTGCACGTGCCGGTCAGCGTGCGCAGCCCCTACGCGGGGCCGGTGGACCGCCGCGTGGCCATCACCATCCGGAACGCGCCGCTGTCCCTGCGCGATCCTGACGTCCTGCTGGTCAGCAACCGTCCCGAGACGATCGACGGCAACGGCCTGCTCTTCGAGGACACGCTGCAGCCCCGGCGGGGCGCGCGCCTCCTCTACCACCACATGAACGGGACCGACCAGGCCCGCATCCTCAGCATCACCCTGACCAACGCCGGTCCGGGGCTCGCCCGCGTGCACTACCTCAGCGGACACGCCGGCCCGTCGCCGGACCCTCTGCAGGTGGGGGCGCTAGCCACCGGCCGGTTCCTGACCGCGCTGGGCGGCGGGCAGGGCTACCTGGTCGAGGTCCCAGCCCAGCGGGCCACGACCTTCACCGCCTACGCGCTGCCGCCGCGGGCACTGGTGTCGGGCATCATGCAGTTCCAGGTGATCGACGGTGGGCCGGTGGGTCTGCGGGTGGCGGTGCGGCTCCCCTGGCTGCTGGACCGGACGGTGACCGCCGACCTGGGGCCGTACGCGTTCCCGCATCCGCGCGGCACGTTTCCCGGCACGGCGGTCGACCTGGTGCGAGAGGTGCGCGTCGACCGCCCGGCCGACGTCGCCGGCCTGGGGATCATGGCCGAGCTCAAGGACGTGCGCACGGGCGAGGCGCTGGTCGGCGACTACGGCGTGCTCTACCGCATCCGGCTGCGCTTGCACAATCCGACTGCGGCCGAGGTGCCCGTGGCGCTGGTGGCGAATGCCGCAGGAGGCCCGGCACGGGGGCGGTTCGTGATCGACGGGGCCATGACGGACGTCGGCCTGCTGGCGCCCACCGTGGACCGCGTGGTGGCGACGTTCGTGCTGGCCGCGGGCGAGACGCGTGCCGTGACCGTGGTGACCATGCCGGTGGCCGGATCGTTCTACCCCGTGCGGCTGTCGGTGCGGCCCCGATGACGGGGGCGGGGGTGCAGCGGACCATCGCGCGGCCCGTGACCGTGGCGGGCACCGGGCTGCACACCGGCGAGCCCGTCACCGCCCGGCTGCTGCCCGCGCCCGCCCACCACGGGGTGACCTTCCGTAGAGCCGACGTGCCCGGCGCCTCGGTCATCCCCGCGCGCCTGGCCGAGGTGGTGGCGACCGACCGCGGCGTCGTGCTCGGTCGCCAGACGCCGGTGGCCACGGTGGAGCACCTGCTCTCGGCCGCCTGCGGGCTGGGCATCGACAACCTGGCCGTGGAAGTGGAGGGCGAGGAACTGCCCTGCGGTGACGGCAGCGCGCAGATCTTCGTGGACGCCCTGGCGCAGGCCGGGACCGTCGAGCAGGCTGCGGTGCGGTCGCCCATCGACCTGGCCGCGCCGGTCTGGGTCGGCGGGGGGACGAGCGTCATCGTCGCGCTGCCGGCGCCGCGGCTGCAGGTCACCTACGTGGCGACCGCCAACGGGGTGGCGCTGGCCCCGCAGATGGCGGAGTTCGACGTCGACCGGGACGACTACGCGACCACCATCGCGCCGGCACGGACCTGGGGCCTGCTGGCCGAGGCCGAGCAGCTCCGCGCCCGGGGCCTGGCGCGGGGCGCCTCGCTGGCCACGGCGCTGGTCATCGGGGTCGAGGGGTTCATCAACGAGCCGCGGTTCCCCAACGAGATGGCCCGCCACAAGATCCTCGACGCGCTGGGCGACCTCTCGCTGCTGGGGCGACCGCTGCGCGCGCAGATTCTGGCGATCCGCGCCGGGCACGGGCTGCACATCGCCCTGGCACGGGCCATCGCGCGCCAGACGGGGGCCGGCGACGGCAGGGACGGCGCCTGACGTGGCGCAGCCCGACCGTGCGGCCCGCGGGCCCCGGATTCACCCCACGGCCGTCGTGCATCCGCACGCGCGGCTCGACGACGGCGTGGAGGTCGGGCCGTACGCGGTGATCGGCGCCGACGTCACGGTGGGCGCGGGCACCGTGATCGGGCCCCACGTGGTGATCCACGACGGCGTGACCATCGGCCGCCACAACGTCTTCGCCGCGCACGTGGTGATCGGAGGACGTCCCCAGGACCGTGCCTGGCGCGGGGAGCGCACCAGGGTGGTGATCGGCGACGGCAACATCTTCAGCGAGTTCGCCAGCGTCGACCGCGCCACGGGCGAGGGCTACGAGACGCGGATCGGCAACGGCACCTACGTCATGTCGGGCGTGAAGATCAGCCACAACTGCGAGGTCGGCGACGGCGCGGTGATCGTGAGCGGCACGCAGCTCGGCGGGTGGGTGCGCGTGGACCGCGACGCCTACATCGGCGGCATGTCCGGCGTGCACCAGTTCGTGCACGTCGGCCGCCTGGCCATGGTGGCGGGGATGACGGCCGTCCGCCAGGACGTGCCCCCCTACGTCATGGTGGCGGGGGTGCGCACGCGGGCCATCGGCCTCAACGTGGTGGGCCTCCAGCGCCACGGCATCCCGCCCGCGGACCGCATGGCGCTGCGGCGGGCGTTTCGCGTCTTCTTCCAGTCGGGGCTGTCCATGGACGAGGCCCTGGCGGCCCTGGAGCCCGAGGCTGCGGCGAGCCCGCCGGTCCGGGAGTTCCTGGAGTTCATCCGCGCCGCCAGGGGGCGCAAGCGGGGAATCGTACGGTGGCACCCGGGCGAGACGGCATGGTAGGCCTGCTGGCCGGTGCGGGCGCGTTGCCCAAGGTGATCGCCGCGGCGGTGAAGGCGCGCGGCCTGCGCCTGGTGTGCGTGCAGGTGGGCGAGCCGTCGGTGGCGCTGCCCGCCCTGGCCGATCACTACCGGCGGTGCGCGCCCGGCGCGTTGCGCGAGGTGCTGGAGACGCTGCGGGCGCACGACGTGCGCGAGGTGCTGGTGGCCGGGCGGTTCGCCCGCGCCAACCTGCTGGTGCAGGGCGACGAGCTGCACGACGCGGTGCTGCGCGGGCACGCCGATCGGCGGGACGTGCCGATGCTCGAGCGCCTGGCGGCGCTGCTGGCCGAGATGGGGATGGCGCTGGTGGAGCAGACGCGCTTCGTCGGCGACCTGCTGGCGCCCCCGGGCCTGCTCACCACGCGTCCCCCGACGCCCGAAGAGCTGTCGGACCTGGCGTTCGGCCGCGCCGTGGCCCGCCGCCTGGCGGACCTCGACGTGGGGCAGACGGTCGTGGTGCGGCGTGGCGTCATCCTGGCCGTCGAGGCCGCCGAGGGCACCGACGCCACGGTGCGGCGCGGGGGCGCCATGGCCCGCGAGGCCGTGGTGGTGAAGGCGAGCCGCAACCACCAGGATCCCCGCTTCGACATCCCGGCCGTGGGCCCTGACACCATCGCCGCCATGCGCGACGTCGACGCGCGGGTGCTGGGCATCGACGCGCGCCGCACGCTGCTGCTGGAGCGGGAGCGCATGCTGGCGGACGCGGAGGCAGCGGGCATCACGGTCGTGGCCGCCGACGTGCCCCCGCTGGGCACGCCGGTGCATGACGGGTAGCGGGACCGGCGCCGGGCTGCGCGCGCTGTCGGGATCGTCCGCTCGCCCGGCCACGCCGCGCGCGCAGGAGGGGGCCCGGGGGCCGCGGATCGTGCTGGTCGCCGGCGAGGTGTCCGGCGACCACCAGGGCGCGGAGCTGGCGCGGGCGCTACGCGCGCGCGAGCCGTCGGTGCGGCTGGAGGGCGTGGGCGGGCACCGCATGGCCGCCGCCGGCGTCCGGCTCGTGGCCGACAGCAGCGCCTGGGGGCGGATCGGCTGGCTGGAGGTGGCTCGCGACCTGCGAGCATTCGCGCGCCGGCTGGCTTACCTGGCGGCGTGGCTGCGCGCGCAGCCGCCCGACGTCCTCGTCCCCATCGACTTCCCCGGGTTCAACCTGGCGTTGCTCGCGCGCGTGCGTGGCCTGTGCCCGGTGGTGTACTACCTCCCGCCCATGGTGGCCATCCGCCGCGGTCGTCGCGCCGCGCGCGTCGCGCGGCTGGGGGCGCGGTTGCTGGCCGTGTTCCCGTTCGAGGCCGAGGCGTACCGCCGCGCCGGGGCCGACGTGGTGTTCATCGGGCATCCGGCGGTCGATCAGCTGCAGGACGACGAGCCCGCCGACGCCGTACGGCGCCGCCTCGGCCTGCCACCCGGCGCGCCCGTGCTGGGGCTGTTGCCGGGGAGTCGCCACCAGGA
>Ga0073930_1002672_pt1 | contig 11462 bp, 12 predicted proteins | sample DewCreD2012metaG_5_FD_76968 | JGI IMG/M metagenome (GOLD analysis project Ga0073930, IMG submission 76968) | Hot spring sediment bacterial and archeal communities from British Columbia, Canada, to study Microbial Dark Matter (Phase II) - Dewar... ...
CAGGACCAACCCGTGGTACATCGCCGGGAACCGAATGCTCGCGCTGCATCCCTGACCGGGCGGCGCGTAGGGAAATCGTAGGGGAATCGTAGGGTTTCCGTCAAGCAAAAAAGCGAAGGATGTGGTGGGATGGTTCAGAATTGATTAACACTTTTGGCATCTCCGAATCTTCCTGACCCCTCACCCCCCTTTGTCCCCCCTCTCCTCTTGGCCTGCGGCCAGGGGAGAGGGGGGATTGAAGAGGGGTTTTGCGGCGGGTGGCGAAGCCGCCCGCCGCAAAACCCCGATTTTCCCCTCCCCTCGCCCGCCGCCAAAGGCGAGCGGGCGAGGGGCACGAATGATTCAGTGCAATCAATGAACCTGGGGGCAGGGGGTGGGGTGAGGACCTGGCGGAATTTTAACGCCCGTAAAAAGTGTCAACATATTTCCCCGGAAAATTGAACCATCCCGATGTGGTAAATTATAATCGGAGTCAGGGGCGGTGTCTCTTCTTCTCCTCCTTTGGTGAGGGCCGGGGAGCCGACGGTGGCCGGGCGGCGGTGTCCCCGGCGCTGAATAAATCTTGCCTTGGAAAATGGCTGAAGCATGTAAGCATACACAAGTCCACTGCAAGAACTTATCGCAAAGCGCGAAAGCGCAGAGATTTTCATCAATGCTCTGCGTATTCTGTGGTCTCTGCGATAAAGAACCCTTTTTGCAGTGAAGTCATACATACACAGTTGCAGACGTGAAGGGGAGGTGAGTAGTGTTAAGAAAACTCATCTTCATGATGCTCTGTCTTGGAATAATCTCGGGGTTTCTGCTTTTGGTAAGTACTGTAGAGGCCGGGAGTTATAACCGCGCTGCTGCTGTTACCTATGCTGACACATGGGCCCATGGGCGCAATAGTGCATATCCGAGCTTTGGAAGTGGATGTAACTGCAACGATTGCACAAATTACATTTCACAAGTACTCCACAACGGAGGGTATCCGCTTCGCACAGGGAACTGGAATAAAGAGAGCATCTACGAATGGTGGTATAGGAAGGTACTATGGTGGTACGAAACCTCTAACACATGGAGCGCGGCTGATTGGTTAATGATGTATGCAGCCCAATACACAGAGTTTGAGTTCCGTTCTAGCCCTACCGAGCTGGAAAGAGGAGATTTCTTCTTGGTGGATTTGAGGGATAACAATAATCCCAGCGGCCCTCCAGATGGCAAACCTGATCATGGTAGGGTCATTGTCGGCTATGGATATACGAGTACAAACCAAGCGGATTATACAAATGGCTGTGGTGTGAACTATCCCATACCATCTCAGGTATATACCCTTCTCATTAATCAGCATTGTGTAGACCGGTGGCACGTTAAATGGGATTATCGCCTTCCTGCGAATATTAGATACTGGGCCATCCACGTAAGATGGTGAGTTGAATGGAGTTGATCGGCAGCAGGCACAGGTTAAACTCTAATGCGCCAGAGGAGGTGAGATGAAGAAACTTATATTTATTGTGTTGATCGCTATTTCCGCTGTTAGCGCTGTAGCGTTCATTCGAGAAAGCGGCGTTGTAAAATGGCCCGCAGGCCCAAAAGATATACCTGATACGGCTGATGCACAGCAAATCATGCGGACGATACAGAGAGCCTATGAGTTGGAAGCAAAGGCTGCGTGCACATTTGATATTTCGGAGTTCCCGACGGTGTTCATCAACGACCCGCGCGGGGGAGCACTGGACCCTTCCACAGCGGAGTTCGTCAGGGATGTCCTCAATGATCCATCCTTAACGGCACCGGGCTACCTGGACTATAAAGTAGCCTATTATCAGTGGTGGGCAGAAGGTGCTGCGCGCTGGGAGGCGCTCCAGGCCAGGGCCGCCGCGGAAGGACGAAATTTGACCCAGGATGAAATGGCCTCCCTTGTGGATTCCAAAGGTCGGATGGCCGGTCCGCGCAGTTGCCCGGGCCCCGAATCCAGAGGCTCAAAGATTGATCTGGAATTCCTATCCCTCCACATCAACGGAGACGTCGCCAGCGTGGTCTTTGACGATGGCCCCAGAACCAACCAGATGACCCTGGTCAACGTCAACCATCATTGGTACATCGCCGGGAACCGAATTCTCGCGCTGCATCCCTGACCGGGCGGCGCGTAGGGAAATCGTAGGGGAATCGTAGGGTTTCCGTTAAGCAAAAAAGCGAAGGATGTGGTAAATTATAATCGGAGTCAGGGGCGGTGTCTCTTCTTCTCCTCCTTTGGTGAGGGCCGAGGAGCCGACGGTGGCCGGGCGGCGGTTGTCCCCGGCCCTCAAAATTTGGGGTGAATGGATTCAGGAGGGGGCTTGCGGCGGCCGGAGGCCGCCGCAAGCCCCCTCCTGATGCTTTGCCGTACCCGCTGCTTGTAGTAAAATCATCCCCAAACCCGTTCAGAAAGTCTCGTGCCCTGAAGGCTGACCCAAGGCCTGCGGCCCAGGAAGGGTGACTTCCGTCAGCGCTGATAGTTACCCGCCGTTGCCCCTCAGGGCCTCTCCCGGGCACCCAGCAGAATGCTGCCCACCAGGACGACGCCGCCGCCCCACTGCAAGGGGGTCATCCGTTCCCCCAGGAGCAGAAAGGCCAGCCCCAGGGAGACCACCAGTTCCAGCAGACTGACCAGGGCCGTCTCAATGCCGCCCAGCCGCCGCAGGCCCGCGAACATCAGGAGGCGGGAAATGGCGGTGGTGGCCCCCAGGGCGATGATGGCCCCCCACCCTCCTGCAGGAATGGGCTCCACCGGCCTTCCCTGCAGAACCCGCGCCAGGCCCACCGTCGCGGCCATCCCGGTGAGAATGTAGGGCGTCGCGGCCTGCGAAGGGACGTCTGCCAGGAGCCACTGGCCCATCACCAGGTGCCATCCAAAGGTCGCCGCCGAGGCGACCATCAGCATCGCGCCCAGCCAGTTGGGCTCCCCTTTGCTCCCCCCGGTGAGGAGGTAGACGCCGCCAATCGCCAGTGCGATCCGCAGCAGAGTAATCCGTCCGACCGGCTGACCGGAGGCCGCCAGGAAGAGCACCACCCACAGCAGGTACAGGGTGTTCAGGAACGACGCCAGCGAGGCGTCCAGGCGGGAGAGACCAGAATAATAGAGCAGGGAGCCGATGCCGTTGATGGCACCGATGGCGATGCAACTGACCAGTTCCCCCCAGCGCAGCGGGGTCAGCCATTCCCGCCGGAAGAGCAGGTACCAGCCCCAGAGCAGGAGGACGGCCACCAGGGTGCGGAAGGCGGCCAGGCTGAACGGGGTGACGTCTTGGGAGTAGGCCAGTTTGCCCAGGATGGGCGCCCACCCCAGGAAGAAACTGGAGAGGGCTGTGTTGCGGATTCCCCGCCGACGGGCGGGGTCGGTGGAAACCATTGTACTGAATAGTTACCGCACGGCCTGCACACCCTGGCGCCATTCGGCGGTGCGCAGCCTCGCCAGACGGGCCAGGTGCTCCCGAAGTTGGGACTGGATGAATTCCCGTTGGAAATCGGCCGGGAAAAATTCGGCCAGGACAAAGTCCAGAACCGAGCCGAATTCGTAGTGCTCTAATTCATGGACGGTCTGGTAGGCATCCTCCAGCGTCTGGAGACGGTTCAGGGCCTCTTCAGGCGAGAGGGCCATGATTGCCCGTGCCTGCTCCCAGACCTCCGGGTCCACCGGAGAGGCCAGTTGTTCTGGCGTCAGTTGAGCCCGTGCCTCCTCCAGCAGCCAGACGTGAATGGCCTCATCGGCGGCCATTTCCCACCATACGGCCTGAGCCTCTGGCTGGTGAGCGAACATCTTTGCCAGGCGCAGATGGAAGGCCAGGGAAGCCCGCTCCGCTTCTACCAGAAGGTCCAGCAGCGCGCCAATCGTAGGAGTTGAAGGTGAAATACTCATCGCGCTCCCTCCAGCGTTATATGGTCATTTCTATCACCCAGGGACTGTTGAGGGCTGAAGTGGTACGGACGTACCTGCGCAGCCACGGCATCCCGGCGGTCCTCCGCTACGAGAGTGCCGGGCGGGCCCTGGGGATTACCGTGGACGGACTGGGAGAGGTCCAGGTGCTGGTGCCGGCCCGCTGGGAGCGGCGGGCCCGCCGCCTGCTCCGGGCCCGTCAGCATCCCCGACGCCCCTTCAGGGCGCGGCGGCCCGCTCCGGGGCGGCCCAGGGGCCGTCGGCGGCCACCCACCGCAGGCCGTTCACGTTGATCCCCCCCACCCAGAAATCCCAGTGCAGGTGGGCGCCGGTAGAGAGGCCGGTGTTCCCCACCCGTCCGATCACCTCCCCTGCGCGCACCCGTTGCCCTACCGTCACCTCTATCTGGGAGAGGTGCCAGTAACCCGTCAGAACCCCCCACCCGTGGTCTATGACCACGGCGTTGCCCCGTACCGCCAGGGGTTCCGCCAGGACGATCACGCCGTCGGCCGGCGCGTAGACCTTCGCCCCGGCCCCCACGTCAAAATCCACCCCCTCATGGTAACTGTTGTACGGCCCCCCGTTGTAGGAGCGACGGGTCCCAAAATAGGAACTGATGGCCGCATCTACCGGTAACCGGAACGGCCCGCTCCAGTACCGCTGGGGGGTGAACAGGGCCCGGGCCTGGGCCAGTCGCTCCCGCTCCGCCGCGATGACCCGCGGGTCCAGCAGGTTGGCCCGGCTGGGCGGCACGTCTATCCGCTCATGGCCGTACCCTCCGTCCTCCACCCGCACCGCCACGGCGACCGTCGCCGTCTCTCCGTCCGCCGTGGCCGTCAGCGTCATCTCGTAGAGCCCCAGCTCGGTGAACGCGTGGACGCCCACGTAGGCGTAGTAGACGCCGTTCTCCTCGGCGAAGGGGACGGTGCGGTCAAAGAGGCGGCCCTCCAGTTCTACCGGTTTCTCGGTGTAGACGATGACGGTGATCGTATCCCCCTGGCGCGCCGGGATGGGGCTGATCTCTATCTGGATGAAGGGGGACGGCATCCCGCTCGGCCGCGTGCCGGGGACCAGCAGCCACTGCCCGGATAGGGCGACGGGGGGTCGGTCGGTCCAGTTCGCCGTCAACAGTTCCCAGAAGGGAACGCCGTACCGGAAGGCGATATGCAGCAGGGTCTCTCCGGGCTGGAGGGCGTGCAGGGCTCCCGTCGCCATTTCCCGCCCCGTCGGGATGCGCACCACCTGTCCGACGGTGAGCAGGGTGGGGTTGACCAGGTGGTTGGCCAGCGCCAGGGTCCGCCAGTCCACGCCGTACTGGCGGGCGATGCCCGATAACGTCTCGCCGGGGCGGACGATGTGGGCGGTCCAGGTGTCCACGGGCCCCAGGGAACCCGGGATCACCAGCCGCTGGCCGACAAAAATCTGGCGCGGGTCGGGGATTCCGTTGGCGTGAGCGATGGCGTCCACTGTGGTCCCGTACCGCCGGGCGATGGAGAACAGCGTCTCCCCGGCCGCGACGACGTGTTCCTGGACCCGTCCCGGCTCCCCCGGCCCGCCGGACTGGGCCCACACCGGGGCAGGAAGCATGACCAGGAGCAGAAGAACTACTGTCAGAGATGGTATATTGGTAAATTGGTTATTGGTCATTGGTCATTGGTTATTGGTCATTGGTCATTGGTCATTTCGTCATTTGCTCATTGGTCATTCACCCGGTGTTCTTCTTTCAAGCGCGCCAGCAGCGGGCCGATGTCCGGCTCACCGGCGGGGAACGGCGGGCCAAAGGGGTCGGAGACCGTCTCCTCCCCTAACAGCGCGTAGAACGCATTCAGCACCCCGTGCGCCAGCACGTCCAGGTGGTAGCCCCCCTCCAGCGTGAAGACGATGCGCCCCGCGCAGAGTTCGCCGGCCATAGCGACCAGTTCCCGGGCGATGCGGGCGTAGCCCCCCAGCGAGAGTTGCATCATCGCCAGAGGGTCCTGCCAGTGGGAGTCGTATCCGGCGGAGACCAGGATCAGGTCGGGGCGGAACCGGCGGGCCAGCGGCCAGACCAGTTCTTCGTACACCCGCAGGTACCCCTGGTCGCCCACTCCCGCCGGGAGGGGAACGTTGAGGACGGACCCCTTCCCCTCACCGACGCCCGTCTCCTTCCAGTGGCCGGTGCCGGGGTAGTAGGGGTACTCGTGGGTGGAGAAGAAGAAGACAGTGGGGTCAGATTCAAAGACAGCCTGGGTGCCGTTGCCGTGGTGGACGTCTATATCGGCGATGAAGACACGCCGGATGCCGGGGAAGGTCTGGGCGTGGCGGGCGGCGACCGCGACGTTGTTGAAGAGGCAGAAGCCCATACCCCGGTCGGGAAGGGCGTGGTGGCCCGGCGGGCGGACCAGGGCGAAGCCGTTCTGCACCCGTCCCTCCACCACGGCCTCCACCAGGGCCAGGAGCCCCCCGGCGGCCATGATGGCGGCGTCGTAGGAGCGGGTGTTCATATAGGTGTCGGCGTCCAGGTGGCCCCCGCCCCGCTCCGCCACCCGCCGCACCTGAGCGATGTAGGCGGGGGTGTGGACCCGGGCCAGTTCCGCTTCAGCGGCCGGGCGGGCCTCTACGAGCGTCAGCCGCTCCAGGACTCCTGCGTCCCGGAGGGCGGCCATAATCCGTTCCAGGCGGCGGGCGTTCTCCGGATGGCCGGGCTGGTTGTGCTCCAGATAGACGGGGTGATACACGTAACCGGTCGCCACCGGGCACCTCCTCGGGGGAAATTTCACACAAAGACACAAAGGCACATAGGTTTCGTCTTCGTGTCTTCCCTTTGTGTCTCTGTGTCTTTGTGTGAGAATATTTAGGAAACTCACACAAAGACACAAAGGCGCAAAGATTTTCTCTGCGTCTTCCCTCTGGGTCTCTGTGTCTTTGTGTGAGAATATTTAGGAAACTCACACAAAGACACAAAGGCGCAAAGATTTTCTCTGCGTCTTCCCTCTGGGTCTCCGTGTCTTTGTGTGAGGATATTTTAGCCCAACGAGGCGGTCTGTCAAATGCCGCCGAGCGGTGGTTCCCGGTCCGTGCCGATGAAGCAGGTGGGGTCAGCGGCCAGGTAGTCCCCGGTCAGTGCCAGGGCACGGCCGCGGCATCCGCCACAAATTCCGTTGTACCGGCACTGACCGCATTTGCCCTTCAGCCGCGTCTCCCGATGGCGCAGGTCCTGAAACACCGGGGAGTTCTCCCAGATTTCGCGAAACGACTGTTCCCGCACGTTCCCACAATAGACGTCCACGAATGGGCATGGCCAGACGTCGCCGTTGGGTTTGATGTAGACAAACCCCCGTCCGGCGGAGCATCCGTGGAAGAGGGGACGGGCCAGGCGGAGCCAGAGACCGTCCTTCAACCCCCGCCGCTCCAGGAGATACGGCCAGTACTGGGGACCGGCGACCGGCTCCACGATGGGGTGAATCGTCCGCTGTTTTTCGGCCAGAAACCGCAGCAACCGCTCGTTTTCGGTCAGGTCCAGAGAGGCGGCCGCGATCTCCTGGCCCCGCCCCACGGGGACCAGTTGGTAGAGCAGCATAATGCTGGAGCCCAGTTCGTCGGCCAGGGCCAGCAGTTCGTCCAGCAGGTCTATGTTGTACTTCATCGCGGTCACGTTGATCTGGAGCAGGATGCCGGCCCGGCGCAGCGCGCGCATCCCCTCTATGGCCTGCTGGTACGCCCGGGCGGAGCCGCGCACGAAGTCGTGGACCTGCTCATTGGGGGCATCCAGGCTGACGGCGGCCCCGACAACCCCGACTCGCCGCAGGTCGCAGGCCACCGCCTCGTCAATGAGGGTGGCATTGGTGGCGATGACGTTGGCGAAGCCGACCCGCCGGGAGTAGTCCATAAGTTCAAAGACGTCCTGCCGCACCAGCGGCTCGCCCCCGGTGTAGACCAGCATCCGGAATTCCTCCACATCTGCCAGGCCCTCTATCAACTGCTTCGCCTCGGCGGTGGTCAACTCGTCAGGAGCGGGGCGCCCGCCGGAAGCGTGACAGTGAATGCAGTGGAGATTGCAGGCCGCGGTGACCTCCCATGCAGGGTGGGCCGGGAAGCCGATGCACCCCATGCCGATGGCGCCCGCAGCCACCGGCATGGAGCGGATACTCTCCCGGGCCAGCCAGTAGGGCAGGTACCGCCACCCCACCAGCAGACCGAAGTAGAGGGTGCTGGCTCCCTGCCGGAGGAGCAGCGAGGGGGGCCAGAAAAATGGTTTGACCTTTCGTTGAGGGGGCATAAGAAATTCTGATCCACGAAGGGCACGAAGGGCACGAAAGACGCAAAAAGAAAACCTTTGTGTCCTTCGTGTCCTCGTGGTCTTTATATCAGAAAGCCCAGGATGTAGGCCAGGGTGGTGCCCAGGTTGACAGCGATGTTCAGCCCGCAGGCCGCTTCCAGACGGCGGGGGTGGCGGTATACCCTGCGGAGCACAGCCACCACCAGTCCCACCGAGAGCAGGAAGACCGGCCCGTAGAAGAACAGGGTACGGGCGGGCACCCCGGCCATTACCGAACCGAACATCCCCAGCCAGCCCACCGCGTGCACAGCCGCGAACAGTGCGGCTCCCCGTTCCAGCCCCAGGCGCACCAGCAGATTGCGCTTTCCGGTCGCCCGGTCGGCCTCGTAATCGGGGTACTCGTTCAGCAGGATGACGTTGAAGATGGTGGCCGCGATGGGGATGCTGACCCAGTGGACCAGTGGGTCAAACCGTCCGACGGGCAAATAGTAGGCCACGGCGACCGGCAGCCAGCCATAGCAGAAGGCGATCCAGAGTTCCCCAACCCCCCTTGCTGCCCAGCGGACCGGCGGGACGGAGTAGAAGAAACCGCCGATCATCCCGATGACGCCCAGGGGGATAGTCCAGGGACCGGTTCGGTAGCCCAGCCAGATGACCAGCCCCACGATGCCAGCCAGAACCAGCGCGATAATGCTTCCGACCAAAACCCCGCGGCGGTCGGCCAGGCCCGCGGGAAGAACGCCCGACCCACCCGCAAAGCGGTTGGGATTCACCCGGCGAGAGATGCGGTCTCCCTCGTAGTCAAAATACTCCCCGGCCAGGTAGGTGCTGAGCATAATCAACACCACGGCCAGGGTGCCCCAACCCCAGAGGGCCCAGTGGAAAATGCCGGTCTCCCGATACGCCATGACGGCCCCCAGCGCGAAGGGCAGGACGCCCACGGTATGGAAGGGGGGCCGGGCCAGCGTGATCCAACTTTTGATTTTCCGGATTCCGGGTTGTGCTCCAGGGGTCATATCTCTAACAGCCTTTCTCAGGGGTTTGTGGTCCTGTCGCTACCAGGCACTTTTTATTCGCCCCTCCCAGCCTCCTCAAGTTTGGCCTTTTCGCCCGTAGATATCAAGAAAATATATTTTTTGCTGCGGCGGCGAAACCGCCGCAGCGAAAAATATGGTCTTTGATCACCACCGGTGGTGGACGTAGGGACGGATGCAGGTATCGTAGATGTCCCGGATACGGACGATCTGTTCCGACGTCGGAGGCAACAACCCGGACGCTTGAGCGTTATCTTCTACCTGACGGGGACTCTTGGCGCCGGGGATCACTACTGAGACCGCATCAAACATCAGAATCCAACGCAGGGCGAACTGGGCCATCGTCGCGCCTGGCGGTACCAGCGGCCGCAGAGCCTCCACCGCTTCCAGCCCCACTTCAAAGGGCACCCCCGCGAAGGTCTCTCCCACATCAAAGGCCTGGCCCTCCCGGTTGTAGTGGCGATGGTCGTCCGGCGGGAAGGTGGTCTCCCGGGTCATCTTGCCGGTGAGCAGGCCGCTGGCCAGGGGCACCCGCACAATGACCGCCACATCCCGGCGGCGGGCCTCCCGGAAGAAGAGTTCCGCCGGTCGCTGGCGGAAGATGTTGAAAATAATCTGCACGCTCTCCACCCCCGGATATTCTATGGCCTTCAGGGCCTCCTCCACCTTTTCCACGCTGACCCCGTAGTGCTGGATTTTGCCCTCTCGCTTCAGGTCATCCAATGCCTGGAAGACCTCCGGGCGGTAGTACACTTCCGTCGGCGGGCAGTGGAGTTGGAGCAGGTCCAGCGACTCCACCCCCAGGTTGCGCAGACTGCGCTCCACAAAGCGCGTCAGGTTCTCCTTGTTGTACCCGTCGGCGGTATGGGGTTGCAGCCGCCGCCCCGCTTTGGTGGCCACGTAGAAGGTCTCCGACCGTTCCCGGCGCAGACGCCCGATGCGCTGTTCGCTCAGCCCATCGCCGTAGACGTCCGCCGTATCAAAGAAGTTGATGCCCACATCCAGGGCGCGGTGAAGAGTGGCCATCGCGGCCTCTTCGTCCACCCGGCCCCAGTCCCCGCCGAGGGCCCATGCCCCCAGCCCGATTTCCGAAACCTGCCAGCCGATTCGTCCAAATCTCCGGTATTTCATCGCGCTCCTACTCGTTCTCCAGAAGTTCAATGATTGCCCCTAAGGGCTGCTGTCCATCCAGATAGGCGTACCGCCCACCGGTGTATTCTCCCCGCTGGACCACGCGCAGCCCCAGTTCCCGAATGCGCTCCTCCATACCCTTGACCTCAAAGGCGACGTGGTGGAGACCCGGACCATGAGCAGATAAATAATCGCTCCAGGTACTGGGCTCGCTCAGGGGCTGGATCAGTTCCAGGACAATCCGCCCCAGGTCAAAAAACGCCAGTTTTGCCCGGGCGGGTGTGGGCTGATCCTCATAGCGGGTGCGGGCAATCTCCTCGGGGTCACTCACAATGATGGAAGAGGGCTCCATTCCCAGCAAGCGCGACCAGGCCTGAACAGCCTGGTCTATATCCTCAACGACGATGCCAATCTGCAAAATTTGATCCAGCGGGCCTGAACCTGACCTCATCCATTCTCCTAATGCGGGATGATTCATACTCAGCCTGATCCGAAGCATCGGATAAAGAGAAGCCCGCCGACCGTTCTTTGACGGTTGGCGGGCCTTATGGCGCATTCCGGTCACCAAGGCACGCTATCCACCTCACGGCCACAGACGGAGCAAAGTCCGCAAGGTGTCCCGAAAAGAGGACGCTGACGATTACCTAGCCCATCCGGTTCCCAGTACCCCCGCCGCGACTTGAACGCGGGCCACCGGCTCCGGAGGCCGGTGCTCTATCCTGCTGAGCTACGGGGGCCTTTGCACTTTACTTATACCACACTTTGCCCTTCTGCGCAAGTCGCCTGCATGTCCGGGTGTGTCCCAGAATTGTCGGGCAACCCCCTGCGGGGTTTCGCTTGTGCCCTCGCCCGCCTTTCGCCCGACGCTGAAGCGTCGGGCTGATTCTGCTGTCAAGTCTCTTAAAATCGTACCGGGGGCAGAAGCCCAAAGTCCTGAAAAATCGTACCTCCAGAGTGCCGTAACGGCTGACACTTTCTGCGCTCACCGGCTTTTATGAACCCCTCACCCCCCTTGATCCCCCCCTCTCCCCTTGGCCTTGCGGCCAGGGGAGAGGGGGGATTCAGGAAGGGGTTTTGCGGCGGGCGGCTTCGCCGCCCGCCGCAAAACCCCTCTTCCCCCCTCCCCTCGCCCGCCGCCGCAGGC
>Ga0073930_1002683_pt1 | contig 11435 bp, 8 predicted proteins | sample DewCreD2012metaG_5_FD_76968 | JGI IMG/M metagenome (GOLD analysis project Ga0073930, IMG submission 76968) | Hot spring sediment bacterial and archeal communities from British Columbia, Canada, to study Microbial Dark Matter (Phase II) - Dewar... ...
CCATGCGCTTCTCCGGATCGCTCAGCACCTCATAGGCTTCGTTGATCTCCTTGAAGCGCTCTGTGGCCTCCGGGTCCTTGTTGCGGTCGGGATGATATTGCATCGCCAGCCGCCGGTAGGCTTTCTTGATCTCCTCCTGGCTGGCATTGCGGCTGACACCGAGGATGTCGTAATAGTCACGTCGGCCTGGCATGGTCGTCCCCATCTGGGGGGATCGGCGCCGGTGGTCGGCCGCTTACCCCAACCACCGGCGATTGCCCCTATGTATCGTCGGTTGTCCCTTAGAGTTCGCGGTACTCGCCCTCAACCGTGCCCTCTTCTTCGGGCCGCCGGCCGCTGTCCCCACCCGGCGGGGTGGAGCCGCCGGTCGCCTGATAGACCGCCTGGCCGATGGCCTGGACCGCGAGGCTCAGTTCCTCTGTGGCGCGGCGGAGGCGCGCGATGTCCTCGCTGTTCATGACGTTGCGCAAGGCCTCCACCTTGGCGTTCACATCGTTGCGGATGTGCTCCGGCACGCGGTCGCCGTGCTCACGCAGCGACTTCTCGGCGACGTAGATCGCGGAGTCGGCCTGGTTGCGCGCCTCGGCCAGCTCCCGCCGCCGCCGGTCCTCCTCGCGATGGCGCTCCGCCTCACGGACCATGCGGTCAATCTCCTCCTTGGTCAGGCCGGAGGAGGCCGTGATGGTGATCTTCTGCTCGCGCCCGGTGGCCAGGTCCTTGGCCGAGACGTGCAGGATACCATCGGCGTCAATGTCAAAGGTGACTTCAATCTGCGGTACACCCCGCGGCGCAGGCGGGATGCCGTCCAGGATGAAGCGGCCCAGCGTCTTGTTGTCCGCCGCCATGGGGCGCTCGCCCTGGACCACGTGGATCTCCACCTGCGTCTGGCCGTCCGCCGCCGTAGAGAAGATCTGGCTCTTGCGCACCGGGATGGTGGTGTTGCGCTCAATGATCGGCGTGGCTACGCCACCCAGGGTCTCAACCGCCAGCGTCAGCGGCGTGACATCCAGCAGTAAGATGTCCTTGACCTCACCGCCGAGCACGCCCGCCTGGATGGCTGCGCCGATGGCGACCACCTCATCGGGGTTGACGCCCTTGTGCGGCTCCTTGCCGAAGAAGCGACGCACCGTCTCCTGCACCTTGGGCATGCGCGTCTGCCCACCCACCAGGATCACCTCATCAATCTGGTGGGGCTGCAGCCCGGCATCCTGAAGCGCCTGGCGCACCGGCCCCATTGTGCGCTCAATCAGGTCCTCGGTGAGTTGCTCCAGCTTGGCCCGCGTCAGACGCATGTTCAGGTGCTTGGGGCCGGAGGCGTCCGCCGTGATGAACGGCAGGTTGATCTCGGTCTCCATCACCGTAGATAGCTCAATCTTGGCCTTCTCGGCGGCCTCCTTGAGCCGCTGCAACGCCTGGCGGTCCTTGCGCAGGTCAATCCCCTGGTCCTTGAGAAACTCGTCGGCGATCCAGTCAATGATGCGCTGGTCAAAGTCATCGCCGCCCAGGAACGTGTCGCCGTTGGTGGCCTTGACCTCAAACACGCCATCGCCGACGTCCAGGATGGAGATGTCAAACGTGCCGCCGCCCAGGTCATATACCGCGATCTTCTCGTCCTTCTTCTTATCCAGGCCGTAGGCCAGGGCCGAGGCCGTCGGCTCGTTGATGATCCGCAGCACCTCCAGCCCGGCGATCTTGCCCGCGTCCTTGGTCGCCTGGCGCTGGCTGTCATTGAAGTACGCCGGGACGGTGATCACGGCCTGCGTGACCGGCTCGCCCAGGTAGGCCTCAGCATCGGCCTTGATCTTGCTCAGGATCATAGCCGAGATTTCCGGCGGCGAGTACTCCTTGCCCCCCATGATGACGCGGACATCCCCATTCGGAGCCTCAACCACCTTGTAGGGGACGATCTTCAGTGCCTTCTGCACCTCCGGGTCGCGGTATTTGCGCCCCATGAAGCGCTTAATGGAGAAGATAGTGTTCTCCGGGTTGAGGATCGCCTGGCGACGGGCTGCCTGCCCCACCAGGCGCTCACCCGTCTTGGGGTTCACCGCCACGACGGAGGGGATCAGCCGACCGCCCTCCGAGCTGGGAATGACAACCGGCTCACCGCCCTCCATGACAGCTACGACAGAGTTCGTTGTCCCGAGATCGATCCCGATAATCTTGCCCATGGTGATACTCCTCTAAAGCTGAGATGATGTCAACAGGTTGTTTTCTGATGCCTTCTATGTGAAACGCCCCCCTCAGGGGGTTTCACGCGATGTGGCCACGTGGACCAGTGCCGGTCGGAGAACGCGCTCACCCAGCAGATAGCCTTTGCGGGCCACATGGGTGACCGTGCCCTCCGGGTAACGGCTGTCGTCGGACTGGGCCACCGCCTCATGATAGGCGGGGTCAAAGGGCTGGCCTTCCGCCGCGATCTCCCGCAGCCCCTCCGCTTCCAGGATTTGATGGAGCTTGCGTTGGATCAGCAGAATCCCCTCCACCCAGCCGACGCCCTGCAGTTCCGGCGGTAGATTCTCCACCGCACGGTCAAAGTCGTCCAGCACAGGCAGAATCTTCAAGATCAGGCGGGCGTTGGCGCTGGCGCGCTCCTCGGCCAGTTCGCGCTCCATGCGCTTCCTGGCATTGGCCAATTCGGCGCGGGCACGTTGCCAGCCATCCAGATACTCGCTGGCCTGCGCCCGCGCCTGCTCCAACTCCTGACGCAACAACGTCAGGTCATCCACCACCGCCTCACCCGCCTGCGTTTCAACCACCTCGGCCCGGGCCTGCCCGTCCTGGGCGCCCGCTTGCTCTACCATGTCGTGCTCTGCCACCCGCTGCTACCTCCTTGACATAAGAGATATGGGAATCATACAAAATGAGCGCTCGGCGAGCCAGGGGGTTCGCCGAGCTAGCCGCCGTACATCTCGTAGACCAGGTCGTTCAGCAGCCCGGCCACGTAGCGCACGGCGGAGATGGCCCGCCCATAGGCCATGCGCGTCGGCCCCAGGACGCCCAACGCGCCGGTGGCATAGCCGCTGATGCCGTAGCGGGCCAGCACAATGCTGCAGGCGCGCAACTGCTCCCAGCGCCCCTCGCCCCCGATCAGGACCTTGACGCCGCCGACCGTGGGCCCCAGCGCTTCATTGAGGATGTCTTCCAGCAGGTTGCGCTCCTCCAACAGTTGCAGGGCCGCGCGCGCCGCTTCGCTGTGCCTGAACTCCGGCTCGCTCAGGATATGGGTCAAGCCATCATGATAGACCAGGCTGATAGTACGCGCATCCACCTGGCGCATCATGGCCACGACAGCCCGCGCCACATCGTGCTCCAGGGCGGGCAGAGGCCCCAATCGGGCCTCAATCTCGCCGGCGGTCCGATCGGCGCAGACCTCATTCAGAGAATCCGCCGTCAGCCGCAGTGTGCTCTGGTCCACCGGCTCGTCCAGGGTCAGCATCTGCTCGCGCACCTCGCCACCTTGCAGCACCAGGACGAGCAGGACCGTGCGCCCGTGCGTGGCGATGAGTTCCACGTGCTTGAAGCGGCTGCGGGCCACATGGGGCGGGGTGACCAGCGACGCGCTGCGCACCGTGTGCGCCAGGACCGCCGCAGCGAGTTGCATCCATTGGTCCAGGTCCAGATAGACTTGGTGGAATTGATGCAGGATCATGCGGCGCTCCTCGGCGGGCAACTCAATATCGCCCAGCAGGCGTTGCACAAAGAAGCGATAGCCCTTCTCGGTGGGGACACGGCCTGCCGAGGTGTGCGGCTGGCGCAGGAAGCCCTGCGCTTCCAGCACCGCGAACTCATTGCGCACGGTCGCCGAGCTAATGTTCAGGCCATAGCCCTCCACCAGCGCCTTAGAGCTGACCGGCGCGGCGCTGCGAATGTACTCCCGTACCACCAGCCCCAGGATCAGTTGTTGGCGTTCGGTAAGCTCGTCCATGCTGCCGTTCCTGCCTGCGCCAGAGAGAGCGTTAGCACTCTCATGCTTAGAGTGCTAACGCGCTGTGAATAATCATAGCACCGAACGGCGGGCTTGTCAAGCAGGACTTGTGAGCCACTCCACCTGCACACCCTGCTCCATCACCCAGGCCAGGGCCGCCTCAAGCTGTGCCGACTCTCCACTCAACTCCACTACCAGCCAGCCCGCCTCCGCCGTGATGTTCGCCGCACGGATATTGGTGACAATATCAAAGCGCTTGATCATCTCATAGAGAATAGGGCGATCAACCAGATGAGCGGGGTAGATGAGCTTGACGCGGCGCAGCATGGGCATCGGCCCCTCTCGCGTTGGTCAGCGGTCCGCCCAGCCAGAGGCCCTCACCCGGCGCGGCCCAGGAGCGCAGCCAGGCGTTGCAACTGCGAGGCGTGAGAGACCATCAAGACCTCGTCGGCGGGTTGCAGGACGGTATCGCCATGCGGGATGATCAGTTGCCCCTTGCGGATAATGGCCGCGATCACGCACTCCTGCGGCAGGCCCAGGTCGCGGATGGCCTTCCCGGCGGCGATGGCGGTGGGATGCACCTTCTCCTCCACCAGCGAATACTGCCCCTTGCGCAGCTTGAGCAGCGTCATCATATCGCCCAGCGACATCTCCTCGGCGATGAGGTGCGCCATCAGGTCGGCCTGATTCAGGGCCACATCCACCCCCATCTCCGGCGTGAACAGCCAGGCGTTTTTGGGGTTGTTTACGCGGGCGATGATGCGCGGCACGCCGAACTCAAAGCGGGCCAGCGTGGTGATCACCAGGTTGGCCTCGTCCGAGCCGGTGACGGCGGCGAGCACGTGCGCCCGCCGGATGCCAGCCGCTTCCAACACATTGGGGTCGCTGCCATCACCGGCGATCACGGTCTCCGCGGGCAACTCCTGCCGCAGGCGCTCCAGCACGGTGGGCCGATCCTCAATGATCTTGACCTCGTAGCCCTCATTTAACAACAGGAACGCCAACTGTGACCCTGTTTTGCCGCCACCGACGATGATCACGAACATAATGTCCTCCTTCACCAGCCAGCCTCCTCAAGATCGCAGGAACCCGAAGTTCCTGCGGTCTCGGTCACGCCTCCAACAACCGCTCTATCCGCTCCATCGCCGACGAAAGCACCGCAATATGCAGGAGGTCACGGGGGCGGAAGACCGTGCCCAGGGTGGGGAGGATCGCCTGGTTATCGCGGGTGATGGCCACGACGGTCACCTCGCCGGGCACGGTGATGTCGCGCACTATGCGCCCCTCCAGTTGGGGCGGTGCTTCAATTTCAATCAGCGCCACCTCGCCGCTGCCGAAGGTCATGACCACATCCAGGCCGGTGTGGGTGAGCAACTCGTGGATGCGCGTTGCGCCCCATTGCACCGAGGAGATGGTCACCAGGCCCAGCCGCCGGTAGATCTCCGCCCGACGGGGGTCATACAGGCGGGCGACCACGCGGGGCACGTGGAAGACGTTACGCGCAATCCGTGCCGCGATGATATTGGCGTTGTCCGATGAACTGGTGGCGGCGAAGGCGTCGGCGTCTTCAATCCCCGCCCGGATCAGGACATCGCGGTCAAACCCGACCCCCTTCACTTTGCGCCCTTTGAAGTCCGGGCCCAGGCGATCCAACGCTGCCTGGTCATAGTCAATCACCGTGACGTCGTGGCCTTCGTCCGCCATCAGCCGGGCCACCTGCTCGCCCACACGGCCACAGCCCATGATGATCACCTTCATCTGCCCCCTCCGTTTCTGATCTCCATGTGCCGGACGATACGCTTACGCGCCCACTCCAGCATGAACAAGACCGGCGCATACAGGATCAACCCCAGCCAGACAAACGGTGGCAGGGGCACGTGCTCAAAGACTGTGGCCAGCGGCTGGACGTAGATCAGCGCCAGGGCCACTGCGATCTCCGCTGCGATCCCTACCAGCAGGAAACGGTTGCTCAACAGGCCCAACTGGCGGATGCGCTCCTTTTCGGTGCGGCAGGCGAAGGCATTGCCCACCTGCGCCATGACCACGCCGGCGAAGAAGACCGTTGTCGCCAGAAGATAGAGTTGCTCCGGCGGCAGGCTGATCCGGGGCAGCCCGTCCAGCCAGGGCAGACGCAGGCCCTCTAGGGCGCCGGCCAGAACATATACCAGAAGGAAGCCAATATAACACAGCACCGTTTCAATGCCCCCCAACCATACATAGGCGCGGAGCAACAGGCCCCGGTCCAGCAAGGGCTGGGCCCGGCGGCGCGGCGGGCGGTGCATCACCCCCGGCTCCGGCCTCTCGGCCCCCAGCGCCAGTGCAGGCAGCAGATCGGTCCCCAGGTCAATCGCCAGGATTTGGGCGACGCGCAGGGCCAGCGGAATCTTGAACAGCGCAGTCAGCACAAAGGGCAGGATCTCCGGCACGTTGCTGGCAAAGATGTAGGTGATGAACTTGCGAATATTGTCATAGACCGCCCGCCCCTCCTCAATGGCGCTGACAATCGCCGCGAAGTTGTCGTTGGTCAGGATGACGTCGGCGGCTTCCTTGGCGACGTCACTGCCCGCAATCCCCATACTAATGCCGATGTCCGCTTTGCGCAACGCCGACGCATCGTTCACGCCATCGCCGGTCACGGCGACCACCTCGCCACGCGCCTGGAAGGCCGCCACCAGGCGCAGCTTATGCTCCGGCGCCATGCGGGCGAAGATGATCTCCTGGTCAAGTACGGCCTGGAGCTGGGCGTCGGTCATCGTATCCGCGTCGGCGCCGGTGAGGATGCGGGGGCGGGGCGTGGTCAACAGGCCAATGCGCCGCGCCACCGATTCCGCCGTCAGGCCATAATCGCCGGTGACCATGACAATGCGGATACCGGCCTGGCGCAGCATCTGGATGGCGGCGGCCACTTCGGGCCGGGGCGGGTCCATCATCGCCACCAGGCCGAGAAAGGTCAGATCGCGTTCCACCTGCTCCGGCGTATAGCTGCCGGTGCGCGGCGGCAGGTCGCGGCGGGCCAGGGCCAGCACGCGCAAGGCGTTGCGCTCCGGCGTATAGCTGCCGGTGCGCGGCGGCAGGTCGCGGCGGGCCAGGGCCAGCACGCGCAAGGCGTTGCGGGCGAACTCGTCATTCACCCGCATGATCTCGGCGCGGGTGTCCGCGTCCAGCGGGCGCACCTCGCCATGCATCAGGATAGTGGTGCAAAGCTGAAGCACTTCGCGTGGTGCGCCCTTCACGAAGGCGGTCTCGCTGCGCCGGTTACGGTGGATCGTGCTCATACGCTTGCGCCGGGCGTCAAAGGGCAATTCGTGCACGCGGGGATAGGTGCGGGCCAGAGCAGGCTCATCCACGCCGCCCTTGAGCGCCAGGACGCGCAGCGCCGCCTCGGTGGCATCCCCCAGGCAGGTCCACTGGGGGCGTTCCGGCGAGGGCGGGTTCAGACGGGCGTTATTGCACAGGTCAGCGGCGATCAGCAAAGCTTCCAGATCGGCCTGCACCTCCGGCGGGATGCCCCCGCCTTCCCTCTTCTCAGGGGGGGGCCTCTGGGGCGCAGCACTGTCACTCTGAGCGTAGCCAGGGGTCTCTACGATAAACTGCCCCTTCGGCTCGTAGCCCACGCCGGACACGCTCAGCCGCTGGCCGGAGACCCACACCTCGCGCACGGTCATCTGGTTCTGGGTCAACGTGCCGCTCTTATCGGCGCAAATAACCGAGGTCGTCCCCAACGTCTCCACCACCGCCAGCTTCTTGACGAGCACGCCGCGCCGCGCCAGCCGCTCCACCGCGATCGCCAGCGAGAGCGTGATGGTGGGCAAAAGCCCCTCCGGGATAGCCGCGACAATAATGCCCAACGCCAGGACAAACGCCTCTATATGGGGCAGGCCCACCTCCATAATGCTCACCAGGAACACGATGCCACCCAGCACCAGGGCGAACAGCGCGATGCGCCGCGTGACGCGCACCACCTGCTGCTGCAACAGGCTGGGCGCCTCGCGCACGGCCTGGGTCAGCCGGGCGATGCGCCCAAACTGGGTCAACATGCCCGTGTTGTACACCACTGCCCGGCCCGTCCCCGAAACGATGGACGTGCCCGCGAAGACCAGGTTGATGCGCTCCAGTTCGGTCAGCCCCTCGCGCAGCGAGGCTTCCGCCGTCTTGCGCACCGGCACGGCTTCTCCTGTGAGCGTGGCGTGGTTGGCCCGCAGGCCATATTCCTCCACCACACGGGCATCGGCGGGGACGTTGTCGCCCTCGGCCAGGAGGATGACATCGCCGGGGACGAGTTCGCTGGCGGGGATGTGCATCTCTTTCCCGGCCCGAATGACGCGCGCATAGGCCGGGAGCAGGTGCTTGAGCGCTGCCACCGCCCGTTCCGCACGGTGCTCCTGCCAGAAGGAGAAAGCGGCGTTGACCAGGACGACGACCCAGATGACCGCCGCCAGCACCGGCTCGCCCCCGATCAGCGCCAACGCGCCCGCTGCCCACAGCAGCAGCGCCATAAGATGGGTCAGGTGGCCGATGAAATGCCGCCACAGGGGAGGTGCAGGCGGATCGGCCAGGGTGTTCGGCCCGTACAGCGCCAGCCGTGCCTGGGCCTCCTCCGGCGTCAGGCCCTGCGGCGACGTCTCTAGGGCCTGATAGACCTCTGGGACGCGTAGAGCATACAGCGGCGTTGAGGCCATCTCAGTAGACAGTCGTCAGACGATAGTGAGGGCGCAGCACGCTGTGCCCCTACGAGCGCGGTGTGTTCGCCCCTTTAGCGGGCTTCCCTTTTCGCGCTTTCGCTTCCTCTGTGTCGGACTCCTCTGGTTGGGGAAGTTGCGCCGCCCCGTCTGCCGAAGGCGCTTCGCGCTCCTGGCGCTGCACCTGCGCTGGCCCGGTGACCGGCTGCGACCCCGGCACAGCCGTGTCCATCGGCTTCCCATCCGGGCCAAGCTGCGGCGGCGCCGTCACCATGGGCGCCCCGCCGATATGCGGCTCAGGCTGTGGCTGCAAGTACCGCTCCAGGAAAGAGGGCGCCTCCGGCATATGTTCCGCAACGGCCTCTTCATAGGTCCCTGCTGGCGGCGGCGGCTCATAGCGCACCGGACGGCGAATGCCCAGCATTTCAAAGAAACGGGCAATGGCGACCAGCAACGTGTAGCGGTAGCCTTGCATGCGCAGTGCCTGCCACTCCACGATGTTCGCCATCGTCCCCTGCACTCGCGCCTTCTCACGGACAATACGGTGAATCTGCTCCGGCTGGCGGTAACCAATGGGCGAGAGCAGCACCAGATGGGCCATAAGCGCAAGCGCGCTGAAGGCCAGCAAGGCGATCCAGCCGCCTTCATGCCACTTGCCTACCACCTGGCCCACAAACACGAGTGTGCCCCAAGCCGCTGCCAATGTCGCTCCTGCCGTTCCCCACCTGCGGGCGCGGCCTGTGAAGTGTTTGCGGATGTGTTGCCGTACAGCCAACGCCATCATGGTAATCGGGACGAACACGCCAATCCCGTAGAAGGGGACAGCCACCGTCGTCCTGCCGCGCACGAGAAACATGATGAGAACGGCGATGGCGAAAGCGATATTCACCGAACGTGTGAACGTGCCGCGTGGGTCGCGATAGACCACGTATTCTGGAATTTCCCCCATGGCCACGTCGCGCCAGCCGACCGCCTGCAGGTCCTGGAAGGCCGTTAATGAGGCTGACGCCAGCAGCATGACCGCTAGGATTTGATATGCCCAGAAGAGGATATCGCTGCCGAAGAGCTGGGTGAAGCCGAGATAGGCCAGGTTGCCCACCAGCGTGCGGCCCGCCGTGCCATCAAACACATTGAAGCGAATGGCGAAGATGGAGAGGAAAGCCGTTGTCAGACCGCCGTAAAACAGGAACGAGGTCTGCACGAAACGCCCGATGCCCACCTTGCCACTGTAGAAGTCCCACAGCCGCTTCAACCGGGGCAGCCGCCTCTTGCCCCATTTCACAACGGCGGCATCCTCGTCAATCACGAACTGGATGCCATTGGACATGGCCTCCAGGCCGGTGAGGGCGACCATGCCCTTCATCGCAGCGGTCAGCAGGTGAAACATAGCCTCGCCGACAGAGTTCACCGGCTGAACTTCTTCAGGAGGGTGAGGCGGAACGCCCTGGGCGCTGGCGACGATCAGGCCGATGGCCATCGTCAGCGTCAGGCCAGCAAAGATGCCTAACAGGGTAAACACCACCCGCGCCGACTCGCCCCGACCCCGAATCGTCAGGAACCAGGTGATGGACGCCAGAAACGCGCCGATAGCGAAGTGCCAGTACCACGCTGCACCATAGGCTTTTAGGATGGACAGCAACTGGTCCCCGCCGGAGAGGGCCGAGACGACGATGGTGAGGATGTAGTCTTGCTCCAGCGTCACAGCGACGACCAGGCTCACGGTGGGCGCGAGATAGCGCATAGACGCTGTATACGATCCGCCGCCGTCGCGGAAGATGCCCAGCGCATACATGTATAGCCCGCCAAAGATCAGGTTCGCCAGCCCGATGATCATCACGGGGATAAAAGCCAGGTGCTGCAAGCCATAGGGGTGCAGCGCGCTCATCATCTCGCCCGTCGCATAGAAGTATGAGGTGAAGTAGTCCACGCCGAACAGGGCCAGCGCGGCCGGCAGGCCCACCTGCCCTGCGCCGTGCACGTGCACGTCCTCCTCCCGCTCGCGTGGCGCGGCCTTCCACGACAGGAAGACGATCAGCAGCAAAAGAATAATGGAAAGCATCACTTAACCGATCACAGGTTGGGACACATCGTTTGTAGGGGCGCAGCGCGCTGCGCCCCTACACGGGTGCTCAGAGGGACTTCCTTGACGTGTCAAAAGCCTCCTCCAGGGCTTTCAGCTCCTCCAGGAGGTGTTTCCGGGTGGACGGGCTTAAACGGGTATCCTGGGCGACCTTGGCCTGCTCCTCTAGAGCAGCGCGCACCACAAACGCCTTGACGAACATAATGCGTCCGGCAGGGATAACTTCAAAATTGTACAACTTCATCTGAAGGTCTCGATCGTCAAAATAGGGCAGGCTCAGGCTCAGGCCGCGATTCAGGTCGTTGGCGGCGGCCCGCCGCTTGATCGTGCGGATGATCTCTTCCGTCTCATAGCGCGCCAGCTTACGGCCCTGATTGATCAATTGGCCCAGAATGCCGTAGCGCTTGCGCTGGTACTCTTCGTCGGCGACCATGTAGGGCGCCAGCGCGACTGCGGCGTGGAGCACATCCACATAGCGTTGCATAGAGGCGATGTGCGCCTCGGCTTCGTTCAGCGAATTGACCAGCAGGCGGCCCTCATCGTCAACGGCCACCCACTGGGGCAGGTAGAATTTGCGCGCCGCCGGCACATAGGGCACGATCAATTCGCCGCGCCCGGCTTCCTTCGGCTCCATTTCCACGATCACATCCGTTGCCGCCGTGAGCGCAGAGGCCGGCTCTGTCTCATCGCTGACCGGGATCGTGGGGATCTCTTCATCGTCGTCGGGGATATAGGTGACGGAGCGGCC
>Ga0073930_1002691_pt1 | contig 11404 bp, 14 predicted proteins | sample DewCreD2012metaG_5_FD_76968 | JGI IMG/M metagenome (GOLD analysis project Ga0073930, IMG submission 76968) | Hot spring sediment bacterial and archeal communities from British Columbia, Canada, to study Microbial Dark Matter (Phase II) - Dewar... ...
CGACCGGTCGCCTGGTCGCCGCCGCGGCCGGGGCGAACCTCACGCCGGTCTCCCTCGAGCTCGGCGGCAAGTCCCCGCTGCTCGTGTTCGCCGACGCGGATGTCGAGGCGGCCGTCGCCCAGGCCGTGAACCAGTACGACAACGCCGGGCAGGTCTGCCTGGCCGGCACGCGCCTGCTCGTCGAGGCCTCGGTCTACGAGGACTTCCTCGAGCGGTTCCTCGAGCGCGCCCGGGCGCTCCGCCAGGGTGACCCGAGGGAGGAGACCACCGACATCGGGCCGCTCATCACCCGCGAGCACCTGCAGCGGGTGGACGGGTTCGTGCAGCGCGCGAAGGCCGAGGGGGCCCGCGCGATCCTCGGCGGGGGGCCGAACGAGGAGCTCGGCGGCCTCTACTACCGCCCGACGCTGTTCGTGGACGTGCCGGAGGGCGCCGAGATCCTCCGGGAGGAGGTGTTCGGCCCCGTCCTCACGCTCCAGCCCTTCGCCGACGAGGAGGAGGCGATCGCGCTCGCGAACGCGACCGACTACGGGCTGGCCGCGACGCTGTACACCGGCGACCCCGAGCGCGCCGAGCGGGTCTCGGCGCGCCTGGTCGCGGGGACCGTGTGGGTGAACTGCTTCTACGTCCGCGACCTCGCGGCGCCCTTCGGCGGGGCGCGGAGCTCGGGCATCGGGCGCGAGGGCGGGACCTGGTCGTTCGACTTCCACGCCGAGGTGAAGACCGTGTGCATCGCACCCTGGGGGAAGGAGCGAGGAGATGGGTGAGGTCGTAGGGGCGGCGCTCGTCGCGCACGTGCCGACCATCATGCTGCCGGAGGAGGTCCGGCTCGAGATCAACGAGGGCAAGGAGATCACCCTCGTGCCCGGTCTGCGCCGGATGAAGACCGAGTGCATCGACCGGCTGAAGCCGGACACGGTGATCGTCTTCGACACGCACTGGGAGTCGACCTTCGAGCACATCGTCACCGCGCACGAGCGGCGCAGCGGCCGGTTCACGAGCCACGAGCTGCCGCGCGGCATGTCCCAGATCCCCTACGACATCCCCGGCGATCCCGAGCTCGCCAAGCTCATCGCCGCCCAGGCCGACGGCCGCGACGACTGCTGGATCCTCGCCTGCGACGACCCGTACCTGCCGATCTTCTACGGCACGGTGAACATCTGGACCTACCTCGGCGACCCGCAGACGCGCTGGATCAGCGTCGCGATCAACCAGACCTGCGACACCGAGGACTTCCTCCTGTTCGGCGAGCTCATCGGCAACGCGATCGCGCAGAGCGACCGCCGCGTGGTGCTGCTCGCCTCGGGCGGCATGACCCACCGGTTCTTCAACTTCAAGGAGCTGCGCAAGCGCGAGGCCCAGAAGGCCCCGGACAACATCTACAGCCTCGAGTACTACGAGGCGGACATGAAGGTGCTCGGGATGCTCGAGCGGGGCGACCACGCCGGCGTCATCGACAACATGCCCGAGTACAGGAAGGCCTACCCCGAGGGGAAGTTCGGGCACTACCTCATGATGGCGGCGGCGCTCGGCGGCCGGGCGTGCACGGCGCCGGGCGAGCGCTTCTCCGAGTACGAGGCTTCGGTCGGGACCGGGCAGGTGCACGTCTGGTTCGAGCGGCCGGAGGGCGGGTGGACGGCCTAGCGACGGCCGAGCGACGGCCGAGTCGAGGAGGTGGGGGAGACGTGGCGCAGGAGTTGGAGTACGAGCGGCTGGGGGGCAAGCGCCTCTCGCTGATCGACGTCATCGCGCAGTCGGTGGGGTTCATGGGGCCGGTGTTCTCGGCCGCCTTCCTCATCCCGCTGATCGCGGGGTTCAGCCCCTCGGGCAAGGGCGCCGGGGTGGCGACGCCGTTCGCGGTGCTGCTCGCGGCGGTCGGGACGTTCGCGCTCGGGTGGATCGTGGCCCAGTACGCGAAGCGCGTGCACGCGGCGGGGTCGCTGTACGACTACGTCTCGATGGGGCTCGGCCAGCAGGCCGGGGCGGCGACCGGATGGCTGTACTACGGTGCCACCACGGTGCTCGCCTCGGCGATCGCCGTGCTCGTCGGCTGGTTCGTGCACGACGTGCTGTTCGTGGACGTGTTCGGCACGGACTCGCCGCTGCCGATGTGGGCCTGGAGCGGCATCTACGTCGCGGCCGTGTTCCTCATCATGTACCTCGGCGTGCAGATCTCGACGCGGGTGCAGCTCGCGCTCGCCCTCGTCTCGGCCGCGGTGCTGTTCCTGTTCTTCGTGAAGGTCATCATCGACGTCGGATCGGGGAACAGCCTGAAGGCGTTCAACCCCGCCGAGGCGGCCGACGGCTGGAGCGGCATCCTCTTCGGGGTCCTGTACGGCGTGCTGATCTTCGTGGGGTTCGAGACCGCCGCGAACCTCGCCGAGGAGACGGCCGAGCCGAAGCGCGCGATCCCGCGCGCGGTGCTGCTCACCGTCGTGATCGTCTCGGCCTTCTACCTGGTCGCGTCCTACGCGCAGATCGCCGGCCTCGGGTTCGACCCGAACCTGATCCTGGACCCGGCGATCGCGGCCGCGCCGGTGTTCGCGCTCGGCTCCGGGGACTTCTACGGCTCGAGCCTGATCCTCAAGGTCCTCGAGGTCGTGGTGTTCCTCGACATCATGGCGGTCGGGCTCGGGGCGGCGGTGGCCTCGACCCGCGGGGTGTTCGCGCTCGCGCGCGACCGCCGGATCCCCGGCGCGCTCGCGACGGTCTCGGAGTCCCGCGGGACCCCGCTCGGCGCGATCCTGTTCGTCGAGGGCTTCTCGGTGTTGATGGTGATCTTCGCCGAGATCTGGGACGGCCTGTTCGCGATGCCCGAGACGCCGCACTACTTCGCGATGTTCGCGTGGCTGTCCACCTTCGGCGGGTTCTGCCTCATGGTCGTCTACGGGCTCATGGCGCTCGGCGCGTTCCGAGGGCTCGCCGATCATCCGAACAAGCTTGGCGTGGTGCTCGCGAGCCTCGTCGGCCTCGCCACCGCGGTCGGCGCGGTCTACGGGGGCGTGTACAAGCAGCCGAACCCGACCAACCTGGTCTGGATCTACGCCGCGGTGTGGTTCGGGCTCGGGATCGTCATGACGTTCCTCGTGCGAGGGCGCGAGCCGGCGAGCCAGGTCCTCGCCGACCTGCGCAGCGAGGTCCCTTCGGGGTGAGCTGCGGGCGCGATCCGCGGGGGCCGGGCTGCGCGCTCCGGCCCCCGCCGGTAGCATCGGTCGCGTGAGCGAGCCCGAGGGCCCGAGCCTCCGGCTGGACGTCTCGCGCCAGGAGGCGCTCCGCCACGCCGCCGAGATCATCACGCAGGCCTGGCGCAGCTTCGACCGCTTCCGGCCGGAGGAACCGCCGCTCGACGAGCGCGTGCTCGCCCTGCTGCGCTCGGGGCTCCCCGAGCGGGGGGTGCCCGTGCACGAGGCGCTGAACGACGCCGCCCGCGTGCTCGACGAGTCGATCGCGCAGCCGCGGCCGCGCTACTTCGCGTTCATCGGCTCGAGCGGGCTGGAGATCGGGGCGATCGCCGACGCGCTCGCCTCCACGTACGACATCAACCTCGCGGTCGATGCCCGAGCCGCGACCGTGATCGAGCAGCAGGCGGTGCGGTGGGTGGCCGAGCTCGTGGGCTACCCGGCAGGCGGCGGCGCGTTCACGAGCGGGGGCACGATCAGCAACATGACGGCGCTGTCGGCCGCGCGCGAGCGGGCCCTGCCCGGGAGCCGCCACGGCGGCATGGGCTCGCGCGCGGCCGCGGTGTACTGCTCGCGCGAGGTCCACTACTCGATCACGCGCGCCGTCGAGCTCCTCGGGATCGGCTCGGCCAACCTGCGGGCGCTCCCGATCGACGAGCGCCGGCGCCTGCGGCCCGACGCGCTCGCCGAGGCGATCGACGCCGACCTCGCCCGCGGCGTGACCCCGGTCGCGGTGGTCGCCTCGGCCGGGACGACGCTCACCGGCGCGATCGACCCGATCGAGGAGATCGCTCGGGTCTGCGAGGAGCGCGGCGTGTGGCTCCACGTCGACGGCGCCTACGGGCTGCCCGCCGCCGCGGTGCCCTCGATGCGCCCGGCCTTCGCCGGCCTCGAACGCGCCGACTCGGTCTCGGTCGACGCCCACAAGTGGCTGTACCTGCCGAAGGCGTGCGGGGTGGTCCTCGTCAAGCGCCGGGAGGACCTCGTCGCGGCCTTCTCGCACCGCGAGGGGTACCTGCCGCACCAGCAGCACGAGCTCCACGCGGTGGACATCACGCTCGAGTACTCGCGCCCGTTCCGAGCGCTGAAGGCCTGGCTCGCGTTCCGCGTCCACGGCGCCCCCGCCTTCCGCGAGGCGATCGAGCGGAACCTCGCGCAGGCCCGGCTGCTGTACGAGGAGGTCGGGCGGTACGAGGACCTGGAGGCGCTCGCCCCGCCGCAGCTGTCGATCGTGCCCTTCCGGCACCTGCCGGAGGGCGGTCGGGACGTGGACGCGCACAACGCCGCCCTCGCCGAGGCCCTGCAGGCCGACGGGCGCGTGTACCTCGCCTCGGCCCTCATCGACGGCCGGGTCTACCTGCGTCCGTGCTTCGTGAACTTCCGCACCACGGAGGAGGACGTGCTCGCGCTCGTCGAGATCGTCCGCGAGCTCGGCGCCCGCCTCGCCGGCTGAGCCGCGGGCGGTCCGATGACGCGCTCGGCCACGGCTGGCGTGTCAGACGAGCTGGAGCTTGAGGTCTGGATCTTCCGCGCGGTGGAAGATCACGGAGCCGCCCGCCTGCCAGACCGCCGCGACGAACATCCCCACTGAGGCCTCCGGATGGACGGGGATCGGCTCTTCGGAGGGGGTCTCGTCCGAGTGCGGCACTGGGGAGATCACGATGTTCGAGATGCTCCCCGCCGCCGCGCGGACCGAGAGCACGACGGGTGTCCCCTGTTCCTCGATCCACCGGAAGACCTCGCTCATGGGCTCGTCGAGGAGGGCGACGAGGAAGCGTCGCTTGCCCTGAGCGTCGGCCGGGATCGCGCTCCGGAAGGCGGGGTCGTGGAGGAGCCCGCGTGTGAGCTCACGCGCCGTATCGAGCCGTGTCCGGACCACGCCGCCGTCCCTTCTCGAAATAGACCCGTCGGTTCTCTTCCCACGCATCATAGATCCCACGCTCCGCGAGCAGGAAGGCCGTCTCGATGTCTTCCAAGGTGGCAACCACCTTCTTCGACATCGGCCTCCGGCCTCCGTGCCTGAACCGATGCACGTGGACCGTACCGTGCGAGCAGTCGTAGCGCACCACCGCTCGCCACTGGCCTCCGTCGATGGTCTCCTGGATCATGGCGAAGTCGATCAGCTGACCCCGTTCGGATACGAGGCGTACGATCACACGGTCCTCGCCGGCGGCACCGAGGTAGACCTGGTACTCGGTCTCCTCGGACGTGTCGCGCGCGTCCTCCGCAGGTTCGGCGCCCGTAGGTCGCTCCTCGACGGTTCGGACGTGGCGCCTCCGCCGGCGCCGGCCCTTCGCCTTCGTCACGCTCGTCTCCTCGATGCGTTCCGTCACCGCACGAGGGAGAGGGGAGGAGGATCAGCGTGACGGTAGCGCAAGCCGCCGACACGGCCATCGGCGCTCTCGGCGGATGCGCTCCGGGGGGTGTCGGCCGCGGGTCAGCCGTGGCGGCCGCAGGCGCAGCGCCCGCCGCAGCCGCACCCACCGCCCGCCGAGCCCGAGCCCGAGGTCGCGAACACCGACAGCAGGCGCGTGACGGACGCGCTCCCGCACGCGGGGCAGGCGGGGTCGGCGGCGCTCCGGGCGCGGAGCTCCTCGAAGCGGTGGCCGCACTCCCTGCACGCGAACTCGTAGATCGGCATCCGCGAGAAGTGTACGGCTGTCGCTCGGCGGCTCCGTTGCGACCGGGATCCACCGCCGGCGCGATGAGCTCAGTCCGTCAGGCGGAGCAGACGCCGTCCGGCCTCGAGGAACCCCTTCGCTTGCTCGATCATGCGGGCGCTTCTTCGGGCTGTACCGATGCCTCGATGGCGTAGTCCGCGGTGATGCGCCGGTCGAACGCATCCAGGAGCCAGCGATGGTACCGGGCGTCCATCTCACCCGTCTTGACGACGTGCTCCCCGAAGGCAGCGTGCACGCCGCCGTGCTTCGTGTAGCGCAGCCCCTTCGCCACGAGGATCGCCTCCGCTACGTAGAACATCGCGTAGTAGGCGCGGCCCACCGCGACCTCTGGGAAGCCGTCCGCAGCGAGCCGGTCCGTCGCCTGGATAGCTCTCGCCGCCTTCTCGAGCAGATTGGCGCTTTCGTTCATGCGGTCAGCGCTTCGTCGCGGACGTTGAGGAGGAACGTGGTGGGCGCTTCCCGCCACTCGCGCTCCCGCACGAACACGCGGCTCACCGAGATGCCGTGTTCCAGCGAGAGCGCACCAACCAGCTCGCTCGTGCGATCGACCTCGTCCCCGTAGCGCTCGAAGTCCTCGAGCACGACCAGCACGTCGAGGTCCGACTCCGCATCCGCCGTCCCGCGGGCATACGAGCCGTACAGGTAGACGCCGCGCAGCCGCTCGCCATAGATCCCTTGGAGGCCTCGCACGAGTGCCCGCGATAGCTCCCTGACACGCTCATCGACACCCCCGGTGCCCGTGCCCGATCGCTCGGATCGCTCGCTCCCGCCGTGCATGACCGCTCCCTCCCTCGGAAGGCCTCCCGAAGTCTATCCGCGTGGTTGTCCCGTCGCGCACACCTCGCGTGTGCCGACCGGGCGCGTGCGGGGCGGAGGCCCCGCCTCGTCCGGATGCCGCGACGGATGGGTCGCGGTCATGCGAGCGCCCCTGTCGCTTCTGGGTGACCCTGCGATGGTGGTCGGATCATCCGGAGGGCCGAGGCTACCGTCCGCTCGAAGAACTGCCAGGACTCGGCAGGTCCGAGGCCGCGATCCTCGGGGAGCCGGACGCCGGCGGCGGTGAGCGCCGGTCGGATCCCGTCGATGAACCTGCGCGCCTCGCTCGCCCGGATGTAGTCCGAGCGCTGCAGCCGCGCGTCCTCGTCGAGCCAACGCAGGATCGCGAGCAGGGCGGGGAGCAACCGGATCCAGTCGACGAACCCGGGGAGGTCGCGGAGCTCGAGCGCCAGGAGCGCGGCCCAGCGCTCGCGATCGACCCGGTAGACCCGCTCGTTCCGCCGCCAGGCGGCGGTGATGACCCCGGCCTCGGCGAGGGCGCCCAACCCCTCGGTCACGTTCCGCTTGGAGAACGCGGCCGCCTCGGCCACCTGGAGGGCGGTGAGCTCGGGATGGTCGGTCGTGAGCAGGACGCGCATCGCCTCGGCCCGGACGCCGATGCCGAAGAGCAGGCGCAGGCGGAAGGCGAGGTTGATCTCCCGTCGGGGATCGGGGGGTCGGGACTTGCCGCTCGGCTGGATCACGGGACGGATCCATCCGTGGGCCGAGAACGTCGGATCGGGCTCGCGCACGTGGAGGGGCTCGCCCTCCACGATGAACAGGGGCACCACGGCCCCCGGTGGCTCCGCAGGCGGCCTCGAGGCCCACTGGCGCAGCGAGGGGTTCCGAGCCCCCGCCCAGGCGAGCGCGGCCTCGGCGAGCCGGCGCGCTTCGGGATCGCTCTCGGCGAGGCTTCGGAGCCGCTGGACGGACAGGAGCCTCCCGTTCAGCCGCACCCAGTCGAGGACCTCGTCGAAGAGGCGGGGGTCGCTCCTCGCGAGGGGCAGCGTGAACAGCAGGAGGGCCTCCGGATCCGCCGCCCACCGGTCGTGGCGCGGGGCGGCGGCGAGCACACCCATCTGCGCCCACTGGCTCCACGCGAACGAAAGGAGCTCGGAGCGCACGTGCTGCCTAAGGTCCGAGGCCCGCATCTCGCATTCCGAGGTGATGAAGGGCTGCCTCCAGCTGCTCCCGGAACCCCTCCGAGGGATCGTGGGTCCGGGCCCACCGCGCCGCCATCAGGAGCTCGTCATGAGTGGGCCGCAGCGCACGGAGGTCGGCCTCGTGACGGCCACCGCCCTGGTCGACCATCGCGTAGAGCTTGAAGTGGATCAGGTCGAGCCGGTCGGCGACGTGCACCGTGAGCGCCGGCCCATACGTCCGGGTGTGGACGCGGCCGAGGAAGCCATCGGGGAGGCCGAGCCTCGCGAGATCCGCCGGTCCCGCGTTGAGCCAGTCCGTCGGGAGCCCGAAGTCCCGAGCCACCCTGGCCGCGGCCTCATCGAGCAGTGGTGGCAGGGGTTGAGCCTCTCGCAGCCGTCCCTCGTCGAGGACGGCGACCACGTCGACGTCTCGCGTCGGACGGCTCACGTAGCCGAGGATCTGGAGGGCGGCTCCGCCGATGACGACGATCTCGGCTCGACCGCCGAGGGCGTGCAGGTGCTCGCCGAGGGCCCGGAAGAGGTCCTCGGTCCTCTCAGGCGAGAAGGCGAGCATGTCACCCATCGTGATTGATGATATACATCGCGAGTCGAGATGGCTACCATCTCGACTTCGAACGCTTCTTGGTGCTGGATCGTCGGCAGCCGCGGGGCGGTGCTCAGGAGCGGAGGGCGCTGGGCGTTGCGGAGACGGAGGCAGAGCCGGTGCCTCGGGCGGCGCGGCGGACGGCCGTCTCGAGCACCGCGAGATCGCCCGGCGGCACGTGGATGAGCCCGGAGCGGAAGTACTGGCCCCAGACCTCCTTGCGGCGCACGAAGGAGAGCTTCGGCACGAGCGGGCGGACCGGGGCGCCGCGGCGCTCGGGCAGGACGACCTCCAGGCGCAGGTCGCAGCCGCAGACGAAGGAGCGGCCGGCGATCCGCACCGGGCGGGGGAGTCGGCGGACGGGGCTCGTGACCTCGGCGAGCCCGATCAGCTGGGACTCGTCCCGGGTGGGGTTGTGGAACGCCCCGCGCGCCACGTACAGGACGAGCCGGTCCCCGGGCCGGATCTGCTCGGCCCGCCGCGCCGAGGCCTCGGTCCAGGCCATGCGCGAGCCCTCGAGCACCCACCGCAGGCCCTCGGCCTCCGCGAGGACCACCACCCAGCCGCCCCACTCGTCCTCCCTCGGCACGCCGGCATCGTACCGGTCCCGAAGGACCGAGCACGCGCTCAGCGCGCCGGCGGCTCGGGCACGAAGCGGTCGAGGAGCTCGGCTGCGGTGAACACGGGGATCCGATCCGCGAGCTCCAGCAGGTGATCGTCGCCCGAGACCAGGAGCGCGCGCTGCTGCTCGGCGAGCGCGATCAGGTGATCGTCATCGGGATCCCTCGACCGGACCGACGGCGGAGCCCCCGGATCCTCGACGACCTCCGCGGCCGAGCGGAGCCACGAGCAGAAGGCGTTCGCTTCATCCGGTGCTACGCGTTTGCGGATCTTCGGATACGCGAGCGCACGCTCCAGCTCCTCGAGCAGCCTGCGGGGGCATCACGAGCTCGAGCCCCCCGTGGACCTAGGTACGAAGGACCGTGGCTGGCGCACCCCCCGGGGACAGGAGGGCGGAGATCAGGATGTTCGGGTCGAGGACCGCGCGCACCTCAGCGCCGGCGCCGGCGGGCCGCGTGTTGCGCCTCGACGGCCAGGGCCCGCGCCTCATCCTCAGGCATCCGGGTCTTCGCCCGGATCCGCTCAAGGAGATCGAGGCCGAGGTCGCGTCGCAGCGCCTGCTCGATGATCTCGCTCTCCCCTCGGCCGGTCCGCGCCGCCCGGACCCTCACGGCGCGCATGACCTCCTCGTCGATGGTCAGCGTGGTGCGTACCTTGGGCATGGCGCTTGCATCATGGCATCCAGGCATCTCGATGCCGAGACTCATGTGCGCGATCTCACCGGTGATCCCGGACCCGCGCGCGGAGCTCGCGGATCCGCGCGTCTGGGATGGCCCACATCGTGCCCTGCGCAACCGGTCTGCGGATGCTGCTCACCAGCCGGTCCATCTCCTCGTCGAACAGGGGGTGCATCTTCAGGTAGTCGCTCGGGAACACGGGCATCCAGTGCAGCTGGTCGAACTCGTTCACCCCGCGGATGACGATGCCCCATCCGTACAGCCCCGGGTCGTCGCAGCCGGTCTTCGCGTACCAGGCGAAGAACATGTCCCCCTCGGTGGGCCTGTCATCCCCGGCGATCCGTCCGGTCGGCCATCTCGTCGGCTGGCCTTCCCACACCTCCTCGCGGTAGCGCTCGGGAGGCCACTCGTGGGCGGACATCTGGTAGAGCCACGCGCGCATGCCGTCTCCTTCCCCTCGGGCTGGGCGGCAGTGTGCCCGAGGGCCCGGCGGACCGCAAGCCCGGGGGGAGCGGGGTCCTGGTGCTTGCCCGCGATCCGGGGCGCCGCAATGTTCGCCGGTGGGCAGCGCTCCACGGTGAGGCGTGCCCCGGGTCGAAGGCGACGGCAAGGACACGCGGAGGGAGGACATGACCCGGTACTTCACCACCTACTGGACGAAGGGGCCCTGGGAACGCCTCGCGTACGAACCCGTTCATCACACCGCGAGCAACGAGTTCGCGAAGCGTGGAGTGCAGGTGGGCGACCACCTCTACGTCGTCCACTACGAGAGACGTGAGGTCTTCTTGGGTGCTCGGCTCGTCGTCGGAAGCATCGTGACCAGGGCGGAGGCAGCGGCGGAGTTCGGCGTCGAGGAAGATGAAGTTTGGGACGCGCGCGACCATGTGCTCGCGGACCCCGAGCAGGTCCAGCGACTGGATCCGAACAGGGTGATCCCGCACCGCGTCCTGAGGGGGCTCACATTCCTGCGCGCTGACGGTACCGAGACGGGTGTCAAGTTCGACGCTGACGGAGCAGCCGATCAGCAGACCTTCCGAAGCGTGCGCGAGCTGTCACCCTCGTCCGCGGAAGCGCTGGACGCGTTGATCGAATGGGACGGAGCTCCCCGCGCATCCTAGGTGTCGACTGGTACCCGATCTAACTCGGCCAGGCGCTCTTGTCGAAGGGCACCCCGGGGTGCTCGAAGTGGTCAGCGAGCGCCTTCACCATGCCACGGAACTGCTCTTCAGTGAGGTCCGCCTTCATCCTGTTGATGAGGGCCGCTGCGAGGACGACCCGCGAGCCATCGCGGGGGTCGAGGTGCTCCCACGTGACGGAGCGCCGATCGCCGGGGTGCTCGGTGAGCGCGATCCGGGTGAAGTAACACCGGAAGGCGTCGGCTTCCGGGTCCCACTGCTCGCGCATGGCACGGAGCCGGGCATCGGCGTCCACCTTCCGCCCCTGGGTATCGACTCGGTCCCGCAACTGACGGCATCGCTCACACAGATAGGAGTTCCTAATCGCCTCGCGTTCGCAGATCCGGCAAGTAGGAGCGGGGGTGCGGTCCATCGGCGCGCTCATGTCGTCTCCTTGGCGCGGCCAGCCCGTAAGCAGGTCTATACCCCGGACGACCAATGACCTGCGCCTGGCCCTCCTCGGGAACCCGCTCACGGTGCCCCGCGCGGTGTTCGACCCCGACGAGGGC
>Ga0073930_1002739_pt1 | contig 11231 bp, 7 predicted proteins | sample DewCreD2012metaG_5_FD_76968 | JGI IMG/M metagenome (GOLD analysis project Ga0073930, IMG submission 76968) | Hot spring sediment bacterial and archeal communities from British Columbia, Canada, to study Microbial Dark Matter (Phase II) - Dewar... ...
CTGCTGGACCTGTACTGCTGCATCCGGCCGGTCCGGTGGTTCGAGGGGGTGCCCAGTCCGGTCAAGCGGCCGGAGCTGGTGGACATGGTGATCTTCCGCGAGAACTCCGAGGACATCTACGTCGGCTACGAGTGGCCCTCGGGATCGCCCGAGGCGCGCAAGCTCATCGACTTCGTCGCCAGGGAGTTCGGCTGGAAGGTGCGGCCGGACTCGGGCGTCGGCCTCAAGCCCATGAGCCCCTTCGGGACCAAGCGGCTGGTGCGCAAGGCGCTGCAGTACGCGGTGACGCGCCAGCGCCGCAGCGTCACCTTCGTCCACAAGGGCAACATCCAGAAGTACACCGAGGGGGCCTTCGCCCAGTGGGGGTACGAACTGGCCCGGGAGGAGTTCGCCGACGTCACCGTCACCTGGGACGAGGTCCAGCGGCTCTACGGCGGGCGGGTGCCGGCGGGCAAGATCCTGCTCCAGGACTACATCGCCGACGTGACGTTCCAGCACGTGCTGACGCGGCCCCAGGACTTCGACGTCATCGCCACCGGCAACCTGAACGGCGACTACCTCTCCGATGCCGTGGCCGCCCAGGTCGGCGGCATCGGCATGGCGCCCGGCGCCAACGTCGGCGATGCGCACGCCATCTTCGAGGCCACCCACGGCACCGCGCCCAAGTACGCCAACCTGGACAAGGTGAACCCGGGGTCGCTGACGCTGTCGGGGGTCATGATGCTGGAGTACTTGGGCTGGCAGGAGGCCGCCGACCTGATCGTCCGGGGCATGCAGCGCACGTTCCGGCAGAAGGTCGTGACCTACGACCTGGCCCGGCTGATGGACGGCGCCCGGGAAGTGAAGACCAGCGAGTTCGCCACCGCCGTGATCGACAACATGCCGTAGAGGGGGCCTGCGATGCCCGCGCGACCGAAAGTCTCCATCATCGGCGCCGGCACGGTGGGGACCGCGGCGGCGCACTGGATCGCCAGCCGCCAGCTGGCCGATGTGGTGCTGGTGGACATCATCGAGGGCCTGCCCCAGGGGAAGGCCCTCGACCTGCAGCAGGCGGGACCCATCGCCGGGTTCAACGTGCAGGTGACGGGCAGCAACGACTACGGGGCGACGGCCGACTCGGCGGTGGTGGTGATCACCGCCGGAGTGGCCCGCAAGCCCGGGATGACCCGCGAGCAGCTCATCGACATCAACGCCGGCATCGTGCGCGGCGTCGTGGAGCAGGTGACGCGCACCTCGCCGGACGCGATCCTGCTGGTCGTCACCAACCCCCTGGACGCCATCACCTACCTGACCTACAAGGCCGCGGGGCTCCCGCGCCACCGGGTGATCGGCGAGTCGGGCGCGCTGGACTCGACCCGGTTCCGCACGTTCCTGGCGCAGGCGGTGGGCGTGGCGCCGGAAGACGTGCACGCCCTGGTCATCGGCGCGCACACCGACAAGGACATGGTGCCGCTGCCGCGGTACGCGACGGTGCGGGGCATCCCGGTGTCGCACTTCCTCGCCCCGGCCGACCTCGAGGCGGTGGTGGCCCGCACCCGCCGGGGCGGCGCCGAGATCACCGAGCTGATGAAGGCCAGCGCCTTCACCGCGCCGGGCGCCGCGATCTGCGAGATGGTCGAGGCCATCCTGCGCGACGCCCGCCGGCTCATCCCCTGCTGCGTCTACCTCGACGGCGAGTACGGGGAGCGCGACGTCTGTGTGGGCGTGCCGGTGATCCTGGGGGCCCGAGGGGTCGAACGCATCGTCGAGCTGCCGCTGGACGACGCGGAGTGGGCGGCGTTCCGCGCCTCGGTGGCGGCCGTGCGCGAGATGCTGGCGGCGTTGAAGGTCTGACCGCGCGACGGCGGCGGCCGCCGGATGCGGGCGCCCGGTGCGGGGCGGCGCCGCGCGGGCGCGGCGGGATGGCGGTGACGGCCGGTGGCGTGCCGCAGCGGCGCACCGGCAACGCGCATCATCGATCAAGAAGCAAGAGAGGTCGAATCATTAAATCTAGAGGTTGGAGCGCGGCAAGGGGGGAGGGCGATGCCGATCTACGAATACCACTGCCCGCAGTGCGGTCATCGGTTCGAGCGCCTGGTGGGCACCGCCGAGGCCGACGCGCAGGCGTGTGTCGCCTGCGGGACGTCGGCGCGTCGGTTGATCTCCACGTTCGCGGTGGGACGGGCCGCTGCCGCCGCCCGCGCCGAGGCCGCAGAGCCGTGCGGGCCGGGGTGCTGCCGGCTCGAGCGGTCCCCCGTCCACTGACCTGCGGAAGACCTGTCCGCCGGCGGCGTCCGGCCGCGGGGACGGGCGGGCGCGCGCCGGCCTCCGGGGGCCCGGGGCGTCTCCCGGACCGGGCAGGGTGCGCGCCAGGGGCGGGTGCGGTGCCGGCGCCGAAAGGACGTGCCTGCGCGCGCAGCGTCGCTGCTGGAGCGTACGCCGTCGGGGGTACGCGCTGGCGGTGCCGGCGCGCCGGGAGAACGTGTCCGTGAGAGGGCGTGCATGAAGCTGCACGAGTACCAGGCCAAGGAGCTGTTCCGGGCGTACGGGATCCCGGTGCAGCGGGGGGTCGTCATCGAGCGGCCCGAGCAAGTCGACGAGGTGGCCCTGGCCTATCCCGTGGTGGTGAAGGCCCAGGTGCTGGTGGGCGGCCGCGGCAAGGCAGGCGGCATCCAGCTGGCCGTGACCCCCGCCGAGGCGCGCGCCCGGGCTCAGCAGATCCTCGGCATGGAGATCAAGGGCGAGCGCGTGCGCCGCCTGCTGGTGGCGGAAGCGGTCGACATCGCCGCCGAGTACTACCTGGCCTTCACCGTGGATCGCAGCGCGCGGCAGATGGTGGCCATCGGGTCGGCGGCCGGCGGGGTGGATATCGAAGAGGTCGCTCGCACCGCCCCGGAGCGGATCGTCAAGCGCCACGTCGACCCCTGGATGGGGTTCCCGCCCTTCGCGGCCCGCGAGCTGGGACGGCGGCTGGGCCTGCACGGCAAGACGCTGCTGCAGTTCGCCGGCATCGCCACCGCCCTGTGGCGCCTGTGCCACGAGATGGACGCCGAGCTCGCGGAGATCAACCCGCTGGCCGTGGTGGGCGAGGGGCTGCTGGCCGTCGACGCCAAGGTCGTCATCGACGACAACGCCACCGACCGCCACCCCGACCTCCCGCGCAACGAGGAGCTCACGGCGCTGGAGGCGGCGGCCCGCGCCCAGGACCTGGCCTACGTCGAGCTCGACGGCGACATCGCCGTCATCGGCAACGGCGCCGGCCTGGTGATGGCCACGCTGGACATGCTGGTCCACTTCGGCGGCCGGCCCGCCAACTTCCTGGACGTGGGCGGCGGCGCCACCACCGAGAACATGGCGGCGGCCATGGACATCGCGCTGCGCAAGCCGGGGGTCCGGGCGATGCTGGTGAACATCTTCGGCGGGATCACGCGCTGCGACGACATCGCCCGGGCCATCGCGGCGCGCCCCCCGGCCGTGCCGATAAGCGTGCGCCTGACGGGCACCAACGAGGACGAAGGGCGCAGGATCCTGCAGGCCGCAGGCGTGCACGCGCACGTCGACCCCGAGGCGGCCGCCCGCGAGGCCGTGCGGCTGGCCGCGCAGGCGTAGGTGTTGCGGGGACCGCTCGGCACACCCGGGGCCGGGTCCGTGACCGGTGCGGGCCGGCCTGCGGTGCGCGCGGGCGTGCCCCGCGGCACGGCGCACGACGCGGCCCCCGGAAGCATGGGGAAAGACGCCGCCCCGCGGGGGCTGGCGCGCCGTGCCGGCCGGCTGCTCGCCACGGCACGGGTCGCCGTCCTCGCGGCGCTGGCGGTGCTGGCGCTGGTCCCCGCAGGCCGGGGCCAGGCACCCGCGCCCGCACGGCACGTGGTGGTGCTGAGCCTCGACGGCGCCCGTGCCGACGCGCTGCGCGCGGCGATGCCCGCGGCGCTGGTCGCGCGGGGCGCCGTGTCGTGGACGGCGAAGACCACGCTGCCCAGCCTGACGTTGCCCTCGCACGCCTCCATGCTCTCCGGGGTGCCCCCGCGCGTGCACGGCGTGCTGGTCAACGACTGGCAGCCCGGGCAGCCGTACTTCGACCGCGCCACGGTCTTCACCGAGGTGACGCGCGCGGGCAGGCGCGCGGTGGCCCTGGTCGCCAAGGCCAAGCTCCTCATGCTGGTGCCACCGGGCAGCGTGGCAGCGGCCCGCCACCTGGTCTACCCGCGGTACCGCCAGGTCGAGGTGGTGGATGCGGCCGCGGCGGTGTTTGCGGACCAGCGCCCCGCGCTCTTGTTCGTGCACGTGGCCGACCCGGACGACGTCGGGCACCGGGCGGGCTGGATGAGCCCGGACTACCTGCGGGTGATCGCGGGGATCCCCGCGCTGGTGGAGCGGCTGCTGCGCGCCCTGGAGGCGGCCGGGGCCGCGAGCCTGCTGCTGGTCACCGCCGACCACGGCGGCCACGGCCGCCTCCACGGCACCGACCGCCCCGAGGATGTCACCATCCCCTGGCTGGCGTTCGGCGGCGCGGCGCGCAGCGGCGTGACGATCGCGCGGGACGTGGTCACGTACGACACGGCGGCGACGGTGCTGGCGGCGCTGGGGCTGCCCGTGCCCGCGGACTGGCACGGCCAGCCCGTGCGCGAGGCCCTGGCGCCCTAGCCCGAGCACGATACGGAGGCACCCGATGGCGATCCTGGTGAACGAGCAGACCCGGGTGGTGGTGCAGGGCATCACGGGCTACCAGGGCGAGTTCCACACCCGGCGGATGCTGGAGTTCGGCACGCGGGTCACTGCGGGCGTGACGCCGGGCAAAGGCGGGGCCACGGTGGCGGGCGTGCCGGTCTTCGACACGGTGGCCGAGGCGGTGGAGCAGACCGGCGCCACGGCCTCGTGCATCTTCGTGCCGGCGCGGACGGCCAAGGACGCCGCGCTGGAAGCGATTGCCGCCCGCCTGGATCCCGTGGTGATCATCACCGAGCACATTCCGGTGCACGACGCCATCCAGATCGTCGCGGCGGCGCGCGCCCAGGGTGTGCGCGTGATCGGACCCAACGGTCCGGGCGTGACGTCGCCCGGGCGCTGCAAGATCGGCATCATGCCCAACCACCTGTTCCGGACGGGCGGGGTGGGCCTCGTGTCCCGCAGCGGCACGCTCACCTACGAGATCGTGGCCGGGCTCACCCGCGCCGGCATCGGGCAGAGCACGGCGCTGGGCCTGGGCGGCGACCCGGTCGTGGGCCTCTCCTTCCAGGAGGCGGTGGCCCTGTTCAACGAGGACCCCGAGACCGAGGCGATCGTGCTGGTCGGCGAGATCGGCGGGTCGGCCGAGGAGGAGGCGGCGGCGTACATCCGCGCCAGGGTCCGCAAGCCCGTGGTCGGGTACATCGCGGGCCGCACGGCGCCGCCGGGCAAGCGTATGGGACACGCCGGGGCCGTCATCTCCGGCAGCGAGGGCACGGCCCAGGCGAAGGTGGCGGCGCTGGAGGCGGCGGGCGTGCGGGTCGTGGACCTGCCCGGCCGCGTGCCCGAGGCGCTGGCGGCGCTGTTGCGCGCCTGACCGCGCTGCCCGTGGACCCCTACTGGCAGGAGTGGCTGCACGCGGTCCTGCGCTGGATCCACGTGATCGCGGGCATCATGTGGATCGGCGACTCGCTGCTCTTCATGTGGATCGACAGCCACCTGGCGCCCGACCCCCAGGGTCGGCGGGACGTCACCGGCGTGACGTGGCTGCTGCACGGTGGCGGCTACTACCAACTCGAGAAGCGCCTGCTGGTTCCCGGGCGCCTGCCCCCGCGCCTGCGATGGTTCTGGCTCGAGGCGACGACCACGTGGCTGTCGGGCGTGCTCCTCCTCGTGGTCGTGTACTACGCCAGCGCCGACGCCATGCTGGTCGAGCCGGGGAGCGCGCTGTTGAGCCCGCAGCAGGCCGTGGCGGCCGGCGTCGGCCTGCTGGTGGTGGGGTGGGTCGTCTACGACGGCCTGTGGCGCAGCCCGCTGGCGCGCCGCCCGCTGGTCGGGGCCGTGCTGTCGTGGGCCTTGCTGGCCCTGGCGGCGTACGCGGCCATCCGCCTGTTCAGCGCGCGCGCCGCGTTCCTCCACGTGGGGGCCCTGCTGGGCACGCTCATGGCGGCCAACGTCTGGGTGCACATCCTCCCGCCGCAGTGGAAGATGCTCCAGGCGGCGCGGCGCGGCGCCCCGGTCGATCATGCCCTCGGTGTCCACGCCAAGGCCCGCTCGACCCACAACACCTACATGACGTTCCCCGCCATCTTCCTGATGCTGAGCAATCACTTCCCCGCGATCTACACGGGGCCGCACAGCTGGCTGGTGCTGGCCCTGCTCGTTGCGCTGGGGGCGGCGGCCCGCCACGTGATGCTGAGCGCGGGGCGGGAGCGTGCGGCCACGGCCGCCGTCGCCACGGCCGCCGCCCTGGCCCTGCTGGGGCTCACCCTGCCGGCGCGCGCCCCCGGTGCGGAGGATCGCCAGGCCCCGGGGGCGTCCGGCGGCGAGGCGCCGGCGTTCGCCGAGGTGCGCGCGGTGGTGGCCCGTCGCTGCGCCGTCTGTCACTCCGAGACGCCCCCCGATCCTGAGTTCCGTGCCGCCGCCGGCGGCCTGCGCCTGGAGACGCCGCGGCAGATCCGGGCCGTGGCGCCGCGCATCCGGGTGCGGGCCGTGGAGCAGCGCACGATGCCACCGGGCAACCGGACCGGGATGACCGAGGAAGAGCGCGCGCTGCTGCGGCGATGGATCGACGGAGGAGCGCCGTTGCGCTAGGCCCGCGCCATCGTCCGCAGCGGCATCGTTCCAGGGTGAGGGGTCGTGGGTGCGCCGCGGGGGCGCCGCGGCGGGGACCCCACCATCGTCGGCAGACGATGCGCTGACGTGCGGGCCCACGCGGACGGTGCCGCCCGCGCTCCGCCGTCGCGGGCGAGGCCAGGCCGTGCGTTGGCTTGCAGCGCCGTCGTCGCGGGCATATGCTACAGGACGAACGGCCACCCCACGAGGGAGCGGCCGGCTGCATGCCGACCCAAGGGTGCAGGCATCTCCCGTGACGGTCGTTGCTGGCGCGCGGTACCACATCGAGCCCCGCCCCGCCCCCCTGCCCTACGCGGCGCCCGCTAGGTTCCGTCTCGCCGAGCAGGACGAGTACGTCAAGTACGGCCACGCGCCGTTCGAGGCCCCGGGGGCGGTCGATCCCTACTGGACGCCCGAGATCATCACCCAGACGTGGTACATGGCCGAGCGGGGGAAGATTCCCATCTCCGGTGCAGGCTACGGCGGCCCCTTCGCGGGCCCGGGCTTCGACGCGCTGTGGCTCGACATGTCCGAGATCGTCCGCCCCACGCGGGACGGCATCCACGGGCGCGAGTACATCTCGACGGCGGTCGACCTCGGCCGTCCCCCGGACCCCGTGCCGCTGGAGGGCCTCGTCGCTCCGGCCGGGCTCGTCGAGCTTCCCTTGCCGATGATCTTCAATCCCTACCCCTTCCCGGCGCCCACCCGGAATCCCCTGGGCGCCGTGGCGCTGGCCGCGCAGCGCCTGGGCACGCTGGCTGTGGTCGAGCCGGACCAGTGGGGGCCGGACCTGGAACCCTTCGTGGACGTGCTTGGCCTTCGGGTGCCGGTGGACCGTCTCGAGGCGCTGGCCGCCCTCTGGCGCCGCGTGCGCTACGTCGAGCTGGCTGCCGACATCCCGGCGGACGGCGGAGCGCCGTGCGTGCGGCGCACGCTGGAGGCGGTCACCCGCGTGAGGGCCGCGCACCCCGGGGCCGTGGTCGCCGTGCGCCTGCCCCTGGGCGCGCACGCGCCCCGGGCCGCCGCGGATCTGGTCGCGCAGGGCGTCGCCGTGCTGCACCTCTACGCCGACGAGTACGGCCAGACGCCGGTCGGGTTCGTCGCGGATGCGCTTCGCGCGGTGCACGGGCACCTCGTGGCCGAGGCGCGGCGCGATGCCGTCACCCTGATCGTCAGCGGCGGGATCGCGGCCGCCGAGCACGTGCCGAAGACCATCGCCTGCGGTGCCGACCTGGTGGCGCTGGACGTGGTCGTGCCAGTGGCCTTCGGCTGCGCGCTGTGGGCCGACCGCGCCCAGTGCGGCGCCGAAGCCGGCGCGTTCGAGCCCGCCTGGGGCGCGCAACGGCTGGTCAATCTGCTGGCGGCCTGGCGGGACCAGCTGCTCGAGTGCCTGGGGGCCATGGGGATGCGCGAGGTGCGCCGGTTGCGCGGCGAGGTGGCGCGCGTGATCTTCCACGCCACGGAGGAGGCAGAGTTCCGCGCGCTGGTCCCTGCCTACGACGGCACCGACGCCGGGCCGCCAGGCCCGCCGCCGGCCATGGGCGACCTGCGGTGGACCCCCGAGGTCCTGCAGACGACGTGGACCATGGCCGAGACCGGGCACCCCCCGGCCCGCGGCACGTGGGTGGGCCGCTCGGGCGGCGGGTTCGACCTGCTGCGGTTCGCGTTCGAGACCGACCCCGACTGGCGCCCGCCGGCGGCGGTGGACCCGCACGACGTCGACCTGACCCTGGCGCTGAACCGCCGGGGCGACGGCCCGCAGATCGTCCTGCCTCTTCCCGTCTACGGTGGCGGCATGTCGTTCGGCTCGGTCAGCCTGCAGACGATGCTCGCCCGGGCGCAGGCCGCGGCGGCGATCGGCACGTTCACCTCGACGGGCGAAGGAGGGTATCCGGAGGACCTGCTGCCGTGGGCCCGATGGATTATCACCCAGGTGGCCACCGGGCTGTTCGGCGTCCGCGAGGAGACGATCCAGCTCGCCCGCATCGTCGAGCTGAAGTACGCGCAGGGGGCCAAGCCCGGCCTCGGCGGCCACCTGCTGGGCGGAAAGGTGACCGAGGCCGTGGCCGCCATGCGCGAGTCGGTGGCCTGGGTCAGCCTCTACTCGCCGTTCCCCTTCCACAGCGTCTACTCGGTGGAAGACCACAAGAAGCACGTGGATTGGATCCGCACCGTCAACCCCCGGGCGCTGGTCTCGGTCAAGGTCTCGACGCCGACCGACGTGGACATGGTGGCCGTGGGCATCTGCCACGCGGGGGCCCACATCGTCCACCTGGACGGCGGCTACGGCGGCACCGGCGCGGCGCCCGAGATCGCCAAGAAGAACATCGCCATGCCCATCGAGTACGCGATCCCCAAGGTCCACCGGTTCCTGGTGCAGGAGGGGATCCGCGACGAGATCGTGCTGATGGCCAGCGGCGGGATCCGCACGCCCTACGACGCGGCCAAGGCCATCGCGCTGGGCGCCGACGGCGTGGTGCTCGGCATGGCGGAGCTCGTGGCCCTGGGCTGCACCCGTCTGGCCGATTGCGAGAAGGGCAGGGGCTGCCCGTTCGGCATCACCACCACCGACCCCGAGCTCAGCCGGCTCATCGACCCCGCATGGGGGGCGCGGCGCATCGCCAACCTCTACCGGGCGTGGATGGCGGTGCTGCGCGACGTGCTCAGCCGCCTGGGCCTGCGCGCCGTGGGGGACCTGCGCGGGCGCACGGACCTGCTGCGCTACCCGGGCGGGCGGTCCGCCATGGTGGCCGCCACGGGAGGCGCAGGGTGAGCGCGGCGACGGTGCCGGTACACGACCACCGCGACCGTGGCCACGCCCGATGGACGGCAGCCGCCGGAGGGCCAACGCCCCATGGCGCAGCATGGGAGTGAGGCGGCAGTGCCGGTGCACGCCGCGCGGGCGCGCATCGAGGCGCTGGTGCGGGCGCGCCAGGCACTGGCGAAGCCCGACCGGTACCGGACGCTGTCGGCGAGCCCGCAAGCCGCGGGAGCCGGGAGGCCGGAGGCCGCGGACGAGCCGCACCTGCGGGTGCCGCTGCGGCGGGCGGAGGCCGAGGGCGGGTGCGGGGTGATCGGGCTCGCCGCCTCCGTGCCGGTGCCGGGCCGCCACGTCCTCGCCTCGTGCGTGCAGATGCACAACCGCGGCAACGGCAAGGGAGGCGGGCTGGCGGCGTGCGGGCTCGTGCCCGAGCAGCTGGGGGTCGACGGCCCGACGCTGGCCAGCGACTACCTGATCCAGGTGGCACTGCTGGACCCGGACGCCCGCCAGGAGGTCGAGGCGTCCTTCCTGCCCGACCTCGTGGTGCACCATGCGGCGCCCGTCCCGACCGTCGGCGACTACCGCGCCGTGGGCCTGGACGTGCGGCCACCGGACCTCTGGCGGTACTTCGCCCGCGTGCGGCCCGAGGTGCTGGCGCGGTTCGTCCGGCAGCACGGGCTCGAGGGGCTCTCGCCCGAGGCAGCCGAAGACGAGTACGTCAGCCAGTGGGTGACGCGGCTCAACCGCGCCCTGTACGGTGGCGGCCGCATGCGGGCCTTCGTGATGTCGTACGGACGGGACATGCTGGTAGTGAAGATCGTGGGGTACGCCGAGCAGGCGTTCCGGTACTACCGCATGGAGGACCTGGCCGCCCGCGTCTGGATCGGGCACCAGCGCTACCCGACGAAGGGCCGCGTCTGGCACCCCGGCGGCGCCCACCCCTTCGCAGCCCTGGACGTCGCGCTGGTCCACAACGGCGACTTCGCCAACTACCATGCGGTGTGCGAGTACCTGGCCCAGCGCGGCCTGTACCCGCTCTTCCTGACCGACACCGAGGTGGCCGTGCTGCTGTTCGACCTGTGGGCCCGGACGTACCGGTACCCCCTGGAGTACCTGCTGGAGGCGATGGCGCCCACCACCGAGCGGGACTTCCTGATGCTCCCGCCGGAGAAGCAGCGCCTCTACCGCACCATCCAGGCCGCCCACATCCACGGTTCGCCCGACGGTCCCTGGTTCTTCATCGTCGCCCGCACGCTGCGCGGCGGCGCGGCCTGGCAGCTCCTCGGGATCACCGACACGTCGATGCTGCGGCCTCAGGTGTTCGCCCTGCAGGACGGGCCGGTGCAGCTGGGGATCATCGCCTCGGAGAAACAGGCCATCGACGCCGCGCTGCGCAGCCTCGCCCAGGACGACCCTCGCGTCTGCCCCATCGCCGATCTCTACTGGAACGCCCGCGGCGGGTCGTACACCGATGGCGGCGCGTTCGTGTACACCGTGGAGGCCGACGGGACCGTCGGCGGCCGGCTGACCTGCACCAACAAGTTCGGCCAGCCCGTGCACGCGCCCCCCGACCAGGTGCACTACGTGCGCCCGTCGGCGCGCACGCCGCATCCGGTGGCGGGCGGGGCCCCCAGCACGGCCGCGGCCGACGGCACGGTGCTGGACCCCGACGGCGCCTGCCGGGCGCTGGCGCACTGGACGTATGCCGACC
>Ga0073930_1002749_pt1 | contig 11195 bp, 8 predicted proteins | sample DewCreD2012metaG_5_FD_76968 | JGI IMG/M metagenome (GOLD analysis project Ga0073930, IMG submission 76968) | Hot spring sediment bacterial and archeal communities from British Columbia, Canada, to study Microbial Dark Matter (Phase II) - Dewar... ...
CCGGTGGCCTCGACCACCACCTCCGGGCCGTCGTCCCCGCACAGCGCGCGCAGCGCCTCGCCCACGTCTCTTCCGTCCGCGTCGAGGACATGGGCGGCGCCGCAGGCCCGCGCCCGCGCCAGTCCCTCCGGCCGGCGCCCGACGGCGACGACCTGGAGCCCCTGGGCCGCCGCCATCTGCACGAACAGCAGCCCGATCGGCCCGACCCCGACCACCGCCACCGGGCCGGTGACGGCGCCCAGGCGGCGCCAGCCGTGCACGACGCACGCCAGCGGCTCCAGGCACGCGGCCTCGGCGTAGCCGAGCCCCTCGGGCTTGGCGAACAGGTGCCGCGCGACGATGCGCGCGGGCAGGAGGATCGCGTCGGCATACGCGCCCAGGGCGATGGCGTCGAAGAGGCGGGCGCAGAGGTTCTCGCGGGCGCGCCGGCAGGGTGGACACGCGCCGCAGGGCGCTGTGGGCACGAAGACCACGGCCTGCCCGGGTGCCACGTGGCGCACCCCGTCGCCCACAGCCGCGACGTCGCCGGCTGCCTCGTGGCCGAACGGGCCGAACGGGAGACGGGGATGGCCGCGCCGGAACGTCTTGAGGTCGGTCCCGCAGGTCAGCGCCGCGCGCACCCGCACCACGACCTCGCCGGGCCCCGGCGCGGGGACCGGCACCTCGGCGAGATCCAACGCGCGCGGCCCGCGCAAGATCGCCTGTCGCATGGTGCCGTGCCCGTGGCGGCCCCGCGCCGTCCGACCGCTCGGCCCCCGGCCGTGGGACCCGTTACCGCCGTCCGTCGCCCGTCTCGACCGGCAGCTGGCGGTTCTGCCACTCCACGATGCCGCCGGCGAGGTTGTACGCCCGGGCGTAGCCGGCCTGGCGCAGCAGTTCGGTCACCTTGGCGCTGCGCGCGCCGGTGGCGCACTGGACCACCACCGGGCGGTTGGGGTCGATCTCGGAGGTGCGCTGCAATACCTCCCCCATGGGGATCAGCACGGCGCCCGGAATCCGCACCATGGCCCACTCCCAGGGCTCGCGCACGTCGATGAGCTGCGCGCCCTGCGCCAGCAGGCGGGCGGCCTCGTCGGGATCGACGGCCGGCACCCCCGCCTCCGTGGCCTCTGGCGCGTGCTGGCGCCCCGGCAGCCCGCAGAACTGCTCGTAGTCGATCAGCGCGGTGATGGTGGGGTGGTCGCCGCATGCCGGGCAGTGGGGGTTGCGCGTCCACCGCAGCGTGCGCACCTCGCCCTGCAGGGCATCGAAGAGCAGCAGCCGGTTGGCCAGGGTCTCCCCCACGCCCAGCAGGATCTTGATGGCCTCGATGGCCTGCAGCGTGCCCATGTAGCCGGCCACCGCGCCCACGATGCCGCCTTCGGCGCACGACGGCACCGACCCCGGCGGCGGGGGCGTGGGGAACAGGCACCGGTAGCAGCCGCGTCCGGGCAGGAAGACCGTGGCCTGGCCCTCCCACTTCAGGATGCTGGCATCGACCAGCGGCTTGCGCAGCAGGACGCACGCGTCGTTGACCAGGTAGCGGGTGGGGAAGTTGTCGCTGCCGTTGACGACCACGTCGTAGTCGCGGACGATCTCCAGGGCGTTCTCCGAGGTGAGGGTGGTCTGGTACGGCACGACCGTGACGTCGGGGTTGACGTCTTCCAGGGTGCGCTGCGCCGACTGCGTCTTGGGCCGGCCCACGTCGTGCGTGAAGTGGAGGATCTGCCGGTGCAGGTTCGACAGGTCGACGCGGTCGCCGTCGACGATGCCCAGCGTGCCCACGCCGGCGGCCGCCAGGTAGAGCGCCGACGGCGAGCCCAGCCCGCCGGCGCCCACGATCAGCACCTTGCTGTCCAGCAAGTTGCGCTGCCCCGCCACGCCCAGCTCCTCGAGGATGATCTGGCGCGAGTAGCGAGTCAGCTGTTCCTTCGTCAACAGCGGCGCCGCGCCACGCTGTGTCTGGACCGCCATGCTCCTCCCCCGTCGTTCCCGACGACTACCCGACCGCCCCTATTCCCGGGGCAGGACGCCCGCGGCGGGCGCCAGCCCGCCCGGGCGACGTCCGGCTCCTCCGGCGCCGGCAAGTCCCTGCCGGCGCACCGGTGCTGCACGCCCCACCGGGCTCGTCCCTAACACTGGCACGGGTGGGAATGCGTGTCAAGAAACGGGTACAATGGGGCACGATCACCTCGTGGCGGGCGGACACGGTGCCCGAGGGACGCGGAGGCACGCATGGACGACGCGCAGGCCCAGGACCTCTACGACGTCACCATCATCGGCGCCGGGCCCACCGGGCTCTTCGCCGCCTACTACGCCGGGTTCCGCGGCTTCCGGACCAAGCTCATCGACAGCCAGCCCGATCTGGGCGGGCAGATCACCGCGCTCTACCCGGACAAGTACATCTACGACGTGGCCGGCTTCCCCAAGATCCTGGGGAAGGACCTGGTGGCGAACCTCGTGGAGCAGGCGATGCAGTACGAGCCCACCGTCTGCCTGAACGAGGAGGTCCGCACGCTCCAGCACGGGCCCGACGGGATCATCGAGCTCGGGACCCCCCTGGGCCGGCACCGGAGCCGGGTGGTGATCATCACGGCGGGGATCGGCGCCTTCACCCCCAAGACCTACAGGCGTCCGGAACTCGACCGCTACGAGGGCCGCGGGCTCTACTTCGCCGTGCGCCGCAAGGAGGAGTTCCGCGACAAGACCCTGCTGGTGGTCGGGGGCGGCGACTCGGCCCTGGACTGGGCGCTGAACCTGCTGCCCTACGCCAGGAGCATCACGCTCATCCACCGCCGCGACGGGTTCCGCGCCCACGCCGACAGCGTGCGGAAGTTGTTCGCGTCGCCGATCACCGTCAAGGTGTTCTACGAGCTGTGGGCGCTGCGGGGCGACCCGAACGTCGAGGAGGCCGTGATCGTCAACAACCGCACCGGGCAGGAAGAGGTGCTGCGGGTGGACGCCGTGCTGGCGTTCCTCGGGCTGGTCTCCAACCTGGGCCCCATCGCCCAGTGGGGACTGCAGCTGGAGGGCGACGCCATCGTCGTCAACACCAAGATGGAGACCAACCTGCCGGGCGTCTACGCCGCCGGCGATGTCGTCACGTTCCCGGGCAAGTTGAAGCTGATCGCGACCGGGTTCGGCGAAGCGGCCACGGCGGTGAACAACGCCGCGACCTACCTCGACCCACAGGCGTCGGCGTTCCCGGGTCACTCCTCGGCCATCATGGAAAAGAAAGAACGGGAACTGTCGCGGCAGCCGCGCTGACGTCACGCCCCTGCAGGGCGTGGGGGCGCCGTGGACGGCTGGCAGTCGTCCGGCTGTGCCAGCGGCGGCCGCAGCGCCCGTCGGGCCCCCGCAGGCACGCCGCCAGGTGCGTACTGCAGGGCGCGTCCACGTCGCGGCAGCCGCGGTGCCCGTCGGGGCCCCCGCAGGGGCCGCCTCCGGTACCGCGGGCATGGTACCCCACCCTATCCTTTCGCGTACGGTCCGCTCTCGTGAGCGCCCCCGCTGCCGGCTAGTCTGACCTTGCCGCAGGGCTGGCACGACGAAGAGCCCCGGCAAGGGGGAAAGGACCATGCGAGGACACAGCACGCTGGTGGCACTGCTGGGGATGCTGGTGGTCGGAGGGGTCGTAGCAGGACCCCTCCTGGCCGCCGAGCCGGAAGGGCGGGCGGCCGAGGGGACGGGCTTCGGGCCGCTGATCCTGTACCGGGGACCCCACCCCGCCAACCCCGAGGCCGCCTACCAGGTGGCGGCCGTCGACCGCGTGGGCAACCCGTACCCGCGGTGGGTCCTGGGCCGGGTGGCGCCCAGCATCACGCGCCTGCCCGACCCGCCCGTCCACTGAGTGACGGCGGGCCCAACGTGCGGCGGCCGCGGACGGGTCAGTCCGCGGCCGCCGCATGCAGCCGCGCCCGGTAGGCACGCACCGCCTGGGCCTGGACGTCGGCCCGGTACGACGACCGCACCAGCGGGCCGGCCTCCACGTAGCGGAACCCACGGCGCAGCCCCTCCTCGCGCAGCCAGGCGAACTCCTCGGGCGTGTAGTACCGGTCGATGGGGTGGTGGCCCGGGCTCGGGCGCAGGTACTGGCCCAGCGTGAGCACATCCACGTCGACGGCGCGCAGGTCGTCCATCGTCGCGAGGATCTCCTCCACCGTCTCGCCCATGCCCAGGATGATGCTGCTCTTGGTGAACGACGTGTAGCCCCACTCCTTGGCGCGCCGCAGCAGCGCCAGCGACCGGTCGTAGTCGCCGCCCGTGCGGACCACTTTGAAGACGCGCCGCGGGGCCTCGATGTTGTGCCCCAGGATCTCGGGGGAGGCGTCCAGCACCACGCGCAGCGCCTCGGGGTCGCCCTTGAAGTCGGGGACGAGCACCTCGACGGTGCACGCGGGCACGCGCCGGTGGATCTGGCGGATCGTCTCGGCGTAGATCGCCGCCCCGCCGTCGGCCAGGTCGTCGCGGGTGACCGAGGTGACGACGGCGTGGCGCAGGCCCATGGCCGCCACCGCGGCGGCCACGCGGGCCGGCTCGGCGCGGTCGAGCTCGGTGGGCAAGCCGTGGGCCACGGCGCAGTAGCCGCAGCGACGGGTGCAGACGTTGCCCAAGATCAGGAACGTGGCGGTGCGCCGGCCCCAGCACTCGCCGATGTTGGGGCAGCGGGCCTCCTCGCAGACGGTGTGCATCTGCTGCGCGCGCATGATGCCCACCAGGTCGGCATAGTCGGGTCCGCCCGGCAGGCGCACCTTCAACCACTCGGGACGGCGGGCCGCGTCAACCGGCATCGCGAAACCCCTCCAGCCAAGTCTTCAGGTACTGGAGGAACTGCATGCAGACCGCGCCGTCGAACACGCGGTGGTCGAACGCGAGCCCCAGGTGCATGATGGGACGGATGGCGATGGCGTCGTCCCGCACCACCGGCCGTTTGACGATGGCGTCGGTGGCCAGGATCGCCGCCTGGCCCGGGACGATGATCGGCATGGACCAGATCGAGCCGAAGACCCCGGGGTTGGTGAGGGTGAACGTGCCGCCCTGGATGTCGTCCAGCGTGAGCTGGCCCGCGCGCGCTCGGCGCGTCAGGTCGTCGAGCGCCGCAGCCACCCCCCGCAGGCTGAGGCGGTCGGCTCCGTGGAGCACCGGGACCACGAGCCCGTCCTCGACCGCGATGCCCACGCCGATGTTGATCGCCCCGCGCACCAGGATGCCGTCCTCGGTCCAGGTGGCGTTCACCACCGGATGGGCGCGCAGGGCGTCGGTGGCGGCCTTGATGAAGAAGGCGGTGTAGGTCAGCGGGATCCCCTCGCGCCGCCAGGCCTCCTTGTGGGCCTCGCGCCACGCCACCACGGCGCTCATGTCCACCTCGATCACGCCGTAGGCATGGGGGATCTCGCGCTTGCTCTGGGCCATGCGCTGGGCGATGGCGCGGCGGATCGGCGTGAGCTTGAGCAACCGGTCCTGCGGGGCACCGGGCGCGGCGGGCGTGGTAGCGGGCACACCAGCCGGCGCGGGAGCCGACGACACGGCGGGCGCTGGGGGAGGGGCGGGGCTCGACGGCGCGGCGGGCGCCGGCGGGGGAGCAGGAGCCGGACCCGCGCCGGGAGACGCCACGGCGCCCGCGGCCCGCTGGGCGACGTAGCGCAGCACGTCGTCCTTGGTCACCCGACCACCAGCGCCAGAGCCGGGCAGGGTCACCAGCACGTTCAGGGGAATGCCGTGCTCACGGGCCAGGCGCTGGACCAGCGGCGACAGGCGGGCGGCGCCGCGGTTGGGGGGCACCTGTGCCGGTGCCTCCGGCGGTGCGGGGGGCGCGGCTGGCGCGGCCGGGGCAGGTGGGGCCGCGCCGGTGGCGTCTGCGGCCGCGCGGGGCTGGTCGGGGCCGCGCGGGGCGGCCTCGGCAGCCGCCCCCTCCAGCTCCACGAGCGCGATCGGCGCGCCCACCGGCCGCGTCTCGCCCTCGGGCACCAGCAGCGCCACCAGCACCCCCGCCACGGGCGAGGGCATCTCCACGTTGACCTTGTCGGTGGTGATCTCCACCAGCGGCTCGTACTTCTCGATGCGGTCACCGGGCTGCTTGAGCCACCGCGCGATGGTGCCCTCGTGGATGCTCTCGCCCAGCTGCGGCAGTTTGACCTCGACCGGCATCGGCACGCCCCTCAGTACGCGGCCAGGCGCCGCACGGCGTCGGCGATCTTGGCCCGCGACGGCATGAACGCCGCGGCCAACGGATCGGCGTAGGGCACCGCCGGCACGTCCAACCCGGCCACGCGCATCACCGGCCCGTCCAGCGCGTCGAACGCCTCCTCGGCGATGATCGCCGCCACCTCGGCCCCGAAGCCCAGGAACCGGTTGTCCTCGTAGACGATCAGGGCCTTGCTGGTCTTCCGGACCGAGGCCAGGATCGTCTCCACGTCCAACGGCCGCAGCGTCTGCAGGTCGACGACCTCGACGTCGATGCCCTCGGCGGCCACCTCCGCCGCCACCGCCAGCGCCTCGTGCAGCATCTGGCCGTAGGCGAACAGCGACAGCGTCGTGCCCGGACGGCGCACCACCGCCGGCCCGATGGGCACCACGTAGTCGTCCTCGGGCACCTCGCCGCGGACGGCACGGTAGAGCCGCTTGTGCTCCAGGTACAGCACCGGATCGGGGTCACGGATCGCGGCCTTCAGCAGGCCCTTGGCGTCGTAGGGCACCGACGGCGCCACCACCTTGAGTCCGGGCACGTGGGCGAAGAACGCCTCGATGCTCTGGGAGTGGTACAGCCCGCCGTGCACCTCCACTCCTCCGCCGTAGGGGGCGCGGATGACGATGGGGCACCCGAACGCCCCGTTGCTCCGGTAGCGCATCCGCGCCGCCTCGCTCACGATCTGGTTGGTGGCGGGGAAGATGAAGTCGGAGAACTGGATCTCGGCGATGGGCAGCAGCCCGTTGGCGGCCATGCCGATGGCGGCCCCCACGATGGTCGACTCGGCCAGCGGCGTGTCCAGCACCCGGGCTTCCCCGAACTCCGCCCAGAACCCGTCGGTGGCACCGAACACCCCGCCCTTGGGCCCCACGTCCTCGCCGAGCACGACGACGCGCTCGTCGCGCTTCATCTCCTCGTACATGGCCTGACGGATCGCGTCCAGCAATCGCAGCTGCGGCATGGTGCGCCCTCCGCCTAGGACCCGCCCGCGCCCCTCCCCGCGCCCCGGGTCTCCCGTCCCGCGTCGATCGCCACGGCCGCCGCGGTCACGGGCTCACCCCTCAAAGTAGACGTGCCGGGTTACCGTGGCGGGATCGGGCCACGGCGCCCGCTCCGCGTAGGCGGTGGCGTCGTCGACCTCGGCGCGGATCTGGGCGTGGATCTCCGTGTAGCGCCGCTCGTCCAGCAGGCCCACCTGCTCCAGGTAGTGCTTGAAGACCACGAGGGGATCGCGGCTGCGGGCCGCCTCGACGTCGGCGGTCGGCCGGTACTTCTCCTGCCGGTCCTCCGAGGAATGCGCGGTCAATCGCTCGACCTTGGCCTCGATCAGCGTGGGGCCCTCCCCGGCCCGGGCCCGGCGCACCGCCTCGCGGCCCGCCTCGTAACACGCCAGCACGTCGGACCCGTCCACGACGACGCCGGGGAACCCGTAGCCCGCGGCGCGCACCGCCACGTCCTCGACCGCCATCTGCAGCCGCTGCGGGACCGAGATCGCGTAGCGGTTGTTCTCGACCATGAAGACCACGGGCAACTGGTGGATGCCAGCGAAGTTCATCGCCTCGTGCCAGTCGCCCTGGCTGGTGCCGCCCTCGCCCACGGACGTGACGCAGACCTCGCCGGTCTTGCGCAGCTTCGCCGCGTAGGCGATCCCTACCGCGTGCAGGTACTGCGTCCCCACCGGGCTGCTGGTCGACAGGATCTTGAGCTTCGGGTGCGCCCAGTGCGCCGGCATCTGCCGGCCGCCGCTGCTGGGGTCTTCGGCCCGCGCAAAGAGCCCCAGCATCAGGTCCCGGGCCGACATCCCCTTGGCGAGGCACGCGGCCAGCGACCGGTAGAACGGCACCAGCCAGTCGCGGGCGCGATCGGTGGCCCACATCACGCCCACCTGGGCGCCCTCGTGCCCCTGGCCGGAGATGACGAACGGCACCAGGCCCGCCCGCTGCAGCACCCACATCCGCTCGTCGAGGGCCCGGGCGAGCGCCAGGGTGTAGTACATGCGGAGCACGTCGTCGTCGGAGAGGCCCAGCGTCACGTGCCGGGCCTGCACGGTTGCGGTCTGACGGTCTCGGTCGACCATCTCCTCGCCCCCTCGAGGTGTGTGCAGAGTCGGTTCCCTGCACCCGGCCGGGCGTTGTGCGCCCGGCGGGGGGTGATCCGGGGTCAGGCGTGCAGCACCCGGCCCAGGGCGTCCAGCGCGGCTTCCCGGAGCGCTTCCGCCAGCGTGGGGTGCGCGTGCACCGCCCCGGCCAGCTCCACCGCTGTACCTTCAAGATACTTGACGGCGACGCCTTCCGCCAGCAGTTCCGTCACCCCCGGCCCCAGCATGTGGATGCCCAGGATCTCGCCGGTCCGGCCGTCGGTCACCACCTTGACGAACCCGTCGCGCTCGCCCTCGATGACCGCCTTGCTGTTGGCCTGGAAGGCGAAGCGCCCCACCCTGACGTCGTAGCCGGCCTCGCGGGCCTCTCGCTCCGAGAGCCCGACGGTCGCCACCTGGGGGATCGAGAACGTCGGCCGCGGCACCGCCTGGTAGTTGACGGGGGCGTGCTCGACCCCCGCGATGGCCTCCACGGCGTGCACCGCCTCGTCGGAGGCGACGTGGGCCAGGCGGTAGGGCCGCCCGATGCAGTCGCCCACGGCGTAGATCGTCGGCACCGAGGTCCGGAACTCGCCGTCCACCACGATCGCGCCCCGCTCGACCGCCACGCCGACGGCCTCCAGCTGCAGCCCGTCCACGAGGGGCGCGCGCCCCACCGCCACCAGCAGGTAGTCGGCCTCGACCTCCTCGGTCTGGTCGCCGCGGGCCAGGGTGACGACCACGCGGCCGTCCCGCGGCGTGGCCCGCGTAGCCGTGGTGCCCGTGTGCACCGTGATCCCCTTGCGGGTGAAGATGCGCTCCAGCCCTTTGCCGATCTCCTCGTCCTCCAGCGGCAGCACCGTGGGCAGCAGCTCCACCAGGGTCACCGCGCTGCCCAGGGCGGCGAACAGGCTGGCGAACTCCACGCCCACGGCACCCGCACCCAGGATCACGATGGCGCGCGGCGGCGCGTCCAGCACCAGCGCGCCGCTGCTGTCCAGGATGCGCCTGTTGTCGATGGCGATGCCGGGGACGCTGCGGGCCGTCGAGCCCGTCGCCACCAGCACGTGGGCGGCCTCCAGGACCGTCTCCGAGCCGTCGTTGAGGGCCACCGCCACCCGGTCGGCCCGCTCGAACCGTCCGGTGCCGTAGAAGACGTCGATCCGGTGTTTGCGCATCAGGTACTGCACGCCGCGGTGGAGGCGCTCGACCACCTCGGCCTTGCGCTGCTGCAGCCGCGCGTAGTTCACGGTCAGCGGGCCGCCGTCTAGCCCCAGGGCCTGGGCGGCGCGCAGGTGCTCGACGAGCTCCGCGGTGTGCAGCAGCACCTTGGTGGGGATGCAGCCCCAGTGCGTGCAGATTCCCCCCAGCTTGTCGCGCTCGACCAGGGCGGTCCGCAGGCCGAGCTGCGCCGCGCGCACGGCCCCCACGTAGCCCGCAGGCCCGCCGCCGATGATCACCAGGTCGTAGGGGTTCGCCACGCCGCCCTCCCCAGGACGTGCCGATGCGGTCTGTAGGGCACCCGGAAGTGGATCCGGTGCGGGACAGGAAACCCGAACGAGGGTATCCAGCCCCGGAAGGGTTCGTGCCGTGCGCGCAGCGCTCCTGCGTCGTGCTCACGAGGCACGGCGGCCCTCAGGCGTACGCCGTGTGCAGCGACCCTGCAGTGCGCGGTCGCTGCGGCGCCGCCGGCCCGGCAGGGGCGCCACCGCATCCCGGAGCCGGCGGCGGGCACGACCCGCATCCCGGGGGTCGGGTGCGGGCACGCGCAGCATCCCGACGGCCGGGGGCGGCCGCGTGCCCGGAGCAGCCCGCTACCGCACCCGCACGCGGATCGTGTGGTAGCCGCTGGCCCCGTCGGGCAGCGTGGGCGCCTCCTGCGCCGTCTGCAGCACGCCGGTGCCGTCGCGCGCCCGCACCTTGAGGACGTAGGTGCCGGGGCCTGCCGGCCTCCACAGCGCCGCCCACAGCACCCAGGTGTACTTGCCCAGCGGCGGTTTGACCTCGGCCCGGGTCCAGGTCTTGCCGTCGTCGGTGCTGACCTCCACCTCGACGATGCCGCGATCGCCGGCGTAGGCGATGCCGCCGAGCTCGACGGCACCGTCGGACGCCCGGGCCACGCTGCGCCCCGCGGGCACGCGGAACATGGACGTGGTCTTGACCACGGCCTCGTCGCTCCACCCCGACGCCTGCCAGTACCCGGTGAAGTGGGTGGCGACGGCCTCGATCTTCGTCAGCCACTTGGGGTTCTTCATCCCGAACAGCCCCGGCACCAGCAGCCGCACCGGAAAGCCGTGGGCAGGCGACAGCGGCGCGCCGTTCATCTCGTAGGCCAGCATCGTGTCGGGGTGCAACGCTTCCGCCACGCCCAGGCCTTCGGTGTACCCGTCGGCGCAGCGCAGCGCGAAGCGCACGGCCCTGGGGCTCACCCCGCCTGCCAGCGCCACGAGGTCGCGGAAGCGCACGCCCTTCCATCGGGCGTTCCCGATCAGGTCACCGCCCACTTCGTTGCTGATGCACTCCAGGGTGTGGTACCGCTCGACGGCGGGGAGCGCCTTCAACTGCTCGTAGGTGAGCACCACGGGCTTGGCCACCAGGCCGGTGATCTCCAGACGCCAGCGCGACGCGTCCAGCCGGGGGTCCAGCCCCGGCGGGTTCTTGCTGACCACGTAGAACTTGTCGGTGGGCGTGACCTCCGGCGGCAGGCCCTTGATGCGCTGGAAGAGCGCTGCGGTCGCCGCGGCGGCGTGGGCGGCCCGCGCGGCCAGCCAGTGCGCCGCCGCGGCTGCGCCGGCGAGCGCGGCGGCCAGCGTGAGCGAGCGCGCCAGGAACTGGCGCCGACGCACCGCGGTGCCAGCCGGGAGGTGCAGCACGGCCGCGCCGCGCCGACGCCACGCCACCGCCAGCAGCCCCGCGAACACCGCGGCCACCAGCGCGGCCAGCTCCACCACC
>Ga0073930_1002774_pt1 | contig 11090 bp, 9 predicted proteins | sample DewCreD2012metaG_5_FD_76968 | JGI IMG/M metagenome (GOLD analysis project Ga0073930, IMG submission 76968) | Hot spring sediment bacterial and archeal communities from British Columbia, Canada, to study Microbial Dark Matter (Phase II) - Dewar... ...
AACATGATGGTGAAACAAATGCAAGACCCCCACATTCGGGTAGGCTTGGTTGGTGCGGAGGGTGGGGGACTCGAACCCCCACAGGCTCATCGCCCGGCGGTTTTCAAGACCGCTGCCATACCAATTAGGCGAACCCTCCAGGGTGCTGCAAAAATGCACTCGAGGACTACTTCTGCACAAGCTCGACATGGCGACCATCGCACTGGATGATGGTGTACTCAGGCTCAGGACGTGCAAGGAATACGACGACTTCTAAGTGTCGGCGGTCCCAGGTCGTCTGCGACAGATCGTAGGTGTACGTTCGCTCGAAAGTCGTTCCTGCGGTTGCTGTCGTCGAAATAAGTGCTTGCCCGTACGCACCGAGCGGTGCATCGCGAAGAACGTGCCGATGAACGTAGTCGGCAACGTAGGTACCGTTATCCAACTGTGGTGCGACGATGCTGTCCTCGATGACGTAGTAGCCGATGTTGACAGGATAGGACACGTCAGCCATGAGTTCGATTGTGACGTTCACCGTTAGCGTATTGCGAAGGGTATCGCAACTGCTGTAGGTGCTGATGGCAAATGGTGTCTGCGTCCGCAATTGAGTGTTGAGCGCTGAACCCCAGTTCTGCACACCGATGACATACGAGGTACCGTCTATCTGTGTCCGATTGATGACGGCTGCCGGATAGGCGAACACACGGAATCGGGAATTGAGCTCTTCGCCAGCAGGGGTACGAAAATCGGCTGGATACCCTTTCCGTGCATCGGGACGGGCAAAGTCTCCTGCATGAATCGAGACTATCACAATGCTGTCTCCAAAGACACGGGCAAGATCAGCAAGCTTTCGGTGCCCAATGGGGCAGTTGGTGCACTGCGCGCCGGTAAACTCTTCGATCAACACCTTTCGATACCGAACAATACCACTCCCTTGCGATGTTGTATCGATGGTGATAGACCGTGTGTAGGGTGGCGTAATGACGTCGCACCCCGCGGTGGATAGCCACAGAACAAGCGCGCCTAGTCCAACAATGTGCTTCATGCCCTACAGCGAAGATTGTGTGTCCATGTCAATAGTCATCCGTACAGCTTGCGATGCGTAGTGTTCGTTATAGGCAGCCCAGGCACTCAGGAGAGCACGCCGCAATTCCGCACCGTTGGGATCGAGTTGCCGATCTCCTTTGACGAGCACAATGCGCCGATATTTGCCCTTGATTCGATCCAAGCTTGGGCGTGATGGTCCCAGTGTCGTGATTGCTGCCACACCGCGCGGGAGGTAGTGTGCAAATGCTTGTGCATGACGGTCAACTTGCTCAAGGTCGGTGCCAGAAAACTCGACCAATGCCACGCGCGTGAACGGTGGATAGTTGGCATCCCGACGTTCTTGGAGTTCGTCGCTGTAGAACAGATCGTAGCGGTACAGTCGGGCGCACTTAATTGCGACGTGTTCGGGATGAGCAGTTTGGATGATCACTTCGCCGGGTTTATCGGCGCGCCGTCCAGCGCGACCGGCAACTTGGGTCAACAGTTGGAACGTTCGCTCGCTGGCTCGAAAGTCGGGGATGTAGAGCTGCATGTCAGCATTGATCACGCCGACTAAGGTGACACGGCCAATGTCGAGACCTTTGGCAATCATTTGTGTGCCGACGATGATGTCAATTCGGCCATGGGAAAAGTCGTAGAGAATTCGCCGCAACGAGTCCTTGGTTGTTGTTGCATCGGTATCCACACGCGCAATAACCGCACTGGTTCCGTTCTGTTTCAAGAGGGTGTCGAGTTCATCTTCGATTCGCTGCGTGCCAGCACCGAGAGCAAGCAAGGTTGGGTTGCCGCACGATGGACAATGCTGCGGGACAGGGTAGCTCCGTCCGCAATAGTGGCACCGAAGCTGATTGGTCCGCTTGTGGTACGTGAGGGCAACGCTACACTGGAGGCAGTGGGGCACATGTCCGCATTCGGGACACTCCAGCCGCGGTGCAAAGCCCCGGCGATTATGGAGCAGCATCACTCCTTCCTTCCTGCGCAAGCGTTCGATAATTGCATCCAACAAGGTCTTCGAAAATCGTCCTGTCATCCGTTGCTGTTTGCGCTCCTCGATGAGGTTCACTGTGCGGATGATGGGCAATTGGGCTCCATCAGCTCGCGTGGCAAGCTCAAGCAGGTGATACTTTCCGGTGGAGGCATTGTACATGCTCTCCAGCGATGGCGTTGCTGAACCTAACACCACGACTGCGTGTTCGATATGTCCACGCATGATCGCTGCATCGCGACCATGGTAGCGCGGTGCTGGTGACTCCTGCTTGTAGCTCGACTCGTGCTCTTCGTCAACGATGATAATCCCAAGTTGATCCAGGGGAGCGAAAACGGCACTCCGCGGTCCCAGAACAACCCGTGCGCGACCATCCCGAATAGCACGCCATGCATGGTAGCGCTCGCCAGCGTTCATGCGACTATGGAATGCAACGACCGTTGTGCCAAAAGCAGCGGTGAAGCGATCAATCAACTGCGGCGTCAGGGAAATTTCGGGCACCAGCACCAGTGCGGTTTTTCCAGCAGCAAGGACAGTGGTAATAGCATGCATGTACACCAGCGTTTTCCCACTGCCAGTGACGCCGTGCAACAAAAACGTTTTTGCACGACCCACCGAGAGCGCTTCGTTGATGCGACTAACGGCGTGGGCTTGTTCATCGGTGAGCGGAAGATCCGTCTCGCGCTGTGATGGCGCCAGTGAGAGCTCTGTGCCGACTGATTTCATTTCTGATGGAACATGGTGCACCTGGAGATACCCCTTCTGGAGCAACGCTCGCAGGACATTCTCGCCGACACCACAAATGGTGCGCGCCTGATGCCAGCTTACAATAGGTGATACAGCGGCTGCTTCTGCAAGTGCAGATAGCGCGCGTGCCTGCTTGGGTGCACGGTGCTCGAGCTCTTCCAACACGTGCTCAAGATGCCCCGGGTTTGTGCGGAGTACGTCGGCAAGCGCAACGAAACGTTCCGTGCGTGGAGTGTGTGCTCCTTCGAGTTGGCTGGTGAGTTCGATGTATCCGCTGCGTTCGAGCGCTTCCAGTTGGGCAGTGATGCTCTCGGTTTGAAGTTGTTGTTGGAGAAAGCCAACGCTGACCGGTTCTGCGTGCTGCGCGAGTAATTCGAGGAGTTGGGCGCGCTTGGGTGCACGCCGTTGCATGGATGATAATTCCTCGCTCGGTGGAAAGCGAAGTAAGCGAGCACGAACAACCGACTGCGGCGCAAGCTCACGCGGAAGTGCTGCAGCTAAAGCCTCACCCCAGGAGCAGAGATAGTAATCTGCCATCCACCGCGTCAGCTCCAAGAGGGAGGCAGTGATAGCCGGTACTGCGTCGTCGAGTAATTCCACAATCGGTTTTGCATCGCTGCGGGATGAGACGTCCACCTCGACGACAATGCCTGTGTAGGTTTTGCTCCCAAATGGCACAATAACCCGCGATCCAGGTTGAACGGCGCAGTCGGCGGGGACAGCGTAGGTGAACAGTTTCCGCATCGGTAGCGGCACGGCAACGTTGATGAAGCGGCTCATGCGTTGCTACCGTGCGTGGGTGACCCGCAAGGAGCAATTACCAGGTGCGGAGCATCTCGACAAAGAGCCGGACACCGACTCCCGTGCCTCCTTTGGGCGTATAGGCACCATCTTTGGGCGCCATTCCAGTACCAGCAATGTCCAAATGTGCCCATGGATAGGAGCCAATAAAGTGCTTCAGGAACAGTGCTGCTGTAATCGCACCCGCAGGACGTCCACCGCTGTTTTTGACGTCGGCCACATCGCTTTTGATCTGCTCAAGATATTCATCATGGAGCGGAAGTTCGCAAACGTACTCGCTAGTTGCATCGGCTGCACGCTTGATGCGATCGAGCAGGGAACGGTCGGTACCCATCAATCCGCTCGTGACATGACCGAGTGCGATGACACATGCTCCGGTGAGCGTTGCAATATCAACGACGGCTTGCGGTTTGTACCGATCAGCATACGTGAGTGCATCGGCTAAGATGAGCCGCCCTTCTGCATCGGTGTTGTCAATTTCAGCAGTCTTTCCGTTCATGAATGTGATGATATCGCCTGGTCGGTAGGCAGAGCCGCTGGGCATATTCTCTGTGGCAGGAACAAGGCCAACAACGTTGATGGGCAGTTGGAGTTTCGCGACGGCATAGAGCGTCCCAATCACGGTTGCTGCACCGTGCATGTCCATTTTCATCTCGCCCATGCGTTCGGCAGGTTTGATCGAAATGCCACCGGTGTCGAAGGTCACACCTTTGCCGACCAAGACGACGGGCGGCTGACCGGCTTTGCCACCACGCCACTCCATGATGATGAATACCGGCGGACGGGTGCTTCCTTGGTTGACAGCCAACAGCCCTCCCATCTTGAGTTGGGAAATCTTACGTTTGTCGAGAACCTGGACGCGGAACCCAGCCTCAGCACCTGCTTGCTTTGCGTACTCGGCAAGGGATTCGGGGTAGAGATCGTTTGCGGGCATGTTCGCCAAGTCGCGGGCAAGGTACACGCCTTCGCACACTATGGCGGCTTGCTCAACAGCGGTGCGAATGGCTGCGCTGCGTTCAGAGCCGATGACAACAATCTGCTCCAGTGCAGTATGTGCATTGCTGGTTTTGTAGCGCGTGAAGCGGTAGCTTCCCAGGACGGCGCCCTCGACGATTGCTGCTGCGGTTGCCTCCGCTGGTAGGGGAGACCACAACGGCAAGACAAGACTGCATTGCCGGGCAGTTCCGCTCAGTATGCGTACACCCGATGAAGCAGCACGACGAAAACGTTCGGCTGTCAGGGTTGCGGTATCGCCAACGCCGACAACAACTATCTTCCGAGTACGCGAGCGTTCGGCGACGTAGGTGACCGCACTGCTGCCAATTTTCCCGCTGGCGTCGCTGGAAGCAAGTGCTGCTTCAATGCTCGGAAAATGCTCGAGGATGGAAGTAATCTGTGCAGAGCGGATAGGCTCATTTTCGGGCAAGAAAAACACCGTCGCGTCCGTATGTGCTCGCGGCGGTGCTGAGACTTGATAGCGAACGTTCATCGGTGTGGTGAAATGGTGAGTACATGGTGCAAACTTACGGCGGCCAAAAGCCTACCACCGTAGCTGAACACTGATTTGCTCCCCAAGAGGCTGGATGCGGAGCTGAGCAGTGTTGCCGATAGGAAACGATGCCATATGCCCACCGACATACGCATCCATCGCATTGAGCGCATAGATGGCCACAAACCAGAGCGCTGCAACGTCGCGCTGATCCCGGTAAAACTCACGCTCGCGGAGCGCAAGTTGCTTGCGACCATCGCTCGGATCGTACTGCTGATAGCGGCGATCAGCATCGAGGTAGCGCGAACTGTTCCAGATAACAATACCTGCCACTGCTGCGCTTGCACCGAAAAAGAGCGCTGCCTTTGGTACAGAGCCGTAGTAGAGCTGCCCCCAGCCGGGAAGAACAAGCGATCGCCACAAGGCTCCCAGTGGTGTGACCGAATCAGGTCGAGCAGCAAGACTGTCGTTGGAAGGAATGGCGGCAAGCGCGCAAGCAACCGCACTACCGAACAGCAATAAGCTCAATTTCGACGAGGGCATCTTTGGGTAGTCGGGAAACTTCAACGGTGGAGCGCGCCGGTTTCGAGGCACCGAAGTAGCGCTCATAGACGGCGTTCATCTCGGCAAATGTATCCATCGAGCGGAGAAAGACCGTCGTTTTGACAACGCTTTCCATGGTCAGTCCCAATTCGTCGAGCATGGCGTTGATGGTTTGGCATATCTGCTCGGTTTGTTCAGCGACCGTTCCGCCAACCAGTTGACCACTGGGACCAAGCGCAATTTGTCCCGAGAAAAACAGCAGCTCACCACGTGCGACAACAATCGGAGAATAGGGACCGATGGGTGTTGGTGCTTTCGATGGTGTGATGGGTTCTTTCATCTGTCCGTAACAGGAGGTGAAACTACTTGCTCGAATCAACAACAATCAACACCGTCTCGCCGGGGCGAGTCATGCCGTACCGTTCGCGTGCGAGCTGTTCGATCAAGAGCGTGTCGCGCAATAATCGGCTGCGGTATTGGACCAGTGAATCATTGATGTGTCGCTGCTGCTCGATAGCATGATCGAGTGCGCTATCGGTGTGCTCGAGTTCGATCCGCGTCAGGATGCCATAGCGAGAAAAGATTAGCCACCCAACACTAGCAGCTACCACGAGCAAGATCCAGAAGCCCGGTCGGCGGAACAATCGCATGCGTGCGGTACAGACGTATCGAACGGTGCGAAATTAGCTGCTGCTGGGGCTGGCTCTCCAAGAAGCCGTTGTATATTCGCTCCGCCAACGATCACAGTCACGATGAAACAACGCCGAATAGACATCGAGCAGCTCCAGGAGCAGTTTCGTCAGTTCCTGCGACGGAAAATGTACCGGAACACGCAGGAGCGCTTTCGTGTTCTGGAGCGTGCCGCAGAATTCGATCGCCACTTCACTGCCGACGAGCTTTACGTGTACATGAACACCAGTGGCGATAAAATTTCGCGGGCGACCGTGTACTCGACACTTGACCTTTTGACCCAGTGCAATATCCTTGTCAAGCACCGATTCCAAGGCGATAGTGCCACCTACGAACTGGCTGCCCGAAAACCCAATCATGATCACCTGATCTGCCGTGACTGTGGCTACATGATCGAGTTCCAAGAAAGTGCACTCCTTGCATTGCAGGATGAAATAGCCCGTCGGTACGGTCTGCAGGCAGTCAGTCATTCTCTCCAAATTTTTGCTTCCTGCGGCGATAGTGCCACTTGCCAGCGCCGCCGAGAGTCATCCTCCACCACTGACCACGACACCTGAGCAGCCTATGGCGGTGCGCAACCTCGTTATCGTTGAATCTCCAACGAAAGCCCGGACAATCAGTCGCTTTCTGAGCAAAGACTACACGATCGAATCGTCGCAGGGACACATTCGCGACCTGCCCGAAAAAGACGACCTGGCCGTTGATGTTGTCAATGGTTATCAACCGCGCTATGTCGTGGTTGCCGGGAAGGAAGCTATTGTCGAGCGTCTGCGCAAGCTTGCACAGCAAGCGGCCACAATTTGGCTTGCCACCGACGAAGATCGCGAAGGGGAAGCAATTGCTTGGCACTTAGCCGAAGCGCTCCTGCTCGATCCTGCCAAGACACGGCGTATTGTCTTCCACGAAATCACGCGCAGTGCCATCGAACGTGCGCTCCAAACGCCGCGTGGCATTGACTTCAATCTGGTCAATGCCCAGCAAGCACGGCGAATCCTCGATCGGTTGGTCGGGTACGAGCTTTCGCCGATTCTTTGGCGAAAGGTGCGCGGAGCAGCATCAGCAGGCCGGGTACAGTCGGTGGCAGTGCGGCTCATCGTCGAGCGGGAAGAAGAAATCGAACGGTTCGTCCCTACGATCAACTATCGCGTACGCGGACGCTTCCGGACAGACGATGACGCGTTGGTGCGCGCCGAACTCTCCGAGCGGCTCGAGACATCCGACCAGGTACAGTCGCTATTGGAGAAGTTGGTTGGTGCCACCTATACAGTTGAATCGCTCGAAACCAAGCCAGGGAAGAAATCCCCACCGCCACCATTTACGACCTCGACTCTCCAACAAGAAGCATCGCGTCGGCTGGGGCTGCCTATCGCTAAAACCATGCAGCTTGCTCAGCAACTCTATGAGTCCGGCCACATAACCTACATGCGTACCGACTCAGTTACCTTGAGCGAGGAAGCACTGGCTGCTGCCGAAGCACTGCTTGCAGAGCAATTTGGCTCTGGCTATCACCAACGCCGACAATACCAAACCAAGGTTGCCAATGCGCAAGAAGCGCATGAAGCTATTCGCCCAACGGACTTTTCGCGCCGTCGGATCGAAGGCGCCGATCCCCAAGCGCAGCGCCTCTACGAGCTGATCTGGAAGCGTGCATTGGCTTCCCAGATGAGCGATGCACAAATTGAACGCACTATCGCAACCATTGCCCCATCAACGACGGATTATCGCTTCGTTGCCGAAGGAGAAGTAATCACCTTCGATGGCTTCCTTCGACTCTACACGGACGAGCGCGAGGAAGAGCCCGACAGTGGTGAACCCGACAGCACCGTACTCCCACCGTTAGCAATCGGACAGCGCTTGAGCGCCGAACAAATTCAGGCTCGTCAGACCTTCTCGCGTCCACCGGCACGCTACACCGAAGCAACGCTTGTGCGACGTCTGGAAGAGCTCGGTATTGGACGACCGTCAACGTATGCAACCATCGTTGCGCGCATACAGGATCGCGGCTATGTCGAGCGAAAAAGCAAGGATGGCACTCCACGCCAAGTTCAAGTATTCACCCTGGAAAACGGGACCATCACCGAAATAACCGAGACGGAGACGGTCGGGAGCGAACGGAATAAGTTGTTCCCAACGCCGGTTGGTGTTGTCGTTACCAAGTTCCTGGTGGCGCATTTCCCCAACGTGATGGATTACCAATTCACCGCATCTGTCGAAGAGCAGTTCGACCAAATCGCGCGGGGTGAGCTCCAATGGCAACAGATGCTCGATAGTTTCTACAAACCCTTCCATACGAAAGTCGAGGAAGTTCTCCGGTCAGCAGCCAAGGTAGGTTATCGTGTGTTGGGGACTGATCCCACCTCGGGCGAAGAAGTAATCGCTGGCATCAGCAGCCGTACCCAACAACTCTACATCCGGCGCGGTGATCAGTTTGCATCGGTGCCAGATGGAACCACACTGGATGCACTAACGCTCAAGGATGCGCTCGAGTACCTGCAATTTCCACGTGTTCTTGGGCAGCACGAGGGTGGCACCGTCAGTGTCGCACTCGGTCGTGGAGGGTACTATCTCGAGTGGCGCTCTGGGAGCACACCTACCAATCGGCGCTTTGCATCGTTGCCCGCCGACCTTGATCCACAGGCAGTCTCACTGGAAACAGCCATCGAGCTGTTGGAGCGCGCACAGCAGGAACGCGCTGAACAGCGACAGCAAAGTCAACCTCGCGTTATCGGTACAACCGACGATGGGCGAGAAGTCTCGGTCGGTATCGGGCGGTATGGACCCTACGTTCGCATCGGGACGGAGTTCGTTACTCTCCCGAAGGACCGCCTGCACAATGTGACCGTTGACGAGGCACTCGAGCTGCTCGAGCACAAGCGCCAGCACCAAGATCAGCGCATTCTACGACGGTTTGAGGAAAACCCTGATGCCACCATTGTCCAGGGAAAAACAAAGCCATACCTGAAAGTCGGAAGCAAGATGTACTGGTTACCCGATGGATTCGATTATCACCAAGCATCCTTGGAGGAATGCTTAGCGCAGGCTACACCTGCAACGAAACGGCGCAAATCACCAACTCGACGGAAGTAACGTGTTTTACCACTCTTGAGCGGAGGCACTATGCCCAACATGTTTTTCGTGAAAAAGTCCATTGAGCAGCTTCAAGCTGAAGCAGCTGGCATCGGCGAAACTCACACGCTCAAGCGCACGCTCGGAGCGTTCAATTTAGTCCTACTCGGAATCGGTGCGATTATCGGTGCAGGGCTGTTTTCGCTCACTGGAATTGCAGCTGCCAACCATGCTGGCCCTGCAGTGACACTGTCGTATGTGTTGGCAGCGATCGGCTGTGCATTTGCAGCGCTGTGTTACGCAGAATTCGCTTCGATGATCCCAATCGCAGGGAGTGCCTACACGTACTCCTATGCGACGATGGGCGAACTGATTGCATGGATTATCGGCTGGGATTTGGTGCTCGAGTACGCAGTGGGTGCTGCAACAGTTGCCGTGAGCTGGTCGCGCTACTTTTCCAAGTTACTCGAAAGCTTCAATGTCCACTTGCCAGCAGTGGTGATGATGTCTCCCTTCGAGCACCAGACCATGCCAGATGGGACGATCGTCCATGGCATCATCAACTTACCTGCAGTACTGGTCATCATGATTATCTCGCTGCTGTTGATGCGTGGAACAAGGGAATCAGCATCGTTCAACGCATTCATCGTCGTACTGAAAGTTGCGGTCATCATTACGTTCATCGTGCTCGGGTGGGGATACATCAACCCGGAAAACTATGTGCCGTACATTCCACCGAACACCGGCGTATTTGGTCATTTCGGGTGGTCGGGTATATTCAGAGGCGCTGCGATTGTCTTCTTTGCGTTTATCGGGTTCGATGCTGTTTCTACGGCAGCGCAAGAAGCGCGCAATCCGCAGAAGGACATGCCAATCGGAATCATTGGCTCACTGGCGATCTGCACGGTGCTCTACGTTCTCTTCTCGCACGTGCTGACGGGATTGGAAAATTACAAGAACTTCGCCGGCGAAGCTGCACCAGCAGCACTTGCGATCTCGCATACGCCGTACCTCTGGCTCCAGCAAGCAATCATCATCGCAATTTTGGCAGGATATACATCGGTGATGCTCGTAATGCTGCTGGGGCAATCGCGGGTGTTCTACTCGATTTCGAAAGATGGGCTCTTGCCGCGCGTATTTTCGGATATTCATCCGCGCTTTCGGACGCCGTGGAAGTCGAACGCGCTCTTTGCACTGTTCGTTAGCAGTTTGGCTGGCTTTCTGCCGATTACCATCGTTGGCGAGATGACCAGTATCGGGACGCTCTTCGCGTTCAGTTTAGTCAGTATCGGTGTGTTGATTCTCCGCTATACGCAACCATCATTGCCTCGTGCCTTCCGAACCCCATGGGTGCCGTTTGTGCCAATCATGAGTGTCATCACATGCGTTACGCTGATGTATAGCTTACCATGGGATACCTGGCTTCGACTGTTTCTCTGGATGGCAATAGGGCTTGCGATTTACTTTGGCTACGGCGCAAAACGGAGCCACCTTCGGAAAGCAGCGCTTACCCAAGTGCCGTAGGAGATGCAAATGCACGAGAAAACCGAAGGAGCAGAATTTCGTCGCACTGTGACGTTGCTTGATGCAACGATGGTCGTTGCAGGGATTATGATTGGTTCTGGGATTTTCATCGTCAGTGCAGACATTGCGCGGAACGTAGGTTCGGCGGGGTGGTTGCTTGTTGTCTGGCTCATCACGGGGGTGATCACGCTCACGGGCGCGCTCAGCTACGGCGAACTG
>Ga0073930_1002777_pt1 | contig 11084 bp, 10 predicted proteins | sample DewCreD2012metaG_5_FD_76968 | JGI IMG/M metagenome (GOLD analysis project Ga0073930, IMG submission 76968) | Hot spring sediment bacterial and archeal communities from British Columbia, Canada, to study Microbial Dark Matter (Phase II) - Dewar... ...
CCCGACCGATCACGCCGCTGAACCGCCGCCCAAAGATGGCCCTCGCGGTCGGTGGCGAGGCCGTCGGCGCCGTCCTGCTCGCCGAAATCGACGAGCACCCGGCCATCGCGCAGCTCGCCGCGCCGGCCGACCGTCCAGCGTTCGATCACCATCCGCCGCGCCACCGATGGGCCGAGGAGGCGGCGCTCGCCCGGCTCGAAGATCGCGAGGTAGAGGATGGTGCCGTCCGGAGAGAGAGCGACTCCGTTCGGCCGGCCCTCGGGTGCGAGTACTCGCTCGAGCGTGCCGTCCGGGTCGAGTCGGTAAACCCCGTGAGCGTCCTGCTCGACCGGCTCCCGGCCGGCGTAGCGCGGGTCGGTGAACCAGATCCGCCCGATACCGTCGACCGCGAGGTCGTTCGGCCCGTTCAAGGGCCGATCGCGGAAGGAATCGGCCAAGATCTCGGCCCGGCCAGTGGCGAGATCGGTCCGCGTGATCCGCCGGCCGCCGCGATCCGCCCCTTCGGCCGCGAGCAGCGCGCAAGTCGCATCGATCGCGAGGCCGTTCGCCATGCCGGAGGGCGAGCGGAAGACCGACACCGCGCCGGTTTTCGGATCGAAGCGCAGGATGTTGCCGGCCCGGAACCCGCCCCGGGGCCCGCGCGGCCCGTGGCTCCAGGTGATGTCGCTGAAGAACACTGTGCCGTCGCAGGCGACCGCCGGCCCTTCGGTGAAGACCAAGTCGAAGGCCCGACCGTCGACGACCCGTTCCGGGCGGGCCCCGGGCACGAGGAAGCCCGGGTCGCCGGTCGGTGTCTCGGTCGCGGAAACGCCGGCCGGGGCGAGGGCGAGCGCGGCAGCCAGAAGCGCGCCCACGAAGTCGCCGCGACCCGCTCCCACGACCGCCTCCCCTCGCACCGACCCGTCCGGGAGCATGCTCGACCCTCGGCGCTCGGCAAGGGGCCGGCGGCCGGGTCCGCCGCTCGCCCCGGCGCGCCGACGGAGCGGCTCGCCCGCCCGGGCTCGCGCCCCGGTCCTGGCCGCCCGCCCGGAAAAAAGCCCGGCCGCCTCGCGCGTCATTCTCGAGCTGGTCCCGCCCATCTTCGCGGTGGTCGGCTGCGGCTGGGCGGCGCTGCGCGTGCGTGCGGCCGACGCCACCTCCGCCAAGGGCCTCGACGCCTTCGTCTACTGGTTCGCGCTGCCGTGCCTCTTGGTCCCGAAAGTGGGTGCCGCGCCGCTCGGGCGGCTACTCGATCCGGCATTCTCGATCGTCTGTTTCGGTCCGGCCACGATCATCTACTTCGCGATGCTCGACCACGGCCGGCTCGCGAAACGCGGCGACACCGCATCCGCCGCCGCGCGCCCGCTCGGGGCGGCCTTCCCGAACTCGGGCTACCCGGGAATTCCGCTCGTGATCGCGGCCTTCGGCCCGGAAGCCGCCCTCGCCGCGATCCTCGCCCCTTCGCTCGACCGGCTCGTCACCACTCCCTCGACTGTGGCCGCGGTCGAGGCCGGCAGCGGCCGCGGCGGCTGCCTCGCCACGCTCGGGCGGACGCTGCGCGGCGTGTTCGGCGACCCGCTCGTCCTCGCGGCGCCGAGCGGGGCCGTGCCGGCACTCGGCGGCTGGAGCCTGTCCGGGCCGCTGCGCGCGATCGCCGAACTCCTCGGTCCGGCGACGAGCCCCTGCGCGCTCCGCGCGCCCGCTACCCCGCCCGAGGCGGTCCCGGTCGATGGTTCGTTCGGCGAAATCGTGCCGGTCACCCTGGTCCGCCTCCTCGGCCGTCCGCTCCTCGTCCGGCTCGCCGCGAGCTCCGTTCATCCGGTTCCGGCCGAGGTGCTGCGCGCGGCGCTCGGGACCGCCACCTTGCCCACCGCCGCGACCGCGTTCGTGATGGCCCGGCGGGCGCAGCGGTTGCCGGCGAGCTCGACCGTCGTGCTCGTAACCCGCGCGGGCTCGATTTCGAGCTTGTCGGTCCTGCTCGTCTGGCTCAGTTGAGTGCGCAACGGGAGAAACCTCCATGCCGAAACCCGTCGAGTACGCCGATGCCCCGCCCGAGGTCCGGGCGGTGTTCGACGACATCAAGGCCACCCGCAACGTCCCCGACGTCAACAATTTCTGGAAGTGGCTCGCCAACGATCCCAAAACCTTGAAACGGACCTGGGAGAGCCTCAAGGAGGTGATGGCGCCGGGCGCCCTCGACCCCCTGGTCAAGGAGATGCTCTACATCGCGGTCTCGATTACCAACGGTTGCGAATATTGCATCGCGAGCCACGTCGCCGCGGCCAAAAAGCGCGGCATGAGCGAGGCGATGCTCGCCGAGCTCGTCGCGGTGGTCGGCATGGCCAACGAGACCAACCGGCTGGCCCAGGGCTGGGGCGTCCCGGTCGACGAGGCGTTCCGCCGATGAAGAGCCTTCCCGGGACCGCGATCGCCGCCGGCGCGCGGTGCCTCGATCGCCGGGGAGCCGCCACCGAGCGCGCAGGTGATCGCAGCCGGGCGGGTGCCGGCTCGCTCGGCGCGGGGTCCCGGCCGGAGAAGCGGGCGCCGGTCGGGAACGCGGCCGACGCCGACCGGGCGCGCACCGGACCGGGAGCCGATCGCCGCCTCGATCGGCACCGCGCCGCCGACGTCGCGGCGGCGGCCCGCAGCGTCGGAAGCGACGGTGTCGTCCATCCGGTCGGCCGGAGTGCGAAGGCTCCGGGCGGGGCCCCCTCCCGCCGGCCGCAACACGGTGAGGAGCGCCCTATCCCCGCGCTCGCCCCTCGCCCCGAGGCTTGCGCGGGGCGCGACCGTTCCCGTCCCGTGCCGGGCGCGTTCCGGGCCTTCGCCCGGCGGCAGAGAACCCGAGCCGGTGCCCCCGCGGCGGCCGAGCGGAGGCGCCCCGAGCGCCAAGACGGCCCGGCGCACGGTCCGCTTTCGGACCGGAGCGCGCTCGCGGACCGGAGCGCGCTCGCGGCCCGCGGAACCACCCCCCGCGATCGTGGTGCGGCCGGGTGCTGCCGGCCCCCGCCGCCGACGCTCCCCGGACGCCGCACCATCCCTGCCGACCAGCAAGGGCCCCGCGCTGCGAACGAGCGCACGGTCGTCGAACCGGGCAGGTCGGTGGACGATCGCGTGGGCGGCCGCGCGCGCCGGCGCGGCGGGACGATCCTGGCCCTGGCGCTCCTCGCCGGCTGCGCTCGGGAGCCGCCGGTCGTGGTCGAGCCGGGCAGTGATCCGGCCGAGGCCCGCCGCCAGCTCGCCGCCGCCGCACCGGCGGGCCCGGTGCCCTTCGTCCTCTGGCGCGTCGAGGACCGGCCGAGCGAGGCCGAGGCCGCGGCCCTTGCGGCTCGTGGTGTGAGCGGGCTCGCGGTCCGCTTCGCCCCCGGCCCGCCGTCGAGCGGCGGGCGACGCCTCGTCGTGGCGCTCGACGGGCTCGAAGAGCCGGCGGCGATCTGCGCCGGAGCCGCCCGCAGCGCGTCCGATCCCACGGCCCGTGCGGTGCTCGCGGCCTGGTGCGACGGCGACCGGCCGGTCGCCCGGGTCCGTCTGCCGGCCGCGGTCGACCGGGTCGAGCGCGAGCGGGCTTTGTGGCGAGCCACGGCTCGGCTCTTCCCGGACGATTACGCCGAGACCTACGGTTGGAACCTGTTCGGGCTGCGGGTGACGATCGGCGGCAGCTTCGGCTTTTGAGCCGAGGCGGCGCTGGTCGGCGAGCCTCACTTCGTGCCCCGCTGCGGCTCGGGCTCGCCTCGCCCCGCCGGGTCCGGTTCGTCGAGCCTGGCTGCCCCGGAAGCCCGAAGCCGCCAATAGGTGGCCGTCAGCTGATCGCCGGTCGGGCGCGGATAGACCGCGACCAGTTGACCGGGCGCCGTGACGTCCCGTTCGAAATAGCAGGCGACGTCGGCGAGCGTCCGGTAACAGAACACGGGCGCGGCTGACCCATCGGCGCGCGGGGCCGGGGGCGACTCGCGCCAGGGGGAAGCGGACGGCAGCGCGCAGCCGGCCAGCGCCAGAACGTACGCCGTCGAGGCGGTGATCCGCGATGCCCTGGTGCGCAGCCGAGCCATCCGCTTCCGGTCCCGTCCACCCGCTGGAGGCGCGGCGGCAAGCTAGCGCCGAACCGTTAACGCCCGGTGAGCGTGGCGCGTGATCGTGAGGAAAGGCGCCTCACCGGGTGGCCCGAACGCCAGGGTGCGGGCCCGCGCGGCCGCCCCCGAGCGGCCGGCCGATCGCCTCGCGCCGGGGATCGCGAGGGACCGGCCTCCGGCGGCTCGACCCGCCGCCCCTTCCCCGACGCGGTGTGGCCCCTCCTAGCGGCGACCCGGGTGGCCCCGCGGCGATCCGGCTGCGCCGGATCCCGCTCCGAGCGGATCCACCGGCGCGGCGGCCGCACGGTCGATGGATCCAGCGGGTCCGAGCCGCATCGGAAGCGTCGCGACGGTGCCGGGCCGAGCGGGCAACCGTCGAGGGCTTCACGGCTGCGAACATCGCGATCATGATGGGCCCGAGGGGGTGTCGATGACCACCGTGACGCTCGAGTTCCTGGCCGCGCAGATGGAACGCCTGCTCGGTGCCGTTGCCGCCGTCGAGGCGAAGTGGGCGCGTTTGGAGATGCGCCTCGACGAGGTCGCGACGCGATTCGGGACGGTCGGGACCAGCCTCGAGAGCCTCGAGGGCCGGCTCGCGGCCGTCGAAACCCGGATCGGCGCCGTGCAGACCCGGATCGAGGCCGTCGAAACCCGGATCGGCGCCGTGGAGACCCGGCTCGAGAAGCTCGAGAGCCGCAGCGACGAAACGAGCACGCGCCTCGAGGAGCTCGCGGGCCGGCTCGGGGCCGTCGAGACCGGGATCGGGGCCGTAGAGACCCGGATCGGGGCCGTCGAGACCCGGCTCGAGAGGCTCGAAGAGGAGCAGCGGAGCCTGCGCGCGAGCCACGAGGCCCTCGACCAGCGGGTCCGCGAGATGACCGCCGACGGAAAGCTCACGCTCGCCTTCCTCGCCCGGCAGGCGGAGCGTATCGTCGACGAGCAAGGTCGGTTGCGAGACGACGTTACGGTCCTCACCGGTATGGTCATACGCCTCGAGGGGACGGTCCAGGGCCTCACCGTCGAGGTCCGCGCTGAGCACAGCCGCTACGAGCGGCTCGCCCGCGAGGTGGCGCCCCTGCGCGAGCCGGCGCCCAGCTGAGCGCCGGGTCGACCGAGGCTCCCGGCGGCTGGTCGCCGCAACGCCGGCCCACGGACCGGGAAGCCGGTGACATGGACGGTGCCGGGGCGTTCTCCGGGAGACCCGGAGCCGTTTCCGAGTACGCCCGCCGCGGGAGCGGCCGCTTTTCCCCGAACCCCGAGAGCCCCCGGCCGTGGGCGGGCCGGGGCCGGGACCGGCTGCCCCGCGGACCGCACCGACCGGGACAGGACGCCCGGCCCTCCGTTACTCCCGCCGGCGCAGCAGGGTGGGCTCCGCCGTGGCGCGGATCGCTCGGACCCGGTCCGCCGGGCCGGTCGACGCTGCTGCTCGCGCGAACGCGGACCTCGCGCGCTCGGTGCGCCCGGCGCGAGCACCCGGGCGCTTGCCATTCGGCTCCCGGAATGCGCCCGGCCGTAGGTCCGAGCGGCCTCGCCCTCAGCGTTCGAGGAACGCCTTCAACCGATCGGCCACCTGGCCGATCGCGGTGATCCCGTCGAGATGGCCGTCGACCCCGTCGAGCCAGGCGATCTCGACCGGCGTGCCGTCGGCGCGGACGAGCTCCGCGGTCCGCTCGATCTGCGCGGGTAAGAAGATGAGGTCGTCCTTGGAAGGAATGAGCAGCACCGGCGCCTCGATGCGCTTCAATCCCTCGGCCAGGCCGCCGCCCCCCGCAACGAACAGCTGGTTGGCCCGGACCAGATAGAGGAAATGGTTGGCGTCGGCGGTCTTGGCCCGCGCCTGCCCGACCGCGTCCAACGTCGCCTCGATCTTGAAGCGATGGCCGAGCGCTGCGGCCGGATCCTTGCCCTCCTCGGCCCAGGCCCGGCCGAACGCCTTGTCGGCCCACTCGTACCAGCGCGCGTGCAGGGTCACGAGCTTCAGCGCCGCGGCGAGCCCGGCCGAGGGCGGCGTCTTGCCGTAATAATCCCCGGCGTTCCAGTTGGGATCCAAGCGGATCGGCGTCGCCCAGGCGTCGAGCCAGCCGATCAGGAACGGATCGACCTCACCCGCGCCGATGACCGGCACCACACGACCGACCATGTCCGGGTACGAACTCGCCCATTCGAATGCCTGGAGCGCCCCCATCGACGCGCCGATCACCGCGTGCAGCTTGCGGATCCCCAGGCTCTCGACGAGCGCCTTCTGCACGTTCACGAAATCCCGGATCGTCACGACCGGGAAATCCGTGCCCCAGGGTTTGCCCGTGGCCGGGTTCACGGTCGCCGGGCCGGTCGTCACGACCTTGGGATCGTACGCGTTCAAATTGACGAGCGTATCGGAGCTCAAGACGAAGAAGCGGTCGGTGTCGATCGCCTTTCCCGGGCCGATGATGGCGTTCCAATAGCCCGGCGCGGGATCGCTCTCGGCATATTTCCCGGCGGCGTGGCTCGTGCCGCTGAAGAAATGGGTGATCAGGATCGCATTGTCCTTGCCCGCATTCAACGTGCCGTAGCTTTCCCACCCCACTCGGACCGGAGCGATCGTCCGCCCGCCCACGGTCGTGTAGGAGGGCAATTCGAAGACCTTCTTCTCGACGATCCCGATCTCGGCGGCATCCGACGGTCGAAGGAGTGCCAGGAGGGCGACCGCGAGGATCAGTAGGTGGAGACGGAGTTGGCGGAACATGGCGAACCTCCCCGATCGTCGACGAGCGTGCCAGGCGGTCACGCGGCCGTCCAGCCCGATCGGCGCACAGCGCGACGCTGACAACCTTACCCCTCCCGAACCGATCGGCCCACCCGTGCCCGCCCGCGACCCTCGCTGCTCGGAAGGAAACCTGCCTCGCAAAGGTTACGAAAAGGTTGACGAACGCCGCGTTTCCGCCGCTCCCCTCACCCCGTCTTCGCGAACAGCTCGCGGCCGATCAGCCAGCGGCGGATCTCGGAAGTCCCCGCGCCGATCTCGTAGAGCTTGGCATCGCGCAACAGCCGGCCGGTCGGGTAGTCGTTGATGTAGCCGTTGCCGCCCAAAAGCTGGATCGCATCGAGGGCCATGCGGGTCGCCCGCTCGGCGGCGTAGAGGAGACATCCCGCGGCGTCCTCGCGGGTGAGTTTCCCCGCGTCGGCCGCCTTGCCGCAAAGGTAGACGTAAGCCCGGCAGGCGGCGTGTTCGGTGTACATGTCGGCGAGCTTGCCCTGGACGAGCTGGAAGGTGCCGATCGGCTGGCCGAACTGCTGGCGCTCGTGGACGTAGGGCAGGACCACGTCCAAGCAGGCCTGCATGATGCCGAGGGGACCGCCCGCCAGCACGAGCCGCTCGAAGTCGAGCCCGCGCATGAGTACGCGCACCCCGCCGTTCACCTCGCCCAGGACGTTCTCCTTCGGGACTTCGGCCTCCTCGAGGACGAGCTCGCAGGTGTCGGAGCCGCGCATGCCGAGCTTGTCGAGCTTCTGGGCAGTCGAGAAACCGGGGGTGCCCTTCTCCAGGATGAAGGCCGTGATGCCCTTGGCACCCGCTTCGGGGGCGGTCTTGGCGTAGACGACGATCACGTCCGCCTCGGGGCCGTTGGTGATCCACATCTTGCGGCCGGTGAGCAGCCACCGGTCGCCCTTCTCGACCGCGCGGGTGCGCATGGAGACGACGTCCGAGCCGGCAGCGGGCTCGCTCATCGCCAAGGCACCCACGTGTTCGCCCGAGATCAGCTTCGGCAGGAAGCGCCGCTTCTGCGCGTCGGTGCCGTGCAGGCGGATCTGGTTGACGCAAAGGTTGGAATGCGCGCCGTAGGACAGGCCGATCGCCGCCGAGGCGCGCGAGATCTCCTCCATCGCCACGGTGTGCGCGAGGTAGCCCAGGCCCGCCCCGCCGTACTCCTCCTCGACCGTCACACCCAAAAGGCCGGCCGAGCCGAGCTTCGGCCAGAGATGGCGGGGGAAGTGGTTGGTCCGGTCGATCTCGTCCGCCAGGGGCGCGATCTCGCGCTCGGCCACGGTCCGGGCGACCTCGCGGATCGCCTCGACCTCCTCACCGAGGTCGATGGGCAAAGAGGGTGCACGGAATTGCGGCATCGCTGCCTCCGGGACGGTCTCCCGGGCTTCTCGCGCGACGGCCGCTCGCCTTCAAGCGTCGGGACCTCGCTCCGAACGGCACGCCACCTGCGCTCTCCATGAACGGCACGTTACGTGCTAATGACGGAACCGCGAGGAGGCCGCCGGGCTCGGGCGATCGGGCCACGCCTCCTTTCGCCCCCGCACGGCGCTCCGGCCGTGGAGGACCTGCGATGATGTCCGTGACTTTGACCTTCTGGCTGTGCGCTGCGGGGACCGCCACCGTCACCGACCCCGCCTGCGACCGCGTCTCCCTGCCCTGGTACGGCTCGTTCGCAGCCTGTCAGATGCACGGCCAGGCCGAGATCGCCGATTGGCTGCGCAAGGCCGGCCGCGAGGGTGAGCGCGTGCTGCGCTACCGCTGCACCGCCGAGCCCGTGCCCGGTGCCGAAAAGCTCGCCCGGGCGACCGCCCCGATCCCGCGCTGAGCCCCGCCGACTCAGGCCAGAAGGCGCGCGAGGGTCGCGCGGTAGCCGAAGAGGATCGCGTCCTTCGCGACGTGCCGGCCGGCTTCCACGACCCGCCGGCCGCGCACCCGGACCTCACGCACCGCCCCCTTGCCGGCGCAGAAGATCCAGCCGTCGAGGAGCCGATCTTCGCCGCGGCCCGAGAGGTCGGGGTGGTCGGCATCGAGGACCACGAGGTCGGCCGAGGCGCCGGGCCTGAGGCCCACGGGGCCGCGGTCGAGTGCCCGAGCGCCGCCCTCGAGGGCCGCTTCGAACAGCACCCGGCCGGTCGAGCGGCCGGGCTCGGAAAGACAATTGCGCCGGCCGAGCGAGAGCCTTTGGGCATATTCGAGCTGGCGGAGCTCGCCCGCGGCGTCGATCTCGACGTTCGAATCGCTGCCGACCCCGAAGCGCCCGCCCGACCGCCGGAAGGCCGCGGCCGGGAAGATCCCGTCGCCGAGACTCGCCTCGGTGATCGGGCAGAGGCCCAGGACCGCGGGCGAGGCCGCGAGCATCCGGCACTCCGCTTCCGTGGCGTGCGTGCCGTGGATCGGGCAGAGCCGCGCCGGAAGCCCGATCGTCTCGGCGACGAGCGCGATCGGCGTGGTGCCGTGGACCGCCCGGCAGGCCTCGACCTCGCGCGGCTGCTCGCTCGCGTGGACGTGCACCGGCCCCGCGGGGAACAGGTCGACGAGCCGGCGGAGCTCCTCCGGGGTGACGGCGCGGATCGAGTGCGGGGCGATCCCGATCCGCCCGCCCGGCAGCGCGCCGACCGCCCGCGCGGCCGCTTCGTGGATCCGGCCGAAGAGCTCGAGGTCGCACAAGAAACGGCGCTGGCCCGGGCTCGCCGGCGCCCCGCCGACGTCACCGTGGGCGTAGAAAGAGGGGAGCAGCGTGAGGCCGATCCCGCTCGCCCGCGCCGCCTCGACGTGGCGGAGCGCCAATTCGGCCGGCTCGGCGTACGGGCGGCCCTCGGGGTCGTGGTGGAGATAGTGGAACTCGCCGACCGCGGTGAACCCGGCTTCCAGCATCTCGGCGTAAGCGAAGGCCGCGATCGCCTCGACGTCCTCGGGCTCGAGCCGGGCCAGGAAGCGGTACATCACCTCGCGCCACGACCAAAAACTGTCCTCCCCCGGGCCCGCGACTTCGGCGAGCCCGGCCATCGCCCGCTGGAAGGCGTGGCTGTGCAGGTTCACAAGGCCCGGCACGACGACGCCGCGCACGGGCTCGCCCTCGCCTTTCGCGGGCTCGACCGCGGCGATCCGCCCGTCCGGGTCGAGCCGCAGCGTCACCCGTTCGGCCCAGCCCTCGGGCAAGAGCGCGCGCTCGAGGCAGAGGACGGTCATCGCGGGTCTCCGTCGGCCGGGGCTTGACCTGTCTATACAGCTTCGCCACAAGGGCCGCCAGACGGGCGGCCCGGGAGGCACCCTTGCGCGTCGATCGGCTCTTCACCGATGTTCGCCTCGCGACCATGGCAGCGGACCGGCCCGGCCTCGGCATCGTCGAAGACGGCGTGCTCGCCACCCGCGACGGCCGGATCGCCTGGGTCGGCGAACGGCGCGTCGCCCCCGCGTTCGAGGCCCGCGAGACGATCCGTGGGGAGGGTCGCTGGCTCACCCCCGGCCTCGTCGACTGCCACACCCATCTCGTCTGGGCCGGTGATCGGGCGGCGGAGTTCGAGCGCCGGCTCGAGGGTGCGACCTACGAAGAGATCGCGCGCGAGGGCGGCGGGATCCTCTCGACGGTGCGCGCGACGCGCGCCGCCACACGCGAGGAGCTGGTCCGCGCCGCGCTCCCGCGCCTCGACCCGCTCCTGGCCGACGGGGTGACGACGGTCGAGGTCAAGTCGGGCTACGGGCTCGAGCCCGCGACCGAGTACCGCCAGCTCGCCGCCGCCCGAGCCCTCGAGACCGAGCGGTCGGTTCGGATCGAGCCGACCTTCTTGGGCGCGCACACCCTACCGCCCGAGTTCGCGTCCGATCGGGAGGGCTATCTCCGCCTCCTCTGCGAGGAGATGATCCCGCGGGTCGCCCGAGACCGGCTCGCCACCGCGGTCGACGCCTTCTGCGAAAGGATCGCCTTCACCCCCGAGGAGACGCGGCGCGTGTTCGAGGCCGCCCGCGCCCACGGCCTCCCGGTCAAGCTCCACGCCGACCAGCTCTCCGACACGGGCGGGGCGGCCCTCGCGGCAGAATTCGGGGCGCTCAGTGCCGACCATCTCGAATACACGAACGCCGAGGGCGTGGCGGCGATGGCCCGCGCGGGCACGGTCGCCGTGCTCTTGCCCGGCGCCTTCTATTGCCTGCGCGAGACGCAGCTGCCGCCGGTCGAGAGCTTCCGCCGGGCCGGCGTGCCGATCGCGGTCGCGACCGACTGCAACCCGGGCACCTCGCCCCTCGTCTCGCTCCTCTTGGCCGCGAACATGGCGGCCACGCTCTTCCGGCTC